>JABAOH010031450.1_pt1 | contig 26108 bp, 16 predicted proteins | sample 7062181 | NCBI WGS metagenome assembly JABAOH01 (sample SAMN14538630, study PRJNA623070) | marine sediment metagenome | biome: marine biome [ENVO:00000428]; feature: marine pelagic biome [ENVO:01000023]; material: deep marine sediment [ENVO:00002113]; isolation source: pool of 5 deep marine... | reverse complement strand
TCACCTTTCGCAGACCCGGCCGGACCTCTGTGTCAGAGGTTCGGCCACGTTGTTTTTTGAGCCTGTCGTCGAGCAAAATCTTTTTACTTGAACAGGAAATCATCGGGTAAATTCTTTTGTGGAAGACCGTGTTTGGCTGGATAAGGTGATAGGGCATATCCGTTTGGGAGAATGGTAGAAAGGAGGATATGCCTTATGCGAGAAATGGATTTCCCGGATGCTAATTTCGCGAATCGTTGGTTGGGAGTCAAGAGTATTTGGAAAGAGATTCAAGGGGGAAAGCGGGAACGAAAAGGAAAAGGCCCTGACATCGTGGGAGAAGAAGTATACCTACAGTGTGAGGCATAGAGATTGCCGAAGATGTCAGACTCCACGTTTGCTTGCGGCATATCTGCAATCGTGAAAAAGGCGATCCAATGGCCGTGTCACTTCTCAACCGCTAATCCGAAGGCATGTAAACACTTAGCTTCGAAAACGAACCTGTCAACTGGCAGTCAGAAGGTAACGGGTTCGAGTCCGTGGGCTTCATCGCAAAAGCAGTCAGAATCCCCTCGGCTTGCAAATCGAGGGGATCTTCCCGAAGAGATCAACTTCTCTAATCATCTTAAGGGTTCAGCCGCTTGATTCGCGAGTTCGGCTCTGTGAAGGCAGACCGAAGAGGAAGATTTGTCAAGAATATTCGAACCCGCCGGTGTTGGCGGCTGAAAAGAAAAGACAGATCCGGCACTCCCGTTCTTTTGGTCTTTTGGGGACGGTTTTTCCTCGGGGACGGATCTGTCTTACTCTTGTAAGATGTTGACGGGGTAGTTACTGATGACGGAGGAACATATCCATGTTTCCTGCCGAGCTCATCAGCTTTTCTTGTATCCCGCCTTCTGTTTATTCTCTCGGCATAATGGTGAAATCCTTTAGCCGGAGGATTGAATTCCACGAATCCTTCCGGTTGCCTCACTTTGACGTTGCTCAATATGTCGGTTACGGCCTCCGTTTTCGCATATTGAGACGATAGGTGTCAGGCAGAGACGGCACTTGGGGCCTTCCCCTGGTTTGTCCAGCCTTCAACAAACAATTTACTTCAAAGGGTGGAACTTTTATGGGGGCCATCTGTACAAGAAAGCGGAAAACTTGAGGATAATAAAACTTGAAGGAGGTTTTGTCATGTCAAAAAGAACCGTGGTGATGTTGGTTCTTCTGGCGTTCGTCGCTTCGGCGATGACTGCCGCTCCGGCGCTGGCCGAGAAGGGATCGAAAACAGGCTGGCTGGGTGTGTATATTCAAGACATAGATCGCCACCTCAAAGAGGCTCTGGATCTGGAGTCCGAGAAAGGAGTCTTGATATCCGGGGTGGCGGACGACAGCCCGGCAGAGGAGGCGGGACTTGAAGAGGAGGACGTGGTAATCGAATTCGACGGCAAAAGGGTGCGGAGCACGTCTGGGCTTACGAGGTTGATACGAAAGCACTCGCCGGGTGACAAGGTGAATCTCGTCATCATAAGGGATGGAAAGGAAAAGAGCGTAGCCGTCGTCTTGGGGAAACGCCCGAAGAGTGAGCTTGAGATCGTTGAGCCCTTTCTTGGGGATCTGTACATGCCCAAGGCGGGCGTTTATTCCTTCGCCTATTTCTCTGGGAGCCGAATTGGGGTAAAGGTCCAGGATCTGACAGAGCAATTGGGCGACTACTTCGGCGTAGAGGATGGCGAGGGTGCCCTGATCACCGAAGTGGAGGAAGATACGCCCGCGGAGAAAGCCGGGCTGAAAGCGGGCGACGTAGTCGTCGAGGCAGATGGAGAAGATATCGATGATACTGGAGATTTGAGAGAGATAATCTCTGAGAAGGAAGAGGGTGAGGAGGTAGAGATCAGAATACTCAGGGATCGCAGACCCATGACTTTCCAGGTCGAAGTGGAGGAGGGTACGGCTTGGTCCTCCTCAAAGTGGGGCGAGCTTGCCAAGATGAAGATATTCACGGAGAAGCTCCAGAAGCCCGAGAAGTTCTGGCTGGAAAAGGAGTCTTCGGATCTTGAACAGGAGATGGAAGAGCTGAAAGAAGAGCTGGAAGAACTCAAAGAGGAACTGCAAGAATTGAGAGAAAAACTCAGGTAAGGCGCTATCTGCCAGAAAACGCATAAAACTCTCTCACCTTAAACCCTCTCTGCCAAAGGAGAGACTCGCAGCTAACCATGTAACAGCAGTTGCCCCGCTTTTTCCCCCACAAAACAGCACAGGGGAGACTCAAGCAGTCTCCCCTGCCTACAGTCTATGGTGCTTGGCTCGGATCCTGGCCGGCAACGCATCACTGTAGTTGCCCGATTTATCGGGCGGAGTATTTGCTCNNTATGATTTGCGATACCCGATCTTTGATGGTTGTGGAGCGGGGAATTCCTGAAGCCAGTTTGAACGGTGAGCTAAAAAGGGGCGGGATAAATTCCCGCCCCTATTGAGTCTCTGAAAGGTCTTTGTAGGGGTCCGATTCGTCCGAACCGCCTTCGCTGCAGGTCATTTTAGCCTCTATATTTCGACCTTGGTTATTAGCCGCACGGGGGCGGCCCGCCTCTAAATAGGTAATTGATCAAGTAAACCACGTCATCTGGCGCGACTTGGCCGTCGCAATTAGCGTCGCCGGCCTCCGGGCGGTATGGCGGTAGACCGGCTCTAAACAAGTAGTTTATTAGATAGACCACATCTGCCGGGTCCACCAGCATGTCCCCGTTTGCGTCGCCGGGAATGAAGGGTTGGCGATATTTGATGACAACGTAATCTTCTTCTGTGCCGTCACCCCAACTGGTACCGGCAACGTATACGTTCCCGGAGTCATCCACGGCTATCCCCCAAGCCGCGTCTTTGGCGCCTCCGAGCCCATCATATCTCTTTACCCAAAGCCGGCTGCCTTGTGGCGAATACTTCACGGTGGCGAAGTCGTAGTCACTGCCTTCGCCTTTACTGGCGCCAGTAACGTATACGTTTCCGTACTGGTCCAAGGCAATAGCCCAAGCTTCATCCTCTAGGCTTATTCCCCCATCGTATCTGGCCACCCAGACTTGGTCGCCGTTTCCATCGTACTTTATAGTGACGTAGTCATACCGTGTGGCCGGGGCCCAACTTCTGCCCGCGACGTAGACGTTTCCGATGTCATCGCATGCCAAGGCATAGCCGTTATCCTCTGAAGCCTCGTACGGTCCGTATGCTTGCACCCATCCGGGTGTTCCACCAGTGCCATACTTGATGGTGACGATGTCCGGGCAGTCTCCACTCTCGCTTGTCCCGGTAACAAAGGCGTTCCCGGAACTGTCCACCGCTACGGCGTACGCGACATCGAGGTCATTAAATGGCCTGTGGCCTGGACCCTCATATCTCCATACGTTTAACCGGGCGCCTTCCGGACTGTACTTCACGGTCTGGTAGCTGGTGCCATAGTCAGGGCCAACCCAAGTGAATCCGGTTACAAACACATTTCCCCAGGCATCGGCGGCTATATCCTTCGGACAATCTTCGGATACGTAATGATACCTCCTTACCCAAGCTTCATTTCCTCCTGTGTCATACTTCACGGTGGCATAATCATAGCCCGTGCCGTAGCCCCAGCTTTCTCCGGTCACATAGATGCCGCCCCTGCTGTAGGCAACGGCAACGGCCTTATCAACGTCAATAAAGTATTCTCCTGGCTCGTCGTACCACCTAACCCACTCCTGGTTGCCGCTCCAATCGTACTTCACCGTCGCGAAATCATAGGTCCGGTCGCCGCCCGGCTCAGTTGTCTCCAGCCACCCGGTGACGTATACTTGGCCGAGACCGTGATCTGCGGCGATGTCGGTCGCCACATCGGCGCCGTTAAGACCGTAGCTTCTCACCCAAGCCGTATCCCCATTCGGATTATACTTTATGGTGAGGTAGTCATATCCTTTTCCGCTTTGGTGGCTGTAGCCAGTAACATAGAAACTTCCCTCATCATCTATGGCCACAGCGCTGACATGGTCAGATCCATTTGCCGACCCGTTGTATCTTCTCACCCAGGCAGTATCAACTTGCGCGACACTTGTGGAAATCCAGAGAAGTACGAGAAGAGCGGCCACGAACACCTTCCACATAAGCAACCTCCCTTCCTAAGGGTTTGCAGCACCAATAAGGCCTAAAAGATCATAGTTTTAGGCTCTGGCGAGAACATTAACCAGAGATAGTGTCTAGCTGGGCACTATAAATATACTATCTCGTTTCGCAAACGTCAACAAGAATTTAGGGAATCTGCTCGATTTCTGGAGAAGAGAGAAACCGACCTGATCGGCACTCCATCTACTTGAGTTGGCGATCAAGTGGTCGCTGTGCCCCCTTGATGCATAGAAGCCAAAGCTCAAACCTTATCCGCTCTCCCCTGCCTGTATGTTACAGCCCTTTTCTGGACCTTAAAGGTCAACCCATCACTGTAGTTGCCCGATTTATCGAGCGAATTGTTTGCTCGGTGAATCGAGCAGCTACAATTCTATCACTTCCGACATCTGGTCTTGGATGGTTGTGGAGCGGGGAATTCCTGAAGCTGGTTTGAACGGCTAGCAAAAAAGGGGCAGGATAAATTCCCGCCCATATTGAGTCTCTGAAAGGTCTTCGTAAGGGTCCGATTCGTCCGACCCGCCTCCGCTGCAGGCCATTCCAGCTTCTATATTTTGACCTTGGTGATTAGCTGCACGGGGGCTCGCCGTTTCTGAACAGATAATTGATGAGGTACACCACATCGCCGGGTCCTACCGCGCCATCACAGTTGGCGTCTCCAGCTTGCAAAGGAACAGGCGGATTTCCGCTTCTATATAGATAGTTGATCAGATAGATAATGTCGCTGGCGGTTATTGTTTCATCGCCGTTGGCATCACCGCGAATAAAGCAGACAAAGTGCCAAGTTTCATTTGACCATCTTTCAGCACCCCAGTTGTCATAAGCTTTCACCTTCCAATAATAAGCGCCGACATCCAGAGCGGCGGCAAGCTGGCTGATACCCAGACTATCGTATATGGTAGTAGAATCCGGATCAAAATCTGGCACAGTGCTGAGGTAAAGGCTATACCTGATTTGGTCACCAAAGTTAGGATCGTAGGGAGTTTGCCAATCCAAAGTGACTGGTGTAGACACCGAATCGCTATCTGTGGGTGAAAACAGTGAAAAAGGATATGGTGGTTGATTGGCAGGAATTTGGGACAGATTCTTTATGATGGAGACACTGTCAGTGTGAGAATTTGCCGCGGCCAAGTCCAAATCCCCGTCTCCATCTAAATCCGCGCAAAAAACAGAACGAGGAGCATCACCCGCCCCGCAGTTGACCACTCTTTGAAAAGTCCCGTGTCCGTTGTTCGTCAAAATGGAAACACTGTCGCTATCCAAATTTGCCACGGCTAAATCCAAATCACCATCTCCGTCTAAATCCGCGCAGAAAACAGAAAAAGGATTGTCTCCCGCATCGCACCTGACCGCGGTCTGAAAAGAGGCATCTCCATTGTTCATTAAAGTGGAAATACTGTCGCTTCCATCGCGTGCTACGGCTAAGTCCAAATCGAGATCGCCATCCAAATCTGCACAAAAAAGAGAAGTAGGAACAGACCCGGCAACATATTGGGTCTTTGTCTGAAAAGTCCCGTCACCGTTGTTCTTCAAGATGGAGATGCTGACATAATAGAAATTTGCCACGGCTAAGTCCAAATCCAAGTCCCCATCTAGGTCCGCACAGAAAACGGAAACAGGGTGCGCTCCTGCGTCATAGTTGGCCGCAGTCTGAAAAGTCCCGTCACCGTTGTTCTTTAAGATGGAAACATCGAAACTTTCCATGTTTGCCACGGCCAAGTCCAAATCCCCGTCTCCATCTAAATCCGCACAAAAAACAGAGGTAGGATAATCTCCTGCACCATAGTCAACCTTTGTCTGGAAAGTCCCATCTCCGTCGTTTTTCAAAATGGAGACATTGTCGCCATTCCCATTTGCCACGGCTAAATCCAAATCCCCGTCTCCATCTAAATCCGCACAAAAAATAGAAAAAGGACCATCTCCTGCATCATAGTCAACCTTTGTCTGAAAAGTCCCATCTCCGTTGTTCTTTAAGATGGAGACATTGTCGCTATTCGCATTTGCCACGGCTAAGTCCAAATCCGCATCCCCATCTAAATCAGCACAAAAAACAGAATTAGCGCGATCTCCTACACCATAGTTGACTGCTGGAGCGAACCACTGCCCCATTGCGTAACTGTAATATATATTCCAGTTTTCTCCTTGATCCCCCGGGAATACCGAGCCAAAGCGCTGGTTGCCGTCACAGAAAGCTGCGGGCTGTATCTGGTCGCCGGAATCTGTGGTCACCGGAACGGGAAGGGACCATTCGTCTTCGTAGATGCTCCGGTAGATGTTCCAGTCGCCGTCCCGGTTGCTCTGCCAGATGACAAGCAGGTTTTCTTGCCCGTCATAGGTCAAGCTGGGACAAAGGTCGTCTCCTGAATGGGTGGTGATTTGCATCTCTGAGGACCATTGCCCCGTCTGACTCCTGCATCTGGAGTAGATGTCCAGATTCCCGTTTCTGTTGGTGCGCCAGACCAACCACACTGAGCCCGACGTATCAGCGGCGACTGAGGGCTGCACGTCATAGCCTGGATCACTGGTGACCTGGACAGGCCCGATCCAGGTTGAGCCGTTGTAGTAACTGGTGTACACATCCCAATTGCCGTCGACCCTGGCGTACCAGGCTACCCAGACGTTTCCGAATTTGTCCACGGTTATGACCGGGTCTCTTTCCTCGTGCAGGGTTGAAACAACGTACGCCGCGGCGGTCCAGGAGTAGCCGTCGTAGTAGCTGTACATTATGTCGGAGTCCGGCTTCCTTTCGGTCCTCCAGACGACCCACACGTTACCTGAACTGTCCACGGCTGTCTTTGGCTCAACGTCGTAGGGGTCAGCGGTGGTTATCCTGATGGGGCTTGACCAGGAGACACCGTTGTTGTAGATACCATAGATATCCCACCCGTCTATGTAGTTGTCCACCTCCCGGTAACTCTGCCAGAAGATCCAGACGTTTCCTGAATTATCACGAGTCGTAGACGGGTGAAAATCCCAAGGAACCGAGAAAGCCACTTCCTCTGGTGCAGACCAGGAGAGACCATCGCAATGACTGGTCCAGATGTTTGATCGGACGTCTCTTCCCGCGTTCCAGGCTATCCATATCTTGCCGGATTGATCCACGCAGGCGGAAGGATTACCGTCGGTGAAAGGTGAGATGTCAACCGGGGACGTATTCCATCCCTTATCGCCACTTTTCGGCTGCAGGGGTGAGAATCCGGCAAGAGTAAGCGGATTTCCGTGCCCATGCGGCTTCAAGGTAGGGTCTCCGAATATGCCACAACCCCAGAACCATTCATAATACCACCAGATCCAGTCCAAGAAGGCCTCACCCAGATTCACTCCCGTGGCTAAACTTGCGTATATTTCCTCAAACAAGTCCCCGTACATGATTCTGGTCTCTCCGATCACCGCAAGGACGTAATCGCTTCCGAAAAGATAGGACTGCCCCAGGTTATTGGTCTCAGTGTACTTGGCGTTAGAACAGGCATTCAAAAGAACAAAGATGGCTTGCGGGTTCACGTGAGGCATCTCGTGGCTGAAAACGCTTCCGCCCCCGTATGTCTCGTCCTGCAAGAAGAAGGTGCTGCCCCAGGGGGAGGAGTGCGCCAGCAGGTGAACCCATTCGTAGCCCTCCTGTAGCATGGATTTGTAGTGCAGAGCCGTGGTAGCGTTCTCATCGATCACAAAAGTGACGTTGCCGTAAACCCAATTCAGATAGCCCTGGACTTGCGGATACCAGGGGCACTCGAGGTATCCCAGCGCCCTGTCAGGAAGACTCAGGGCGCCCGTTCTGTATGCGTGATTCTTGGCAAAATACCGGTTCAGCAGTGTCACCTCGTCGCCGAACAGGCAGGCGGAGGGGCTTATTCTCCCGCACCATATTTCCGGCTCAAGGCTGCCGCTCAGGTCGTCGTAGAAGCCGTCCGCGTCGTAGTCGTTCCACACCCCGTCGATATCCATGTAGAAGTAGTCCGTGGGGAAATGGGAAACGTAATAGCTCGTCAGAAACGAGGTCTCCATCCAGGCGGCGGGCACGTCCCCTACAAAAATGGCTCCCACCAGACCGGAGGAGGCATATTCTGACTGCAAAGTTGCTCTGATAGCCTCCGGAGCCTGGTTCCAGGATTTGGTGAAAGAAACCGAATAACCGTCCGCTTGCAAATCGAGAATGAACTGATCGAAGTTGGCTTGTATCTGGTGGTAGATGACCGAATCCACGAAGACGTGCACCAAACCCTGATCCTTTATCCCCCTAAGAGTCTTAAAATCAGGACGGGGCTTGACACCTCGCAGGGTCTTAATCTCCTTGAAAACCCCCGGAGGGATTTTCAGGGGGTCTTTGCATTCGGCGATTATTCTCTCCAGCTCCGCAATTCTTAAGGAGTCCTCGTGCCTCGCCTGAGCACTAACCCAAGACGAGATAAGCAGGACGGCAAGGACTGCCAGTTTTTTGTGCATCTCGCACCTCCGTGCATAAGATCGAGAATTGCTGCAGTGAATGGTGACAGCTCGAAGTTTGGGGTTACTCCTGAATTTCACTTAAATCTAACCAAAACTCGCGCAAAAAGCAAGCAAAAACTTCGCCTGGCTTGTGGATCCCTTGACAGCCAATGTAAATCGGCAGGCTCATATCTTCAAGGAGGGAGCGGGTTTTTGCTCTATTTCACTCCCCCTATGCAGGGGCATAAAAAGGGGAGAGAAAAAGGGGCGGGATAACCCGAGCTTGTCTTCTGATTGCCCTTGCACGGCGTGAAAAACATGTGTTTGAGTTCCGGGCCAATCTTGGGGCTTTTTTTCATTGCCTGGTCGGAGCCGGTCCTTCTCTGAACAGATAGTTGAGCAGATAAACTATGTCGCTGGGTTGTACCTTTCCGTCGCCATTTGCATCGCCGGACGCCAGCGGTACAGGTGAGTCTCCATATCTGAAAAGGTAGCTTAAGAGAAACACCACGTCGCCCGCATCCACTATCCCGTCGCCGTTGGGGTCTCCGGGGATAAACGAGATACGGCAGTAAATGTTCCAGTTTTCCCCCTGGTCTCCAGGGAAGACCGAGCCGAATTGGTGCTTGTCATAATGAAAGGATGCAGGCTGGATCTGGTTTCCTGGATCGGCGGTCACCGGCGCAGGAGTCGACCATCCGCTTTCATAAATGCTCTGATAAATATTCCAATGGCCATCCCGGTTGCTCTGCCAGGTTACCATTATCTTATGGCCTCCGTCCCACGCAATGCTGGGACAAAGGTCATCGCCGGGATGAGTGGTTACCGGGATATCCGAGGACCAATTCATGCCAAAATAATACTTGGAATAGATATCCAGGTTTCCGTCTCTGTTGGAACGCCAGACCACCCAAACACGACCCAACGTGTCTGCAGTCACGGTCGGCTGAAGATCATAACCTGGATCGTCAGTCACCCGCATCAGCGACGACCAGCCAGAGCCATCATAGCATTTGGCATATATATCCCAGTCACCGTTCTTCCTTGCGTACCAAAATACCCACGCCTTTCCGTCTTTATCCACGGTTATCACCGGATCCCTCTCTTCATCCTGGGAAGCGGTTACATAGGCATCGGCAGTCCAGCCGTAACCGTTGTAGTACTTGTACATGATGTCCGAATCCGGTTTTCTTTCCGCCCTCCACACCACCCATACATTTCCGGAACTGTCAACCGCGGATTTTGGCTCAACGTCGTAAGGATCGGCGGTAGTTATCCGAAGAGGGCTTGACCAGAATGACCCACTATTGGAGGTCCCATATATGTCCCATGCATCTATCCCGTCTTCAACGTGGCGGTAGCTCTGCCAGAAGATCCAAACGTTTTCTGAATCATCAGTGGTCACGGAGGGATGAAAATCCCAGGGCACGGCAAAACCAATCTCCTGGGGCGAAGACCATGAGTTGCCATCGAAACGGCTGGTCCAGATATTCGACCGTACGTCTCTTCCCGCGTTCCAGGCCACCCAGATATTACCATTGTGATCCGCGCAAACAGACGGATTGCCGTCGGTAAAGGCAGAGACATCAATTGGAGAGGAGCCCCATCCAGACGCACCCTTTTCCATTCGGCTGGGGGAGAACCCTGCAGAGGTGACCGGATTTCCATGTCCGTGTGGCTTTAGAGTGGGATCCCCAAATATGTTACATCCCCAAAACCACTGGTAGTACCACCATATCCAGTCCAGGAAAGACTCACCTAGATTTCTCCCCGTGCCTAAACTTGCGTATAGCTCTTCAAACGGATCCCCGTACATGATTCTGGTCTCTCCTATCACCGCGAGGGCGTAGTCACTGCCGAATAAGTAAGATTGTCCGAGGTTGTTAGTCTCGGTGTACTTTGCGTTTGAACAGGCATTTAGCAGGACGAAGTTTGCCTGGGGATTCACGTGAGGCATTTCATAACTGAAAACGCTTCCGCCTCCATAGGTCTCGCCACGTAAGTAAAAGGTGCTCCCCCAGGGGGAAGAGTGAGCCAGAAGGTGGACCCACTCATATCCTTGCTGTAACATATACTTGTAGTGAAGGGCAGTCGTGGTGTCCTCATGGTCCACGAAGGTTACGTCCCCGTAGACCCGACCCAGGTAAGTTTGAACTTCGGGGTACCAGTTACATTCCATGTAGCCCAAGGCTCTGTCCGGGAGACTCAGAGCGCCCGTTCTGTACGCGTGATTCCTGGCGAAATATTGGTTTAGCAACCTAACCTCATCCCCGAAAATGCAATTGGAGGGTGTGATTCTTCCGGACCATATCTCCGGCAGGGAATCTCCGTACAGATTATCGTAGAAGCCGTCGGAGTCGTAGTCATTCCACGACCCGTTCAGATCCATGTAAAAGTAGTCCGTGGGGAAATGAGACCGGTAATAAAAGAAGGTCTCCATCCAGGCGGCGGGGACGTCCCCCACCAGAATGACGCCTACCAAACCGGAGGGATATTCTGATTGCAGGATCGCCCTGATATCTTCCGGGGTCTGGTTCCACGCTTTGGTTACCGAAGCCGAGTAACCGTCCGCCTGAAGGTCGGTGACGAATTGATCGAAGTTCGTCTGGATTTCCGGATAGATAATCGAGTCCACAAACACGTGCACCAGCCCTTCGCCTTTTATTCCTCTCAAGCTCTTGAAATCCGGCCGCGGCTTGACAGCTCTGAGGGTTTGAATCTCTTTGAAGATTCCCGGTGGAATTTTCAGCGGATCCTTGCACTGCTCAATTATCTTCTCTAACTCTGCAACCCTGAGAGAATCGTGCGTGTCCGCCTGAACCTCAGCCCACCCTGCCAAGATGAGAATGGCCAAGACAAATATCATTTTACGCATTATTTCACCTCCGGCGCAAACAGGCCCAAAGAAGATAACGAGTGAGACTCCAACCTGAAGCCGATGCCCCAAGGTATTTTCGAAATCCAAGTAGAAGCGAATCCAAAACCAGGCAAAGTTAAGTCAAATCTATTTAGAATGGCGGCGTTTAGTATGTTTATCGGCAAAGCCTGAGCCATCTGTGGCCAAAGGTACGAGTTTTTCAAAACACAAGGAGCCTGTCTTAGGTTAGCTCTGGAACGGCGGGCCTTTCGGCGCAACCGGATGGGGAAGAGAGACAGTTCCTTTTTTCCAAACTTCTGTAGGCTTCAACCGTATTAGCTTTTCATTCAGACTTAAGTCGTATGGGACACAAGGGATTTTTTGTCTTGACAATGCTGTGTGTTATGCTTAATATTCACCGCTATGAAGATAGAATTGAAGAGAGGCTCAGAGGATTACACGCAGACGCTTCATCTGGAGGAAGATCCCGAGACCTTCCGGATGGCCGCGGAAGGTGCAACTTTCAACCAGCCCATTGAAGTTGAGCTTTCTGTTGCCAAAAGCCAGGATCAAATGATCTGCAGAGGCGCGGTTCGAACTTCAGCGAAACTTGAGTGTTCGCGCTGTCTGGCAGAATATGACCAGGGCTTGTGTTCGGATGTTAATTTCGTGGTTGACCTGGCCGGAAGCTTACAGGCGGCCAAGTCGGAGGAGGAGGGCTATTTTGTCGCCGATCCCTCGTCTTCTTTTTTTGAAATCGATGATCTGGTCAGGGAGGCAATCATTCTATCTTTGCCCCTGAAACCCCTTTGTTCGGAAGATTGCAAGGGATTGTGTCCAATCTGCGGAGCCGATCTGAACAGGTCCCGGTGTGGATGTGTGAAAGAAAAAACGGATCCCCGATGGGATCAGCTAAAAGGACTGTTGAACAAGAAATCTTGACTCCTCATTATCAGCTATACTAAGAAAGAGGAAGGCCATGCCGTTACCGAAAAGAAGACACTCCAAAGCCCGCGGCGCCAAAAGGCGCGCCCACTGGAAGCTTTCCCTTCCCAACACAGTGGAATGCCCGCACTGCCACCAGCCCAAGTTGCCTCACCGTATCTGCCCCAACTGCGGATATTACAAGGGGAGACAGGTGATCACGCCCAAGGAGACCTGAGCAGAGGTCGCTAATTCTGGTGGCTAGGGATGGCTTATATTAAAGGTCGAGGTAGCACGAAGTGAAAGGAAAAGCAAGAATTGCGATTGACGCAATGGGTGGAAATTTGGCTCCTGCTTCGGTGGTGGAGGGGTCGATCTGGGCGCACCAGGAGAATCATGAAGATTTTGAGATGGTCCTGGTGGGGGAGAAACAGAGGATCCAACACGAGCTTTCACGCTTGAAAGCCGATCATGAGCCCATGAAGATTTATCACGCCTCGGAGCAGATTCAGATGGAAGACGAGGCGGTAGGGAGTCTGAAGAAAAAGGATTCCTCCGTGGCCGTAGGCATCAGGCTGCAGAAGGAAGGGAGGGTGGATGCATTCATCTCCGGAGGCAACACCGGTGCGGTGATGACCCACGCCCTGATAACCCTGGGAAGACTGGAAGGAATCAACCGACCGGCCATCGCTTCCTTGCTGCCCACGGAAAAGGGAATAGTGGCGGTGCTGGACGTGGGAGCCAACGCGGAGTGCAAGGCCATAAACCTATATCAATTCGGGGTTATGGGATCTGTCTATGTGAATCAGGTCTTCAAAAAGCCGACTCCTCGTATCGGACTCCTCTCCATCGGAGAGGAAAGCACCAAGGGCAATGAGGTGACCCTCCTGGCGCATAAGCTTCTAAGCGAAGATCGGTCGCTGAATTTCATAGGCAATGTGGAGGGACGGGACGTTTTAAAGGGGACCTGTGACGTGGTGGTGTGTGACGGCTTTGTAGGAAACATCGTTTTAAAATTCGCCGAAAGCATGGATGGATTCCTGACCTGGCTGGTGAAGAAGAGGGTCAAGGAGAGCCTTCTTTTTAGGCTAGGAGCTTTCCTGGTGAAGGTTTCCATAAGGGATCTAAGGAAAGTCCTGGATTACGCCGAGTATGGCGGCGCTCCGCTTCTGGGAGTAAACGGGGTGTGCATCATCTGCCACGGAGATTCGCCGCCTAAAGCTATAAAAAACGCCTTGAAGCTGGCAACTGAGATGGTAAAAGAGAAAGTGAATGAATGCATTGTCGACGCATTGAGGCAGAAAAAGAGGCTGAATGAGCAAAAAGATAAATTCTAAGATAACCGGCACGGGGTCATTCGCTCCAACACGGATTTTGACCAACTACGATCTGGAGAAGATGGTGGAGACTTCCGATGAATGGATCGTTACACGTACCGGAATAAAAGAAAGAAGGATAGCAGAGGATGGGACCGGTCCCTCTGATTTGTCCCTGGAGGCATCCCGGATTGCCCTGCAGGAGGCAGACCTTCAGCCCGAGGAAATCGATCTGATCCTTATAGGCACCGTAACTCCCGATTACCTTCTCCCCTCCACCGCCTGCATCCTCCAGGACAGGCTCAAAGCGAAAAACGCCGCAGTTTTGGATATCGTGGCGGCTTGCTCCGGATTCATTTATGGTCTTTCCATCGCCTCTGCGTTCATAGCCATAGGGCAATACAAAAACGTACTGGTGATCGGGGTGGAGACCCTCTCCAAGATAATAAACTGGGAAGATAGAAACACCTGTGTGCTTTTTGGGGACGGAGCTGGAGCGGCCGTTGTTTCAGCCACCACCGAGGACAGAGGAATCTTGGGCACATTCCTGTCAGGAGACGGCTCTCTGGCTGACCTTCTTCATATCCCCATGGGGGGAGCTAAAGCTCCCCTCACCAGAGAGAATATCGGTTTGAAACGGCATTACATCTCGATGAAGGGAAACGAGGTCTTCAAGTCCGCGGTCAGAGCCATGGAGAACTCGGCAAAACGCATTATTCAGGAGGTGGGCCTTTCCTCAGAGGAGATTGACCTCTTGATACCGCATCAGGCCAATATCAGGATCATAGAGGCTTTGGCAAAAAGACTGAAGGTCCCCATGGACAAAGTGTACGTCAACATCGATCGGTACGGAAATACCTCTGCTGCATCGGTTCCCATCGCACTGGATGAAGCCAGAAAGAATGGCAGGATAAAAGAAGGGTCAAACACGGTTTTGGTCGCGTTTGGAGCCGGATTCACCTGGGGCTCAGCAGTGATAAAATGGTGAAGGAGTTTGAGGGATTCCCGTGTAACATGATGGGCATGAATTGCGTCTTTGTCCTTGCCGGATCGGGCAAGGTCTTCACTCCTGGAAAAACAATATTAATTCTCGAGGAAAGTGCTTTATGGATAAGATAGCCTTTCTGTTTCCTGGCCAGGGCGCACAGTATGTGGGGATGGCGCAGGATCTTTATGAATCTCATGCGGGAGTGAAAGAACTTTACTCCGCCGCCGAGAGGGTTTTAGGTTTTGATTTGGCGAAAATCTGCTTCGAGGGTCCAGCCGAGGTTCTGGTTCAAACACAGCATACTCAGCCAGCCATCTTTACTCACAGCGTGACGCTGTGGACATTGTTGAGGGATCACGGGCTTAAGCCCGCGTTCGTAGCCGGCCACAGTGTGGGAGAGTACTCGGCTTTGGTGGCGGCAGGAGCTCTGTCATTTGAGGATGCCCTTCAGACGGTGAAAAACCGCAGCCTTCTGATGCAACAAGCTTGCGACAGCAGCCAGGGGAGCATGGCCGCCATCATCGGACTTACGGAGAAAGACATTCTATCTATATGCAGGGAAGCAGCCAGCTACGGGGTCATTCAACTCGCTAATTTCAACTCCAAAGATCAGATAGCCATATCTGGTGAAAGAAGAGCAGTGGAAAAAGGAGTGGAGCTGGCAGAAGAGAGGGGTGCCAGAAGAGCGATTCTGCTGGAAGTGGCAGGGGCATTTCACTCCGAGCTCATGCGCCCGGCTCAAGAGAAGTTCGGACAGGTAATAGGCAAACTTGAAGTCAAGCAGCCTGAGATTCCTATGGTGGCCAACGTTACCGCTGAGCCGGTGACCGATCCCTCGCACATAAAGGAGCTTCTCACCGATCAGATTACCATGCCGGTTTTGTGGTATCAGTCCATGGTCAGGATGTACAAGGAAGGGATCAGAACCTTCGTGGAGGTGGGTCCGGGAAGGGTTCTGCAGGGACTGCTGAAGAGGTCATTCAAGGATACCAGAGGGGTGGGTGTAGAGCGGCTTCCAGACTTAGAAAAGCTCGTCGAGGCCGCAAAGGTGGGTACGATCTAAGTTCCCTTTGCCCGGTGAATAGCGGGCGAGGACAGAATGAGTGTGAGTTTGAAAGGCAAGACGGCGCTGATAACCGGAGCAGCCCAGGGGATAGGACGAGCTATCGCCACAAGATTAGCCCGGGATGCGGCAAGTGTGGTCATCGCGGACATCAATATCGATTCGGCTCAGTCCGTCGCTGCCCAGTTGAAAAACCTGGGGGTGAGGGCCGCAGCTTTCCAAGCGGACGTATCCGATTCTGTTGAAGTAGAGGGGCTCATACAGAAGACGGTTAAGGAGTTTTCAGCCATAGACATCTTGGTCAACAATGCGGGAATCACCAGGGATGCACTTCTGATTCGAATATCGGTGGAAGATTGGGATCAGGTGATGAATGTTAATCTTAAGGGAGCGCTTAATCTGACCAAGAGTGCCGCCAAGGTGATGATTAAGCAGAAATCCGGGAGGATCGTCAATATCACTTCGGTGATTGGACTGATGGGAAATGCCGGCCAGGCGACTTATGCCGCCTCCAAGGCGGGTTTGGTCGGGTTGACCAAATCAGCTGCAAAAGAACTCGCCGGACGGGGCATAACCGTCAACGCAGTCGCTCCGGGGTATATAGAAACAGCCATGACCGAGAACCTGCCTCAAGCCACAAAAGATGCTTTTCTGAACCTGATTCCGTTGAGAAGAGCGGGAACTCCCGAAGATGTGGCTAATCTGGTGGCATTTCTGGTTTCAGATCAAGCCCGCTACATCACCGGGCAGGTGATTCAGGTGGATGGGGGGCTGTTGATGTGAAATCGCCCTTTGCGGCGGTAATCAGACTTTAGTTAAGACCAACCCGGTGCTCCCCCCAGGTAAGGGAGAGCGTTGTGCCAGAATAATCGAAAGGTGGTTCAAAGAAAACATAGGAGGAGCTAAGCATGTCGGTAGAGGAAAGAGTGAAAAAGATCGTGATTGATCAGCTGGGTGTGGAGGAGAATCAGGTGACCAGGGAGGCGAAATTCGTGGATGATCTGGGGGCGGACTCTCTGGACACTGTGGAGCTGATCATGGCTTTGGAGGAGGAATTTTCTACAGATGATTTCAAATTCGAAATTCCTGATCAAGAGGCAGAAAAGATTACCACCTTGGGGCAGGCCATTGACTACATAGAAGCGCACATTCCCGAGGAGTAGAGCCGAGAGGTCACTCATGAGCGATTCCGTTGTGCCTTTAAACCGGGTGGTAGTTACCGGGATGGGCGTGATCAGCCCGGTAGGCAATTCGCTGGAGGAATTCTGGAATAATCTTAAAAACGGTGTCTCCGGCATCGATCGGGTGAGCCGGTTTGATGCCAGCCGGTTCTCCTCTCAGATCGTGGGAGAGGTGAAGGGATTCGACGCCTCTAAATACATGGACAAAAAAGAGGCGCGCAGGATGGACTTGGTCCAGCAATATGCTGTGGCCTCGGCTCAGCAGGCCTTCGACCAGTCCGGACTGGGGTCGGATTCTCTGGATCCGGAAAGGGCAGGAGTGATAGTAGGAAGCGGAATCGGAGGTATCGAGACCTTCGAAAAACAGCATGCCATTCTCCTGAACCAAGGACCCGGACGGGTCAGCCCCTTCTTTATCCCCATGATGATCATCGACCTGTGCGCCGGGCTGGTCTCCATGCGGCTTAATCTCAAGGGACCCAACTATGCCACCGTGTCGGCGTGTTCCTCCGGCGCTCATGCCATCGCGGATGCCTTCAAAATAATCCAGCGAGGAGAGGCGGACGTGATGATTGCCGGCGGTACCGAAGCCTCCATAACGCCGGCATCTTTGGCCGGATTCTGCTCTGCCCGGGCTCTGTCGACCCGCAATGATGAGCCGAAGAAGGCGTCCCGCCCTTTCGATAAGGAAAGAGATGGATTCGTCATGTCGGAGGGAGCTGGAACTATGGTTCTGGAAAGTCTGGGGCATTCCCAAAGAAGGGGCGCCAAGATCTTTGCTGAGATCGTGGGAGTGGGGCAGACCGCAGACGCTTATCACATCACCGCCCCGGCCCCCGGCGGTGAGGGAGCTATAAGGGCCATGAGACTGGCTTTAGAGGATGCCAGGTTGGACCCTGATTCGGTGGATTATATTAACGCACACGGAACCTCTACCGATCTGAACGACGTGACCGAAACCCAGGCCATTAAGATGGTGTTCGGAGACCGGGCCAAAAAGATTCCGATCAGTTCCACCAAATCGATGATAGGGCACCTATTGGGAGCGGGTGGTGCCGTGGAGTTGGTCGCTACCATCATGTCGATCGAGGAAGGAATAATCCATCCCACTATCAACTATGAGTTTCCTGACCCGGACTGCGATTTAGATTACGTTCCCAATAAAATGCGAAAGGTGGCTGTCCACGTGGCCCTGAGCAACTCCTTCGGGTTTGGCGGGCATAACGTCACCATCGCTGTCAGGAAGCTTGTTCTCTGAGAATAGATGATCTTTGGGTATGAGAGGGTGAAGGAAAAACTGAGCAGTCCAAGTACTTTTTGAATCGCCAGGAGAAGACTAGCCCAGAGCAGGGAAAACTCCCAGCTTTCTGGTAATCACACAAAGGAGCTGCAGCCTCTCACCGCCTGCTGGCCGCTTGTTGCCAGCAGGACCGATGCGAATCTCCCTTTTTCAACTGGTGGTTTGAATTTTCGTTACTTTTAGAATATGTGAATCAGAGATAGCTTGGTCTGTGACCGAGCGAACGGGAAGCCTTTGAGTCTCGCATTGGATTCCCATTCTCCCGTATCCAGTAGCTGGCCATGTCACTTCGCCTGCCCCCATTCTTGAGAAGGTTATTTACCAGGAAGGATAGACTCAAAAACTACCTGGAACTGGAAGAAAAGCTGGGCTATCGTTTCGAGAATTTGGAACTTTTGGACCGGGCCTTAACTCACAGATCATATATCCGTGCTCCGGAGAACGAAGATCTGCGGGCAAATGAGAGGCTGGAGTTTCTGGGTGACTCCGTCTTAGGGATGGTGACCAGCAGATTCCTGTTTGAGAATTTCCCAGACAAAAGCGAAGGAGATCTGACCAAGCTTAAATCCGCCTTGGTCAGCGAGGCCAATTTGAGTCGGATTGCCAAGTCCCTGTCTTTAGGCAAGTATGTGAAACTAAGTGAGGACGAGGAAAAATCCGGAGGCAGGGAGCGAAGCTCCATAGTCTCCGATGCTTATGAGGCGCTCATCGGGGCCATTTTTCTGGATGGCGGTCTGGCTCCGGCAGAAAGGATGATCCGGAACCAGGTATTAAAAAAGTACCTGGAGGTTACCACCGATCAAACCCTGCACAATTACAAAGGGGAGCTTCTGGAATATCTACAGGCTCTGGGCTTGGGACCCCCCAGATACGAGGTCTTGCAGGAAAAAGGACCGGACCACCAGAAAAAATTTACCATAGCGGTAGTAGTCAACGGAGAGGAAATGGGACAGGGGGCCGGGAAAAACAAGAAAGAGGCAGAGCAGAAAGCCGCTCGTATGGCTCTAGAGAACATAGCGCGGAGGTTCGAACACCTCACCGGGGGAAACCAATAGCTTCTCCTCGAATCTATCTTCAAGATGGAGACCTGGCGAATAATCTTCACTCAGACAAACAACGCCTTTTTCAATATGGCCTTGGATGAGGCACTTGTTGTCTCCTGCCAAGAGGGTTCGTCTCCGCCGCTGCTGCGCCTCTACCTGTGGGAGCCTCCCGCGGTCTCCATCGGTTACTTCCAGTCTGTGGAAAAGGCAGTTAGCCTCAAGCAATGCAGGGATAAAGGTATTCATGTGGTGAGAAGGATCACCGGAGGAAGGGCAGTCTTGCATGAGGAGGAGATCACCTACAGCGTTTGCGCATCCAGTAACTATTTTCACCTGCTGGGAGGCAACACTAACCAGACCTACCGGAGAATAAGTATGGCTCTACTGGAATCGTTGTGTGCCTTGGGTGTGGACGGCGAATGGGTAAAGCCGTCTACAGATAGAAAGCCCACTCCTTCCCGTTCGACCTCTTGCAGGCCTTGCTTCATGAGTAATTCCAGATACGAGATCTTGGTCAAAGGTAAGAAGCTGATCGGCAGTGCGCAGAGGCGATTCTCATTTCCATCGGATGACAAGAGGAGGGATAGCTTCATCCAGCACGGTTCGATTCTGACTGGGGAGGGAAGGCACAGTTTGGCTGAACTACTGCCTGAAGGAAGCTCGGCGCAGGTAGTAAAACGGAGCCTGCACGAAAAATCGACTAACCTGGAAAGCGCTCTGGGCAGGAGAGTTGATGTAGAAGAGGTTGTATCCGCCTTGAAGAAGGGGTTCGAAGAAGTCTTTACTTGTCAAGTGGAAGATTCTCGGGTCTCAGAAAGGGAGCTGCAGGCAGCGCGGAGTCTAATGGAAGACAAATACCTTACCGGACAGTGGAACTTGAAAAGATGAGGCTTTGTCTCTTCAAGCGGTGCGTCAACGGTTTTGTTTCGAAGATTCCTGCTCTCTGAAAGCCAAAATTCGTCGATTCTGGCGAATCTACTAATTGCATACTTCACAAAAGAATAATCAAATGGTCAGAATCGCATGTCGCAAGAATCTGCGAAAACTCTCAGAAGGACACAAACTGGGACTGTTCCGCTAGTTGCATTCACCTTCTAAGCGGTTGGTAGCATGAGCATTACGCCGACGGACAAAATTTCTGTACCGCCATGTTTTCGGTACGGATTTTGTATGAGTAAAATTGTGCTATTTTGTATTCTTGGTTTGCCGACAGGCAAGCTGGTGTGGTCTTGCTTTGATGTCCTGCAACGGGATCGGGACTATAGAGGGCAAACCGGAAGAAAGGGTTTTTGTTTTCGAGCAGAGAAGCAATGAATAGTTTGAGGAGGTGATGCGAAGTCGGATTTTTTGGCAACGGTTAAAAAAAGTCTTGACAATGTGGGGGAAAGTTGCGACATTAAATAATTAAAGCACGCCGTTTGGCAGAAGGCAGAAGTTAACTTTCCCGGTGACAGACCGGATTTCGGAAAAACTGAAGAAACTTAAGGAAAGGAGTGAGTGACATGATGCGCTTTTCTAAGAAGAAAACAGCTGTAGTTTTCTTGGGGCTGGCTTTCTTGGTTCTGTCAAGCGTTCCGGCCCTGGCGGGTATAACCGGCAAGGTTTCAGGAAGGGTGATCGACGCTGAGACCGGAACCGAGCTCCCCGGGGCGTCCATCCGAATTGAGGGTAGCACAATGGGGAATATGGCTGGTCCGGATGGCTCCTATTTTATCATCAATATCCCGCCGGGCAACTATTCGGTGACGGCCTCCCTGATAGGATATCAATCCGTCACCGTGGAGGGTGTTCAGGTGATCTCTGACCGCACCAGCGAGGTGACCTTCAAGCTGAAGGCATCGCCGGTAGAGGTCGAGGGTGTGGTGGTTAAAGGTAAGAGAGAGTTAATTGACAGGGGTGTTAGCCAGACTGTCACAACCATCTCCTCCCAAGACATAAAGAACATGCCGGTGAAGGAGATCTCTCAGATTCTGGCCACCCAGGTGGGCTTCGTAACCAAGGCTAACGAGCTCCACATTCGTGGCGGAAGGGCAGGAGAGGCTCTTTACATAGTGGATGGCGTGGAGACTCGGGACCTCTTGGGAGGTCTGGGTAAGGTCACCGGAGGCATGAACGTTTCCTCCTCCAACATCGAGGAGATCTCCGTTATAAAGGGAGGATTTGATGCCGAGTATGGCAACGTTCAATCGGCGGTCATAAGCTTGGTCACCAAGGAGGGCTCCAGCAGGACCACCGCCGGTTTCTTTGAATTCCAAACCGACGATTTCGGTACCACCAAGCTCAATAAATATTCCCATAACAGCGATCGGGTGGAGTTCAGCCTGAGCGGACCGGATCCGTTCTTTACCACCCAGTTTCTCCCCAGCATCGGAATCAAATTCCTCGGTGAGAAATTGGCCTATTATCTCAGTGCCATTACTTACAAAACTGATACCTACCATGATGTCAACCAATACGCCACGCCAGTTACGCAGAAAAAGTACAGGGTGGACGAGATCCTGGGATTCGATATCGCCGAAAGAATGAGCAACGAATACTCCCTGGTGGCCAAACTGACCTACAAGGCATCGGCGGACAAGAAACTGGTCTTCTCTCACAAGCAGAACTGGGAGCGATATTCGCTTTTCTTTGATCCTTCCGGCGGGGATCCCTTGAAGGAGACGCGGGGAGCGGTAAACATATGGCAATATCGCTACACCCCTTCCACTATTCCTCAGGTGGAAGCTCACAACAATTCCTTGAGCTTGCTTTTCACCCACAACGTGAGCAAGAGCTCATTCTATGAGCTTCAGATCAGCCGTTTCTTTACCAGTTACTTCCAGAGGCCCGGCGATCCGGACAATCCCGGCGGCGGGAAGACTCCTGGTGATTTCACCAAGATTGAGTATTGGGAGCGCTTCACCCCCAGCCAGGACGCCAACTTCAATGGGAAATGGGACCGCGCCGAAGAATACCTTGATGTGAACCAGAATGGGCAGTATGACCTGGGAGAGCCGTTCAGGGACACAAATAAAGGTAAAAACGGCGTGTGGGATCCGGGTGAGCCGTTCGTGGATTACGAAGGGAACGGAGTTTTCGATCCCTACGACGGCTTTGACCCCAGGATTCATGATCTTCCGGGAGAGGGAAGGTGGAATAACGCGGAGAGATTCGATTGGGACAGCGATGACCCCGACGATCCCAATGACGGGGTAGACGGGCCAGATGGTGTGTTTAACGAATGGAAGCAGCCCCAGGCGTGGGGAACCACGGGTATAGATTTCGCTGAGCCTTACGTGGACGGGGACGTAAACCTGGGCGAACCGTACATCGACGCGAATAAGAGTGGACAGTACGAGTGGGGAGAGGACTTTGAGGACGTGAACGATAACGGAGTATGGGACGGACCGAACGACCCCTGGAGCCCGGGCATCCCCTTCATAGACAGAAACATGAATGGAACCTTCGATTATCCCAACGGGACCTGGGACCCGGGAGAATTCTATGTGGATTCGAACCAGAACGGTAAGTGGGACGGTGTGGATGGCTTCTATGATCGGGGAAACGAGCGAAGATCATACTATCATAACAGGCAATCCACCATGCTCACCCTGAAATTCGACTTCACCAGCCAGGTGAGCAAGGAGCATCAGATCCGAACCGGAATCATGATGGAAAGGATGAAGCTCACTTTCGCCGACCTGCGTTATCCTTACTATACCTATGATGGCATACCGGACGACGGCCCCTGGCCGGATCGGGGAGCATTTCGTGATTTCTACACCCGTCGCCCCATCCGTGGAGCTTACTACCTCAGAGACAAGATCGAGTACGGGGCCATGATCGCCAACCTGGGCTTCCGCTGGGACTTCTTCGTGCAGTCCGGGGATATAAGAGCGATGAAGGCAGAGGAAACGCCAACCGAAGAGATACCAATCGATACCCGCTCCAAATTCTCCCCTCGCATCGGGGTCTCCTATCCCATCACGGATAAAGCCAAGGTGTACTTCAACTATGGGCACTTCTATCAGCTTCCCGAGCTTCACTGGATGTACATGCAGAAGACCCAGACCGGAGTTGCCCAGTACGGCAACTACAATCTGGATTACATGAAGCAGATTCAGTATGAGGTGGGAGTGGATTATGCCGTCTCCTCCAACTATAAGCTGACCGTGTCCGGTTTCTACAAAGACTACTTTGGTCAGCTAAATACGGATGTGCTCAAGATCGGACCCAAGCAGTTTGATTATTGGGCCAACAGTGACTACGGACGCGCGCGCGGCCTGGAGATGGAGTTGAACAAAAGATACGGAGGTTACATCTCAGGATACATAAACTACCAGTACGCATTCGCATATGGCAAAAGCTCGTCTGAGGCATCCAACTATTATGCCAGATTTCGGGCAGGAGAAATCCCCATTCAGGAATTCCCGTTGGACTGGGACGTGAGGCATCAGATAACCTTGAATTTCGACCTAAGGGTTCCCGAAGCGGAGCATCCTAAACTGTTCGGTTTGAAGTTGCCGGATAACTGGGGGATCAACCTGGTCTGGCAGTACAACAGCGGATTTGCCTTCTCCCCCGCGTCCAACTTCCCGGGATTGCAACTCCGGCTGGGTGAGGAGCCTTTACCCAACTCCAAACGCATGCCTTCTTATAACAACGTTGATCTGAGATTCAACAAGGACTTCAAGGTGTGGAAGCTCAACTATTCCTTCCTGGTGTGGGTGAACAATCTGCTTGACACCAGGAATGTGGCTACGGTGTATGGCAGCACCGGTCGGCCGGATACAGACCAAAACTACTTTGACGGTGCCTTCAACAGCAACGTGGTGTCACAGGGCCGAGAAATTGACCGAAACCCGCTCCATTACGGACCGGGGAGGAACATCAATGTGGGGCTCTCGGTGAACTTCTAAGGCAGAGAGACGGTGAAGCTTCGGTTCGAAAAAGGCGAAGCAGCGGTGACTGATAGGTTTTGAATTCGTACGTCCACGACAGAAGCCGGATGCTGACCGTGAAACGTGGACGAAAAAGAGGAAAAGAACACAAGGAGAGATATATGTGCAGAATCAAGCTTTTGATCGTGCTCTCATTGTTGGCGGGGACAGTCCTGTGGTGGTTTTCTGTCTCGCCAACCGGCGCAACCACCATGATGCGGGAGGAAGGGAAAGGAACCAAGGAGTACCTCCGACCGGCCAAGCTGGCGGCGGGTTTGCCCAACGCCCAGCAGCGTGTGCATAGGGTCGGACTTATGCATCTGTGTGTGACCAACTGGGGGTTCTTCGGAAGCCAGACCCGGGAGCTGAACGAGTCTCTTGGCGGTTGTTTTAACCCCAATCCGGATGAAGAGCTACCCGCTCCCTCATGCGAATATCCGGCGGGTTCGGATATTGACTACCTGTTTCAGGGCGGACTGTGGATAGGGGCAATGGTAGACGACTTCCCATATACCAGCGTGGGCTGCGACGGGTGGTTCTGGATTCACGAGTTCTGGCCGGATGGAGACGAGGCGGGCGCCATACAGGAGAGAAGCATCCGACCGAATGCTCCCTGCTATTCCCCTGACGCCATCTCCGAGCAGGACATAATTGCCGTGTACACTGATACTTCGGCTGATATTCCGCTTTCTCCGGACGATCGTGATGACTGGGACAATCGGAAACACTTCCCTCTGGGTTTGCAGATCACTCAGAAGAGTTACTCTTGGAGTTACGAGTATGCCGAGGACTTCGTGCTGACTGACCTCATTCTCAAGAATATCGGCGTAAAGAGGGTCAGGGACATGTATATGGGGTTGTATATTGACGCGGACGTGAATCACAAGGATGAATACCCCTATGGCCCCTACGGCGCCCAGGACGATATCTGCGGATTCAAGCACATAGTAACTCAGCCCAAAGGCGAGTGCTCGGATACGGTCAACCTGGCTTGGATTGCAGACAACGATGGTCACGGTGTGTCCGGGGAAATGATTTTCACACTGGTGAGTTCCCCCGGCGTGACCGGTACGAGGGTGGTGAGGTCACCCAAACCAGGGCTTAAATATTCCTTTAACTGGTGGATCTCCAATATGGCTGGACATCCCAAAGATTGGGCTCCCTGGAAACGGGAGAGTCAGGAGCGATGGGCTCAAGAGAACTGCTACGAGCCGGGAAAGAATACCTTTCCGGATAATGTGCTGGGGACTCCGGGTGGAGATTGTTCCAAGTACTTCATCATGTCCAATGAGGAGTTTGACTACGACCAGATATTCGCCTGCAAGTGGCCGGGTGATCATCCGGACGAGCAGTGGCTGGACCCCAGTCCGGAGTGCGCTGAACTGGCCAATGGATATGACACCCGCTATCTTCTGTCATTCGGTCCCTTTGAGCAGGTCGCTCCCGGAGAATCCTTGATCATCACCATAGCTTACGTGGCCGGGGAGGATTTTCACGTAGACCCGCTTAATCTGCGTAAGGATGAAAACATGTCTGATCCAGACAGATATTACGCCAATTTGGATTTCCTTGATTTTGAGACCAATGCCATCTGGGCGGCCAAGGTCTATGACAACCCTGAGTTGCCCGATTTTCCCTGCGGAGATGGCATCCCTGACTTCAAAGGTCCGCCTCCGCCACCTTCACCCACCTTGAGTTTCAAGACTCAGAAAGGNNTGTGGAATGGCAAACTCACAGAAAGGACCCGGGATTCTTTTAACAACAGGCTTGACTTTGAAGGTTATCGTGTTTACATGAGCCGTACTGGAGGGGTTGACGATTACGCCCTGCTGGGTTCCTATGATAAGGCAGATTTCAAGATATTCAAGCTCAACCGGAACAAAGAGGAACGTCCCTGGGAGTGGAGGGCTGCCTCGGTCAGTCTGGATTCGCTTAAGTCCTGGCTGAATCCTTATGGGATAGAGAAGATTGAAGATGATCCTGCCAGCTTCACC
>JABAOH010151005.1_pt1 | contig 26110 bp, 14 predicted proteins | sample 7062181 | NCBI WGS metagenome assembly JABAOH01 (sample SAMN14538630, study PRJNA623070) | marine sediment metagenome | biome: marine biome [ENVO:00000428]; feature: marine pelagic biome [ENVO:01000023]; material: deep marine sediment [ENVO:00002113]; isolation source: pool of 5 deep marine... | reverse complement strand
CCTGTTCACGTCCGGCCTCGATGTCGGGCTGATCATGTTCCCGCTGGTCGACTTCCAGTCTTATGCATCCGACCCGACGTACGACTTCGCCAACCCGCTTGCCTACGAGTTCGGCTTCTGGGGTTTCCTCGTCTGGGGCTTTTATTTCCTGACCACCTTTTATTTCTGCATCGTCGAGCCGAAGCTGAAGCTGTTCGAAATTCCTGCCATCAAGTTCACGAACAACGTGGTCATCATCGGCACCTGCGCGTTCACCGGCTTCCTGTTTCTGAGCTACCTGCCGGATTACATCGTCGGCATCTCCGACCCGGCGCGCTTCGCGCTGGTCGCGGGCGTCGTGCTGTTTGCCGCACTGTCGAGTACGCACATACGTTTCGTCGCGATCCTCAGCGTGTCGTCAACCTGGATGTTCTTTGCGCTGATCGCCGGCGTCTGGTTGATATCGGGGATGGGCATCGGCGGACTCGCCGGCTCGATGGCGAACATCGGCGATTACTTCGGCAACCTGCATCGCTTCGTGCTGCCGGTCAGCGACTATCACCAGTTCTATCTCTACTGGTGGTTTGCCTGGAGCATCATGATCGGCCAGTTCGTGGCGCGTTTCGTCGGCGGGCTGAAGGCCTGGCAGTTGCTGCTGGCCTTGCTGATCGTGCCGTCTATCCCGATCGCGATCTGGTTCTCGGTGCTCTACTACTACTTCGACACCGGACTCGCCGTTCCCGACAGCTGGCGGATCGCGATGATCGTCGTCGGCGTCATCTTCGTCGTGAACTCGCTCGACTCGCTGATGCGGCTCTACACGCAGAACTTAGGCATGACCGTTGCGCGGCTCGGCACCTGGCAGTACGTCGCCGGCAACTGGATCGTGTTGTATGGCCTGGTGTTGCTCTACCAGTTCACGCCGCTCGAGATCGAGTGGGTGGGTCTCGTCGTGATCGGCATCTACGCCAGCGTTTACACCCTCGTATTCCGGCGACGCGCGGAGCTGAGCGCTGCCTAATCGGCGCCGTTGAGCTTCGTCAGCGCCTGGTAGGTCGCAATCTTCATGTTAAAGCGGGTTTCGTTACTCCACGGAGAACCCATCAGCTGCGTCATCAATATGGCGACAAGATCCTCTTCTGGATCGATCCAGAATTTGGTATTTGCCGCTCCGCCCCAGGAATAAGCCCCGTTCGATGAAATGACCTGCGCTTGGCCTGCATCAGTTACGATGGAAAAGCCCAGACCGAATGAATGGCCGGGATACAGGTGAAATGCCGGATACTCGTCTGCGCCGTTATTGCGAACGTCATCAGTCAAGTGATTGATCGTCATGTACTGAACCGTCTTGGGACCCAATATTTGCGTGCCGTTATGGCTTCCGCCATTGCGCAGCATCTCGCAGAAAATCATGTAGTCCATCGCCGTTGAGAAGAGGCCGTGGCCACCATAAAAAACGGTCACACCGGTTGCCCGAATCGTATGTTCAGGCGCGGTGACGGCAATCTTGTTCTCTTCCCGATCCCAGTGGTGATGACTGGCTACTCGGTGAAGCTCGTCCTCTGGGACATTGAAAAACGTATCGTTCATGCCGAGCGGCACAAAAATCTTCTCCTCGAAATACTGCTCAAGGGTTTGACCACTGAGGCGCTCAATCATTGCGCCCAACACGTCGGTAGCGACGCTGTAATGATAGCGAGTACCGGGTTCGAATCTCAGCGGCAGCTCCGCAAGCGCAACAACGAATTCCTCGAGGCTCTTGCTTCTGCGCATACTTGAGTTCCGGTAAGCCAGTTCGACAGGATGATCGTCTGCCGATCCGTAAGTCAGGCCGGCGCTGTGCGACATCAGCTGTCCGATTGTCATCGGCGACGCCGGGTCGACCAGCTCGCCGTCACGATAGAGCTTCTGGTTCTCGAACTCGGGCAGGTATTTCGCGACCGGGTCGCCTAGCTGGAAGGCGCCCTCTTCGTAAAGCATCATCGCCGCGACCGTCGTGATCGGCTTGGTCATCGAGTAGATGCGGAACAGCGCGTCCTTGTCGATCGTTTTGTCGTTGTCGAGCCCATAGTTGCCGGCGGTCTCGAAGTGCACGATCTTGCCGTGGCGCGCAACCATCGTCACCACGCCGACCAGTTTGCCGTCATCGATGTCGCGGCGGACGAACTCGTTGATCTTGCCGAGACGCTCGCTCGAGAAACCGACCGATTCGGGTTCGACGGCCTCGAGCTCCGACGCCAGCGACGGATACGCGAATGACAGGAGTAACAGGCAGACTGCTCGTTTCATCGGACAAGACCTGGTGGACGGCACGGGTCACGACAATGTTGTCGATCGGCGCGCCGAAGTCAATCGGCCGGACGGTCAGCGCGCGATCGTGTAGCTGTGATACGGCGCCAGCGAATCAATGGCCGCCAGCGGCTCGCCGGTTTTCCAGGCAAACAGGCGAACGGTGATGGCGTCCGGTTCGACGTCGAGCACGGTGAAACCATTCTTCTCCAGGACCTCGCCGTGGCCCTCGTGCCGCAGCCCGATCGCCGGCATGGGCGGGGTTCCCCGGTAGTCCGAGGGCCAGCCGTTTTTCGTGCCGAGCGTGCCTGTCAGTACGGCGTGCACGGGGTTGTCGGCCAGGTCCAGGTCGCGACTCCGTTCGATGGTGGAGTGACCGATCGCATGCAGATCACCGGAGAGCACGACGGCCGGTCTCTTTGGCTGTGAACCCAGGGATTGAAGCAGGCGCTGATGCTGTTGCCACCAGCCCGCTTGCCACAGGTACTTGTCCCGATCGGTCGTGAGACGGAGACGCTCGTCGGCCCCACCGTCCCAGCCGACGACCCCCGGTCCGGCTTCGTCACCAAGATCGGCGACATCGGGATACCATTCGCGCCATTTTCCGGCCGACCAGCCGAACGGATGCGACGGGACGTGCAGGAGTTGCGCGACGCTCGCATCGCGCGTCCTGTCATGCAGCCACTGCTCGGCCTCGGGCGGGATCAACCCGGCGTAATTGTCCTTCAGCGACAGGAAGCGCGCGCAGTCATAGATCAGCGCCTCGACCAGGCGACCGTAACGCAAGGTGCCGAACGCCTCCGAAATCCCGGGCGCCCGATCGGCGGCGCCGCTGCCGGGCATCGCGACGGGGCGGTGCCGGTCCGGCAGGAACTCCGGGAGGAACGCATGCCGCGAAAAACGCGCGAACTCGAGCTGGTAGTGGTCCGGCGGGAACGTCACCATGTTCTCGTCGGCGTCGTCGTTCTCGAAGTAGTCATGATCGTCGCTGACGAAAAACGACGGCGTCGATCGCAGCAAGGTGCCGTACAGCTCGCCGATCTGCGGACCGACGGCCGCTTTCAACGACTGCTCGTTGCGCGTGCCGAGCGCCGGCAACGCCCGGTCGAGCCAGCCGACCGATTCGTAGAACGCGGTCACCCGCGCGGCGTTCTCCTCGCCGCGATTAAACAGTTCGGTGCGTTGATCCCAGTAGATGTGATCGCCGATCGCAATGACTGCCCGGGGCCCGAAAGACAGCGCCCGTTTCAACAGCCGGCGACGGACCTCGATCGGCAGGAACCAGTCGGCATCGCCGTGGTAGCCGCCGGCGCAGGTGTAGGCGACCAGCCGCACGTGTGCCGGCTCTGCGTCGGGATCCGGAAAAGTCCGCAGCGGCCAGGGATCGCAAAGGGCCTGCCCACCGGAATCGGTGAGTCGCAGCGCATACTCGACGTCTGCTTCGAGGCCGTCGATGTCGAACGCAAAGAAACGCCGGTCACTGTCGGTCGCGACGCCGCGCGCCTGGCGGTTGCCCGCGTGCAGTACGGGCGGACTGTCGAGGGACCTCGAGAATGACGCCTTGATCGCGATGCGTCGATGATTGGCCGTCGGCAGCAGGTGAGAAACGAGCCCGGCATCCCAGTGTTNNGGCATTCCAGTGTTCCTCGGCGAACAAGCGCCATTCCGGCACCGATGCGAGGCCGGCCGCGCTCGCCGCCGTGGCGACGAATCGCCGTCTGCTCCATTGGTCGTCACGTCCCGCCATCAGTGCAAGCGTACACCCTGTCGTTTCAGTTCAGCCTGAACCCAGCCGATGTCGAGTTCCCCGAATGCCTTGCCATCCCTGACCGATATCGCCGCGGCGACGCCGGCGCCCTGCCCGGTGACGGTGCAGCACATCATGTTGCGCGTTGCCGCGTGGCTGTCTTTATCCCCGCCGGTAATGCGGCCCGCACAGATCAGGTTGTTCACGTTCTTCGGCAGCAGCGTCCGATACGGCAGGTGGAAGTAGCGCCCGGTGGTCGGCAGGATCAGGATGCCGTAGCCGTCGATGAACTCGGGGAAGATGCCGACGCTGTCGTCGAAGCGCGCCTGCTCGCGCACGTCGTCCGCGGTCATGTTGTAGACGGCGTCGATCTTGCGCGTGTCGCGGATGCCGATCGTCATGCCGAAATTGCGGAGCTTGGCGTTCTCGCAGCCCGGGTTGAAGCGCCGCATGGCCTCGATCGCCAGCATCGCCTGCTTGCGGCCCTCGATCTCGCCACGCGTCAGGTCGTCGGGATCCGTGCCGTCGTAGCCGAGCAGGTGCACGAGATTGAGATAGGTCAGGTCGCCCGTATCGTAGATGGCGCCCCAGGTGCCCGCGATCGTGTCCAGGTTGCCGGGAATCAGGCCGGCCTTGCGCGCCTCCTCGAAAGGCCTCCTGAGGAACGGCGAGAACATGTCGTCCTCCTTGCCGGTCGTCTCGATGGTCCACTGGCCGTAGGCCCAGTCGCTGTAGGAATGCGGGTTCGCTTTGACGTGCTCGATGAAACGCCGTTTGTCGACGCCCGACATCGAGAACATGACCGACGCGCCGATCATCTCTGCCTTCGGGTTCATGACGGTTGGCGCGCCGGCGCGATGCGCGACATCGGCATCGCCGGTCGCATCGATCACGCGCTTCGCGAGGATCGCTTCGCGGCCTGCCTTGCTTTCGACGATGACCCCGGTGATCGTGTCGCCATCCATGAGCGGGGCGACGAACAGGCGATGCAGCATCGGCCGGATGCCGGCTTCCTCGACGAAGGCATCAGCGACCCACTTGAAGGCTTCGCCGTCGATGGCGTGACTGTCGGATTGCGGCTCCGGGACGGCTGCGCCCATCGACTTCGCGCGCGCCTCGAACTCGATGCCGACGCCTTCGGCATCGACCGTCTGCTCGTGGCGGTACCAGGCAAAGCCCTCGACGCCCACCGCAGTGATGTTGCCGCCGAAGCAGCCGAAGCGCTCGAGCAGGGTCACGTCGACGCCGGCCCGTGCCGCGCCGATCGCGGCGGCCAGGCCGCCGGGGCCCGAGCCCACGACGAGCACGTCGGTCTCGCGGATGACTTCGACCTGCCTGGCTGGCTCGGTGATGTTCAAGGCTGCGCCCTCGATCGATGCGTGGAGGCAAGTCTACTGCAATTACGGGCCAGCCCCGGTACCGGGGCCGGGCCGCCTATGCTGAAACCCGGATCGTTGCAATTTCGCAACAAAAAGTACCATTAGCAAGGATTTCCGGCCCACGGACGGCCGACTGGAACGCCCGCTCCGTTACAATTTTTCCCTTCCGCAGGCCGAAAACCCGGTGATATACTCGGGCGTTGGGGGTCAGTCGGCGATAGTACAAAAAACAGAAAACATCGTTGCACCAACCCAACAGATTTTCCAACAAGCATTCGACAGGGGTCAGGTTAATGGCTGAAGTTAAAAACGATATGCACGTCTTCCGGCTGAGCGCAGTCAGCCGCGGCGTCCTTGCTGCCTGCGGCGCAGGCACCATGGCGGTCGCAGCACCGGCAGCGGTCGCGCAGGAAGGCGCGCTCGAAGAGATCGTCGTCACGGCGACGAAACGCGAAGAAGGCGTACAGGACATCCCGATTTCGGTGATGGTACTGGGCGAGCAGCAGCTCGAGGATCTCAACATCACGGACCTGGAAGACTATGTCCAGATGTTGCCGAACGTGAGCTACGTCTCTCTCGGCCCGGGCAGCGGCAACGTCTACGTCCGCGGCATCTCGTCGGGCGGCGAATCCGGCATCGGCGCGAACCCCAGTGTCGCCATCTACCTGGACGAGCAGCCCGTGACCGCGGTCGGTTCCTACATGAACCCGCACATCTACGACGTGCAGCGCATCGAGGTGCTGGCCGGCCCGCAGGGCACGACCTTCGGCGCCAATGCACAGTCGGGCGCGATGCGCATCATCACCAACCAGCCGGATCCCAGCGGGTTTTCGGCCGGCTTCAGTGTCGACGGCAGCATCCCCAAGAGCGGTGACTTCGGCTACCTGCTGGAAGGCTTCGCCAACATTCCGCTCAGTGAACGTGCAGCTCTACGTGTCGTCGGCTACGTCAAGGAAGAAGGCGGCTACATCGACAACATCTATGGCGAGCATACGTTCAGAAACGGCAATGTCCGGACGGGCGGCGCTGATCCGGTATGGGACGCGATTGCGGCGGACCAGACCTACGACAATGCCGCGATCGTCGAGGAGAACCACAACACGGCGACGACCGTCGGCGGCCGCGCCGCGCTGCGTATCGACCTCAACGACAACTGGACGGCAACCGCAGGCGTCATGTTCCAGAGCCTCGAGACCGACGGCGTCTGGGATCATGACCCGAGCCTGGGCGATCTCGTCGTGTCGAAGCTGCTGCCGGACTGGTCGGAGGACGACTGGGTGCAGCTGTCGCTCAAGGTCGAGGGCGAGATCGCCGGCGGCTTGTTGACGGCAACCTACGCAGATCTTGATCGCGACATCAACGCCTACACCGACTACTCCCTGTACAACGATTACTACGTATCTTACGGCTATGTGCAGCCCTATTATTCCTGCTACATCGGCTTCGGCGCCTGCGGAGATCCGCGCGGCTACGTCTCGTCGGTCGGCGGCTGGGATCGCACCAACTTCGAGGTGCGCTACGCCTCCGATCCGGAGAAACGCTTCCGCTGGCTCGTCGGCGGTTTCTACTCCGACGTCGAGAACCGGAATGACGGCGACTGGCATGTACTCGGTCTCGCTGGGATCCCGGGCTCCTATGTCGAGGACCCGGATATCTACTGGACGACCAACTTCCGCAGGCCCTACGAGGAAACCGCCTTTTTCGGTGAGGTCAGCTTCGACTTTACGGACCAGCTGTCCGGCAGCGCCAGCGTGCGTTCCTTCGACTACGAAGCGCGGCTCGACGGCTTCTCGGGCACGGTCTGGTGGCCTTGCGGAGGATTTGCGCCCGGGCATCCCGACAACAACTACGGCGAGGGCGGCTGCTCCGAGAGTGAGCGCCTGACCGAGGGCAGCGACGAGGTCTTCCGGGTGAGCCTGGACTACGCCGTGGGTGACGACGGCATGGTTTACGCGACCTGGGGCGAGGGCTACCGTCCCGGCAGCCTTAACCGCATGTGCGAAACCCGCGTCCTCGGCGGCCTCGGTGGCCAGGGCGTTTCCAACATCGGTTGTGCCTTCAACTCGGACTTCCTGACGTCGACCGAGATCGGCTACAAGGCGACGCTCAACGAGGGTCGGACGCGCATCAACATCGCAGCGTTCTGGCAGGAATGGGAGGACTTCCAGTTCTCGCGCCTCGACACGTCGATCTCGCCGCTGACGCTGACGTTCAACGTCGGCAACGCAGAGTCCAACGGCATCGAGGGCGACTTCACGACGCTCCTGACCGACAACTGGACCCTGAGCGGCGCGTTCTCCTACATCTACTCGTCGGAACTGACGTCCGACTACTGGCGCAACCCGCCGGCGGATCCGACCGATCCGGCAGCGCCGCCGCCGGATGCTGCGGCAGGCACGCCGTTGCCGCGGATCCCGGAGTGGAAGTGGAACCTGTCCACGCGCTACGCCTGGGACAACGACTGGTACCTCCAGGGCACCTTCGTCTACACGGGTGATTCCTACAACACCTTGTTCGAAGGCGGCACGATCCAGACCGCCCGCAGAACGCAGGAGGCCTACCAGGTCCTCAACATGGGTGTCGGACTCGACCGCCAGGATTGGTCCGCGGAGCTGTACGTCCGCAACGTGACCGACGAGCGCGGCGACGTGTTCATCAACGCGGTCAACTGGGACTCGCGTGTGATGATCAACCGGCCCCGCACTGTAGGCGTGGTCTACCGTCGCAATTTCTGACGACACCTGAAGCTCGATCAAAAGGCGCCCGAATGGGCGCCTTTTGTTTTGATCGGTGTAGAAGAAGCGCCGCGTCGGTGCGAAGATTCGTGGCTAACGGAGACGCCGTGAACGCGAATACGCAAGAACTCGACAAGCTGCTGGAAGCAGCGCGCAAAGCCACGCGTGAAGGCGAGCTCGCCGAGGTCGTCGACGCCTGCGAGAAGGCGCTCGACATCGCGCCGGGAGACTCCCGCTTCGAGTTCATGCAGGGCGCCGCGTTGCGCCGCGCCGGCGACCACGAGAAAGCCGAGCCATTGCTGCGCAGCGCCGTCGAGGACGTCCCGGAGGTCGCCGCCGCGCACCTCGAACTCGGGCTCAATTTCCTTGCGCTGGGCAGCCTGACGGCGGCCCGACTGTCGCTCGAACAGGCCGTAGCCATCGACGGGACGCTCAGACCGGCTTGGATCGCGCTTTGCGAGATCCGCTCGGCCGAGGGCGATCATCCGGGCGCCGCCGAAGCCTACCGCCGTTCGCTCGGCACCACCGAACCCGACCCGGCCCTGCAAAAAGCGTTCGAGCTGTATGCGAAGGGGCGGGTCGGCATTGCCGAGGGCATCTGTCGCGAATACCTGCGGCAGCGGCCGATGGACGTCGACGCCATCCGCCTGCTCGCGCAGATCGGCATCGATCTCGGCATCGTCGACGAGGCGATCAAGCTGCTCGAGCGCTGCCTCGAGCTCGCGCCCGACTTCCATTATGCGCGCAGCAATTACGTGACGGCGCTCGGCCGCCAGCAGCGCTTCGACAAGGCGCTGGAGGAAATGGATCGCCTGCAGAACGCGGTCCCCGGCAATCTCGGCTACATGTCGCAGTCGGCCGCACTGCTGTCGATGGCCGGCCGCTTCGACGAGGCGCACGAGAAATTCCGCGAGGTTATCGGGCGCGCGCCAGGCAACGTGCGCATCCTGACCAACTTCGGACACTCGCTGCGCTACGGCGGCAAGGGCGAAGAGGCCATCGACACCTACCTGCAGGCGATCGAGGCCGACCCGGAGGCCGGTGAGGCCTGGTGGAGCCTCGCCAACATGAAGACCTTCCGGTTCAGCGACGAGCAGCTCGCATCGATGCGCGAACGACTGGAGGGACTCAAAAAAGACGGTCCCGACAAGTTCCATCTCGCGTTCGCGCTCGGCAAGGCGCTCGAAGACGCGGGCCAATTCGATGCGTCCTTCGCTGCTTACACGACGGGCAACGAGATCAAGTGCCTGTTCAGCGCATATGACCGGGATGACACGAGCGCTCGCGTCGATGCTTCCATCGAGCAGACCTCGGCGGACTGGTTCGACGGCAGCGGGCACGAGTCGGACGAGCCGATATTCATCGTCGGCCTGCCGCGCGCCGGCTCGACCTTGCTGGAGCAGATCCTCGCGAGTCACTCAATGGTCGAGGCGACGGCGGAACTGCCATTCATCGGGCAGATCGCGACCGACATTGCCGGGCGACGTAAACGAACCGACGAGATCATCTACCCGCGCATTATCGAGGAACTCACGGAAGAGCAACGCACTGCGCTGGGTCAGCAATATCTGGCCCGCGCAAGAGTCTACCGGAAGGGCAAGCCGCGCTTTATCGACAAACTGCCGAACAACTTCATGCACGTCGCGCTGATCAAGCGCATCCTGCCGAATGCGACGATCGTCGATGCACGCCGCGAGCCGATGGCCGCCTGCTTCGCCAACCTGAAGCAGCTGTTTGCGCATGGCCAGGAATTTACCTACAGCCAGGAAGACATCGCGAACTATTACGCGGACTACATTAAATTGATGGATCACTGGCACGCGATACTGCCGGGCCAGGTCCTGACCGTGCGGTACGAGGATGTCGTCGACGACCTCGAGACCCAGGTCCGTCGACTGCTCGATCACTGCGGCCTGGAATTCGAGGAGGCCTGCATCCGCTATTACGAGAAAGACCGCGCCGTGCGCACGGCAAGCTCCGAGCAGGTCCGGCAGCCGATCTACCGGGATGCGATGAAGCAGTGGCAGAACTACGAAAAACACCTGGAGCCGACCAGGAAGATCCTTGTCGAGAGAGGCATCTTGCCCGGCTAAGCGAAATCGCTCAGGCGTCGGTCCACTTATCCGTCTTTACCTGGGCACCGCGGACATCGCCGTCGGCGTCGACTCTCACGCTCGTTCCCGGCGCCATGTGCGAGGCGTCGACAATCGCGAATGCGATGTTCGTGCCGAAGCGCGACGAGCGGGCTTTCGACGTGACGATGCCGATCTGCCTGCTGTCGTCTCCGAGCACCGGCCAGTCGGCTCGCATAGGCGCCATGTCTTCGCCGTCGATGAACAGGTTGACGAGGCGCCGCTTCACCCCCTCTTCGCGGACTTTCAGCAACGCGTCGCGCGCCATGTACTCGGCTTCCTTGTCGATATCGATGTAGCGGTCGAGCGCCGCTTCGAACGGGTTGTTCTCGATCCTCATGTCGGAGCCATAGGACTTGAGGCCGGTCTCGATACGCTCGATCAGGTTCGGGCAACCTGCCGCGACGTTGTACTTCTGGCCGATGTCCCAGAAGAAATCCCAGAGCTCGTTGCCCTTCGACGAGTCCTGCAGGTAGACCTCGAAACCGCCCTGACCGCTCCACCCGGAGCGCGCGATCTTGACCGGCGTGCCGACGACGGTCTCGTCGATAAACCAGAAGAACTTGATGTCCCGCGTATGCTCGCCCACCGCCTCGGCCATCAGGTCGTCCGCCTTCGGGCCCTGGATCGCAAGCGGGCTGACGTCCGGCTCGAAGACCCGGACGTCGAATCCCCTGCCGTAAGCGACGCCCTTCACCCAGAGACAGACGTCCGAATCGGCGATCGACAGCCAGAAGCGGTCCTCGCCGACGCGGATGATGATCGGGTCGTTGATGATCCCGCCGTTCTCGTCGCAAAGGGGCGCGTACATGCACTGACCGACGGCGCACTTCGAGATGTCGCGCGGCGTGATCAGCTCGGTCAGCCTGAGCGCGTCGGGCCCGACGATCTCCACCTGGCGCTGACACGCGACGTCCCAGAGCTGCACGTGCTTGCAGAGATGCTCGTAGGATTTCTCGTACGACTCGTACATCAACGGCAGGATCATCTTGTTGTACAGCGAGAACTGCGTGGCGCCATTCTCGATCGCGCGCTGCTCGAACGGCGACGGTCGAAGCCGCCGGGACAGGATCATCGGCACGGTAGACATCGGTCGATTCCGGTTGTGTGGTCGTTGACCGCTCGAATTCTTCACAAACCGGATGGCAGCGCAAGAAATACCGAGCCCGTGGTCACATCGTGAGATATTCTGCTTGCCTGCGGCACGGAACTGGGCCAGAGTTCGCGAATCCGGCCGTGCGACTTGTTGGGGGGTGCGCATGATGTCCCGAAGCGCTTCGATCAGGCTCTTCTCTATCAGTGTGGTCTTGCTGCTGTCGCTCGACGCCGGGGCTAGTTACGCCATCTACATCGGCAAGAACCTGACGGCCGACGGCAGCGTCATGATCGGCGGCTCCGGCGACGAGGTCTCGAGCCACTGGCTCGAGATCGTGCCGGGCAGCGAACACCCCGCCGGCACGACGATTACGGTCGGGGTCACGCCGGAAGCGTTCATGCCCGGCAACTTCATCGAGATTCCCCAGGCGCGGCGGACGTATCGCTACCTGACGATGAACTATTCGGAGTACGAGGGCTTTCCGCCACCGCTCACCAACGGCGGACTGAACGAACACAACGTGGCGGGTCGCGATGTCTGGTCGCCGTCGCGCGACGAACTCGTGGCGATGACGCCGAACCCGCAGACCGGTCCGCAGTACAGCGACCTGTCGCGGATCGCGATGGAGCGCGCGCGCACCGCGCGCGAGGCGGTAGAGATCATCGGTGCGCTGATCGACGAGCACGGCTATTCGACTTACGGCGGCAATTCCCACATGTTCGCCGACGAGAACGAAGGCTGGGTGCTGATCAATTATGCGGGCGGCCAGGGCCTGTGGATTGCGGAGCGTCTCGGACCCAATGACGTGCGCATGTCCTACCCGGGCTACATCCACGAGGTGCCGCTCGACTACCGGGACAGCGACGACTTCATGGGCTCCGAGAATTTCGTGAGCTTCGCGATCGAGCAGGGCTGGTACGACCCGGACGGCGACCAAGCCTTCAACGCGACCAGGATCTACGGCGTCGACGAGGAGCGTTACCCGAGAAGCGCGATGGAACGGGAGCTGCGCGATGCGGCGCCGATCGACCTGCGCGCAATGATGAACGCGGTCCGCGACCCGCGCATCTCGATGGACTCGACCGGCTATGGCCAGGTCGCCCGGCTGCGAGACAGCGGCCGCCCCGAGATGAACCTCCTGTGGATCGCGGCAACCGGCTCCGTGACGGCGCCGTTCATACCCTACCGGATTGGCGTCGCAAGCATCGCGCCGCAGTTCGGCAAGCATCGCTACCTGACGAAGGGTGAAGCCACCCGTTTCGTCACCCCCGACTGGCAGGTACAGGAAGCGACCGAGTTCGCCGGGCGCACGTTCAAGCGGCTCATGTACTACACCTGCGATCACCCGGACAGGTTCCTGCCGGAGGTCAATGAAGCGCTGACCGCGTTCGAGAACCGGCTGATCGCAGAGCAGCGGATCGTCAGCGACACGGCGGAGACGCTGTTCGCTGCCGGCAAGGCAGATCTCGCGACCCGCTACCTGACCGACTACAGTCGCGAGCGCGGTCTCGAAGGTCTGCGGCTCGGGAACGCACTGCTGGCCAGCATCGAAGCGCGGACCGAAATGCTGTTCGGTTACCGGTTGCCGCAGGGCGACGTGCTGAGCGAGTTGCGCGGACAACGCGTCAACTGCCTGCCGAAAGACTAAGCGCACCCCCAGGCACGATGAGAAACGCTCTTGCACAAGTGGCGGCGCTGCTGATCGGCGTCGCGATTCTGCTCACCGGCCAGGGACTGCTCGGCACCCTTCTGCCGGTTCGCGCCGGCCTCGAGGACTTCTCGACACTGGCGATCGGTATCATGGGTGGCGGCTACTTCCTGGGATTCACCCTGGGCTGCATCAAGGGCGGCGAACTCGTCAAGCGCGTCGGCCACGTGCGGGTCTTCGCCGCGATGACCGCGCTCGCATCGGCGACACCGCTGGTGCACGGCCTGGTCGTCGAGCCCTGGGCCTGGGCCGTATTTCGGTCGATGACCGGATTCTGCGTCGCCGTGCTGTTCGTCGTCATCGAAAGCTGGCTGAACGAGCGCGCAAATAACCAGAACCGCGGCGTCGTCTTTTCGACCTACGTCATGATCACGCTGACGATGATGGCGGCGGGCCAGATGATGACGCTGATGTACGAGCCCGGCGATTTGCAGCTGTTCGCGATCGCCTCGGTGCTGGTGTCGCTCGCCGCAATACCGGTGGCGCTGTCCACGTCGGCATCCCCGGAGCCGCCGCAGAGTGTCAACGTCGACCTTCGACGCCTGTTCCAGATCTCCCGGTCGGGCGCACTGGGCTGCTTCGCCGCCGGGCTCGCAAACGGATCATTCTGGTCGTTGGCGCCGGTTTTTACCTCCACGGTATCCGACGACCTGTCACTGGCCGCCTGGTTCATGACGTCGGCTGTCATCGGAGGTGCGCTGGCGCAGTGGCCGCTTGGCTTCCTGTCAGGCAGGATCGGCCGCCGAAAGACCTTGCTGATCAGCGCATCTTTTGCGGTCGCGATTGCCGGGCTAACGATCGTCTCGGCGACAGGGGCCAGCTTCTTCGGCGTCAACCTGCTGGGAGCGCTGTGGGGATTTTTCGCTTTTCCGGTCTATGGAATTGCGGTAGCGCATGCCAACGACTTTGCCGAAGCAGATGACTACGTGATGGTCTCCAGCGGTTTGTTGCTGATGTATGGTGGCGGCGCGATCGCCGGGCCTTTCCTGGCGTCGGCGCTAATGACGCTGACCAGCGGACTCGCGCTGTACGCATTTACCGGTGTCGCTCACCTGCTGCTCGCCATCTATGTCCTCAACCGCATATTCCGGCGCTCGGGCGCACCCGTTGAACAGCAGATCGCTTTCAGCGACGCACTCGCCACGGCGCACACGGCGTCGCAAGTCTACGACCAGGAGATCCAGCAGCAGGCGGAGGAAGAATACTGAGCCGACGTTACAGTTCTTCTCTCAGGCCACGGTAAAGCCCGACACACATCAGTACCAGCACGATGCCGAATGGCAGGCCGATCGATATTGTCATCGATTGCAGCGACGCCATGCCGCCACCGAGCATCAGCGCCATCGCGACCATGCCGGCGAGCACGCACCAGAATACGCGCTGCGCCACGGGCGCATCCATCTTGCCGCCGGCGGTGATCATGTCCATGACCAGCGCGCCGGAATCGGCGGAGGTGATGAAGAAGATGGCGATAAGGAAAACGCTGATCGTCGAGACGATATTGGTGAACGGCAGGCCCTCGAGCATCTTGAACAGCGCGAGCTCCGGCACCGAGTCCGCGACGCCGCGATAGCCGTCGCTGAACAGCTGATCGAGCGCGGTGCCGCCGAAGACCGACATCCACAGGACGCCGATGACCGTCGGGATGATCAGCGCCCAGGTGACGAACTCGCGCACGGTCCGGCCGTAGCTGACGCGGGCGATGAACATGCCGACGAACGGCGACCAGGAGATCCACCACGCCCAGTAGAAGATCGTCCAGTCGTGGAGAAAGGCCGTATCCTCGCGGCCCGCCCAGCCGCTCAAGCCCGGCAGGAAGTAAAGATAGTCGACGAACGACTGGCCGATCGTCGCCAGGATGAAGAGCGTGGGTCCGGCAAAGAGCACGAACAGCCAGAGCGCGCCCGCCATGCCCATGTTGAGTTCGCTCAGGCGCTTGACGCCGCGATCGAGGCCGGCGGCCACCGAAACCAGCGCGATGCCGATGATCGCGAGGATCAGGGTCACTTTCGTTGCGTTGCCTGTCGGGATGCCGAACAGGTAGTTCAGACCGCCCGCAATCTGTTCCGAACCGAAGCCGAGAGAAACGGCCAGCCCGAACAGCGTGGCGAGCACGCCGACGATGTCGACGACGTGGCCGATCGGACCCCAGACTCTCTTGCCGAACAGGGGATAGAAGGCTGACCTCAGCGTCAGCGGCATGCCGCGATTGAAACAGAAAAAAGCCAGCGACAGCCCGACCACCGCATAGATGGCCCACGCGTGCAGTCCCCAGTGAAATATCGCGGCAGATATGCCGGCCGACCGGGCGGTCTCGGAATCCGCGGGGTCGATGCCCAGCGGCGTGTTGAGCGTATGTGTGACGGGCTCGAGCACGCCGAAGAACATCAGGCCGATACCGACGCCCGCGGCGAACAGCATCGCGAGCCAGCCGGGGTAACTGTATCTTGGCAGAGCGTCCCTGCCGCCGAGCCTGACGCGACCGAGCTTGGTCCAGGCCACGACGAAACAGAACAGCACGAACAGGTTGGCCGCATACATGAAGAACCAGTCGAACGTGACGGTGATCCACGCGCGAACGTCGGCGAATAACACGGCGGCCTGTTCGAGGAACAGGAGCGTCCCCACGACCACGGTTACAGCGAGCACAGCGGAGACGATGAACACCGGGTTATGGACATCGAGCCCCATGAACTGGACGTTGTGCTCGCCGACCTCGTGACCGATGTCGGCTTTCTGCTGGTTCATCACGTCCCCGTCACTCGATGCTGAAATCCACACGGCACCCCGCCAGTGGCGCTCCATGGACGCCCGCAGAATGATCGTGCTGGTGATTGACCGTGACCACCCGAAACCGGATGCGGTCGACATAAATTGTTATGCCTGCACCTTAGTTGATCTACCGCAAGTGATCAAATGAGTCGCTGCACGGGCAGCAAATTGGCAACACCGAACTGCTTACTGCACACTGTGTTCGGCAACTGGCGCCAAACCAGGTTCGAATTGACCGACCAGCAGACAACGTTTCGCCGCTTCATGGTCATGCTCGCACTCATCCTCGCGGGCGAGGCCGTGTTTGCGTTGCCGTTTCATCTCGCCCGTTTTTTCCGGCCAACGGTGCTCGACGTCTTCCAGCTCAGCAACACGGAACTCGGCGCCGCGCAGGCCATGTACGGCGTGTTCGCGATGCTGTCCTACTTTCCCGGCGGACCGCTCGCCGATCGGTTTCCCGCGCGCAAGTTGCTGGCGATGTCGCTGTGGACGACGGCGGCCGGCGGCCTCTACCTGGCGAGCTTTCCCGGCTACCGCGGCGCCGCGTTCCTGTGGGGCTTCTTCGGCGTCACGACCATTCTTTTCTTCTGGGCCGCGCTGATCCGCGCAACGCGCGACTGGGGCGGCGCGAATGTCCAGGGTCGCGCCTACGGTCTGCTCGACGGCGGCCGCGGCGCCCTCGCGGCATTGCTTGCGTCCGTGGGCGTATGGGTCTTCGCGATGGCGTTCCCGGACGGCTACGACGCCGCGAGCTTCGCGGACAAACAGGCGGCAATGCGGACCGTCATCCTCGGCTACACCGCCGTCACCGCCGCCGCGGGGGTCCTCGCCTGGTTCGTCGTATCCGACGGACGCGGCAACGACGACGCGACGAGCCGCTGGGATAGCGGCGAGGAATCGATCGCGTCGCACATCCTGCGCACGCTGCGGATCCCGGCCGTATGGATCCAGGCAACGATCATCGTCTGCGCCTATGTCGGCTACAAGGGTTTCGATTTCTACTCGCTGTACGCTGTCGAGGGCTATGGCCTCGACGAAGTCGAGGCCGCTGCGGTCGTCACGCTGGCGGCCTGGCTGCGACCGGTTGCGGCGCTCGGCGCCGGCGTACTCGGCGACCGCTACACCATATCGCGGCTGACCATCATCTCGTTCGTCATCCTGCTGGTCTCGCATCTCTATTTTGCGCTGACCACGCCGCAGGCCGGGGCCGCGTGGATACTGCTCAGCAATACCCTGCTGACCTGCACGGCCATCTTCGGCCTGCGCGGCCTCTACTTCGCATTGTTCGAAGAGGCCAGCGTGCCGCCGGCGCTCACCGGTACCGCGGTCGGCCTGGTCAGCGTCATCGGCTTCACGCCGGAGATCTTCGTGCCGTGGGTCGGCGGCATCCTGCTCGATCGGTCGCCGGGCCTGCCCGGGCACCAGGACCTGTTCCTGTTCTTCGCCGCGTTCTCCGCCATCGGCATCGCCGTCAGCGTCGCCATGCATCGGCTCATCCATACGCGGGCGCCGCGCCCGCTTGTTCGCTGAAATCAGTCGATCGAGTATTCCTTGCGCAGCCCGGGGCCGAGCGCCTCCTTGAGCGGGCCGAGCCACTGCTCGAAATGCTGCCACTGCTGCAGGCCGGTCGTGTAGATCGGTTGCCGGACCTGCTCCGAGCTCGGCGTGCGGACGGATCGCTCCGTCTTGTGAAATTCCAGGCAGGCCTGCTCGAACGGCAGCTCGCAGAACTCGAGCATGCGCCGGACTTGCGTGTCCAGGTCCGCGACGACGTCCTCGTGCTGCACGCGCAGGACGAAGCCCGGCAGCACCTTGTCCCAGTGCTCCATGAGTTCGACATAGTCGCGGTAGTAGCGGCCGGCGTCGGCGATGTCGTAGGTGAACTCCTGGCCCTCCGCGAACAGCTGCTTGAAGCCCGAGAAGCAGCAGGCCATCGGGTGCCTGCGCGCGTCGATGATCTTCGCGTTCGGCAGGATCAGCCGGATAAGCCCGATGTGCCGGAAATTGTTCGGCATCTTGTCGATGAAAAACGGCGCGCCGCGCCGATGAATCTGCGTGTCACGGATAAAGGCCTCGCCGAATTCCCGGTACTCGCCCGCGTCGAGATCGGCGAGCACCTGGGGATAGCCGCCCGCTTCCCCCTCGCGGCCGCGCCGGCGCAGTCGCTGTGACAACGCCAGGATGTTCGGCAGCTCGAGCGTGCCGTCGACCTGCGAGTGCGACGAGAGGATTTGCTCGAGCAGCGTGGAGCCCGCGCGCGGCAGGCCGACGATGAATATCGGGTCCGGCGCGTCGTGGCCCCAGCCTTTTCGCCCGGCAAAGAATTCCGCAGTGCAGACCTCCGCCTGCGCGCGCAGATCCTCGGTCATCATGTCGGCGTCGTAGCGGCTCTGCGCTTTCTTGAGCGCATTGCCCTTCTCGTAGTAACGGAAGGACTGCTCGTAGTCCTCGCGGTCCTCGTGCGCCTTGCCGAGCGCGAAGAACAGGTTGACGCGATCGAGATGCGACAGGTTGCTGTCATCTTCGCGCGCGTGCATCGCCGCGATCTCGTCATCGCCGAATGCATAGACCTTGAGATTCGCCAGCGAGTACCAGGCTTCGCCGTAGCCCGGGTGGCTCTCGATCGCGGCGCGATAGCTTTCGACGGCGTCTTCGTAGCGGCCCGAGGTCTTCAAGGCATGCCCCTTGGAGGTCAGCGTGATCGGATCGCCCGGCAGCTTCTCCAGCACGGCGTCGAAGGACGCGATCGCGGTGTCGAAGTCGCCCGTCTGCATGCTCTCGATCGCGAACAGCGAGCGGAACTGCGGGTTGTCGGGCGACCGTTCGAGCAGCAGCGTCGCCTGCGCCAGCGCGTCCTCGAACTTCTGCCGCTTGCGCAACGCGTGGATGTAATCGATGCGCAGCGGGATGTCGTCGGGCGCGATCTTCACCGCGTTCTCGAGCAGGAACTCGGCGTCGTCGAGCACGCCGAGCTTCATGCCGATCTCGGCCAAGAGGCGCATGCCGTCGACGTGATGCGGCACCTTCTGCAGGAACTGCCGGCAGATGTCCTCGGCCTTGAGCAGCCGGCCCTGGGCGATCAGGTCCATGGCCCCGACCAGCGGCTTCGGCGTGGCCTGCAGGCGCTCGAGCTGCGCCTGCACCCAGACGGCGCGGTGATCATGGCCCCGCTCGTTGAGGATGTCGAGCTGCCCGCGCCAGCTGGCCTCGAGCGCCGGGTTGAGCGCACAGGCCCGCGCATAGGCGCGCAGCGCCTCGTTGGGCTTGCCCGAGTCGCGGTACGTGTGCCCCTCTTCCTGGTGCGCGCGGCTGTGGTCCGGCGCCAGTGCTTTCAGCTTGTCGAGCGTCTCGAGCGCTGCGTCGAATTTGCGCAGGTAGCGGCAGCAGACGGCCCGCATGTACAGGGCGTCGGGATGGCCTGGTTTGGATTCCAGCAAAGCGTCGAGCTCGGCCAGCGCGTCGGCGAAGCGCTTGTCGACGATCTTGGCCTGGACGGCTGCCAGGTCGGTGGATGGACCCGATGCCTGCAAAATTCCTGCCCCCTAACGAAGCGCGCCCCCGTGGCGGGGGCGCGGCTGTGCCGAGTTTACAGCGATCGGGCGCTGGTCAGAAGTTGAATCCTGCGCGCAAGCCGACGGTCAGCGGCTGTGCGTAGGTTACCGTCGTCCGGTCGAAGACGAAGTTGCGCGCCACCTCGGCCCGCTCGTCGGTGAGGTTGTTGACGAACAGTTCCGCTCTCCAGGTCTCCGAGCTGAAGCCTGCGCTGATATTCAACATCGTCCAGCTGTCGATGCGGTCGCGATTGATCGTGATCACGTCGCTGTAGGACTCTGCCGACCAGGAGATGCTCGGCATGACGTGCGCGACCAGGCCCGAATTGCCCCAATCCCACTCGTAACGCGCCCGCAAGGTGCCCTGGAAGCCCGGCGCGAACGCGAGCTCATCGCCTGCCCTGACGTCATTGGTCGGCGTCAGCACCTCGGTGATTTCGCTGTCGAGGAACGAGAACGCGCCCGACACCGTCAGCCCGTCCGAGAACTCGGGCAGCCAGATGAAGTCGCCCTCGAAGCCCGTGACCTCGGCGTCGGCCGCGTTGTCCGAGAAGAACAGGTTGGTGATGCTCGGGTCGAAGATCGTCGTCTGCAGTCGCTCGATGTCGACGAAGAACACCGCCGCGTTGAGCTGGAAGGTGCCGTCGGCGAACGTGGATTTGGTGCCGAGCTCGAAGTTGGTCACGTCGTCCGTGTCAAGCGCGAACGGCACCGTGAACGTGCCGGCGGGATTCGGACTGCCTCCCGGCCGGTTGAGCAGGCCGGGACGGAAGCCCTCGGAGATCGTGCCGTACCACATCTGGTCTTCGTTCGGCCGCCAGGCTGCGGTCACCTTGAAGATCGTGCCGTCGGTCTGCGCTTTGTCGGGCGCGGGGTTGGGATTATCGGGCGCGAACTGGCGGGAGATGTTGGTGCCGAAGGCCTGCGCGTCGGTCGTTTGACCGAAGTTGTAGAACGAGCTGTTGGCGCTGCCCTCGAAGTCGACCTCGATGTCGTACCAGNNAGAACTGGTCGGTGAAGTCGTAGGTCAGCTCGCCGAAGATGCCGAACTGCTCGTCGGTACGCAGCACGTCGTTGCGGAAGATCACGTCCGAAGGGAACGGTCCTGGATCGGAGAAGTAGCCGGGGAACGCGTTGCCGGTTATGCCGGTGACCGCCGTGTTGGTCAGCGGGTAGTTGGGACCGAAGCCGAGCACGCGCCCGCCCTGGCCATCGTCCGCGTAGGAAGTCGCCAGCAGTGATCCGGGATAGGTGAAGTCGTTGACCTCCTTGAGCTCCATATCCTGGTAGAACGCACCCGCAGTCAGTCGTAGCGAACTGGACTGGTCGGTCGTTATACGGAACTCATGGGTGATCGACTCGAGGTCGTTCTGGCTGTCGACGAACAGGTTCGGCGGCTGGCAGGTGCCATCAGGCTGGCCGGTCGGGCTGAATGTCGTATAGGTGACGTAGTAGTCGCAGATGTAGTACGGCAGGTACTGGCCGACGAACAGGTAGTCGGTGTAGTCGACGATCTGGTCCGTGTCGCGATCCGTGAATGCGCCGGTATACAGGAGCTCCAGTTCACCGACGGCCAGGCTGGCGGTCCAGGCCGTGTTGCCGAACGAGTCCTCGATCTTGTCGGGGCTGAAGCGTTCGACCGCGTACTCGCCGACGCCGGGATCGGAGAAGAACACGCCGTCCGACTCGAGATCCTGCTGGGTGTGCTGCAGGTCGAGGCGCAGGTTGTCGGTGACGTCCCAGCGGAAGCTGACGCGGCCACCGTTATAGGTCGTCTCGTTGAAGTCCTCCTCGACCAGCGAGCTGTTGTCGGCCTGCAGGAAGGTGACGCCTGACAGGTCGGCGGTGGACTGGAAGCCTGCGCGATCTGCGCTGACCGGCACGCCGTTGGCGCGCACGGTGCCCGCGGGCCGGAAGCGGGCGCTCTGGCTCGCGTCACGCACGCCGGCGACATTGTCGATCCAGCCTGCGCGCGTATCGGTGTAGAAGACGCCGCGCGCCGCGAATGAGTCCGTGATCGGCAGGTTGAGCATCACCTCGAGATTGCCGCCCGAGCCGCCGTCGCTGATCGTATGCGCGCCGACGTTGACGCTGCCGTAGAAGCTGTCGAAATCGGGCTTGTTCGTGATCAGGCGGACGTTACCGGCCTGCGAACTGGAACCGAACAGCGTGCCCTGCGGCCCGGACAGCACTTCGATGCGCTGCAGGTCCGCCGCGTAGACGTCGAGGTTGCGCCCCGGCTGCGCGAGCGGCTGCTCGTCGAGATAGAAGGCGACGTTCGGCGTCAGCCCGGCGACGCCCGCCGTCGTCAGGTTCGGCGTGGTCGAGGCGACGCCGCGGATGTAGATCGTGTTCTGGCCGGGGCCGCTGCCGCCCGCGGTGACGGTGGGCAGCTGCAGCACGTAGTCGGAGAAGTTGGCGATGCCGAGTTGCTCGACCGTTTCACCGGTCAGGGCGGTGACCGCGATCGGCACCTCCTGGAGCGTCTCCTCGACCTTGGTCGCGGTGACCGTGATCTCCTCGATCTGGCGGCGTGAATCGCCTTCCTGTGCCTGGGCGCTGACGCCGATCGCTCCGGCCGACAACGCGAACAGAACGGCCTGGCTGACTTTGTTTCTCTGGTACATGTTTTCCCCCGGATTATCGCTGCGAGCGCGATGCGGCCGGCCGGGAGCTAACGCGCACGAGCGGCCGGCCAGCGCGGTTTCTGGATCAGGCCAAGCTACCCGAATAGCGGGCTCGTGAATAGCCTGTTTGCGACAGGTAATTGACTGCCCGCGACATGCAGCCCGGCGAAATGTAACGAATTGAATCAGGGCATATTTTTGTGCCTCGACACGGCCGCATTGGGGTCGGAATCCGCTGGCCGGATCGCCAGGTCGCTCCTGGTCAGGACGATGTCGCTCGCAACAATGCAGCGGGCCGAGAACTGGCACAAACTGCTTTTCCCGGCAGCGAGCGCCGGGGCGGTGAAACCGATATCCAGACAGCGAATCCGGGGGAGATTCTGTGAGCAGCAAGCCACGCAGGAGGGGTCGCGGTGCCGGTCGCGAGGCGAAGCGCGCGGCGAGACGGCAGGCGCCGGTCGCTGCCGCTGCGTATATCGATCGCAAGATCCCTTATTTCGAAATCCTCGACGAAGAAGCCCTCGAGACGATCGAGCACAATGCCGAGACCGTCCTCGAGGAGATAGGCATCGAGTTCCGGGATTTTCCCGAAGCGCTCGAATTGTTGCGTAACGCCGGTGCGGATGTCGACGGTGAACGCGTCCGCTTCCCCCGCGGCATGTGCCGTTCGATCATCCAGGCGTCGGCGCCGTCGGAATACACCCAGCACGCCAGGAACCCCGAGAGAAACGTGGTTATCGGTGGCGACCGCACCGTGCTGGTGCCGGCCTATGGCTCGCCGTTCGTGCGCGATCTCGACCGCGGCCGGCGTTACGCGACGCTCGAGGATTTTCAGAATTTCGTCAAGCTCGCCTACATGAGCCCGGGCCTGCATCACTCGGGCGGCACCGTCTGCGAGCCGGTCGACATCCCGGTCAACAAACGCCACTTCGACATGGTCTACAGCCACCTGAAGTACAGCGACAAACCGTTCATGGGTTCGGTGACCCATCCGCAACGCGCTGAGGACTCGGTGGCGATGGCGAAGATCGTGTTCGGCGACGACTTCGTCGAAGAAAACACGGTCATGACGAGCCTGATCAACGCCAACTCGCCGATGACCTTCGACGCGACGATGCTCGGCGCGGCGACGGTCTATGCCCGGCATAACCAGGCGACGATGATCTCGCCTTTCCTGCTGGCCGGCGCGATGTCGCCGGTCACGGTCGCGGGGACGGTGACGCAGATTCTCGCCGAGGCGCTGGCAGGCATCGCATACGTGCAACTCGTGCGTCCCGGGGCGCCGGTCATCTTCGGCACCTTCGCCGCCGCCGTCTCCATGCAGTCCGGCGCGCCGACATTCGGCACGCCGGAGCCGAGCCTTATTCTGTATGCCGCGGCCCAGCTCGCCCGCCGCCTCGGCCTGCCGTTCCGCAGCGGCGGCGGACTCTGCGGTTCGAAGATCGCGGATGCGCAGGCCGCTTACGAGTCGGCGAACACGCTGCAGACGTCGGCGCTGGCCGGCGTGAATTTCATGCTGCACACGGCGGGCTGGCTCGAAGGCGGGCTCGCGATGGGCTACGAGAAATTCATCCTCGACGCCGACCAGGCCGGCATGGTCGCGAGGCTGCTGGAGGGCGTCGACATGAGCGACAACGGCCTCGCAATGGACGCGCTCCGCGAAGTGGGTCCCGGCTCACATTTCCTCGGCGCCACGCACACGCAGGCGCATTTCGAAAAGGCGTTCTATCGCTCGACTATCGCCGACAACAACAGCTTCGAACAGTGGGAGCTCGAGGGCTCGCTCGACGCGGCCCAGCGCGCCAACGCGATCTGGAAGAAAATGCTCAACGCCTACGAGCCGCCGCCGCTCGACCCCGGCATCGACGAGGCTTTAATCGAGTTCGTCGACAAGAGAAAATCGTCGTTTCCCGACCAGGATTACTAGGCGACAGCATCATGACCCAGAAAGTCAGCTTTACGGCGATGGAGCACGGTACCCAGGCCGACTACGACCTGATCATGGCCGACGAGGAAGGGAAGACGGGGCAATTTGCCGAGCGCGTGCTCGACTGGCTCCGCCAGCTCGACGGTGACTCGCCGTATCACATCACCCGGCTGGGCCACAGCCTGCAGACGGCGACCCGCGCCGAGCGGGACGGCGCGGACGACGAGACGATCGTCTGCGCGCTGCTGCATGACATCGGCGACGTGCTGGCGCCGGCCAATCATTCCGAAGTCGCCGCCGCGTTGCTCGCGCCCTACGTCAGCGAGAAGAACCACTGGATCATCAAGCACCACGGCCTGTTCCAGGGGTATTACTGGTTCCACTTCATCGGCGGCGATCGCGATGCGCGGGATCGCTATCGGGATCACGAGCACTACCAGGCCTGCGTGGACTTCTGCGCCAACTGGGACCAGCCGTCATTCGATCCGGATTACGACACCTTGCCGCTCGAGCACTTCGAGCCCAAGGTTCGCGCCCTGTTTGCGAAGGAGCCGAGACCTTTCTTCTGAGTCGTTCGGCAGGTCCCAGATAGTGGCATTACCTATTGGGTCGCCGGCCGTCAAACGGCACAATGAACGGCCGCCCGAATACAACAACGAGTCCAGGCGATGGCACATAAAGAAATGAAATCACACGCCAAGGTCGGCGTGATCGGCGGTGGCGTCGTCGGGGTCGCCGCGCTCTATCACCTTGCCAAAAAGGGCTGGGGGGACGACGTCGTGCTGTTCGAAAAGGGCGAGCTGACCTCGGGGTCCACCTGGCACGCCGCCGGCCTGTTGCCGCTCTTCAACATGAGCTACAGCGTCGGACAGGTGCACAAATATTCCGTCAATCTCTACGGCGGCCTCGAGGAAGAGACCGGGCAACCGGTCGGCTTCGCGCAGGTCGGCAACCTGCGCCTGGCCATGAACGACGATCGCATGGACGAGTACTACCAGTACGCGGCGACCGCGAAGACGATCGGCATCGATGTGAAATTCCTCACACCGGACGACATCCTGAAGCTCTGGCCCATGTGCAACATCGATGGTCTCGTCGGCGGCATTTTCCATCCGGACGACGGCTACATCCAGCCGGCCGACCTGACGCAGGCGCTGGCGAAAGGCGCGCGCGGCCGCGGCGCCACGATCTACCGCAATACGCAGGTACTCGACATCGAACAGGCCTCGTCGGGCGCCTGGCAGGTGACGACCGACAAGGGCGTCATGACCTGCGAGCACATCATCAGCGCGACCGGCAACTACGCGCGCCAGACCGGCGAAATGGTCGGCCTCGACATCCCGGTCATCCCCGTCGAACACCAGTACATCGTCACCGAACCGCACCCGGAACTGCAGAAGCGTCGCGCTGCCGGCGAACCGGAGATGGGCGTGCTGCGCGAGTCGGACGGCTCCTGGTACCTGCGCGAGGAAAACGGCGGCTTCATCCTCGGCCCGTACGAGCACGGCGCGCCCGCCTGCTATGTCGACGGCCCGGACCCGCGCGCCGAGTACGAACTGTTCCAGGAAGACATCGAGCGCCTCGCGCCGCACATCGAGGCGGCGATGAACCGCGTGCCGGCGTTTGCCGAGGTCGGCATCAAGCAGGTCTACAACGGCGCGATCGCCTACACGCCGGATGGCAATCCGATCATCGGGCCGGCCTGGGATCTCGACAACTTCTGGCTGAGCGAAGGGCACAGCTTCGGTATTACCGCGGCCGGCGGCGCCGGCTGGCAGCTAGCCGAGTGGATCGTCGAAGGCGAGCCGACGATCGACATGCTCGGCGTCGAGCCGCGCCGATTCGGCGACTATGCAACGAAGGACTACCTGATTAAGAAGAATGAGGAGGCGTATTCGCATGTCTTCATCATTCACTACCCCGACGAGGAGCGACCGGCCTGCCGGCCACTGCGCACGGCGCCCTGCTATGAGCGCATGCAGGAAAAAGGCGCGGTGTTCGGCCAGAAGTTCGGCTGGGAGCGGCCCAACTTCTTCGCGACCGACGGCATGCCGCAGGAAGACGACTGGTCGTTCCGCCGTTCGCGATGGTTCGAGGCGATCCGCAAGGAAGTCGCCAATACCACCGAGAACGTCGGCCTGCTGGACATGACCGCGTTCGCGAAGTGC
>JABAOH010004034.1_pt2 | contig 26122 bp, 22 predicted proteins | sample 7062181 | NCBI WGS metagenome assembly JABAOH01 (sample SAMN14538630, study PRJNA623070) | marine sediment metagenome | biome: marine biome [ENVO:00000428]; feature: marine pelagic biome [ENVO:01000023]; material: deep marine sediment [ENVO:00002113]; isolation source: pool of 5 deep marine... | reverse complement strand
AAAGCCTTTCCACGATTTGACCTTCTTCATGTCATCTATGTCAGACTTTGTCTGCAGTGCTAGATCGGAGCCTGTGAGGTGGAGGTCCTTGCCGGTTTCGCTATCTTTTTGACGATTGAGAAACCACCCGGGTATGCCATACTTCGTGGGTGTTTTCATGATATCCCGGATCTTGTCAATTTCCATGTCCGATAGCGCGCCCAAACGAGCTCCTGGGTCGATGTTAGCTTTCTTCACTATGATGTGGGCTAGGCTCGTCCCCGTCCCTCTGATGCCTGTGAGGGCTTGGGCTACTTTGTGATTGCCATTTAGGTCGGTTTCGGCGATGCGAATGATGTGTCGGAACTCTTGAGGCACCTGGAATCGTCCGCCCTAGGTCAAACTATCTACGGAAGATGCTCGTACTTTATTTAAACCTTGCTTATTCAACAACTCGCTCTCTGCAACAACCACGCTGGATCGTTAGTCCTCAGGTCGCTCAGAAAACGTGGCCTCTCTTGCAGAGGTTGGCGGAAATTCTTTTGGCCTCTGGACCCCTTTGTCGCTGAGATGAGCACTCTCATTTTCAGGAGATTCTACACGTCTGAGATTAGACACAAAACCCTTTGGGCATTTCGCCCCAGATCTCTTTGATGATCTCTTGGACCTCTTTCTTCGGCAACTCCGTTCTGGAAGCGGTGACCTTTGCATATTCCTTTCTCACGGTGCCTTCCAGCGTTCCCGCCAAGCCCCACCGTTTCATTGAGGAGAGGGGCAGCATCCCACCGAAAGACACCAATCGCAGTAGGAACCCATAGAACTTGATCTCCTCTGGAGCCAAAGGAGCTGCGCAAGCGTATATCGTGCTAACGAATTCTAGGCCCTTCTTTGTGATTAACACGTACTGTTTCTGGCTGACTACGAGTCTCCGCCGCGTTCCTGAACGCGCACCGGCGGATCTAGACACCCTTCTCATTGTCCACCAAGCCTGCTCCCTTTAAGAATCAGCCCGATTCATCGCGGTTCCGTATACTCTAGTAGGAGGATTTCCTTTAAATCTGTTAGTTTGTGCTCTGAAATGGACGCCGCGCGCGGTGGGCAGATCTGCCCCCGTCAAAGCCCGTGGTTACCAAATCCTTAAATGCCGACAGCAGGTACATCCGAAGAAAAAGGGGCAATATTAATGGTGTTTGATTTCAAGGAGAATGATGAACAGCAACTCGTCGTCCGCAGTGTCACGGAATGGTGTGAGAAGAACTTGACGGCCGAGCGAGTGCGCGAGATGGACGACAAAGGGCATCCCTTTCCCAAGGACATCGTCGAGGGCCTCGGCAACTTGGGCTACGTGCTGGGTACGGTTCCGGTGGAACACGACGGACCGGGAATTGATTGGCTGACGCAGGGATTGATCGCCGAGGTGATCGGATACTTCGATCCCACGGCCGCTACCGCTGCGGCGTTGATGGCGGTGGAGACCGGGTGGGGGTTCACGCTGGACCGACACTGCAGTGAGACCGTCCGCGATAGATATGTGAAACCGGCGATGAAAGGCGAAAAGTTCTTGGGTATCGCCACGACAGAGCCGGGAGGCGGATCCGACGTCTCGGCCTTCAGCTCAAGTGCCGAGAAAGACGGGGAGGAGTGGGTCATCAATGGTGAGAAGACGTTCACCAGTGGCACGGAAGAGTGCAAACGATGGGGAGGCGGTTACTGGATTAACGTGCGAACCGGCCCGCCGCCGCCAGGCGCTCCTCACCGGAACATGACCGCTTTCTTTCTCCCTATAGACGCTGACGGCGTCGAAGTCCAGAAGCCGTACCGAGACGCGGGCAGAATGGCTATCTCCACCGGCGGGTTCATCATGAACGACGTCCGGTTACCTGACGAATATCGGCTTGGGGAGGAAGGTAGGGGGTTCTACTACACGATGGAGGGTTTCGACAACGCCCGCATCATGATCGCGGCCAGCTGCGTCGGCGTGATTCAGCGCATCCTCGACATCGCTACCCCTTACATCAAAGAGCGCGAGGTGTTCGGACGACCCCTAGCCAAGTATGAGGCCATCCAATTCGAGTTGGCCGAAATCTATTTGGAGATGGAAGCGCTGAAGCTGATGACGCGAAAGACATGTTGGATGCAGGACATTCGGTATCAGGAGGAGGGCATGCCCACGAAGACCGCTCGGGCCACGACCTTCAGCCCGACTCAGATCGCGAAGTGGATTTCTATGATCAAATGGAAGGGGCCGTCCTTGGCGTTGGACGCCGCCAAGAAAGCCATGTTGTGGTTTGGAGCAGCTGGCTACACCAAAGATTACCTGTTGGAGGCGGCGTGGCGGGGCGTGATGTCGTATGTGGTGGGTGCTGAGGGTGGAAAGAACATCCAAAAACTGGTGGTCGCCCGAGAACTACTTGGAAAAGAGTACATCCCGTACAAATGAAAAACACAAGTATGCGCACGCATGATCAAGTTGACAACCCGGTCATGCCTACGCGCCGCAATTCTATCGGCAACATCTTCCCTCGCTCTATTTGCTTCAATGTTATGAAGTAGGACGGAAAGGCGAGATTGCGCAGTCAGTCAGTGGATTTACAGGTAGTAATCATCACCATAGTTCAAGTTGGCTAGTGTATCAGCCCACGATGCTGATGACTGCTCCCGCACAAGAGATTTTAGAGACAACAAGAAAGGTTTCTAAGATCGTTGCAACCCGTGAGAAAAGAGAGGACATGCCTGTGAGCTTGTTATCCGTTATTCCTCCTTCTGCGTTCGAGGGAGAGCACCTCGAGAGGCTTGTTCAGAAGATGGTGAAGAAGAGAGGATTCATCAGGAAGAGATCTCGGGAGGATGTCGTGCTAAGAGGTATTGTGTGGATGCCATACTACCGAATGCAATATGCTTACAGTCGATCAAGGGAAGACTTGATTCAGAGCTGTGGTAAGACGGGGCGAGGTGAGACCGCATTGAACGCAATGTTTTGTGGCTGTGCTGGAAACGAATGTGACCTTTCTATGTTATTTAGGCCCAATTACTTGAAACGTAAGATGGTAGCATACTCTCCGCGGTCGGATGAGATTATCGGGCCAGCTTTTGATGTGGATTTTGATGGGGTTCTTTCGCGCGTTTTGAAGAGGCTGAATGAGGTTAAAGGGGAATTTCGCGAGCTTAGGTCCACATTGAATAAAGATTACGTGCGCATTCGAAGGTTTTCTGTGATATTGCCAGCGAGAGGGAAGCTGAAAGGGACGGAAGAGCGTTCTGCGAAAATGGGGAAACTCAACGCTCTCAAGAACATTTTCAGCATGTGTCTGAATTTGGGAGAAGATGCCGAGTCAATTGAAGTTCGCAGGAACAACATTTTTTACTATCCAACACTTGTGGCGGCACTAAAACAAAAGGAGCATGGAGAAGCTGAACGATTCTTCATAATAGATCTTGTTAAGAGAGGTCTGATTTCAAAGGCTTTCAGTCTTGAAGTTGCGCTCACGAAGCTTTGTAGCAAGAATGATGCATGTAGAGAAGTTCTCGCCAAATCCGTCACTTCGCTTGATTGAGCACACGGAATTGACTAATACATCTGATAGTTGGTTTAGGTTCTTTTCTCTGAATGACAAGCCACGAAGTGTTCTTTTTCAACTTCGATCAGCTCCGGTTCGTCTTTAGCACATTCTGGTTGACAATTGTAACACCTTGGGTGGAATCTGCAACCAGAGGGGGGATCAATCGGCGTTGGGACATTCCCCTTCAAGATGATTCTATCTTCACGTCGTTGACCGGGAATCGGGATCGCTGACATTAACGCCTTCGTGTATGGATGTCGCGGAGCCTCAAAGAGATCTTTAACTGGAGCTAACTCCACCAACTTGCCCACGTACATCACCGCAACGCGATCACTCATATGTTTGACTGTGCTCAGGTCATGTGAGATATACAAACAGCTGAACCCGTAGTCTGCCTGCAAATCCTTCAGCAAATTGAGTATTTGCGCCCTAACAGACACGTCCAATGAGGATACGGGCTCATCAGCCACGAGCAGTTTAGGATCGCCAACCAATGCTCTAGCGATTCCGATTCTCTGTTTCTGTCCCCCACTAAACTCGTGAGGATATCTATAGAGATGATAAGGAATTAGCCCCACTCTCTCTAATAGCTCCATGATTCTTTTCTCTTTTTCCGCACCTTTGGCGAGGTTGTGAATGTCTATAGGCTCGCCAACGATATCTGCGATGGTCATTCTGGGGTTTAGGGATGCATATGGATCTTGGAAGACCATCGCCATTTCAAGTCTAAGTCTTCGCATTTTTTTTCCACTTAACTTTGAAATGTCGCGCCCCATGTAACGGACTGTGCCTGATGTCGGTTTGATGAGATGCAGCATTGTTCTCCCCAAAGTTGTTTTTCCGCAGCCACTTTCTCCCACTAGCCCTGTGGTTTCTCCCTTTTTTATGTCGAAGCTTACTCCGTCGACTGCGTGTACTGCTGCCACTCGTCTTCGGAGTACTCCCCCGTATATTGGGAAATGCTTCTTTAGATTTTCAATCTGAACGATTGGTTCTGACATTCTTGATTACCATATTAATCGTATAAATGGCAGCCTATCTCATGCCCCTTTTTGATTTCAATGGTCGTGGGTTCTTTTTCCCTGCAAACTTTGGTGGCTTGTTCACATCGTGGGTGGAATCTGCATCCTGGAGGCGGCTTAATGAGCTCAGGCACATCTCCAGGAATGACGGGAAGTCTTTCCGTTTCTACGTTAATTCGAGGAATGGATTCAAGAAGGGCCTTAGTATAGGGATGCTTGGCGCTCTTGAAAATCGTTTTCAAGTCGGCACTTTCTACAACCTTTCCGGAATACATGACTACAATCCTATCACAGAGTTCACTCATGACGCCGAAATCATGCCCGATTAGGAGTATAGAGGCGTTGAACTCCTTTCTCAGTATTCTTACTAGATCTAGGATTTGCGCCTGTATCGTCACGTCTAAGTTGGTTGTTGGCTCATCTGCAATCAGTAATTTGGGGTTGCATGAGAGAGCCATGGCCATCATTGCTCGTTGGCACATTCCTCCACTATATTCGTGGGGATAATCCTCCATTCTCTGTGAAGGACTGGCGATTCCAACTTTTCTTAGTATATCAATTACTCTTTCTTTCATTTCGTGTTTTTGCACGCTTTGATGTAGGCTAATCGCTTCAGCAATCTGAGATCCCACGGTGAAGACAGGGTTTAGGGAGGATGTTGGGTTTTGGAAGACCATTGCTATTCTGCTTCCCCTTATTTTTCTCATCTCTCCCTCGCTTTTCCGCAGTAGGTTTTCGCCTTCAAACCAGATTTCGCCGCTGACTATTTTGCCTGGCTCTCGAATCAACCTTAGAATTGAATGAGCCAGCGTGCTTTTCCCGCATCCAGATTCGCCCACAATTCCAAGGGCTTCCATTTCGTTGATTTTCATGCTAACTCTATCTACGGCTCTCACTACACCTTCGGCCACGTAGTAGTAGGTTTTGAGGTCGTCTATTCCCAACACGACCCCGTTCGTTGTCAATTTCATCTCTCACTCTCTTAATTTTATGTCTAAGGCGTCTCTCAGACCGTCTCCAAGTAGGTTAAAACCTAATGAGGTTATGAGTAGAGCCACGCCTGGGAAAGTCATGATCCACCAAGCTGACTGCATATGTTCGTGTCCTCTCTGCAAGAGTACGCCCCACGAGGATGACATGGGGTCGCCGAACCCTAGGTAGGTTAGAGTTGCCTCGTAAAGGATGGCCCAAGGTATATCCATAGTCGCAATGACGATAACTACAGACAGTATATTGGGCAGGATGTGACGTACCATAATACGCCAGCTAGTAGCCCCCATTGATTTTGCAGCTTCAACGTAGGTTTCCTCTCTGAAAGACAGGTATTCGCTTCGTACTACTCTAGCGAGGAATGGCCATCCTAGTCCGCCAATCACCAGAATGATTATGTGTATACCTCGAACTTGAAACATTGAGACAGCCAATAGTAACATCATAAGTGTAGGTAGGGTGAAGATCACATCCGTTATCCTCATCAGTATCTCATCAATTATCCCTCCGAAATATCCTGCAGCCATTCCGATGCCCACACCAATGACAACTTCAATTAGGACGCTGGCTACTCCGACATAAATTGAGATTCTCGCTCCGTGCATGATCAAGCTTAGCATATCTCTGCCCAAGTTGTCAGTTCCGAGAATGTGCTCCATAGAGGGGGTCTGTCTTGCAGTTCCCTTCCAATCAAGGGCATAGGGAGCAATTATTGGGGCGAGAAGAGCGACAATGGACATAAATAAGACTATGCCGAAGCCAGCGATTGCTAATTCACTCTTTCTGAGGTTTCTCCATATGATGAAGAGCCGGGTGGCTCTTGAGGGTCTGTGGATTTTTTCTTTCTTGTCCTCTGAGTTCTTACGAGCGCGGCGGCTCATCACGCATTGCTCCTTCAATCATATCTTATTCGCGGATCTACTACGGCGTATGCTATGTCTGAACAGAGGTTGGCAATCAGTACCCCCAAGGCAATAGCTATGGAGAGGCCCATGAGGGCAGGGTAATCTCGGACTTCTGTTCTTTCAACCATTAATGCTCCTAGACCTGGCCACGCAAATATTGTCTCAATGACAGCTGCGCCACTGAGCAAGAATCCTACGGAGTTTCCTACATAGGTCACAATTGGAAGCATAGCATTCCTAAGTGCGTGCTTGAAGATCACAACCCATTCTTTTACGCCTTTGGCTCTGGCGGTTGTGATGTAGTCTTGTGTTAGGACTTCAAGCATAGCTGACCGTACCATGCGGAAAAGATAAGCTGTCCACAAGACGATGAGGCTTACTGCAGGAAGAAAGAGATGTCTTAGGTGGTCAAGGACAGCCTCGAAAGGCGTAGCAAATGGTACGCCAACACTATAGGGTTGGGAGCTGGGAAAGAGTTTGAGCCGTAGTGAAAACGTCAAAATGAGCATCAACGCTAGCCAGAAGTCAGGTGTCGAATACCCAACCAATGCTCCTACTGAACATACTGCATCAGTTATCGAGCGGTGCTTGACAGCCGCAATCACCCCGAGGATGACCGCAATGACTATAGAAACAATTTCCGCGGTGAGCAAAAGCTCCAATGTCAGTTGAATCCGATTCGTTATCATGTCCCACACTGGTTGGTTGTTGAGGTAGGAAAACCCGAGATCACCTCGCAACAATTTTCCTACCCAAACGAAATATTGTACATAAAGGGGTTGATCGAGCCCCCACTCTCTTCTTATCGCCTCTCTCATCCACTGAGGCAAGCCGCCATGAGGACCCATCATGACATCTGTGGGGTCGCCTGGAGCTAAATGTATTAGCGTAAATATGACTACGGTAATCAGGAAAAACGTGGGGACGATAATTATTGCTCTTCTTATTACATAGTCTCTCAAGGGCATGCAAATAACCGCCTACGCAGCTTTGTAGCAATGGAGAAGCAATCGTACTGCAAACGCATGTTCCTCTTCCCGTTTTGTGCAAGCATTTGGGCTTTCTCTCTCTTCGCCAATGATCTCCTCATTATGGGCGTGAGCGGCGCAAAGTAGGTCGCTTTCGTTGAGTATTCTTCTCCTTGCTGAAGAAAAAACTAGAAGGAACATTCAATTTAAAGTTTGTCTAAACATTGTTTTCCCAGATTTCTGGGCTGTGTCGATATTCAGTCCTTCTTTTATGTCTTCGATTTCTTCTCAACAAAAGAATCAGAAGGGCGGCCTTCTGTACGCACTTCGGGCGCCGGTCAGCTGAAGGAGTTGTTTGGAGTATTATTCGGGTAACGGTTTCTTTCTTCGTCTGCGAAGGATCACGATCACGGCGATAATAGCAATTATTGCGATGAGGCCGATTATTATCTCAGTAATGGGTAAGGGCTGTACCTCTCTTGCCTTTACTGTAATCATTTCGCTACTCTGCAATACGTTGTCAGCTAGGTCGGTTTCCCCAGAGATTTCGGGTACGACAGCTGTGAGGGTATAGCTTTTCTCACTCACACTTGTAGTATTCCAAGTGAAGCTTATGGATTTGTTCGTGTTTGCCGCCAGAGCCAAGACTGTTTTTGGTGTTCCAATTGTATCGGTAGCAAACGGGGGGTTGTAGTTAGAGTAGAGCTCAACGTCAAAGTTCTCTGCTACTGTTCCTTGGTTTTCGACGATAACCGTGATGTCTACAAGTTCGCCCTCAGTGACTGAGGTTGAGTTCGCCACGATGTTGAGGACGGCTATGTCGTGGATTACTTGAATTTCAGTGTTGCTGAAGGTGCCGAAAAGCAAATGGTCAAAGTGCGGCAAGTAATCGTTTATGATCTCAAGGGCGTTGGGGCCTAGGAGCTTCGTTTCTGCTTCGGTAAGGGTTATGTCTGATTCGCCAGTGTCTTTCACTTTGAAGGTTACGTGGGCGAGAGTTCCTGGTCCGAAAGTCGTAGGCGGTGGCGGAGTTTCGTAGGCGAAGTAGGCAACAGTCAGTGATAATTCTCCCAGGGTGTTGTCAAAGCTGCCTGCTACGAATGTGGCGTTGGGGTGCTTCGTTGTTGTGATGAGGTCGCCGTTGCGGACTTCAATGCCTTCTAGTATGATGGGGTTGTAGGATAGGCTGAACTGCCAGCTCCAAACGTCAGTGCCGTTGTAGTCCGTGTTGATTGAAACCGTGTAATTCGTGTTGGGTGTTATCGATGCGTTGATAGTGCGTTGAGGGATGACTGCGATGTATTGCATCACAACTCTGACTGGGTTGGGGGAGACGAGTTCGTTGTCTTGAGTCTCGGTTTCGCCTGGCACCGTGGTAGCCGTGGCCTTTATCGTGTAGCTTTTCTCCTTAGCCTCCGCTGCATAGATTGTTTCCCTTAGACCAGTTGTGTTCCAGGTGAAGGTCAGAGTTGTGTTGAGGGAAGGTTGCAGGTTTGTTACGGGTTCGGTTTCTATTGTCGCAGTGTCATAGTATGCCGTTACAGTGAAGTTTTCGGTTGTTGTTCCTTGATTTTCAACGACGACCCTAATATCCACAAGGTCTCCTAGCCTTGCAGATGTGATAGATGGCGTGACGCTGGTGACAGCTACGTCATGGTTAGCCTGTGTGTATGAGGTCCCAATCATGTGCTTGTCTATGCCTGAAAGACTGATGCTGAGCAATAGTAGGACTAGAATGAGGAGCCCGTTTTTTCTCATGTGATTCACCGGTTGAAATGGTGTTATGCTATTGCTGTTTAATTAGCTTTCTATCCAATGTTTTCTTCATGGAAAATCTTTTTCCGTTTCGAATCGGTCTCGCTCGCGAAGTACTCCATGCTCCGGCGTCCAGCCTTCGGGTCCTGTAGTACTTCTCATAGCAGGCGGTTTTGTCTTGACGAGGCATGCAGGCAATTATTTTGCTTTTCCCATTCTGTTACGAAGGAAGAATGCGATTCCTGCTATGACAATTATGACAACGACAGCAACTATGATGTATGGCAAAATATCGAATTCCTTCGGTGTAAGTTGGAAGTCTACGGTAGTGGTCTGTCCGGCTGTTACGACAATGTTGGTACTAGAAGAGCTTTCGTAACCATCCTTGGAAGCTGTTATGGTGTAGGTTCCAGCGGGCACACTTGAGATGTTGTAGTATCCATCGGCGTCAGTGATATCGAAATGGCCGTTGGTAGTGACATTGACGCCCTCTATTGGATTTCCAGTGGAAGCATCCGAGACTATACCCGCGATATTTCCATCGGTGGGTAGGGGTGTGAGGGTGAAGTCTAGGTTGGTGGTCTGTCCGGCGACTACGCTAATACTGGTTTGGGAAGTGGTCTGGAATCCATCTTTAGCGGCTGTTACGGTGTAGGTTCCAGCGGGCACATCTGAGATTTTATAGTATCCCTCAGCGTTGGTGGTGTTCGTGTAGGCGCCAGCACTCACGGTGGCTCCTACTATTGACGAATCCGTGTCGGCGTCTCTGACAATGCCTTCAATGGCCCCAAGTGGGGGGTCAACATAAGCGAAGGCAGTCTTTTTGTTATTTGTCGGGTTTACATCGACAGCTAACATCGCTTCGGCTGTTATTTTGTATGAAGCCGGAGCGACTCCCGTAGTGTTCCACGGAAACCAGAGGGATGTGAAGTTGCCTGGAAGCATCGACTCAACCAACTTGACGTCGATGTCGCTTGTATCATATACGACCTTAACCTCGAAAGTTTCGTTGTAAGCGCCATAGTTGCGCAGGCTTACTTCAATCTCTACAAGGCCTCCTTCGAAAACCGTTTGTGGTCTGGGTGTGACCTCGATTACGGCAACATCATGGCCTAGCTTGAGTACACAAAGCTGGGTTTGATTGTTGTCATTAAGATCTTCATCTTGGTCGATGGCTACTGTGGCGTTTATCCAATATTTGCCGTTGACTAAGCCCGTGGTGTTCCAGTTCATCGAGATGGTTTTGGATGTTGGAAGCTCAGCGATCGGAAAGCTTGTTGTGTTTATGACATAGGGGCCGGGTGGCTGTCCTGGGATGTCTGGTTCGTAATAGACTGTTAGATTGGCGTTTTCTTCGTAGCTGCCTTGGTTTGCCACGGTGACGTTGATGGCTACAGGTTCTCCTACGGTCGCTTCGCTTGGAATTTGGAGCTCGATGATGGCTATATCGTGAACGGCATTGATTTCGACTGTTGCGGTTCGATTGTTGTCGCTCATGTCGTCGTCTGTGAGCAACGCAGTTGCGTTTAGCGTGTAGGTACCAGCGGTTATGCCTGTCGTGTTCCAAATGAACGTGAGTGTTGTGCTGTTTGCGCTCTCAAGGTCTGTGACTGTTTGGGTGTCGATTTGCGTAGTGTTGGCAGTGACTGCTACGTCGAAGGTCTCTGTGAAGTTGCCTTCGTTTGTCACGGTTACGTCGATTGTCACGTTCTCGCCGAGAATTGCTGCAGTGGGGGCAACTATTTTGGTAACGGCTACGTCATGAACTGGTGGAATATTGTTGAAGGAGCCGTGGCCTATGTGATCTGAACCATAAGGAGGCGTTGTTGCACCAGGCGGTTCGTTTTGGTCAATGATATAGGGGAATGTTTCTGTATCAGCATCGTATCCTTGGAGGAGGGCTTCTCCCAAAGTTATATCTGAAACCCCCGTGCCCTTTGCTCTAAAGGTTACGTAGGCTAGTGTTCCTGGTCCGCTAGTGGTTTGCTGTGGCATTGTAGGAGGATAGAATACGGCTACGGTAATGTCCAGATGGCCCACGGTGTTGTCAAAAGACCCAGGATAGAACTTGGCGCTGGAGTTCTTGGCTGTTGTGATGAGGTCGCCGTTACGAACTTCAAGCCCCTCTAAGACATCTGGGTTGAAAAACAGTTCGAATTGCCATCCCCAAACGTCGTTTCCATCGTAATCAGTGTATATTTCAATGGTGTAATTCATGCCTGGCGTAATTGTGTAATCCACCGTTTGTTCGGGAACAATCATGATGTAGGGAGACAACGGAACAGCGGAGACATCAACTATTCCTAGATTGGGAAAGCTGTTTAGGGTGGCGCTCATAAGTACTAAAAGCAATAGCAAAACTAGCGACTTCTTTCCTGTCATCGCCATCTCCTCCAGCAAGTGCCTTTTGGCGTGGGTTCTCTCTCTATGTAGATTAGGGGATGATTGTATTTGAGCTTTTTGAGGATCGTAACAGAAAGTGGAAAAGTTCTTGGCTATATGGTCTCGCCGTAGCTGCTGGGCAAGCCAGACAAGTCGACGCTGAACTCATGGTTGAAGTCGCAGTCAGCATCCCAGTTGGAATCAAGTGGAACGGTCCCATCAGCCTTGCCCATTCGGAGAAGAGCCAAAACGTCATTTTACGTCGGTGTCGGCGTCGCCAATGAGCATGTTACTAAAAGGTGAAGTGTGTTACATTCCAAAAAAAAGGAGGGGAGGTTAAGGGAAGGTTATTCCGTAGTTTCCGTTGAGTATGCCTGCATCAGCGGAGCCAATGTAGCCGTCGAGGTCGAAGTCGGTCTCTCGGTCGTAGAGCAGGTCTCCACGCCACGTTCCATATGCTCCGTTGAGAACGCCAGCGTCAGCAGAACCAACGTATTTGTCGCCATCAACGTCGCCCGGATGCTTATTTCTGAAGTAGCCATGGCCGATTTGGTCGGGGTGCCAGTCCGCGCCTATGATAGGGGGGAACCCTGAGGGGTCAAGGAGTTGGGTGCTATCGCTAAGCTCAATGTCGCAAAATCCATAGCCTACCACTGTAAAATCTACATAAGCTAGTGTCCCTGGGCCACTTGTGGTGGGCGCTGGAGGGCTAGAGTAATCGAAGTAGGCAACAGTTAGTGATAGTTCTCCGAGGGTGTTGTCGAACGTTCCAGCCACGAACACGGCGCTCGGATCTTTGTCGGTTGTGATGAGGTCGCCGTTGCGAACTTGAACACCATGAAGAACTGCGGGGTTGAAGGTGAGTTCGAACTGCCACGACCAGACATCGCTTCCATCGTAGTCAGTGTATATCGAGATGTTGTAGTCATTTCCTAGCGTGAGGGTGGAGTCCGAGGTTTCTTCAGGCAGAACCTTGATATACGGAGACACTGGCTCGGCAAAGACATACACCAAGCTGGACGTGAGCAACAAGAGCGTAGACAGAAGCAGTACAGCGATCGAAAGGGGATTTTTCCTTTTCATTTTTTCTTCATCTCTTTGTGTTTGTCCTTCCTACCAAGCTCCAGAGTAGGGGTAGCGTGTCCCTATGTTCGTTCCCCAGTATGTGATGTCCGGCAATAGCACACGTCCGCTGTTGTCGTTGTCCGGGTCTATGGGGTTGCTGGGATACCAAGGCAACTGAGACGTGTATTTGCCGAGGTTGTTGACCCAAATCGGGTAGTCAGCCATCTCGACGAAGCCGCTGAAGTCGTGGTCGCCCAACGGGGCTTTAGTGTGGTCTTCGCCCGCTTGGGAGTAGCGCCACATATCCATGTATTGCTGCGCCTTCGTGATGTTGTACTCGTAATAGTCAAGTGTTGGGTGGAAGCTCTCGTGAAACGGCATCACCATCGTGGTCTTTCCTTTGTACGCGTCTGAGACCCCCCAACCAGGCACTATGTTAGTGAATATTTCGTTGTAGGGGATAGCGTGGGCGATGGCGAGTCTCACGTAGCGGTTGCTGAGAATCGTGTTTCGGTGTTGAATCCACAAGGTGTGAACTGCGGGGTAGAAGAAACTGCGGACTCTATGAGTCGGCCACCCGATCATGCTGTTCCAATCTGCTAGAGGTGCGGTGGGATATTCGATGAAGTCACATTCAAGATTTTGAAGTGCTATGAATCTATTGCTAGCGTCCGGTAGGAACTTCATAATGAAATTGTCGGGTAATGTGGTGGCCCAGCCCAGGGCGTTCACGTAGTCCACTCGCTTCTCGAATTCGATTGAGACATCCGCGGTAAATGATGTGGGCACGTAGGGGCCGAGAACTTCCAAGCCGTCGCCGCCTCGGCTCACGGGAACTGGATCCCAATTGTAGAGTTGGCTTTTCCAATTAGTGACAAGGCTTGGCCCCAGTTGATGATATGGCAGTATGCCTAAGGCCCAGCCGTGGGCTTGGTATCCGGCGAAGTCGTAGTCTGGTCCCATTCCCTCTGCATAGATGAAGTCAACCCTGTATGTGCTGTTCACCACCACGTCGTCCAACAGGAAGCTGTAGTCTCCATACGATTCGGCTTTGCAGCCTGGGTTGATGATAGACTGGTAGGTGTACGCAACGTCGGTGGCGTTGAAGTCGACGCCGTCAGTCCATGTGATGCCCGTCCGGAGGGGAACGCTTGCGACCCACCGTCCGTCAGGCAGCTGATACCAGTCAGGAAAGTCCGCGGCCAGCGTGGGGACAACCGTGTAGTCTCCGCTTGGCGGATAGGCGAGGTTCTCGCGCGACGTGCGGTACAGCATGCCCTGCTTCAGGACGTTCAGTGTCTCCTCTGAGTAGGTCAATGTTCCTAAGGGGTAGTAAGCCCAAATGGGCTCAGCAGCCCCCCATATGACGGTGTCGCTGCCCACGGCTTTGCGGTCATAGGGAACCGTTGGCGCCACGATATTGAACTTGGTCTCGTTAATGTCAAGCTGGCTTAAATCGTACAGCCATGCGACGTCATCCCAATTGTCGAGGTAGGAAGCCCGTGCCGTCATCTGGTCACCAGCATAGACCGGTATAGTCGGTGGGTTGTGCATGGCCTCTTCCTGCCATTTCCACATCCATCTGTTGTGCATTGTTGGGTCAAGTTCTATAGCACCTTTCTGCCAGAAGTAATCAGCTTTCGTGTCATTCCAAGACATTATGTTCCAACCTGTTGGCGGTGTTCCCCAGGAGTATACCAGTTCATCGCCCCAGATGTAGCTGGTTGGGTTTTCCCACCATTCGAAGATGGCTAGGTCCCATCCGTCTACTCCATATTGGTGTGAGCTTGGGTCACCGTCGTGGGTTCCATTTCTATCCCAAGTGATATCCCAAACAACATCCTCCCAAGTGAAAGCATCATAGGAGGCTTCCCATCTCAAGTCAATGCCAATCTTTGCGAACTCTGTCTGGAGCAACGAGACGATATCATGGTAACCACCATAATATCCAGGACCAGGATCGTTGGTAGTGACTATCCACAGTATAACGTCTGTTTGAGCCTTAACCGGTTGAATTTGGCCAGCGGCAAGTACACCAGCTAGCAACATTGAGACTAACGCAAACCACAGACAAAATGCCTTATATGACTTATTGATGAACAATTCTTTATTCCTCTCTCTCTAGTCTTTTGGGGTTTAAGGGCCCTCTTTACAAGATACGTTAAAGATGTCATTTAAGGTTTTCTTAAATGTATACTAGAATTTAGTTCCATGCGTACCCGCACGAGAAACTTAATGATTCGCTTCAGCAGGCGAATCACATGAGACATTATCATTGCTTGTCACCGTAGTTTCCCAATCAAATCAACCACGTGACGTGCGCTAGAACTATCATAGGAAATTATATAAAGCAATCACTTGATTTTCTTGCGTGGAACGAAGGCTGGAGAGGATCGGACGTGAGTGAGGATATTTTGATTAGACTTAAAGCAGCTGTGGTGAAGTACGATGTGGAACAAGCAGTCGCGCTCGCCAAAGAGGTACTCGCCACCGGATTTGACCCCCTCAAGGCCATTGAAGAGGGCCTAGGAGAGGGGTTAAGGGTTATCGGCGAGCAATTTGAAGCAGGGGAGGTCTTCCTGCCAATGTTGATGATAGCAGCGCAAGCCATGAAAGAGTCTCTAGTAATTCTAGAACCAGCCTTGACAAAAGGAACTAGTAGGAAGGTGCTGGGCAGAGTGGTGATCGGTACCGTGGAAGGTGACATACACGATATAGGCAAAAGCATTGTAGCAGCGATGCTAACGGCAAACGGATTCGCGGTCTACGATCTGGGAAGCGACACCCCGACAGCAAAGTTCATTGAAAAGGCTCGAGAGGTCGACGCCGATCTCGTCGGCATGTCCGCTCTCCTGACAACGACGATGACAAAGATGGCTGAAGTAGTTGACGCTCTCAAGCAGGCGGGCCTGAGAGGAAAGGTGAAGGTGCTCATAGGCGGGGCCCCAGTCTCAAAAGCTTGGGCCGAGAAAATCGGCGCCGACGCGTACGCTGAAGACGCCATAGCAGCCGTCGATGCTGCAAAGAAGTTGCTCAGCAAGTAGGTTAATTTCTGACAGTTGAGAACGGTCAGCAGGTCAGAAGCAAAAACAGCCGATACGTCCACGTGCTCACATAATGGTGAAGGCGGAGTTGATACGATTTTCCAAAGCATCCAAACGCCTCTCCTGTCACCTCCTCCCAAAGGAATCGCTCAACGCCATCCACTACGCGACGCTTGAGGTTTTGGAAAAGACGGGAGTGATTGTTGAGAGCGATCAAGCTCTGAAGATGCTAGAGGCGTCTGGCTGCCCAGTCAACCACCGAAAGCATCTCGCCCGAATCCCACCCTACATTGTGAAAGACGCGCTGAAAAAAAAGCCGAGGAATGTCACACTTCACGCCCGAAACCCGAACAACAACGTAAGGCTGGATGGCAGACACCTCTTCTTGTGCACCGATGGCACCGGAACGTTCACCCTCAACCCCGAAACTGGAGATCGACGGGCTTCAACCAAACAAGACGTCATCGAAAGCGCCAAAATCGCGGACTACCTTGACGCAATCAGCCTCTACTGGCCAATGATCACAGCACAAGACGTGCCCGCCCACGTCCGAGTCTTGCACGATCTTGAGGCGTCGCTAGCCAACACGGAAAAGCACGTCATGTTCGAGACCACAACCACTCCGCACGAAGCACGATTCCAAATCGAGATGGCGGCCCTCGTTGCTGGAGGAAAGAAGGAGCTGCAGAAAAGACCGATAATATCCTCCTCCAATTGCACCATCGCCCCACTAAAACATGCCAAAGGCCCAACCGAAGCCGCGATCGAGTTCGCCAGAGCCGGGGTGCCCCTGTCCCTTCTGCCAATGCCGCAAGCGGGAGCCACTGGCCCCGTGACGCTCGCAGGGTCAACCGTCGTCAGCAACGCCGAAGCGCTCAGCGGCTTGGTAATCGTTCAGACAGCAGCCCCGGGAACTCCGATGCTCTACACGTCAGAAGGGTCAAACTTTGACATGAAAACCTTGAGATGGTGCGGGGGAAGTCCCGAGTGCGGGCTCCTGACCGCTGTCGCCAACGAGCTGGCTGAATATTACGAGATGCCGTCGGCCTCAGCTGGGTTCACCACTGATGCAAAGATTCCTGGCCTTCAAGCAGGCTACGAGAAAGCGGTCACGGGCGCGCTCCCCATTTTCGTGGGCTACGACATCGTCGGAGGCCTTGGACTCCTCGATGCATGCACCGTCTTCACTCCCGAGCAGCTACTAATCGACGCCGAAATCGCAGAGATGCTCTACCGACTCACTCAAGGAATCGAAGTCAATGAAGAAACATTAGCGCTTGACCTCATCCACAAGATCGGACCTGGTGGCCACTACCTCGCCGAAAAGCACTCGTTGAAACACTTGCAAGAAGAACACTACTTTCCAAAGATAGCTGATCGCCAGTCCTATGAAACTTGGAAGAAGGCCGGCTCAAAAACTGTCACGTCCACTGCAAGAGAAAAAGCCAAGGAAATACTCAAAACGCACCAACCAGCGCCTTTAGAAAAGGATGTTCAAGAGCGAATGGCAGAAATTCTCAAAAGAGCAGAAAAGGAGATTCCCAAGAGCTCTTGACTATGGAAACATAACCAGTCAAGATAACAAGGTAAGGGAGAAGAGGTGGTCAATCGATGGGTGGAGCAAGGTTAGACTTCCTGTCGAAGGACGAACTGCACAACATTCACGCTGCGACACTGGAGATCTTGGAAGATCCCGGGCTTGAAGTCCCAAGCAAACGGGCTTTGAGGATTCTGGAAAAAGCTGGTGCAGACGTTGATTATGAAAAAAGCCGGGTTTCGATGCCCTCACACCTTGTCAAAGAGGCCTTGAAGAGCGCCCCCAAAACCATAAGATATGGCGCCCGAAACCCGAAGTACGACTTATCGCTTGAGGGAAAAGAAACCTACTTCACCACCGACGGGACCGGCACGTTCATCAGAGACTTCGAAACGGGTGAACGAAGAACCTCAACCGCAGAAGACCTTGCCAAGTGGGCGGTAATCGCAGATTATCTCCCCATGATCCACGTTTTCTGGCCATCAGTGACACCTGCCGATGTACCAGAGCCGTTGCAGGAGCTCCATACATGGGTGATCTCCCTAAGCAATACCGAGAAACATGTTGAGGGAGGCGCAAACAGCGCCAAGGAGGCCCAATTCTCGATTGAGATTGCGGTAGCTATTATGGGTGGAAAGGACGAACTGAAGAAAAGACCGATAATCTCGGCGGTGCAGTGTCCCGTCGCTCCGCTCAGATTCGATCAAGGGTTGATCGAGGCCAACATAGAGTTCGCTCAAGCGGGCATCCCCGTAGTTCCATTGGCGATGCCTATGGCTGGCGGGACAGCTCCGGTCACCCTTGCAGGAACCCTTGCTGTTACCAACGCGGAGGTCCTAGGAAGCCTCGTCATCTCTGAATTCGCCAGCCCCGGTTCACCGGTACTCTATGGAGCGTGCCCCAGCAACATCGACTTCAGGACAGGAATATTCGTCTGTTCGCCAGAAGGCGGCCTGCTCAATGTAGCCCTCGCACAACTAGCCCACTACTATGGTTTGCCCTCTGAGATATGCGGCGGATGCTCAGATTCGAAGACCTCAGACGCCCAAGCTGCTTACGAAAGAACCCTCACCCTACTGCCAGCGATCCTCGCAGGGCCAGACATTATCTGCGGAATGGGAGGTCTAGAAGCCGCCAAAACCATGGCGCCTGAGCTCTTAGTCATCGACAACGAAATCTTGGAGGCGATTCTCAGGCTTGCCCGTGGCTTTGAGGTGAATGAGGACAGTTTGGCGCTAGACATCATCCGTAAGGTTGGACCCGGTGGCCACTATTTAGCGGAGAAACACACCCTAGATCGTTTCAGGAGAGAGCATTGGCTACCGAAAATCAGTGACCGAAGAGCCTTCGACGTCTGGGAAAAAGAGGGTGAGAGAGAGATTTATGAAGTTGCTAGGGAAAAAGCTCGGAAAATCTTGGCCACACATAAGCCTGAGCCGATTCCCAACGACACCCTGAAAGACATCTCGCAGACCCTAAAGAGATATGAAAAGGAGACTCTGAAACAATAGGCTGCCAAGCCTAGGGCTCTGGTTGGTAGTTCGTCGGTCTTGGGCTCGGCTACAAGATCTTACATCGTATAATGTACTTTTTCGTGCCCAATGTAGGAGTTTCTGAGGATCTGTAGGAAAAACTAACAAGCACATGAGCGTGCAGGTGCCCGATTGGCACAGACCTTCGCGCTGTTCGTCTGTGTTCACACTACAGCAAAACAAACTCAGTTTTAATCTGCTTCAGTGAAATCAGGGAGGTAGTCCCTTCAACGCCTTCTCGGGCGAGAATGTTCTTCAGCACATCATAGTATTCATCCTGATCCTTCGTCCTCACCTTGAGTACCACATCCCATTCTCCCGCGACGAGATCTGCACTTTCAATCTCGTCATACCTAGCCAACTCAGTTGAAATTCGGTCAGGGTCAGCACCTGCTTTGGCCGTCAATTTCAGGAAGAGATACACACAAAACCCCTCATCGATTTGCTTGTAATCAAAAACAGCTTTGTAGGTCTTTACAGCCCCTTCCTTTTCTAGCTTCTTTATGTTGTAGTGAATGGTCGTGGATGGTTCTTTTATCTCTCTGGCGATTCTGGCTATCTGTGGCGTGCAGTACCCTTCCTTGAATAGCTTAATCAATTTGGGCCTTATGTTTTTCATATTATTGAACAAAATTCGATTTCTTAAAAGATTTTCGCCACATATTTGAACTTTGTTCAGATAAGTAATTATAGACCGCTACCACACTTTATCCACGGAGAAGGAAAAGAAAATGGAACACCCCTTGAGAAGAAGAGAACCACAAGGAATTGGCTCTTTGAAAAGAAAAATGCTCCAATTCTTAAGGATGGAGAGAGCTTTTGACGGACCCGTTGGCACTCCCAAAGAAGAAGAGATCCGCATGGATTCTTCTCCAGTTCACGGCTATTCGAAGCAAATTGAAACTGTAATATTAGAGGCCGAACGCAAAAAGGCTGAGGCATTGATGAATTGGGAAAACCATCGCGTCATTTGCTAAAGAGGACAAACCAATAAAACTTCAGCTTTTCCCTTTTTTCATGCTACGCACGCACAAGTTGCTATGTGCGGGACACTCTTTGCCACAAAGTCAAGGCGCCGCCAACCACCGATGCGATTATGCACCACACGTATACGGCGCTGAACGAGTAAGAGGCAGCCAGTACACCTCCGATTGTTGGGCCCAGAAAATAGCCAATTCCCCATGTGAGATTCTGCATCCCGGCTATCAACCCTCGTTGATCGCGTGAGGCAACGTCCATAAGAAAGGCCGTCAGCGAGACGTACAATCCCCCTATGCCGCCCCCGATGATCACAATTGCCGTCAAAAAGAGACCAAAGGAGGGTGAAAAGATTAACATGAAAAACCCGAGGGCACACAGGAGAAACGCGAGCAAGATTGTGCGATGGCGCCCGAGGATGTCTGATAGCCGACCTACTAGCGGCTGTATAAACGTCTCTACGATGTAGTAGCTCGTCAGCAGAAAGCCGACTAAGTATTCCTGTCCCACGATTTCACTTGAATGTAGCACAAAATGAGAGACGATCACTCCGAAAAAGGTGGCCGACAATATGGTTTGGAGATAGCCAATGGCGAAGCGTCTTCTTCCGTCTCGGGTACGGGGATGATCTGGTACCGGGCTCTGATTGGTTCCAAACGACCCCGCGTCTTCTCTGAGATGGGACTCTTCGCGTAGACCGAAGAAAACCAGAAGCGCTGTAGAAAGTGCCAAGACCGAGCAGATGTAGAACACACTGGGGTAGTTGAGTTGCTCAAGAAGTAGGCCCCCCAAAAATGGGCCGACGATGAACCCTAGCCCCTGAAAGGTGCCAACTTTGCCAAGGGCGGTTCCTCGCGCTTGGGGTACACACAAATCAGTAATGATGATTGTTGGCACAATCCAGAAAGCCGCATCGACAAGTCCATGGAACAATCGAATTGCCATAAGTTGACTGGGATCCCCAGCAAGAGGGAATAGGAAAGCAGAAAGAGAACAGCCCAACATTCCAAGCCCAAGCGCCAACTTCCTCCCGAGGAGGTCAGATGCTTTACCCCAAAGAGGGGACGCTGCAACGTAGGCCACGGCATATGCTGAAACGACGAGCCCCACAGCCACTTCATCGGCGCCAAGGCGATCAGAATATAGCGGGACAATGGTGACAATTATTCCAATGTTCAGAGAGTAAATCGCCAGCACTAAATACAGTAGCTTAAGATTCATCTGCCCTACGCTCTTCCCATTAACGTATAGCAGCAGATTTATGCCTATCGCGTACGAAACCCATGTTTCAATAATGCTGCAAACCCAAGTATCCAGCTAAGACAATTAACATTAAGCCAGCCATTCCTAATGAAACCCAAAACCAAGGATACCGATACTTCAATTTCACTTTGGTCAGAGGCTTGCCCATCGGTGTGAAAACTTCTTCTGGACTTTCTCTCCACCACCAACCCGCTCCGCCACCAAAAAAAGCCATAATCACACCTTCCCACCATAGAAGTGCGAGCCATGTACCCGTATCTAAGTTGAGCAACCAAAGCACGACAATATCCACAGCCAAAATGGCTGCAAATATGACGATTGTGAAGAAGACTATCCTTGCAACCAAAAGCAATGAACCCTCTGATTGCCCCGCTTTCTCAGCCATTCCAGTTCAACACAAAGCTACACAACGATTGTTTATTAAGCGCGTGTGCATACTTTAGAATCTGTCTAATGCCGTTTGGACAATGCGCGCGCTTCGTAACAAATGAGGCTGCAAGTCCACTTCCCATCACTTTTCCACCACTCAACTCCTGAGACGAGCTGGTCTGCCATTGAAAAATCCTCTGATCCAAACCCCTCTAAGCGTATTCTTATCAACTAGGAAGCTTTTTTGGAAGGATCGGTTGTGGGCGCTCCGCAAAAGGTCAATGTCAGGTTCAGACTAACATTTTCCATTGAAAATTGTCTAGAATAGATTCGTGCGCAATTTTCAATCATGAATCCGAAAGACTTTCATGTGCGTTCCACTAACAATTGATACGGGAGGTAGCAGCTCTAATCGCTTGGGGTAGTGGAGGAGGTGATGTTGACACGGGGTGGAGAAGCTTCGCAGGCTCAATCATGCTAACGTGCTTGATGACGGCCAGTTATTCTGCGGCCTTGCCATCAACAACAGTGCAAGCACAAGTGTCAGAGCCGATCATAATGTGGGCAATCGCGGTTATCGACCACCATTACTATGTGTTCTGTCCCCAGCATGACATACTCAGTTTGATTCAGGCTGAGCTCACAAAAATCGGAATCGACCTACGTGTAGCTGTCTATGAAGTGTGGATGTGGGAGGACATTGTTTGGGATGAGCCCACCTGGGGTAGAAATGGAACCTACGACGGCGACCCAAGCACACACCAATATGGGGTAGACGGATGGGACTTCTTCATATACCCGTGGCGGCAAAATCCAACCAGCTACATTTGGCTGGATAGTTTGGTGTATTCGTGGGCAACACCACCTACCGGCTGGAACATCATGTCTTGGAACGACACCGGAGCTGACCACTTCTATCAGAAAGCCAGTACAACGCTTGACTCAACAACGCATAGAAGATGGATGGGGAAGTGGCAGGAAGAGGTTATGCATAATCCTCCGGTCGCAGTCATGTATTATGCCGACGTGATGACGGCGAGGGCTTCTTATCTTGATGGCTACGATAACACCGCATGGCTCTACGATTTAAGCCAGCTTGACATCAATGAGGCCACGTTCGATGCCGTGGCGCCAACTTATCCATATGACCGCAAAGCCGTGGGCAGCGACACCGTCATGTGGGGAGCCGGTGAGCCCATTTGGGATTTCTTCCCACTAGCCACATTGACACGTACTGAGGAGGCTGTGAACGTCCTGAAGCAGGGCATGTTGTACCGCACATCACGCGAGAACATGGCGTTTCCTTCAAGCGGAGATTTCACAGTTATACCGACTCTGGCCGCGGACTTTCCTGACTGGTATCAGAAGCCTGACGGACGGTGGGTGGCAAGCGTTCCCCTCCGGACGGGCATCACGTGGACCGACGGCGTCGACTTCAATGCGACCGACGTCGCGTACACCTACCAGTCCATCCTCACACCACCCTGCAAAAGCGACGCGTACCGAGACTATCACTTCTTGCTAGATGACGTGGTGGTGAACAGCACGTACAGAGTTGACTTCATCTATGCGGAGGGAATGGGACCCGACTACGACTTCGCCGGATACCAGGCACACGGCTGGGCCTTAGGCATGCTGCCCTATCATCAACTGGGACCAGGCTACCCTACTAATTGGGTAGTGCAAGCCTACAATGAGGATCCAATTCCCGTGAGCCGAGGCGGCGATGGCTTGGAAGTTCTTGGACCCTACGTGCCGATCTCATACACGCCAGATGAATCTATCACCTTCCAGAAGAGGTCCGAATACGCGAATGCCCTTGGCTACAGCCCCACATTGCCCGACACGTTCATTCTGAAAATCATACCAGATAATGGTGAGAGGCTCATAGCTCTGCAAACTCTCGAGGCGGATTTCGTTGAACACGTGGACGCACCTGTTCCAGAGTGGGAATACATGCAGAGCTGGTCGACTCACCGAGTTCTCCCTTGCATATACCCTGCAAGCCATACATTGTGGATGCAACACCGAAACACCATTCTCAGCAACCGATACGTCAGACTAGCCATCGCCCACGCCATCCCCTACGAGCAAATATTCAATGAGGTACTGCCAGGTGTGGGCGTCGCCACAGCCTATCCCGGAAGAACGTTCATCACTCCATGGCAGGAAGGTTTCCACGCCGGAATTGGCTACGAGTACAACATCACAAAGGCGCAGCAGTACATGGACATGTGGCGCTACTCCCAAGCAGGCACCGACTACACGAAGGGCCCGTTGGGCGATCACGACTTCAGCGGCTTCGTCGAGATGGCTGACTATCCGATCTGGGTCAACAACCTCGGCAAATACACATCCCAGTTGCCTTGGTATCCCAGCAACCCTATCGACCCCGACAACGACAACGACGGCCGCGTGCTCTTGCCCGACATCACCTACTGGGGAACGCACATAGGAACCTACTACCCATACAAAGACGCATGGTAACCAAAACACAAGGCATGTGCGCGCATTTGTGCTGGCTTCACTTCGGTTTTTCTTCTAGTGAAGAGTTTGTCTATGAAAGCGGTTTTGCTTATCCAGTAGCCGAGCGTTGCACCTACAGAATTGCGCGCGCGCATTCTTATCGAAAACTGTTTCACAGATGATAAATAGCAGTTGTAGGATAATTATAGTTGATTAGAGTGCGGAAGAAAACAGCATCGAGAATACTGCTAACGCTACTGTTAGTAGGCATGTCAACATTAGCGTTTAAGATTGAACTGGGTTCCGCTATCGTACCTAAATACCCTGCCATCTACGTGGATCCATCGATCGTTGAAAACATAATGCCTGGCAACAACGTCACGATCTCAATAAATACGAATTACATCGGCCTCATCAGCGCCTACCAGTTCACCCTAAGCTACAACGCCAACATCCTGCACGGCATCAACGTCACCAACGGCGACATCATAACAAGAGACAAAACTCCGGATGCTCAGTTCACTTCCGGGACCTTCGACAACACTGAAGGCACACTGTCACTGACAGCGGCGTTCATCTTCATTTTTGTTGGTCCGATTCCATCGGTATGGGGCCCCGGAACACTGGCCGAGGCAACCTTTATGGTGGTGGGTTATGGAGCCTCCAATATAACCCTTGGACCCGAAACCAAACTCTTAGGATGGCCCGACGACCCATGGCTGGAGCCCGCCACATAGGGCATGGTTTCTTCAGCAACAAAATTCCGGGTGACGTGAATGGTGACGGGTATGTTGGCTCTGCCGATGCAGGCATACTCAATGGAGCCTACGGAACATGGGAGGGTGACCCACTCTATGTGCCGGAAGCCGACTTGGACGAGGATGGCTACATCAGCTCGGCGGATGCCAGTGTACTCAACGGAAACTACGGCCAATCAGTCTAATCATTTCAAACCCCCTTTTTGCGCGCGCTTGCTATGGCGCAATTGCTCCGTAGTTGTTGCTCAGGTCACGCAGGTCTGAGAGGTCGATGGCGTTGTCCGCGTTCATGTCCGCGTGGAGGTTCCAATGGGGGTCTCCAGTATACCCAAAGCACCCCACGAAAATGGTAAAGTCCGCAGAGCCGATGTAGCCGTCCTCGTCGAAGTCCGCGTAGGGGTTCCAATTGGGACTCTCTGACGTCGAACCGTAGGCGGCGTCCATTATGTGTCCGTCGGTCATGTTGACGATTCCATCGCTGTTGAGGTCTGCGAAAGGGGTTGTGGCGTTGTAGGCCTTACTCAGGGTGAACAGGTCGAAGAGGTCGACAAGTCCGTCACCGGTTACGTCAGCGAAGATGGTTTTGAGAACGTCGCCGTTCACGAAGGAGTTGTCGGCGGTGTCCGTTTCGCCCGGCAGGACGCTTGCGTTTGCGCTAAGGGTATACACGCCATTGGGTAGCGGTTCAAGGTCCCAATTGATAGACACCACCCTTTGTTCTCCGGGGTATATGGGGTCGTACCAGTCTGCATCCACAGTTGTCGTTCCTATCAAGGTGGTATCATAGAAGGCACTGACTTCAACATCAGTCCTAATCCACTCCGAACCCTGATTCTCAACCACCACAAAAACAGGGATCATCATCCCAAATGCGGGATCGGGTACGCGCAGCCTCGCCGCCCCAGTACTATTCACTGCTATATCATACGTACCGCCAACCCTATTGCAGATAGTTCCAGAAGCTCTAACCGCTTGGCTATTAAGCGTCAAGGTGAGCAGGCCTATGAGCAATAATAGTGCTAGCAGTATTCCCGATACTGCCTTCTCATTCATTCTAGTCAATAATAACTATCATAGAACTACTATTTGTCATTTGTGAAAGAATCTTCTGGAAAACAAATGATTGCACTTATCATTCGAGACTGCTTTTCTGTCANNGAAGAATCTTCCACAAAACAAATGATTGCACTTATCATTCGAAACTGCCTTTCTGTCAAAACTGTTCAGACCTTCGCACGTGCTAGACGCAGATTTCGCTCCTAGTCTTGGTTTCGCCTTCTCTTCCAAGCCGCCTTAATGATCTTTCGCAATTCCTCTCGGACATTTCTCTCCAGGGGTTCCGGTTGATGCGTGCTCAGAAGCTCCCTGGCCTTCTTCTTCGCCGCGTCCTTGACATCCTTCACCCTCGGCTGGTCCAATATGTCTGAAATGAAAATCTCGTTCCGCAAGTGTTCAAGCGTATGTCCCTCTGAAAGGAAGCTGCCACTGGGTCCAACTTTATGAATGACATGCTCAGCTAGCGTCTCCTCGGTCACTTCGATTCCTCGTA
>JABAOH010013263.1_pt1 | contig 26133 bp, 24 predicted proteins | sample 7062181 | NCBI WGS metagenome assembly JABAOH01 (sample SAMN14538630, study PRJNA623070) | marine sediment metagenome | biome: marine biome [ENVO:00000428]; feature: marine pelagic biome [ENVO:01000023]; material: deep marine sediment [ENVO:00002113]; isolation source: pool of 5 deep marine... | reverse complement strand
ATCCTTCCCGTACTTCTTGTTGACATATTCCATGAAACGCGTCATGTTGGCCTGCTTTAACCGTTCTTCAGACGGCGTCCAGAGTGGCTTTTTCATAGTTGCCTCCTCAATGACCAAATATATATACGGGCATTTCCTCCGTTTCTCTGTAAACCATAACCTCCAGGGATTGTCAAGAATCCAATCTGAAGTCTCAACGTGCTCTCCCTTTGATTACAAAAAAAGGCTTACCATGGCTTGTGGGATCAGCCTGGAGGTATTAATGGATTATGGAATGGAAGCCTATCTGGCTACGACCTCCGCCCCTGAAAGGCGAGAAACATTGGAGGAGTTCACAGAAGGAAAAAAGAAATCATCAACTTTGACTTTTTGAAATTACCAACCCCTTTCCTTTTTCGCAGATTTCTATTTTATCGTCCTGACAGGGAGGGCACGGTAGTGTCTCTTGTGGACCATGCGATCGGTATATCGATACCCCCTTTCGAAATTATAGGCGTAGGCGGAAACGGTTCTTGAATCTATCGCCCATACCCAGCTGCAGCTTAAATGAATCAGAGGGGTTACCCTGACGCGATCTCCACAATCGGCCTCATAACCCTTCTGGTTGCGATCATACAGTGTTTCCAGCTCGTCGATGGTCGGCATCCTCCAGTCTTCGTATGTGCTCAGGAACACCCCCTGACAATAGGCTTTGGCGTCGTGCCAGCTGATATTCCCGAGATTATCGTACTGGGCCCACATCAAATTGGTCTTTGTATCGGTAACCGTACCATCTCCATTATCAACGAACCGCTCCTGGGCTAAGGAAGAGCCCTGAAAGGGAAAAAGGAACACGAAAACCAATATGCTCCATATCATTGATTGGTACTTTATTTCCCTCATTGCCAATTTTCCCTCTTTCGCCTCAAAACGGTCTCACCTCATTTATCCTCACCAGATGAGAGGTCATTATCCCCCTCAATGCTCATTCCGTATCTATTGAGAGGCCTCACTCGTTCCTGGCATCGGCGCTCTCACTCTCGGCTTCTGGAGCAAGAAGATTATCCCGTACAATATGAGACCTCCCAACGGAACAAAAGTGCGTAAGTCCTGGGAAAGATGTAGCCTCGTAACCACAACATCAGGTCTGAGAATAATAAGGGCTACCCCGATGAGGAGGACACCCTCATACCAGCGGTTTCTCACAATAAACCAGTTCTGTGTTGCATTGGCAAAGGCAAACATAGCTACCACGCCGGTAATGAAGATCCACACTGCATGCCAAACGGATTTAACGCCTATGAGCAGTATCTCGGTATTAAAGATGAACATAAAGGGCAGTATGGCAGTCCGTATGTCGTAGGTGAATCCCTGGATGCCGGTTTTGATGGGATTGCTCTTGGCTATGGCAGATGCGGCAAAGGCGGCCAACCCGACGGGTGGGGTATCATCGGCCAGGATCCCGAAGAAGAAGACGAACAGATGTGCGGCGATCAATGGTACCACGAGACCAGCATCGGCTCCGAGGGTGACGATGATAGGAGCTGTCAGGGTGGCCATAACGATATAGTTCGCCGTCGTGGGAAGCCCCATGCCGAGGAGCAGGCACGCCACCGCGGTAAGCACGAGGATGGCGATCAGGTTTCCTCCGGAGATCACGAGGACAACCTCGTTTATGATGCCTCCCAATCCCATGGTGACGACGCCGACGATAATACCGGCCGTTGCGACCGCCACGCCTATCCCCATCATATTTTTCCCGCCCGCCGCCAAGGCCGACCCAATTTGTCTCAGGCCGAACAGGAACGCTTTGCCGATGGGTTCTTTCCTCAAGTACGCCCTGATGGGATTCTGAATCATGATCAGGATGGCGAGAACCAGGATAGCCCTGAAGGCCGACAGCTCCGGCGAATGCCGCAAGATAACGAGCTCGAACACCAAAAAACCCAAGGGGATGATGAAGTGAATCCCCCTCACCAGGGTCGAGAAGAATTTCGGAAGCTCCTCCTTCGGGAGTCCCCTGAGCCCCAGCTTTGACGCCTCCAGATGGGTGATGTACATGAGGGCGATGTATGAAATGATGGCCGGCACGAAGGCATGCTTCACAACTTCAATGTACGATATATTGCAGTATTCCGCGATGATGAAGGCAGCGGCGCCCATGATGGGGGGCATGAGCTGACCATTGGTGCTGGCTGCCACCTCAACAGCCCCTGCTTTATAGTCAGGGTACCCGACGCCTTTCATCAGGGGAATGGTGAAGGTCCCCGTGGTTACGGTATTCGCGATACTGGAACCGGAGACGAGACCCGTCAGCCCGCTCGCTAATACAGCAGCCTTGGCCGGTCCTCCCTTGAACCTGCCGAGCAGCGAAAAGGCCAGATCAACAAAATACTTTCCTCCTCCTGCCCTATCCAGCATGGAACCGAAGAGGACGAAGAGAAAGACGATGGTTGCCGATACATCGAGGGGTACACCGTATATCCCCTCCGTGCTGATTGTCATCTGCGACATAAACCGCGACAGGGAAACCCCCTTAAAGGCGAGAACCGAGGGCATGTACGGCCCAAAAAAGGCATACAAGATAAAGATCCCCGCTACCACACTGATGGTTGGCCCCAGTGACCTTCTGGCAGCCTCCAAGAGGAGTACAGCGAGGGTAATGCCAACGACAATGTCCCGTTGCAACGGGGAGCCCTGTCGCCCACTCAATTCCAGCCAAAAAATCGCGATATAGAGGGCAGCAAAACATGCCACACCGGCAAAGGCATAATCCACGAAGGTAAAACGATTGCGCGCGGAGAGATACCCCAAGAGCTTCCCCTTGTGCGGCCTCTTGAACAGCGGATAACTGAGATAGACCAGCGTGATGGCAAAGCCGAGATGAATGGCCCGGATATAGACCGTATTCAAGATGATTACCGAGGGAAGGGCCAACTGGAAGAGAGACCAACAGGCTGCTATAACGGGGATGATCCATTGCGTGCGGCCGGTCACGGACCGGACGCCGGTCTCAGCCTCCTCAGCTATTCGTTCTGCAGCCTCTACGCCCTCAGCCGTTTCCTTTTTTTCGTCCTCAGTCATCGTCCTCACCTACTGGGAAAAAATGCGGGGCCAGGTGGCCCCGCACCCATTTCGTGGTGTCCTTTACTTCAACCCTGCCTCTTTGAAATACTTGAGGGCTCCCGGATGCAACGGGGCGCTCAAGCCCTCCATCATATTCTTCTTGGTCAGCACCTCAAAGGCGGGATGGAGCTTCTTGAAGGCTTCCAGATTGTCAAATACCTCTTTGGTAATGGCGTAAACAATATCCTCGGGCACCTTGATCGAGGTGACAAAGGTGGCCTTCACGCCAAAACTTTGAACCACCTCCTCCTTGTTCGTGGCCATGGGGTAGTGCTTCATCGGGATGGGGGACGCCGCGTAGTAGGGAAATTTCTTATACAAGCTTTCCAGCCCGGTAATACGAACGATGTGAACCTTTCTCCGCCCAGAGGTGGCTTCCTTGATATTCGCGTTCGGATGGCCCACCGTGTAGAAGAAGGCGTCAATACGCCCATCCTGAAGCAGCTTCGGGGCCTCAACGGCCTTCGCTCCCTCCGCTTTCATATCCGTTTTGTAATTCATCCCGAAATGCGTGATGATATCAATGGAGTTCTGCCTCTGGCCCGAGCCGGGATTCCCGATGTTTACGCGTTTACCCTTCAGGTCTTTGACACTGTTTATACCGGTGTCATCCCCTGCCACGAGGGTTATCGCTTCTGGATGGAAGGCGCAAATCGCACGAAGGTTCTTCTGGGCGCCCTTCTCCCTCCAATCAGCCAGGGCATTTATGGCCTGGTACTGGCGGTCCGACTGAACGACACCGAACTCGAGATCCCCGGCCATGACTGCGTTGACATTGAACACCGATCCGCCGGTGGACTCAACGGTCACCTTGAGATTGTACTGCTTCGATTTCTTGTTCACGATCCTACCGATGGCGCCGCCCGTGGGATAGTAGATCCCCGTAACTCCACCGGTCCCAATGGTGACAAACCTGAGCCTCGCGTAAGCGGAGGGCGGCGTGACAATCCCGGAGCCGATCAAGAAGACCGCCACGATCGCGATAAAGCCAAACAGACATATCTTTCTCATGCTCCCTCCTCCTCTCATTACGTTATTGACTTGACTGAATAACCCTGGAGTACCCTTAGTGCTTTGCTTTCTTATTATCACCCCCCCTTCTGCTTCGAGAATCGGCGTGCCTCCTTGCGGCGTATTGGTCCATACGCCTCAGTCGTCGCTCCTCGGCGCCTAGCATCTAATACCTTCCTGGTGATCAGGAATACTCCGTAACCTGCTGATTTCAATTTTGATACCTAAATGAGGCGGTGGATTTTGACATCACCCCTTTATCCTCTCATCCTCACCCAGGTCTTGATCAGTGCCCTTGACTTTAGCCGAGAATTTGATGATATATTCTATGGAAAACGGGCTCGAAGGCATCGGATCATGACCAAAATTGAAATCGATAATGAGCGATGCAAGGGGTGCGGCCTCTGTACCTTAGTGTGCCCCCATGCTCTTATTGGTATTGGGGATGAAATGAATGGCAGTGGTTACATTTTTGCCAAATGGGAGTCCAACGGGAAGTGCACTGGATGCGCCCTATGCGCGGAAATCTGTCCGGATATAGCCATCGCTGTGTGGAAATAATCGAGGAATTCTCGTCTTGAAGGAACTTTGATGGAAAGGAAACTCGTAAGGGGAAATGAGGCCCAGGCCATGGGGGCTATTGATGCGGGATGCCTCCTCTACTTCGGATACCCCATCACCCCACAAAATGAAATCCCCGAATATCTCTCCAAACATCTGCCAAAATTGGGAGGAGAATTTATCCAAGCTGAAAGCGAAATTGCATCCATCAATATGCTTTTGGGTGCATCAGCGGCGGGAATCAGGGCAATGACTTCTTCCTCCAGTCCGGGTATCTCGTTGATGCAAGAAGGCATATCATATATGGCCGGAAGCGAACTGCCGGCGGTCATCGTCAATATGTCCAGAAGTGGCCCTGGGTTAGGGGGAATAGCACCGTCTCAGGGGGATTATTTCCAGGCTACGCGGGGTGGTGGCCATGGGGATTATCGGGTGATCGTCCTTGCCCCATCTTCCGTGCAGGAGATGTACGATCTGACCCTGAGGGCATTCGACCTCGCTGATACCTATCGGAATCCCGTCTTGATTCTGGGAGACTCCCTCATCGGACAGATGAAAGAACCCATGGTGAGAAGAAGCCCCAAGAAACAAAAGGCGATTCCAAAGCCTTGGGCACTGACCGGTGCTGACGGGAGAAAACCGAACATATTGAAATCGCTCTACCTAAGCGATGGCGAATTGACACAGCATAATTGGAAGTTGCAGGAGAAGTATCAAAGGGTGAGGGAAAAGGAGGTTCTCTTCGAGACTAGGGGGGTAGAAGAGGCACATATGGTCGTCGTTGCCTTCGGGAGCATTTCGAGGATCGTCAAAACAGCCCTGGACATGGCCGCGGATGAGGGGCTGAAGGTGGGGCTCTTCAGGCCCATCACCCTTTTCCCGTTTCCCAAAGGGGCCCTCCATTCGATCTCTCGATCCATCAAGGCCTTCCTGACGGTGGAGCTCAATACTGGACAAATGGTTGAGGATGTCGAGCTCTCCGTAAAACGCGACGCCCAGGTTCACTTTTATGGTCGACCACCTGGATCTATTCCCGCCCCCGAAGAGATCCTCGAGGAGATCAAGAAATACTACCAAAAATAGACGGGGGCACCTGGTTTTGAGGCACGGAACCATCGGTTCCAAATTTGATGGCTTCGTAAAAAGTCCAACTTCTGCGTTGCGCTTCATCCTTCGTCACTGCAGCGTACTGTAAGTACGCCTCATTCCTCAGGATTTGCGCGTCTTGAATTTGGAGCTTTTTACTTTGCCATCGAATTTTGACTTTTTGCGAGATCATCAAATTTACCCTATTATATTCCAAATAAGGGGGGCAAACAGGAGATTGAGGGAAGCTAGACGGGATGAACGGAGAGATTATGAAAGCGAAACCTAAGCAGCCGGAAAGTTTGATCCTCACGAGACAGGCATTCAAGAGGCCAGAAAGTCTGACCGATGTCCCCTTCCATTTTTGTCCGGGCTGTCACCATGGAATCGCCCATCGCTTGGTTGCCGAGGCCATCGATTTCTTCGGCATTCGGGGCAAAACCATTGGCGTGGCCTCCGTTGGCTGTTCCGTTTTCCTCTACGACTATTTCAATATCGATGTTGTTGAGGCGCCCCATGGAAGGGCCTCCGCCGTTGCCACAGGGGTGAAAAGGGCCAGAAAAGACCGAATCGCATTTACCTACCAAGGCGATGGAGACCTGGCCTCCATTGGCATTGCAGAGGTCGTCCATACGGCCAATCGGGGCGAGAACATCACCATCATCTTCGCCAACAATGGAGTCTATGGGATGACCGGGGGGCAAATGGCCCCCACAACCCTTTTGGGACAGAAAACGACCACCAGTCCCTACGGCCGAGACTTCGCCCAGGACGGTTATCCAATTCGCATGGCTGAAATGCTGGCCACCCTTGAAGGGAGCGCTTTCGTGGCCAGAGTTGCCGTCAATAATCCCGCTAATCTCATGAAGGCCAAGAAAGCCGTACGCCGGGCCTTTCAAGTACAAATAGAGGAGATGGGATTTTCCTTCGTCGAGTTTATCCTGGCTTGTCCAACCAATTGGGGTCTTTCGGCCATAGAAGCTAACCAGAGGGTGGGGGATCAGATGATTCCCTACTTTCCCTTGGGGATCTTCAAAGAGAGAAAGATGGCCGATTATCTATAGCTGATGGCAATTGCCGCGCATCTCATGCCGGGTAGATGGTATGTACTACGACGTCATCATAGCGGGATTTGGAGGACAGGGTGTCCTCTTGGCCGGTAATATCCTGGCCCATGCGGCAATGAAGGAGGGAAAGCACGTCACCTATTTGCCCACCTACGGCGTCGAAATGCGGGGGGGTACGGCCAATTGCACCGTGGTAATCTCCAACAAGGAGATCGGTTCCCCCGTTGTCGGAAAGCCCCTTTCCGCCATTATCATGAACAAGCCTTCCCTGATGAAGTTCGTAAATCATCTGAAACCAGGGGGGATCCTCCTCTTAAACTCATCCTTGGTGAATCCCCACAATGTCTCGAGGAAGGAGGTCGAACTGGTCCCGATACCACTGAACAAGATCGCTTCTCAATTGGGCAATGCCAAATTGGCCAATATGGTTGCCCTTGGAGCATATGTCGAAAAGACGCGGGTAATCAAGGAGGGCTCCATTCCCGATGCCCTCATCAACGTCCTGGACGAACGGCATCACGATATGATCCCCTCCAATTTAGAGGCTGTAAAGAGAGGGATTCACTTTATCCGGAATCTGTAATGGGTGAGGCTGAATACCCAAGAGCCAGCGAGGGGAACCGATGATTTGCAGTCGGCCAAAAGGAGGACCCGTATGGGAGAGGAAAAAACCTCCACGGAGATGAAAGTTGGTGAAAGGATAAGGGAGCTCCGGGAAACGAAGGACCTATCCCTGAAGGAAATGGCCGATTTGACGGGGTTCTCAACGGCCCTTCTTTCCCAGATGGAAAACCATCTGATTTCCCCCTCCCTGGGCACGCTCATCAAGATATCAAGGGCCCTGGAGATCCATTTGGGCTATTTCTTCGGAGAGGGCCCCGGGGAACCCTATACCATAGTGAGGAAGGATGAAAGGAAAAGAGTATCGAGATTCGCCTCCAAGAACGGGGTGAAATACGGGTATTCCTACGAATCCCTGGGTTTCGATAAAAAGGACAGACATATGGAGCCCTTCCTCGTGACCTTGGAGCCCGCAACGCTCAAATCCACCAAGACATCCACCCATGAGGGAGAGGAATTCATCTTCGTCTTGGAGGGCGAAATGGAGGTAACCCTCGGCAATCACACCGATATCCTCTATCCGGGTGATTCCATTTACTATGATTCGACCATTCCTCACAGGGTCCAGTGCCGGAAGGACAAAGAGGCCAAAATTGTGGCCGTTCTCTATACCTCGAAGACCTGACGGTTGGCGAGTCCCTACACGACTGGCTTCCCTTCTCTTTCTTCTTATCCCCTTATGTTCTCCCCCTCTCTTATCAAAAAAAGTTTCGCTCTATTCGCCACATTGCTGAAGCAGGCATTTTTTCCTTGACAATTATTGAGTAATTTGTTACGAAGACAACACCTTAAATCAATTCAATGTACTTATAATTTTAACCTTATAATTTTAACCCGACGTTACCGCCCAATGATTTTTAGGGGATGTAAATGCCTCAAATTGATGAACGATCAAATGAAACGCCCTTGCTGAAGGTAGAGGACATCCACATCTCCTTTGGTGGGGTCGCTGCCCTCTCGGGTGTCAGTTTTGAGGTCAAGGAGGGGGAGATCTTCTCCCTCATCGGCCCCAACGGTGCCGGAAAAACCGTTATGATGAACTGTATCAATGGCCTCTACCGTCCTCAGCAGGGGACTATTTACTTCGATGGAAAATTGATTTCCGCCCTCAATCCCCACCAAAGGGCTGAGATGGGCATTTCACGGACCTTCCAGAAGATAGAGCTCTTCAGCGGAATGACCGTTCTGGACAACATCCGGTTGGGTCGACACATCCATCTGAAATCGGGCATCTTCAGCGGTTCCGTCTATGTCGGGAAGACGGCCCGGGAGGAGATCGAGAGCCGAAATTTTATCGAAGAGGAGATCATCGACCTCCTGGAAATCGAGCACATCAGAAACCACGTCACCGGAATGCTCCCCTACGGGATGCAGAAAAGGGTGGAATTGGCCAGGGCCTTGGCCCTCAAACCGAAAATTCTTCTCCTCGACGAGCCCTTGGCGGGCCTCAATCTCGAGGAAGTGGAGGATATGGCCAGGTTTATCCTGGATATAAATGAGGAAGAGCGCTGGCGGGTTACCTGTGTCCTGGTTGAACATGACATGGGCGTGGTGATGGATCTTTCGGATCGGGTTATGGCGCTGAATTTCGGCGAGAAGATCGCCGAAGGAACCCCTGATGACATACAAAACCACCCCGATGTGATAAAGGCGTATCTGGGCGAAGTGGAGGAACTCTATGTCAGCCGCCGATGAACGGCATTATCCGGGAGAGATCGAAATCACCCACGATCTCACCCTGCCCAAACTCCTTCTCAAGAACGCCGAGAAATTCGGCGAAGGCAAGGTAGCCATGCGGGAGAAGGAGTTCGGTATCTGGATCCCCTTCACCTGGAGGGAATACCTGGAAAACGTTAAGTTTCTCTCGCTGGGGTTGGTCTCCCTGGGGTTGAAGAAGGGCGACAAGGTAGTCATGATCGGCGATAATCGCCCCGAAGGGCTCTGGGCCGAGATGGCGGCGATGTGTGCCGGTGGCATCGGCGTCTGGCTCTTTCAGGACTGTTTGATGGACGAGGTCCAGTATATCGTCGATCACTCCGATTCCACGTTCTATTTTGCAGAGGGACAGGAGGAGGTTGATAAAGCCCTTGCTATCAAGGATAAATGCCCCAAGCTGACTAAGGTGATCTGGGATGATCCAAAGGGGATGAGAAACTACGACGATCCCATCCTCATCAGCCTCAAAGAGGTACAGGAATTGGGGAAAAAACTGGACCGTGAAAAACCGGACCTCTTCGAGGATTTGGTGAACCAGGGAAAGGGGGACGATATCTGCCTCCTCTTCTACACCTCCGGGACCACGGCATTACCCAAAGGGGCATTGCTCACCCACTACAACATGCTCACGATGGGGCAAAATCTGATGAGGGTAGACCCCTGTTATGAGACGGATGACTTCGTCTCGTATCTCCCCTTTGCCTGGATCGGCGAGCAGATGATGTCCATCTCCTGTGGCCTTCAGATGGGATTCACCATCAATTTCCCCGAGGAGCCCGAGACCTCCCAGGAGAACGTGAGGGAAATTGGCCCCCATGTCATGTTCGCCCCCCCGAGGCTTTACGAACAGATGACCCGGACCGTTCAGGTGAAGTATCTCGACGCAACGTGGTTAAAACGCAAGGCTTACGAACTGGCCATGAAGATCGGCTACCACGCGGCCGACTTGAAGTTCGAGAGGAAACCCATCCCATGGTATTGGAGACTCCTCGAATACCTGGCTTATCTCTGGTGCCACGAAAAGCTCCGGGACCATCTGGGACTAAGCAGGGTGAGAAATGCTTACACCGGAGGGGCCGCCATGGGACCGGATCACTTCCGGTTCTTCCATGCCATAGGGGTGAATTTGAAACAGATTTACGGTCAGACCGAGATCGCTGGCATCTCGGTGGTCCACCGAAATGACGACATCAAGTTCGATACGGTAGGAAAACCCATTCCCGAGACCGAGGTCAAGATCACCGAGGAGGGGGAGATCATCTCCAAGAGCCCCTCGGTCTTCCAGGGGTACTATAAGATGCCCGAGGAGACCGCAAAGACCCTCGGGGATGGGTGGCTCTACTCAGGCGATACGGGGTTCATCGACGGTGATGGACACCTCGTCGTCTTCGACCGGACCAAGGATATCATGATCCTCAGCGACGGCTCCAAATCCTCACCCCAGTTCCTGGAGGCACGATTGAAATTCAGCCCCTTCCTCAAGGACGCCTGGGTCATCGGGGATCAAAAATCCTACGTCACGGCCGTCATCTGTATCGACTACAATACGGTGGGGAAGTGGGCCGAGGACAACGGCATTGCCTACACTAGCTATCCGGAACTTTCCCAGCTCCCCCAGGTCTACGAGCTGGTCCAAAAGCCCCTCATGCAGGTGAACAAAACCCTTCCCGGTCCGGCAAAGATCAGGAAGTTCGTCAACCTGTACAAGGAGTTCGACGCGGATGACGATGAGCTCACGCGAACGAGAAAGATCAGGCGAACCTTCGTTGAAGAGCGTTACAAGGATATCGTAAATGCCCTCTACTCGGACACCGATACTATCCATATGGATACCAACATCACCTACGAGGATGGGAGGGTGGTTAAGATCAAAACAGATCTCAGAGTGGCCGAAGTGCTGGTTTAAGGAGGGAGATCAGTGGATCTATTTCTGCAACTGTTTACCACGGGGATCATGCTGGGGAGCATCTATGCACTGGTGGCCCTGGGTTGGACCCTCATCTACAAATGCTCCGGAGTGCTCAATCTGGCCATGGGGGAGTTGACCCTCATCGGGGCCTATATCTGCATTACCCTTTATGGATGGTTTACCCCCATGATGCCCTTCACAACGGCCTTCATCTTGGCCATGTTCTTTACCCTTATCATGGGAATCATCCTCGGCCTGTTGACCGAGCACCTTGTCCTTCGCCCGATGATAGGCGAGCCTGTCCTCAGCGTGATCATGATCACCGTGGGGCTCTCCTTCTTCTTCAAGGGGATGATCTTCACCTTTTTTGGGGCCGACACCAGGGTCTTCGATCCTCCCGTCTTCCCCTTGAAGCCCATCATGTTCGGCAATATCGCCATCGGCAGCGTCTATCTTTGGAGCTTTATCGCTGCCATCATATTGCTGGTGGTCTTCGTCTGCTTTTTCAAATACACCCGGTGGGGGTTGTCCATGCAGGCCACCGCCGATGATGAAATGGCTGCCCTCTCCCTTGGGGTCAGCGCCAAATTCGTTTATGCCCTTGCCTGGGGCATCGCCTTCATGGCGGCTGGGGTGGGAGGAACACTGCTCGGCAATATCAACGGCCTCAATATATCTGTGGGCTACCTGGGTCTCCTGGTGCTACCCGCCGTGGTTCTCGGGGGGCTCAACTCCGTACCCGGGGCCATCGTGGGGGGATTGACCATCGGCCTCCTCCAGAACTTTACCGGCGGATATTTGGACAGGTTCTTTCCCGGTGGGGTCAAGGAAATCGCCCCCTTTGCCATCATGGTCATTTTTCTCCTCTTCAAGCCCTACGGCCTCTGGGGGTGGGAACGGATAGAGAGGGTGTGAACATAGGGGCTTCGCCCCAATTGGAATGGTGGAAAAATGGAATACTGGAATGATGGGTTTGGGCGAACAAAGAAGATCAAATATGATTTTTTCCACTCTTATTATCCATCACTCCATTATTCCAACAATCCATCGGGCCGACATTATTCGGGAACCACTAAAAATACTGTGACTTCAATAAGTTGTAGAAATTCCGGGACCTAAATTCAGACGGGAGTTCGTTATGGGATACTTGCCGTGTGGCGTCTATCATGAATACTATAGACAGGATCATGCCTGGTGGCAGACCAAGTTCGTCTATGGAAAGATGATACTCCTTGCCCTGCTCCTGATCTCCTTCCCTTATCTGGTAGGCCGTATGTGGCTCAGCGTTGCCTATACCACTGCTTACTATATATTGGCCGCCCTGGGGGTCCAACTCCTCATCGGCTACTGCGGTCAGATCACCCTGGGCCACGCAGCTTTCGTAGCCGTGGGGGCCTACGCCAGTTCCATGATGGTCCTCTTCATACCCTGGCCAAAGTTGATCGTGGATTGGGGTTTGGCCTATCCCATCAGCATGTTCGCGGCGGGCATCACGGCTGGCCTGTGGTCCGTGCTCTTCGGCCTCCCCTCGGCCAGGGTGAAGGGTTTTTATCTGATCATGACCACCATGGCTGCACAATTCATCACTGTTCCCCTCATCATCACCCAGTACGTGAGCCGGATCGGCGGCAGGGGACACTACTTCTCCCTCCCCCCCGGAACGATAAAGCTCGGGCCCTGGGCTATCGATTCGGACGTAAAGGTCTACTACCTCTCGGCGGTCTTGGTAGTCCTCTGCGTCCTGGCTATGTCAAACTTGATCCGCTCCAGGGTGGGGAGGGCCTGGATCGCCATCCGGGACAACGACATCGCTGCTGAAACCCTCGGGGTGAACATCGTCTGGTACAAGCTATTGGCCTTCTTCGTGGCCGGTTTCTTCGCCGGGATTGCAGGCTCCTTCTACGTCACCTCCCTCTACTTCGTGAGCCCCGAACACTACGAATGGTTCTTCTCCCTCCTCTGGGTGGGGGTGATCCTCATCGGCGGCGTAGGGAGCATCCACGGCACCATTTTCGGGTCCTTGTTCGTGGTGCTGGTCTTTAAGCTTCTGGAAATGGCGGTGATCCCCCTGACGGGAATTCTACCCGCCACCGCCATGAAGCTCCTCTATGTCAAAGAGGCAGGCTTTGGGCTGGCTATCATCCTCTTCCTCCTCTACGAGCCCAATGGCCTCGCTTACCGATACTGGCAGCTCAAGAACTACTTCAACCTCTGGCCTTTCTCCTACTGAGCGTGATATGTGAACGGTGGGTTCTGAAGAGAACGAAAATACTAATCACGGTCACGCGAAACGGGCACGGAACACGACTTATGGAAAGGGGGTGACAAAAAAAAGGAAAATACATTGAAAGTATCGGAGACTCTTTTGTGTGATTCACAATCTAATTCAGGAGGTGAACGATGGTGAAAAAAATTATATTGCCACTGATGATTGTTTCTTTACTCTGTACATCGGCTTGGGCAGCGGAGGTGGTGAAGTTGGGGTCCTTAAACGATGTGACCGGGGCCACCTCCGATGTCGGTAAAGACATGGCCCTTGGGATCAGGGAAGCGGTTGCCTATGTGAACGACACCGGAGGCATCAACGGGAAAAAGATTAAACTCTTTCAGTACGACTACGGCTACCGGGTCCCCGAGGCAATCACCACCTATAAGCGGTTCAGGGATTATGATAAGGTGGTCATGGTCCTCGGGTGGGGCACCGGCGACACCGAGGCCCTTTCGCCGACCATCAACCGGGATAAGATGCCCTACCTTTCCGACTCCTTCTCCGGCCACTTATGTGATCCGAAAAAGACCCCCTACAACTTCGTTTATGGCACCGACTACTCCACCAACGCTCGGGCCGCTATCACCGCCTGGTATGAAGAAATCTGGATGAAAGACCCCAAGTGGAAGAAGGAGAGGGAGGCAGGCGTCAAACCGAGGTTCGTCTCTTTCTACTCCTTTCCAACTCCATATTCCAGTGCCCCCATCAAGGCTATCAAGGACCAGGCCAAGCTCTTGGGCTTTGAGGTCGGACCCGATCAAGATATCTCCCTGGTGGCCCTCGATTCCAAGAGCCAGGTCTTGGGCGCCAAGGCCTTCAAGCCCCACCTGGTCTGGCATGGCAATACCACCATGTCCGTGTCCACTGCCGTGAAGGATGCCTATGCCTTGGGCCTCGGTGCCGATCACATCGTCAACAACTGGGGCTTTGACCAGAACCTGGTGAGGCTGACCCGGGAGGCGGGCGAGAGGGTCATAGGGGCTGCTGCTAACGCCTTCTATGGAATGGACGTCCCCTACATGGACAAGGTAATCGAGTACACCAAGAAGATCAACCCCGGGGTCCCCCAGGAGGTTCGGGATATCCGTACTGTCCAGGCCTGGGTCAAGATGCAGATGGCCGCCGACGCCATGAAGATCGCGGACAAGAAGGGACAGCTCAACGGCCCTGGTATTAAAGCAGCCCTCGAAACATTCAGAGACTGGAGTCCTTTCAATACCCCCAACGCCCTTGGCCGTCCCCCAGTGACCTATACCAGTGCCGACCACCGTCCCAGTTCAGTCGCAATGATTTACTGGATCAAGGGTGGAAAGATAACGCTGCTGAAGAAGATGGACATGAAAGCGAAGTACTCCGATAAATGGATGTCGTGGTTAGGCTGGTGAGGAAATTTCAATGCAGGACGGACGATGCCAGGGGGGAGGCAATGGAGGCAAATGAGAGCATCCTGAAGATCAACAACATCGAGGTAAAGTACCACGAAGTGATCCTGGTGTTGAAGGGAGTCTCCATTGAGGTCCCCAAGGGGGGAATCGTCGCCCTCCTGGGTGCCAATGGTGCAGGGAAAAGCACCACCCTCAAGGCCATCTCCGGACTGTTAAAACACGAGGACGGAAGGGTTACCGACGGGAGCATCGAGTTTATGGGAGACCGGATCGACAGGTTTGAGGCCGAGGAAATCGCCAAAAGAGGCATCTTCCAGATTATCGAAGGGAGAAGGGTCTTCGAACACCTTACCGTGGAGGAGAACCTCAGGGTTGGTGCCCACCTGCGTGGAAACGGCAAGGCCATCAAGGAGAGGCTTGAGACAGTCTACCACTACTTTCCCCGTCTGAAGGAACGCCGCAGCGTCGTCGCCGGCTTCGTGAGCGGCGGGGAGCAACAGATGACTGTCATCGGTCGAGCGCTGATGGCCCAGCCGAAGCTGATGTTACTGGATGAACCCTCCATGGGCCTCGCCCCTATGTTGATAAAGGAGATCTTCGACATCATCACCATGCTCAATCAGAGGGAGAAAATTCCCATCCTTCTCGTGGAACAGAACGTGAAACTGGCCCTCACCGTCGCCCCACATGCCTATGTGTTGGAAAACGGTCGGATCGTCATGGACGATACCTCGGAGAAGCTCAAAGAAAATCCGGATATTCGGGACTTCTATTTGGGCCTCACCGATGTGGGGGGCCGCAAGAGCTTCCGTGATGTGAAGCACTACAAGCGAAGGAAGCGGTGGCTCACATAAGGCCTCTCGCTCTTAACGAAAGGAGGAGGATATGGTCAAGAGAACCTTAATCATCATGATGTCATTTCTGCTGCTGGTTGGCCTGATGGCCTCACCGGCATTTGCGAAGATGAAGGCACCCGTAATCAAATTGGAACGGGTGGATGTTGCCTCCTACCAACCCTTCTACGTGAAACCAAGGATTGGCTATAAAGACCCAAAGGAACCGGGAAAAACGGGAACATACGGATACAGCAGTACTTTGGGGATGGCCTACATCTTCTCCATCGAGAACCCCAATATGGGAGACATCATGTTGGATGAACTCTACTTTACGGTGTCCTTCGATGGGTTCGATGTGCACACACCGATGTTCTATGAGGATATGTGGATTCCGGGAAAGGGGCTCTTTGGAAAACCGAAGACCAATTACGTGAGGGTTCAGGTGAATCATGAGGCGTTCCCCACGATCGTAAGCTTGATGGTGGGGTCCATATGGGCCACCCGGATCAAGGAGATGGGGACGTCCCAAGGTGCCTTGGTCAAGAAGTGGTGGGACACGATCGGGGACTTTAAATTTCCCATCGACATAAAATACGGTATGGCCCTCTTCGTGGACAAGAAAGGGGAGGAGACCCGCGTCCAGTTCTCCGGTAAATGGCCGAAATGAATATAGACAGTCTGGAATAAAGGATAGTCCGTGGGGAATGGGGGGGGTGCGTTCGCTCTCCCCATTTTTCTCATGACGGCTTTCGAGTTTTGGCGGGATCTCATTCACCCAAACCGAGGAGAAATCCATGTCCCAACTGGACAGAACCTCAGGCTATTTTCGCGAGGATTTGGAAACCATGCCGTGGGGCGAGAAAAGGGCCTGCCTCGATGAAAAACTGCGGGAAATCGTCCGATACGCCTACGGACATGCAAAAGCCTTCAAGGAGAAACTGGAATCAGTGGGCCTGGACCCCGATGACTTCGAGACCATGGAGGACCTGGAAAAGATCCCCGTTACGAAGAAGGCCGATCTTGTTGAGTACCAGAAGAGGGATTTTCCCTTTGGAGGCTTCGTGGGAGTCCCGGTAGAAGAGCTGAGGCGGATCTATGTCTCCCCGGGCCCCATCTATGAGCCCGGTGAAAGGGAATACGATGAGATAGCATGGGCTCAGGGTTTGTACGCGGGGGGATTCAGGCAGGGGGACATCGTCATCAACACCTTCAACTATCACATGATGCCCTTTGCCATGAATATGGTGGATAATTCCCTCAACATGATAGGGTGCATCACCGTTCCCTCGGGGGTGGGAAACACCGAGCTTCAGGTCAATATCCTGAAAAACCTAAAAGTCACGGGATTCTGTGGCACACCCAGTTTCCTCCTCACCATCGCCGAAAAAGCCGAGGAGATGGGCCTCGACCTGAGAAGAGATCTCAACCTCAAAGTTGCCTTCGTGGCCGCGGAGATGCTCCCCGAGTCCCTCCGAAAAACCCTCGAGGATAAACTCGGGGTCATCCTTCGCCAGAGCTATGGGACGGCGGATATAGGCTCTCTGGGATACGAGTGCATGGAGAAGAACGGGATGCATCTGCCGGACGATAAGATCGTCGAAATCACCGATCCCCAAACGGGAAGACAGCTCTCACCTGGGGAAACGGGGGAGATCGTGGCCACTACCTTCAGTAAGACGTATCCCCTCATTCGCTTCGGAACGGGAGACCTCTCTTATCTTATTGATGAACCCTGTCCCTGTGGGCGAACCTCTCCACGGTTGGTCGGGATTCTGGGGCGTACCGATCAGCTCACGAAAGTCCGGGCGGTATTCGTCCATCCCGGGCAGGCCGACGAAGTCGCGCGGCGATACCCCAATATCGCCGCCTATCGGGTTGTGGTCACCCGGGAGAAGGATCAGGATATTATGACCTTTCAGGTAGAGCTCAAGGAGGAAGGGATCGATAGGGAAAAATTGAAAAAAGACCTTCAAAACACTATAAGGGATGTCATGAAGGTTAGGGGCGAAGTGGAATTCATCCCTCAAGGGACTATCCCAGAGGATGGCAAGACGATAGAGGACAAGAGGACTTGGGATTAGCTAGCACAAATCGGGTTACCTCCCCGTTCGAAGGGGCTTGATATCGATACGGGAGAGGAGCGGGAGATGCGTAGAGAATCGGATAGGTTCTCGGGGTATTTCAACCAAGCCATGGAGACGATATCTTCCGGAGAGAGGGAGGATTATCAAAATCATCTCCTGCGGACAATCATCGAATACGCCCATAGACACTCGCCGAGGGCGCGGGAAATATTTCGAGGCGCAGGGATTGCTCCGGAAGATATTCGGACCATACGGGATGTAGAAAAACTACCCATTACCGAGAAAACGAGCCTTATCACCCTCCAAAAAAAAGAGCCGCCCTTCGGGGGACTCCTGACCACGCCGCATAATCGATTGAGGAAAATCTATCTCACGCCAGGTCCAATCTTCGTCCCGGAGGCGAAGCAATCCCGCTACTGGAGGTGGGAAACTGCCTTTTATGCGGCGGGATTCAGGAAGGGGGATATCGTCCAAGTGACCCTTTCTTATCACCTCACCCCGGGGGGTTGGATGCTGGAGGAACCCCTTCATTCCCTCGGGTGCACCGTGATTTCAGCGGGGGTGGGAAACCTCGACGCTCAGGTCAAGATCATGCATGAATTGGGGGTAACCGGGTTTGTGGGAATGCCCAGTTTCCTCCTGAGCTTAGGTGACCATGCGGAGAAATTGGGGCTCGATCTTCAGGAGGATCTATCCCTTGAAGTGTCCTTTTTGACCATCGAACTGCTGACGGAAGCAATGAGAGAGGGTATAGAAAACCGGTTCGGTATCGTGGCTCGGCAGGGTTATGGAACCGCAGAAGTAGGCGCTATTGCCTACGAATGCATGGAGAATCGTGGCATGCACATCGCCGACGATCTCATCCTGGAGATCGTGGATCCGGAAACGGGAAAGCGGTTGGGACCGGGTGAGACTGGAGAGGTTGTCGTGACCCTCTTTAACAAGGCCTATAGCCTCATCCGATTCGGAACCGGCGATCTCTCTTACTATGATGACAGTCCCTGCCCGTGTGGAAGGACATCCGCTCGCCTTCCCAGACTCGTCGGACGAGTGGACCAGGCAACCAAATTAAGGGGCGTCTTCATCCATCCCTCACAGACCGATCAGCTCATGAGTCGATATCCTGAGATAAAAAAGTATCAAGTTGTCATTACCAGGGGGGAAAAGAGCGATGAAATGACCTTTCAAATCGAATTGGAGACCGAGCATATCGACGAAGAAAGGCTGAAAGCGAATCTTCAGACCTCCATAAGAGAGACGTTGAAGCTCCGGGGAAAGGTCGAATTCATCCCGAAAGGATCCATACTCGAAAGAGCGAAGACCATCGAGGACAGAAGGGATTGGTGTTGAACCATATAGCGAAGGGGGCTACAATGGTACTTCTGGTTCCCCCGGGGTGCCACAAATATTGTTCATAGGGAGGAAGATGAGATGTTTGTCAAATCGAAAATGGAGAGAAACCCCGTCACCATTAATCCGGAAGCATCGTTCTTCGAAGCCCAAAAACTCATCCGAGAGGAAGGCGTCCGTCACCTTCCCGTGGTCGATAAGAAGGGCAAATTGGTTGGGCTCGTTACGGACCGAGATATCCGAGAAGCTGGGCCGTCGGATGCAACCCTGCTGAGCGTCCAGGAGATCAATTACCTCTTGGGGAAGTTGAAAGTGGGGGGATTCATGACACCCGCGGAGAAATTGGTCACCGTGACACCGGATACCATCATTGAAAAAGCGGTTCAACTCCTTCACGATAACAAAATCGGTTCGCTTCCCGTGGTGGATGGAAATAAAGTGGTGGGAATTATCACGGAGACGGACATCCTGGAACTCTTCGTGGACGTGGTGGGACTCAACGTGAGAGGGACGCGGATCACCATGCTCTTGGAGGATGAGCCTGGAAAACTGTTCGGCGTCCTCAAGGTCATCAAGGACCAAAACATCAACGTCATCAGCATCATCTCCCCTACCCTCACATTCGAGGGAAAAAGGATGGTAGTCATACGAATGAAAACCCATGAGTACGAGGATGTCGTAAAAAAGCTCGAAAAGGCCGGTTATGAAATCATGAACGTAACCAAATGGCCTTCCCTGTGATGCTTCTCGATGCTACGCGCAAAGATCGCATAATCATAATTAAGGATAGCGTATGATCGATGGCAGCTCTCCCCTCTCCGGAACTTCCTGCCCATCATAGGAAGTACTTTTGTAATGGTTCGTTCTGTGGTACATTATATGCGTAACAACGTCGTGGTGTTTATGTATCTCTTTTTTTCAGGTAAATTTCCAGTTTACGTTAAGTGATGAATTTCCATGGGGGACAACGGGATGAAATACTACAAGATTGGGCAGTTGGCCAACCTCGTTGGGGTCAGCCCCCGAACGATTCGATACTATGAGGAGATAGGCCTCCTCAATTCCATTAGCCGGCTCGAAGGGGGAAAAAGGGTTTACACGGATCAGGACTATCAAAGGCTCAAGTTTATCAAAAGGCTCAAGCACCTGGGGTTGACCTTGGCCGAGATGCATGAGTTGGAGGATATCTACGAGATTCACGGGACCAACAAGAAGGTATTACCGAGGCTACTGGAATTGTTGGAGGGTCATGTGGAAAAGATCGAGGAAAGGGTCCGAAATTTGGAAAAGTTAAAATCGGAAATCTTAACCTATCACCAAAGGATCAGTGCAAAACTCGATGAACAGACCTAATGGATTTTCACCTTACGAGGAGGACCACCATGGCAATCAAAACAATCGGCGTCGTTGGCGCGGGACAGATGGGGAGCGGCATCGCCCAAGTTGCCGCCACTTCCAATTTCTACCTGATCATGAGCGATATAAATGAGGCATTGGTGGAAAGAGGGAAATCCAACATCTCCAGATCCCTCGATCGAATGGTTCAAAAGGAGAAGATCAGTTCCTCCCAAAAAAAGGAAATCATGGACAGGATAGAGGGCACTACCGACATGGGAAAAATGAAAGGAGTTGATTTCGTCATCGAGGCCGCCACGGAAAATGAGGGATTGAAATTGGGCATATTCAAGGAATTGGATGGCCTCTGCGGCAAGGAGACCGTTCTATCCAGCAACACCTCCTCTATCTCCATCACCAAAATCGGGTCAGCTACAACACGCCCGGAAAAGGTAATCGGAATGCACTTCATGAACCCGGTCCCGGCCATGAAACTGGTTGAGATCATCAAGGGCCTTGCCACATCAGACGAGACCTTCCGGACAACGATAGTCGTCGCCGAAAAGATGGGGAAGACCCCCGTTGAGGCCAACGATTTCCCCGGCTTCATATCAAATCGAATTCTCATACCCATGATCAATGAGGCCATCTATTCCTTATTCGAGGGAGTGGGAGACCCCGAGGCCATTGACAAGGTGATGCAATTGGGGATGAACCATCCCATGGGGCCTTTGGCCTTGGCGGATCTTATCGGCTTGGATACGGTCTTGGCAATATTAAATGTACTGCAGGAGGGTCTGGGAGACCCCAAGTATCGCCCCTGTCCCCTTCTCAAGAAATACGTCGATGCGGGATATCTCGGGAGAAAGACGGGAAGAGGGTTCTTCAGCTACGAGAAAACATAATTCAGGGGGTAAAAGAACAGTGCTGCGGTCATGCGGTGCTGCAGTGCTGCAGTTATTTGGTTACGGGGGTGGACATTTTAGCTCAACAACACTCTTTGAATTCGCGCTTGGAGTTTCTTTTTCCTTTCCTTCTGACATACTAAAAAGATATCCTGAGGAGAACCCAATGGATTTCAATCTGACCACGGAACAGGAAATGATCCGGGACATGGTCAGGGACTTTGCCGAAAAAAATATCAAGCCCATCGCCGCTCAATACGATGAGGAGAAACGGTTCCCCTCCGAGAATCTGAAGAAGATGGCTCAATTGGGTTTGATGGGGATGAATATCCCCGTCGAATACGGTGGCTCAGAAGTCGGGGTCGTTGCATATAGCCTCGCGATAACGGAAATGGGCAAGGCCTGTGCCTCTCATGCCGTGACGACTGCCGTAACCAATATGGTGGCTGAAGTGATCCATGAGTTCGGAACGGAGGAGATAAAGAGGAAACATATTCCCAAACTGTGCAACGGAGAATATCCCGCCGGTTCCTTTGCCATCACAGAACCCCATACCGGATCCGATGCCGCAAACATAAGAACTACGGCCGTTTTGGATGGATCCCACTATGTCCTCAATGGAACCAAAACCATGATTACCAGCGGAGAATATGCCGGTGTTACGGTGGCGTGGGCTGTTACGGACAAAACCGCTAAAAAGGGGAAGGGGATCAGTGCTTTCGTCATTGAAAAGGGAACCCCGGGGTTCGTCGTTGGAAGGGATGAAGAAAAGATGGGACATAGAGCTTCTACCTTGAATGAACTCATTTTCGAGAATTGCCGAATACCCACGGAGTGCCTCCTGGGCCGGGAGGGAGAGGGGTTCAAGATCGCCATGATGGAGCTCGACGGCGGGCGAATCGGCATCGGTTCCCTCGCCGTGGGGATTGGTTTCGGAGCTATCGATTTTGCTGCTCAATACGTAAAGGACCGGGAGGCCTTCGGCCAGCCCCTTTCCAGATTCGAGGCCATTCAGTGGATGATAGCGGATAGCTATACGGAATTGGAGGCCGCACAGCTTCTCGTCCTGAGGGCTGCCTTTTTAAAGGAAAATGCGTTACAATTTACGAAAGAGGCATCCATGGCGAAATTATTTGCCACGGAGACGGCCAGACGAGTCGCCATTCGGGCAGTCCAGATGCTGGGAGGCTATGGCTATACGAAGGATTATCCGGTGGAGAGATACCTTCGAGATGTCATCGGCACGACCTTATACGAGGGCACATCGGAGGTCCAACGGATTGTCGTAGCAAGGGAGATTCTCAAACGATGAATTGGGAAAAGGGGACCTGCGGAAGGAAGGCTCCATGAAAGTGGAGAAGGAGGTCTTTCTCCAAAAACACGACCTTTATGGCTGTTTTCAATGCGGAAAATGTACGGGTGGCTGTCCGGTATCCCTCAAGTCGCAATTGAATATCAGGAAATTGATGATCGAAGTCCTCCTCCGGGAGAATCTGGGCCACGGGGAGGAGCTCTGGGATTGCACTACGTGCAAGACGTGTACGCTCCGTTGTCCAAGGGGGCTGGAACCCATGGATTTACTCATTGGGCTTCGAACCCTATTGGTCGAGGAAGGCCACATTCCCAAGACCGTCATCGAAGCCCTTGAAAGTGCCTACAAATACGGAAATCCATGGAGCAGCCCGAAAAACAAGAGGAGCGATTGGGCAAACGAACTGGACCTGAAGATCCTTGCCCAGGGGGACCAGGCAGAGAACCTCTATTTCGTGTGCTGTACGGCAGCTTACGACACCCGACTTCAGAATGTGGCCCGATCCCTTGTTCAGTGTTTTCGCCAGGCCGACTACGACTTTACCACGCTCGGTAACGAGGAGACCTGTTGTGGAAGCGAGATCCGAAGAATGGGAGAAGAGGGCCTCTTCGAAATGCTTACGGACCAGAATATCGAGAGCTTCAAAAAGTACAACGTCCGGTCCATCGTCACTACGTCCCCCCACTGCTACAACACCCTCAAAAATGATTATGCCCAAGAGGGTATTGACGTCCGTCATTATACTCAGGTCTTAGCCGAGGCCATTGAGGAGAAAAACCCCTTCTCCGGAGAGATGAGAAAGGTTATTACCTATCACGACCCCTGCTTCCTGGGAAAACAGAATGGTATTTTCGACGAGCCCCGACACATTCTGAAAAGCATTGCCGGGGTGACCTTCATCGATTTTGATCGATCCAGGGAGAATAGCCTCTGCTGTGAAGGCGGGGGCGGACGCATGTGGGTGGAAGCGTCTGATCAGGGCCCCCGATTGGCGGAAATCCGGATTCGGGATGCGGTCGAGATGGGGGCTGAGATTCTCGCTACGGCCTGCCCCTTCTGCCTGTTGACCCTGGAGGATGCCCTAAAGACTACGGGGAATGAGGAGAAGTTGCGGGTCATGGATATCTCGGAAATTTTGATTGAGGCCCTATGAATCACAGGAGAACAGACGGGGGCTGCGGGTTGAGGTTTGAGGACCGGGCCACTCCGCCTTCGCCTGAGGTTTGAGGCGAGAGATCATCTGCCTCTAACCTCAAGTTCGCCGTAGGCGGACGCTCTTTCAACCCGATGTGAGGGGTTCAATTCTTTTATCCCCTTGGCGGGAAAGTACAATGGAGGTTCCTGTCCCAGAACCGTCGGGAAAGGAGGGACTATGGAAATTATCGTCTGTATCAAGCGAGTTCCCGAGACTGCCGAAGCGGACCTTGTTATTGACAAAACGGGCGGGGATATCCAGAAAGAAGGGCTCGTTTTCGATATTAACGAGTGGGACAATTACGCTGTTGAGGAGGCGATCCTCCTGAAGGAGAAGTATGGGGGCTCTGTCACCGTCATTTCCCTGGGGCCAGAGGAAACCAATGAAACCCTGAGGAGAGCGCTGGCCATGGGGGCAGATCGGGCAATCCGTCTTACAGACCCGGCTTTCGAAGGCTCTGATGGATACGCAATCGCTCGGATCCTGAGCCGTGCGATTAATCCCTTGCCCTATGATCTGATTCTGACGGGTGTTCAGGCAGAAGATGATGGGTATGGTCAGGTGGGGCCGACCCTGGCGGAATTGGTGGGAATCCGTCATGCCGCCATAGTCAACCAGATCGAAGGGATCGAGAACGGCAGAGTCAAGGTTCATCGGGAACTCGAGGGCGGACTCGACGAAGTTATTGACCTCCAACTTCCCGCGCTTCTCACCATTCAGTCCGGTATTAACGAGCCGAGATATGTCTCCATCATGGGAATCCGGAGGGTAGCCAAGATGGAGATCAAAGTCCTTGGTCTCCGGGAACTTGCCATGAAACCCGATGAGGTGGGAAAGATTGGATCCATGACCGTCGTGGAGAGGGTATTTTTCCCCCCCGTTGGAGAAGGCGCCCAGATCCTCGAGGGAACGGTGGACGAGGTCGCCGCCAATGTCCTTACCATACTCAAGGAGAAGGGGGGGGTGGCCTAGGTGGACGATATTTTTGTGCTTGTTGAACACCGGCAGGGGGCAATTCGAGATATCACCTTTGAGATGCTCATGAAGGGGAAGACACTTTCCGAAAAGACGGGCGGACCGCTCACGGCCCTTCTCCTGGGCAACAATGTTGGAGAGATGGCTGAACAGTTGAAGAATTGGGCCAACCGGGTCCTCCTCATTGAAGACCAGAAACTGGAAAACTTCAACTCCGAGACCTACCAGCGGGTTCTTGGAAACGTGGTCGAACAGGAAAAGCCCTCTCTCCTCCTCATAGGCCACACGGCCTTTGGCATGGATCTGGCCCCGAGCCTTGCTACGCAGATGAACACCCCTCTGGCCACGGACTGTATCGATGTCATGATGGAAGATGATCAGGTCAAAGCTATCCGCCAGACATACGGAGGCAAGCTCAATGTTGAGGTTTGTCTCAGGCCGGCCGAACGCTCCATGGTTAGCCTTCGGCCCGCATCGCTCTCCGTGGAGGAATATTCCATGACCGGAGAAATCGCCAGGGTTGCCTCGCCCCTTATGGAGGAAAGCGCCTCAAAGAGGTTTTTGGAATATATGGAGGCAGCGGCTGGAGAGGTGGATATCACTCAGGCTGAAATTCTGGTTTCCGTTGGCCGCGGCATCAAGGATCCGGAGAACATCCCCATCGTGCAAGAATTGGCCGACTCCCTCGGCGCTGCCCTCTCGTGCAGTCGTCCCGTGGTCGACAAGAAGTGGCTTCCCAAAGACCGGCAGGTAGGAACCTCTGGTAAAACGGTTAAACCCAAGGTCTACATCGCCATTGGCATTAGTGGTGCCTTTCAGCACGCTGCCGGCATGAAGGGATCTGGCACCATCATAGCCATTAACAAGGACCCCAAGGCCCCAATCTTCAACATTGCCAATTTTGGAATCGTGGGTGACCTCTTCAAGATTGTTCCGGCCCTCAAGGGGAAAATCGGGGAGGCGCTCGCATAACCTAGTACATGTCAACGAGAATATGGCGAGCGAAACACTCTGTATCTCCGGGGTGAATAAATGCTGCGATTTTTCAGTAAAAATGCTTAACGCTCTGATCGTATGAGGTAAATATGGATTTTGAACTCACCGATGAACAGAGGGATATTCAGCGGGCAGCCACGGAGTTTGCCCAAGGAGAATTCGACAGAGATCTGGCCATAGAGTTGGAAACGAAGCATGAATTCCCCTGGGGCATCTTCAAAAAGGCGGCTCAACTCGGATTCATGGGTATCCATTATCCTGAGGAATATGGAGGACAAGGCCTAGGAATCTTCGAGAACGGGTTGATCGTTGAGGAATTCTGCCGAAGGGACTCCGGTATTGGCGTAGCCCTGAGCCTTGCGGACTTTGGATCCGAACTCATCCTGAGATTCGGCACCCATGAACAGAAGAAAAA
>JABAOH010008647.1_pt1 | contig 26136 bp, 38 predicted proteins | sample 7062181 | NCBI WGS metagenome assembly JABAOH01 (sample SAMN14538630, study PRJNA623070) | marine sediment metagenome | biome: marine biome [ENVO:00000428]; feature: marine pelagic biome [ENVO:01000023]; material: deep marine sediment [ENVO:00002113]; isolation source: pool of 5 deep marine... | reverse complement strand
ATTCTTTGAAGATTGTGTAGGAGAGGAATATAAGGATTTACTTTATGACTTGTATGCTTATTGTTTATTTAGAAGATACCCCTACCCAAAAGTATTCTTTGTTTATGGAGCTGCAGGAACAGGGAAGAGTAAGGTGTTGGAGCTTTTAGAGAGGTTTTTAGGGAAGGTAAACATCTGTTCAGTAGAGCCTCAAGATATTCAAAAAGATGTTCATGCAACCGCCCAGATGCAGTTTAAATTAGCAAATATTGTTTCGGATATTAATTATGATGCTTTAGATAATATAAATCAGGTAAAAAAGATTACAGGAGAAGATACCTTAAAGATTCGAAATATGTATAGAGAACCTTATAATTCTAGGATATATGCTAAACAGATATTTTCTACTAATAAACTCCCAAATGTAAAAGAAAAGACTAATGCTTGGTATAGGAGAGTCTATACTATTAAATGTTCAAATATTTTACCTGAGGAAAAGATGGATAGATTCATTATGGAAAAACTAACATCTGAAAAAGAGATGAAAGGTCTAGCCTACAAGTGTCTTAAAAAGCTCAGAGAGCTTTATAATCACAACTTTGTGTTCACTTTTGATATTGATATCCCTAAAATGCAAAAGTTGTACGAGGAGCTTTCAAATCCAATATTATTATTTTTAAAAGAAAATTGTGTGGAAGGAAGGGGAAAGTTTGTTTACCAATATGAATTTAAGGATTGGCTCAAGAATTGGCTCAAGAATAATCATTATCCTCCGATCTCCACTGCTGAAATTAATGAATATATGAGAGAGAATTTTACAAATTCAAACAGGAAATCGGTAAATGGAGATAAGGATTATAGAGTTTGGAGCGGAATTGGATGGAGAAGTTCGTATAATCCAACAGAATCTAACCATATTAACCATTTTAACCAGTCTAAAGAAAAAATATATATAGTAAGAAAGAGTTTTGAAAACCCTGTTAAAATGGTTAATTCTGTTAAATTTGAAAATGAGGATACAATTTATTAATTAATAATGAAAACTCACCCAACTAAATTAAAGTATATCTTAAAACACAATTTATTAAGTACTGGAGTACTCTGATATCACCTCTTTTTTTTGAACCCGTTGAGTGGTCCAATGTTTTGTGTTGTCGTGGATCGTGATGAAACGGAGTTGGGTGAGATTTTTTAAAATGGTAAAATTAAGTGATGTAGTATATTTTCACCAAGATAATAAAACTCTTGGTTTACTATGGGTTCTAAGTACAATGATAAATAGCACAATCTACAATTTTATTTATTACTTAATAATGAATGGAAACATTTAAATACTTATTATTATTAATATTATTACAATGGAAACAAATAAACAAGGAGGATACAAAATGAACGCACAAGATTTTATAGATAATTGCGGAGAACCAACAGATTTTCTCAGATTGTTCTACCCAACAATCGCAGATCAAAAATTGGTAGATGCAAACATAACTAAAATATTAAAAGAATTAAAATGAAATTAAAATGTAAGTTATGTAGCCATGAGTGGACTCCTAGGAATAAGATTCCTATTGCCTGTCCTAGATGTAAAAGATACGACTATCAAAAAGATAATCTAAATAAACAGGAGGAAAACAATGGATTACCAAACCGAACTTAAAAGATTGGAAATGGCTGGAAGTTTCTGGAAACCAAAGGCATCTCAATATAAAGTGACAGCGTTGAGTGAGATAATTGAATCAGAACCTTTTAAGAGAACTCATGATGATGGAACTGTTGAAACGACAGAACAGTTTAAGTTGATGATACAGGTAGGAGATGAAAAGTTTAATTGGACTTTCGGAAAAGGAAACACCCTTGCATCTACTTTCGGACAACTAGTACAACTTGCGACCAAAGGAGATGGGACTTTAACTGGAAAAACTTTTACAGTTGTAGTAAAGTCAGACGGAAAGAAAAACGACTATACTATTATAGAATAAAAATGGATGCCCAAGAAATTATTGATTGTTGCGACTCACCTGACTTAGAGGTTAAAAACAAACTAACAGGTGAGTCAATTCCTTTTTTTATCGAAGATATTAAATTAGAATTTAGGAGGCAAAAAAATGAATAACGAACACACAAGAAGATTTTACGAAGCGAAGATAAGAAGAGATTTTAGAGAATTAGATAGCGCTGTAGATAATATCTTAATGAAAGGCAAGAAATTAATTGTTCTTGATTATAAAACTAGAGGGTATGCTCTAAAAGAAGATACAGCAGAACATTACCAAGACCAACTAGATATTTACAATTATCTTCTAAGAAAAGAAGGATATGATACTGAAAATTATGCCTTTCTATTATTTTATGTTCCTAAAGAAGTAACTGAAACAGGAGAAGTTATTTTTGACACAGAATTGGTTAAAATGAAAATCGATGTCAAAAATGCTGATAAGATTTTTAAGAAAGCAATTAAATTGTTAAACTCAGAATGTCCGAAAAAGAGTTGTGAGTGGTGCAATGGCAGATAATAAAAGACCTACCGTTATTGACTTGTTTTGTGGTATCGGGGGATTTAGTAAAGGATTTGAAAGACAAGGATTTGATGTCTTATTTGGTATAGATAATTGGGATGTCGCACTAGAAACTTTTAGAAATAATCACAATATAGCTGAAGCAATAAATAAAGATGTTAGAGAGATTGAAGACAATTTTTATCAAAAATATAATGGAGAGATAGATGTGATAATAGCAGGACCTCCATGTCAGGGATTTTCTATGTCTGGTAGGAGAGATATAAATGATAAAAGGAATACCCTATTTGAGGAAGTAATCAGGGCTGTTAAATTAGTCAATCCAAAAGTAATAGTTATCGAAAATGTTGTAGGATTATTATCAATGAAAAATCCAGATGGAGAATATGTTAAGGATTTAATCCACAATTTATTGAATGAACTCGGTTATGAGGTAAAACATAAGGTTTTAGATGCATCAGATTATAGAGTTCCACAATCTAGGAAAAGAGTAATATTTTTAGCTTCAAGAATTGGAAATCTTGATTTTCCTGAACCATACAACTCTAAGGTTTCTGTTGGAGATGCTTTGGGAAATATACCCGATGTAAACGAGAAAATTTATCACGAACCTCAAACAGAATTTCAAAAATGTATGTCTAATGGAGTTAAAGAGGTATTTAATCATGAGGCCATGAATCATAATGATAAAGTATTAAATAGAATCAGGCATGTGCCTCCGGGTGGAAATTGGAAGGACATCCCACCAGAGGTCTATGATGTGGGAGGAGAGCATAGTAATAATTATAGAAGACTAAACCCGGGTAAACCTTCAATAACATTAAAACATGCAACAAAATCTATGATTATACATCCAGTTTATGATAGAGTTATTACAGCTAGAGAGGTAGCGAGGCTACAATCTTTTCCAGATTCTTTTGCTTTAGCTGGGACTAGATTTGACCAACATCAACAATTAGCAAATGCTGTTCCTCCACTATTAGGAGAAGCTATAGCACTAACAATAATTAAAAAATTAAAGGAAAAGAAAAATGAATAACGAACACACAAGAAGATTTTACGAGGCGAAGATAAGAAGGGATTTTAGAGAATTAGATAGTGCTATAGATGATAATAGAACACCTCAAGTTATCGAATATATAGAAGAAAAGATATGGGTATGGGAAGAGTTGTATAAATCACTATACGGAAGATATTTTATGGTGGACCAACGGGAAAGAGAGGTGCAAAAAATATGATAGATAAAACAATAATTTCTATGATAGTTATCCTAATGGGGATAAGCATAGTATTAACAATCTACTTATTAATCCTACTTTTAAGAGGTTCAAAAGAATTAAAGGAGGCTAAAGAAGATGAAAAAATTTAGTACATGGCTAAAAAAGAAAGATACGGCAAAGAGATATTACCTTATAGAAAGAGTGTTTTGTAGGGGCATGAAAGACGATATAGATAAAACAATCAAAGAATACATCAAAGAAGAAATATTAAAGGGAAAAGAAATAACAACAAAAGGATTTGATTGTTATAAATTTAAAGAAGAGAATAAAACATGGTTTGATATTAATGAGATATTTAGTGAAAAAGAATTATTAAGGAACATTAAGGAGTGTGTGCAAAAAAGATGAATAAACAAAATTGTCAATTCGGAAATTGTGGAAGAAGTGGGAAGATAATGGTAACAAAAGATGGAGAGGAATGGTTATTTGTTTGTACTATTCATGCACAAGGTTATGAGGTATGGAAAAACAAGGAGAATTATTTTGAATAAATAAAGATGGACAAGCTAGTAAAAGAATTAAGAATAAAAGAAATAAACGGAAAAATAGTTATCATATAACTAGAGGATGGAAATGAGGATAAAACCGCTAACTAAAAAATGTCAAGATTGTAATAAAGAAAAGGTAAGATCGCATCATTGGTTATGTGATGATTGTTGGGGTAAAAGGGCCAAGGCAAAAAGCCAAAAAGAGAAGAAAAAGCTAATAGAACCCCTTATAAGGAGGTTAAGAAATGGCAACTGAGAGGTATAATAAAGCTATGGAGATGTTAAGAAATATGGAGGAGATTATGCGAACTAAAGGAGTAATTCCTATAAAATATGGTATGGAATTTTTAGATTATGGGTTTAATTTACTCCAAGGATATGAGGAGATGGAAAAGTCGAGGGATAACTGGAAAAAGAAAGCATTATCAAAGAAAAATGAAGAGTGAAGATATAAAGCCTTATATGTACAGAAGGCCCTGTAAAAGATGTGAGAAGTTATTTGTACCTACAGGTAAATATCACCGTGTATGTAATAAATGTAGTCGAAAAAAGCAGTATGGTTTACCTTAATCCATATCTTTAAATAGTAGTAATTCTTTAATTAGGCATGAGAAAACACGGAGATAAGGCCAAAAGTGGAAGAATTGTGAGATGTCCAAAATGTAGGTATAAGTGGAGAACTAAACAAAAAGGTTATATCTGTTGCAGTAGATGTAAAAGATATTTCGGAAAATACCGATTATGAGAAGGTTTTTCCTTTTTTTATTATTATTTTTAAGTTTTTTTAGTCTTGCAAGTGCTATCCCTACGGTTAATTTAGTTACTCCTTCAAACGGATCAACGATTTATGAAATGCCTGTAGGATTTAATGTTTTTGGAACTGCGACAGGAGGAGAGTATATAGAAAATATTTCTTTATGGTATAGTTTAGATGGAGGGAGTTGGGAGAGAAATACTACTAAATATCAACCAGATGAAGTTTACGATGAATTTAATGATGCCTCCATTGATACAGGTTTATGGGATGTTACCCTATCAGGCAGTTATAGGTCTGCGAGTGAGTCTGGAGGACAAATCAGTGCAAAAATAGATAACAGTGCATGTTCAGGAGTTTGTAACCCCGGCATTGCAGAGATAAATTCTTCTAACTTATTAACTACAGCCCAAACACTTAAAACAAATATGACTATGAGGGCTATATTATCCCGAGGGAGTTCTAATGATGTTACAGGATTTTTGAAGGTATATGGTAAGATAATTAAAACAGCACCTGCGAGTTCTTCAGATGATAGTATTTGGACTATAGAGTATATAAATGAGAGTTATTTTAAAGTCTATGATGATGGCGTTTACTCTACATTTATAATTCCTACGGACAATAGGATAAGTATGAGAGTTTATGGTGTTCCTCCTTATGAAGAAAACCCTCCCGGAGATACCGTTAATGTGAATTTAGATTATGTAAGGTTTAGTAATTCTACTTCAATTAATCAGACATTTTTATCTTATTTTCCACAAGGATCTTCCACTTTATTATGGAATATGGAGTTTTGTGATACTTCTGGAATTTGCGATTTTTCTTCCAATAACTATACTTTTGATTTTGATAATGATCCTCCAACATTTAACATTCAAAATCCAGTGGGTTTACTTAATTATAGTGCAAATGGGCATAATGAAGAGTTTAATTTTAGTGTGACAGATAATAATCTAGATCAGTGCTGGTATGGATATGGCGGAGTTAATTACACAATCCCTTCATGTTCTTCAGATACTTTCAATAGTGGTAATATAACTCTATCAAATAGCTTAAGGAGTATGATTTTTTATGCAAACGATTCTTTAGGGAATATTAATTCGACTACAAATTTATGGGATTATAAAGTATTTCAAGATAATCTAACTTTCCAACCTTCAGTAATAGAAGGTTCTTTAGAAACATTTAATTTATACTTAGACTTTTATTCAGGTTATAGTTTATCTTCTGCTATTTTTGTTTATAATGGGAGTTCTTATTCTACAAGTATTAATGCAATATCAGGTTTTGCAAATATAAGTTCAACAATACAAATTCCAGATTTTGTATCGGATTCAAACATCTCTTTTTATTTTAATTTAACTCTAAGTGATGGAACAATAATTACTACTTTTTCAGAAAATCAAACAGTGTCTAATATAGATCTAGATAATTGCACATCTTATTCAAATAATATATTTAATATATCTTTATTTGACGAGAGAACCTTGTCTGATATAAATGGAACTATAGAGTTCAATATAGATTTACTTAATAGCGAAAGCAATTTTATTTCTTCGGCTAGTTTTTATGAGGGCGATGCTCATGAGAGTTCTATATGTTCTAATATAGACTTAACATCTTCTGATTATCTCTATGACTTAGAAATTAAATATTTTTCAAGTAGTGATAATGGATCTACTTATGATTATACGCCTGAGTTATACTATATCCAAAAAGCCGAGGCAAATAACTTACCTCAAACAATCAATTTATATGATCTTAATCAAAATGAGTCCACTAAATTCTTAGTAAAATATCAAAATAATAATTTGGTGGCGGTAGAGGGTGCTGTTATCCAATTACTTAGAAAATATGTAAGTGAAGGAGTTTATAGAACTGTAGAGGCCCCTCTAACCTCCAATATTGGAACTGCTGTAGTCCATGTAGATCTAAATAGTAATCTGTATAAAGCAATTGTAGTAAAAGACGGAGTAGTCTTAGATACTTTTGACAATCTAGTATTTAATTGTGAAAGTGAATTAACAGGCCTTTGTACTCAAAACTTATTCGGTACAATAGATCCTCAAAATTCTGTAAGTGTAGAAAATTTAAACGATTTTAGTTATACAATCACTGAAGTTAATAACACTTTAACAGTTACTTTTACAATTCCAAGTAGTACTGCCTCAACAGTTAATTTTTATATGACTCAAACAGATAATTTTGGAAGTTCTACTGCATGTAATCAGACAATATTTTCAAGTGCGGGATCCTTACAATGTAGTTATAATGAGTCTTTGAGTGATTCTATCTTGGAACTACAAATAAGAAAAGATGGAGTCTTAATAGCACAAAAAAGTTATTTTATAGCAGAGGCAAATTCTGTGGATTGGCTTGGAAACAACTATTTTATAGTATTCATATTCCTTCTTAGTTTAGTTGGAATGGCTATGGCTAGTCCTGAGTGGATAGTAGTAATGGGCCTATTAACTTTTGTTTTAGCAGGAGGGATATGGTTATTAAATGGGCTTAGTTTTGTAGTCGGATTAGAGGGCTTAATATGGTTAATAATAGTAGTAATCATACTAATAATTAAACTTTCTGGACAGGAGGACAGATAATGGCTTTAGATAATTTAAAGGATTTTAATATCCAATGGGTGACTATCTCATTATTGTTCTTTTCTTTAATGACCTTTACATTATTTTTTATGTATAACAATAGTCCGGATGCTCTTGGAGAATATGGAGATAAATTCGAAACAACCGAGAGTGGTATTCAGAGTAAGTTAATAGCAGTAGAGGGAGATTCCAACACATTACTAAATGTATCCTCTCAGAATAATCCCGAGGTAAGTGATCTTGGTAGTAAGGATTCTGTTGGTACATCTTATGGGGTTTATGGCAGTTCTAAGTCTTTTATAGACCAAATAAAACTATTTATGGATTGGGTTTTGGTAGGCACTGCATCTCAAGTTTTAATATCTGTAATGATAGGTTTATTTGGTATGATGGGCCTTTACTTAATAGTTAAATGGATAAGGAGTGGAATATAATGGCCTTAGCACAATATAAAACAATGGCAGATTTTGGAGGTGTAGGTATTATGGGTTTACTCTCTTCGGTAGTCACTGCAGTACCTGTATTTTTCCCTGTAACATTATTTTTAATTTTACTTTTTGGTAGCGGTGCATCTTATTTTGTGATCCTTACTACTACTGGAAAAAAGAGGTTTTGGCATAGTCTTACGGCGATGTCGTTTGTAGTATTTTTATCCTCTCTTCTAATATCTGCACAAAATACTACAACTATAACCTTTTTGAGTGGTTATTGGGTTGGTTTTTACATCTTACTAGTCTTAGTATCTTGGTTTATGCTATCTAACTACAAATAACTACCAAGTAGTTTTAAACTACATAAATTTATAATAATATTTAATATTATTTCACTATGGTTTTTGTTAAAAAAACATTTGATTTTCTTGAAAGGGGGTTTATTTAATAATGGCAAGTCCATCAAAAGCGGTAGGAGAAATGTCCAATTTAGTACTTACAATTGTTGTCTTTGCTCTAGTTCTTGGTTCAATCCTTGGTGCTAGTGTATTCACAAGTATAACAATAATTAATGTTACTGCATTGTCTGACACTTACGGGGCCGCAGTTGTAGCTATTACTGCCTTCTTAGCAACCGGAGGAACAATTATCGGTATCCTATGGTTCTTCAAATACGTTAAGTCTTTGATGAGTAAGAAATCAGGAGTAGGTAGCTTATCTGCTTAATTTCCTTAGCGATCTTGGAGGACAGGAAACCTCTATAACTCAACCTGCACGACTAAGGCACACGTCTTAGAGGGGTGTAAATCCCCATATTTTTTCTTAGAAAAGTTTATAAAGATTAATATTTAATAAATAATATATGGGTGAAGATTCTAAAGAAAAAACTACTAAAAGTTTTAGTTTAAAAAATTCTAATGTCGAAAAAGTAGAAAGAATAGCTTACGAAAAGAAAGTAAGACAATCTGCGGTAGTAGATGAAATGATAGAGGTGTTTGAAGATGGCAGTTAGTGATACACTAGCTGAGATTTCTGGCCCTGCAACTACTACATTTAGTGGAACTTTTGCAAAGATTATGAGTTACGCATGGGTTTTATTTCCTATTGCTATTATTTTATTTATCGCCGGAGGGATTTGGATTTGGAAAACTATAAAGAAAAAGAACTCTCAATGGACACATAAATTAAGGGTTAAGAGAGTTGGAAATGATAATAGGATTTTACCCGATGAAGAAATAATAAGGATGAGAAGATTTCCTTTAATTAAAAAAGCAGAAGTATTTGAATTAGAAAAACCCTTACTTGGAGGATATCTTTTACCTGAACTGGATCAATATAGTGGTTTAAATGAATATGCAATAATTATAGATACCAATAATAGAATTTACACAAATAAAGGAGAGTTTTTTATCAAGGATAAATCAAGTATAAACGTATCTGCAAAACATTCAGAGATAGATATTTCTAGGGCAACTCTAAAAGCAGACTTTCAGAATATAAATAAAGTGAGTAAGAGAGTAGAGTGGGCAACGATAGCAAAATATATAGCACTTACAGTATTTATAATTTTCGGTTTTATCCTAGCCTTACAAGGTATAAGCAAGTGGGGAGAGGCCCAAGAGAGTAAGGCTATTGAGGCCCAAGCCCAAGCCCAAGCGATGCAAAGCTTATCGGAGGCTATAAGTACGATGGAGGCCACTGTTAATACTCAAAAGTTAGAGATCTTACCATTATTACAAGAACTTTATGGAACTAAGAATATTCAAGAAATAATAAATAAGCCAATTATTGTAAATGGTACGGGATAAAAAAATAAAAGTAACTAAGCATCAAAAAAAGTTACTAGAGGATTACGAGAAGGGGTTAGTTTTACAAGTGGATAAAGACATAGATAATAAGCAATATCTAAGTAGTCAGCTAGATAAAAAAGAAGAGGTAAAGCAAGAGGTAAAAGAAGAACCCAAAAAACAAGAGGGCCTTAATTCTATAGAATATTCAATTGTAAATGGAGATGTAGTATGGGGAGCTTAGGAAATGTAAATATTGGAGAAGGTATGGATAGCCTAGTTAAGGTTACTTTTTTTTTAAATATGTTATTTTTAATAGCATCTTTTTTTAACAATAGCTATAGTTTTTTATATGCCAATCTTTGGATTAGTTTTGTTTTTTTAGGGGTATGGTATTTAATGAGTAAAAATAAAAAAATGATGCAAAATAGAGTGGATATGTATAGATAATATGGGAAAAATGTTAGATAAATTTAAGGGAAATGCAAGAAAAGTAGATAATTATGTAGAAGATAGAGTTAATAGGCCAAAAGATTTTCAAAATAAGAGATTTAATTTATCAAACTCTCAAGAGATAGGAAATATTGCAAATATTCCAGAGGAGAGGAAAGGAAATTTTAATGATTATGATGATTTTAATGATCGTATGGATTATCCTTATTTTAATAGCGGATTTGATGAGGTGGGAGTTCAACCTGCTCAAAAACCAGAGTCTTTTCACCATTTTATCTTAGAAAATCAATATAAAGATCTAGAGAGGTCAATTAGGGGCCTAAAAGATATTTGGAATAAACACGAACAAAAATGGATCACAAAAAGAAAAGAAAGGCATTGTTTTACTGATGAAGAGGCAGAAGATATTTTAAGACTAGCACAAAGCCACCTCGCTACAGATATCAAATTAGGTAGAATAAATAAAGATGTTTTTGGGGCTTATATGGATGCAATTTACAAAGAAATAGCACTACTTTTTGAGTCAATTGCAGAGTATAGATATGGAAGATATGGGGATATTGAAACTCAATATGAAATGAAACTACAAAATCAAAAGATTTTCTTAGAATTATGGACTCGGATTCAAGCAAATTATTCTAGGAGTATTGGAGGACAGGAGAATATTGATACTCATGGTAGTGTAAAAGGCCAAGAGAGCCTACAATCTACCTCAAAAGATATAAGTGGGTATGAAGGAGGCTATAGTTAATGGAAAATCAAGGAGAAATAAGAGTTTATAACCCTCAAGAAGGGATTAGTAGGGAAATAACTTTAGAGATTTTAATTAGACACCGAGATTCTATGAAACAGGCAAGAACAGGAATATTAGTTGGATCAGATGAATTTCCGAAAGATGAAAATGAGAAAAGATTAAATCAAGCTAGGGCTTTAATGTTGATAATTGCATCTCAGAGAGAAATGATTAATATTTCAAGGCCACACATTAATTTTAGGAGTTTGCAAAAGTGGAAAAAAAGCCATAAGTCAGAAGAAGATAAGGAGAAATTTCCTTTTTTTGAAGATATAAATTTACTACAACCTCATTCAATGAAGTATGATTATTTTAAATTAATGTATTGGTTAGAATTATTAAAAGCATGTGAGCAGGATATTATAGAGGCGGATAGATCAAAAACTTTAGATGATGATTATATTAGAGAGGTAGAAAACTCTTTAGATGGTTCTAAGACTCTTCATTTAACTAAAAACTTTTTTGAAATGTTAAACGAACTTGAAAATTCTTATGAGCAGATCTATTTACTTATGCTTACAAATAAGATAGTAAGTGCAGGAATTGAAGAGGATGAAGAACTTACTTATAAAGAAAAAGAGCAAGAGGCGATTAGAAGAGTAGTGGAGGCATGAAACATAAACTAAACCTAGGATGTGGACTTAAATATTTAGATGGATGGGAGAATGTAGATTCAAACGAGGGTTTAAAGGCAGACAACTATTTTGATTTGGAAAAAACTCCTTATCCTTATAGTGATAACAGTTTTGATTATGTATTAATGGATAATGTTCTTGAACATTTAGAAGATACTATAAAATCTCTAGAGGAGGTTTATAGAATATCAAAAAATAATGCAATTATAGAGATAATAGTACCGCATTATTCTAGCTTTATGGCCCATGGACATTTAACCCATAAAAAGGCCTTCGGGATAGGGAGTTTGGGAAATTTTGAACCTAAATCTTGGGAGAGATATTCTGAAATATCTTTAGAACCTCTAAAAAAAGAGTTAATCTGGTTAGATTGTAGAGACAGTGGATTTTTTGGGAAGTTAATTAATAAGTTAATAAATAAAAACCATTTTATAACAGAGAGATTTTTATGTTATTACCTAGGGGGAATTGATCATATTAGATTTAAATATAGGGTAATAAAATAATGTATTCTTCTAGGAAGATAAAAAAAACAATATTTCCTCACCGATATTCTAAGGTTTTTATGGATTTTTGGTGGAGTCAGACAGCACTTTGGAAATCTTGGATGGAGAGATTAAAGGTAGAAAAAGATTGTTTTATCCTTATAACCGGTGATACAGGGAGTGGGAAGAGTCATTTTGCCGGAACTATGGCATTTCGTCATGGGTTAAATCAAGATAACTTTATTGTAGGTGATAACTCTAAGATGTTTATTCCGAAAGAAAACTTTATTATTGATCCAGATGAGTTCGCTTATAAGATGATTACTAAGGAAGGTCAGTTATTATGGTTAGATGAGGCCCGAAGAGTAGCAAATAGAAGGAAATGGTTTAGTAAGATAAATAATGCAGTAGCGGATAGAAAAAACCAAAACAGAAAATTGTTTAATGTTTACCTTTTATGTATGCCATTTGAAAAAGAGTTTGATCCGGCCCTTGCATCTCATTTGACTATGTGGATTTGGGTAAGAAGGGGAGTTGGAGAGATTTACTGTAAGCGTAGTGGGGTAAAGGGAGGTAGTGGACTTAATATTCAAGAGATTTTAGAAAGAGAGGCAAAATATCTAAAAGAAAATCCTAAAAGAACCACTGTCATTCCTTCTATTCACCCCGAGTATGTTGGTCGTATTGGTTTTAATAAACTTACTGCCGGATTTGAAAGACAATATAAAGAACTCGTAAAAGAAAAAAAAGCAACAGGAGATTTAACTGATGAAGAAAAGAAAAAATATGGTATTAAAATAGAGATTAAACCGGAAAATATTGTAATGGATGCAATAGATGAAATTAAGGCCGGAAAAATTCAAGATAAAAAAAATCTATGGTTAGCTTTAGAAAAAACTAAACTTCCCGATGATAAAAAGTTAAAGATGCTTAATTTTTATTTAAAATTAGAAGGTTATGATACTTTTAACAAATTATTTGATAAAAAGAAATTAGAAGATGAAAAAATCTTTTAGCGAAATGTTTAAATAGTAGTAATTGTTAATAAAAATAATGGTAAAAAGAAAAGCTAGAGCATTAACAAAGACTACAAGACAAACAGGTAAGTCTGATATGTCAAGAGATCGAAAAAGAAAGGCACTTGCTCCTGGGCCAAGAATCAGTAAGTCTGGTAAAAAATATACCGAGTATAGAAAAAATAGGAGTGATGTTAAGGGGAGGGATACTCCTATAACCAAAAGAAAAAAATTATTAAGAGGATTAAGGGCAAACTCTATGATGGGTGATAGAGTTGTTAAAAGAGTAAAAAATAAATCTAATTGGAATGTTTTAACAAAAACGCCTAAAATGTTAAGATTTACCCACCCCACAAAAGGAACCTTAGAATTGTTTGGAGAGAATATAAATGGGAAAAATAGATACTATGTATCTTTAGTTAATAAAAATGCTATTGCAGATAAAGAATTTAGAACAAAAAAATTAGCTTTAGATTTTGCAAAAAAATTGATGGATGGTAAAATCAAACCAAAAACAAGGCCAAAAATTTCTAAGACTAAAATGCTAAAAGTTAAAACAAATTTCAAGAGTCCGGTATTATCTGGAATTACTCATCGGTTAGTAGCACAAGAACCTTTTAGAGGTGCAAGACGACACGCTTTACTACCTCAATCTATAAGAAATAAACTCCCAAAACTTTATGCAACAGACGGTAAGAAAGATAAGATGATTTATCTTAAATTATTCTCTCCTTATTCCGGTTACACTCTTTATGTAGCAGAATTTGATGGGAAAGATACTTTTTTTGGATATGTAAAAGGAAGGGGTAGTGATGAATGGGGATATTCAAGTTATAGTGAGTTAGCAAGAGCAAATAGGGGTGGGTTACCTCTAATTGAGAGAGATATGTACTTTAAACCTAAAAAATTTAGTCAAATAAGAAAATAATCAATCTACTCCTTCCATCGCATTAAACACTCTTTTATTACTCACTTCTACATAGATCATAGTAGTCCTTATATCTTTATGGCCTAAAAGACTCTGCACTACCTCTAATGGGATACCCTTATCCACCAATTCGGTAGCCCGACTATGCCTTAACTGATGAACTCTAATAGGATGTCCTACTGCTTTTTCACAATATTTCTTAATTATATTATGTCTGAACCAATCATAAGAGGCCCTTACATATTTATGTTTCCATAATTCTAGGTTATTTTTCATTAGTTGTGGCTTATACTCTTTAGCAAAAGTAAATATTAGGCCTCCTGTAGGTATCCCAAATTCGTTTACTACTCTCTTTTCCCTAGCATATTGGTACAGTTCCTCCATTAAACTCTGAGGTACACTACATAATCTATCATCACTTTTAGAATCTATTATATCTACGGCCCCTATTTTTCTCTCTTTTAGCCATGTAGCCCATTTAAAATGATACCAAGAAAGCCTTATTACTTCACTTATTCTAAGCCCTCCGCCAATCCTAAATATACATTTTAGGGCCAGATCATAAGGTTTAGGGGTAGCCTCTATCATTAATTCTATCTCTGATTTGGGAAGAGTTTTAATTGTTCTTTTAGCCTTACTCCTTTGAATCCTAGGTAGGGCTATCCTAAAATCAATCCCCCTAAAATTACAATAATCATTAATTAATGTAAGTATGGCTTTTTCATTTCCATGCTTGAATTTCTTTAGTAGCTTATTTACTACTTCTCGGTTAAGAATATTATGGTTCTTAAATAGCCTTTTGATTGATGCGGTGTATAATCTAGTGGTATTATGGCTGTACTTTTTTATGTACAAGTACTCCAAAATGTCCTTCAAAAGCTCATCATTTAGGTCCAAATAATCCATTAAAAAATAAGGATATTGGGCTATTTAAACCTTCCGTATAAGCTCTCTTATACGGACTACCTCGGAGGGCCAATCTTGATGGATTAATCTCTTTACCTCAAGAACTATTAATTAAAACCCCTGTCCGTTCGCACATTAAAAAACGAACGGATTTTGACTTTTCTTTGTGCACTTAGGTTACCTTAGTGCACAGTGCACAGTTAGAATTAAAAGAAAAACAGGTAGATTAAATAAATTATTCCTAAAATTCCTATTACAGTGAGTAGATTAACTAGCACTTTGCTTAAAATATCACTTACCCAACGTATCATTTACCGACGCTGTTAAGTTTAATTTGCCCAATTTAAAGTCATCCTCCCAGAGAGTGACTTTCCCCTTCTCACAATAGCAACGATAATCCTCTTCGGCCCACCCACATGTGTTTGCTATCTCCTGTTTTAATTCCCGTTCGCCTATCATTGTGCGAACGGAAAATATTATGAAGAAGATAATAGCAATTGCAGTTATTGGATCTCCCCATCTTTTCCACCAGATTGTGAACTTAGGTAATTCTTGGTTCATAAACAACAAACAATAGTAAAGTATATAAACTTATTTATTAATTAATAAATGTCAAATAAAATTAGTATAATTATTTGATGGGTTGTAAGATAGTATAAGGTTTATCTTTTACCGGAAAAGTTAGATCGCATGATCCCTGTTGTCAAAATGGTTTGACAGTACTAACTAAAAACTTACATTAGGGGGCTTTATGCCCCCCTTTTATTATTAGGAATGTTTAAATAGTAGTAATTCTTAAAAATAACATGAAGAAAATAGTAATTTTTTTAGCAGTAGGATTAATCTTAGTGTCTAATACAACTGCTTGTGGTTGGTTTTCTTATGAAGATGAAAAAGATACTAGAATTTATTATAATATCGAGGATAAATTAGAGGGGGTAGAAGATGGTGTATTGAAGGTGAGTCGTTATCCAAACGATTTAGAGATAGAAAAGAACATCTATATACCAATGACTTATAATGGTTAGTACTGGAGGTCAAAGTAGAGAGGGATTGGGATCTGTTTTAGTTACTCCATCTGGAAAGGTTGTTGGATCTGCAAATGTTACTGAGTCTGAAAGAAGAAAAGGTCGGGGAGGAACTTCTAGAAGTAAGGCCCGTGAGGCCCAAGAAAGGGCAAGACTAAAAGCAGAGGCTGAGGCTAGGGCAAAGGCAGAAATTGAGAGAAGGATAGCCGAAGAAAAAGCAAGAGCGGAGGCGGAGATAAGAGCAGTAAAAGAGAGAGTTAAAAGAGGACAAATTCTAAGAGCAAGTTTTAATAGATTTAAAGAAAAACAACAGCAGAGGTTTAACCAAAAGAAAAGACTTATCGAAGAGGGCGTATTAAAATCTGAGGCAAGAAGATTAGAGTTAAGAGAGCAGAGAAAAGGTATGTCTGATGATTCTAGACTAGATAGATTTAGGAGGAATGTAAACTTAGTTGGACAAACAGTAGCCTCGAGAGTAGGTCAAACTTTTTTAGGCACTTTAGAATTAGTTGATTTTGCAAAGCAAGGATCTAAGAAAGTTGTTAGAGCATCTATTAGAAATGTTAAAGATTTACCTTCAAACCAAAAGAAATTAGTAAAGCAATTAGCCAAGAACCCCGATAGTGTAAAGTATGTATCAAAGAAAACAGCGAAGAAAATAACAAACACAATAAAGAACGCACCGGCAGGAACTGTTAGGGTTGTTAAGTTAGGGGCAAAGTCTGTCAATAAAGCATATCATTTTACAAAAGAAAATCCAACAGAGGCTTTAGCTATTGTTGGAACAGAGGTTATATTATTGGCGGGATCTGGCCAAGCCTTAAAAGTTGTAGGAAAGGTAACAAAGACAGCGGGGAATAAAATACCTTTTACAACAACTCCTTTTAAAGAAGGAGAGGTTATAATAAAAAAAGGTGGGAAGAAATTATTAGGGAAAGGGGAGAAGAAAGGATTAAAATTAAAAGTAGGTAGCGTAAAGACAGCGTCTAAGACTATACCGGAACAGGTAAAATTGGCCGGTAAGAAATTAAGGGTAGTTACTTCTGCACAATCTCAGAAGTTAGTTAGTTTAAGTAAGCAAAAGAAACTTATAAGAAAACCAATTCCTAACGAGGATAAATTTACTGAACTAACGAAAAGACTTCTTAAAAAATTCGATAATAAAAAGATTACTAAGGCAGAGGTTGTCCAACTTCAAAAAAGATTAGCGGTTGAAACTAAAAGGTTAAATGGATTTGAACAGAGTTTATTAGAAAGATCCACTTACTTTAGTCCGGATGAAACATTAAGGATAAGTCGTCTAGGATTACAAAAAGATAGAGATGCTACCCTCAGAGAGATATTCACAGGCAAGGCAAGGTTTTTTGGTAAAGATGCAAAGCCCCAAATACTTATTATTGAAGATGCCGACATTGAGAAGATTCCTAGATCACTCAGTAAGATTAGGAAAAAGTTAGAAAAAGGTTTACCTCTTACACAAAACGAGAGAATAAAATTATCTAATTATCAAATAAAGACAAGCAAGAAATTAAAGCCAGTAGGTAACTTAACCTATAGAGGGGGAATAGAGGCAGAGGTTACAGTAACTCCTAATGCTTATTTGAAGGCGGTTAAATTCTACAGGCCTGTTGTGATTAACGGTCAGAGAGTATCTATAGCGAGGGTAAAGGTAGTAGTGCCACCCCAAAGGATAAGAAATTTACTGTCTAAATTAAAAAAAGGTACTTTAAAGAAAGTAGAAAAGACAAGGTTAAACAGTGCAGTAAATAAGTTAGTTGGGAGAAGGATTAATTTAGATAGTTTATTATCAAGGAGTAGAGTTGTGAGGAGAGTTAAAAAAGTTGCCAAGAAAAGGGCAGTAAAAAAGGCTATTCGGAGGAGAGTTGTTGCAAGAAAACCAAGTGCGAGAGTTGGAAGAAAGGCCCTAGCTACTAGGCTTACAAGAAAGAAAAAGCCATTAAGAAAGACTACTAAGACACCTACAAGAAAACCAACAAGATCTCCTCCAAGAAAGAGTCCTCCTAGAAAGAGTCCACCTAGAACTCCTCCAAGAAAGAGTCCACCAAGAAAGAGTCCTCCAAGAACCCCAAGTAAAAGTCCTCCAAGAAGAGGCCCGCCTAGAACTCCTCCAAGAAAGAGTCCACCAAGTAGAAAGAAACCAACACCATTAATCCTACCAAAAGGATTTACACAAAAGAGATTATCTAAGCCTGTTGATTCTTATTATATAAAGATTAGAAGAGGAGGAAAGATTGTTAATCTTAATGCAAGGCCATTATCTTTACAAGATGCAAAAGACTACCTAGCTTATAGTGTAGATAACAAATTAGTAAGGAGTGGTTGGTTTGAACCTATTGGAAGAACTAATAGGGTTGTAGGATTGCCCTCCAATATGAAAGGTTATTTCTCTAGGAACTCTAAGAAACTAAGGCCTTTTAAGATAAGACTAGGTAAAAGGAAATTACTTAGGAATGGATATATTGAGAAGAATAAATATATCCTAGACACTAGAGGGGAAAAGAGGTCGCTTAGTCAATTAAGGAAAAAGAAAAAGGTGAAGAGAGGTTGAAGAAATGAAGATAAATTTTTTTTTATTAATTTTAACAACAATCCTTTTATTTAGTTTTGTTAGTGCAGAGAGTCTAGGAGATTCTTATAAGTTAAATGAAACTATGCAGATTACAAATTATTGTAGTGCAGGTGTTTGTTCTTATGTAACATTGGTTAGTATTGAATATCCAAATGGAACTATCATTTATCCAGATGTTAATATGACTAAGACAAATCAAATCTATAATTATTCTTTTATCCCTAATATCGTTGGAACTTATTATTTTGTTACTTGCGGTGATTCTACTATTGATGTTTGTGATCGAGATTCTTTTAAAGTAAATTATAACGGGCAAGAACCTTTTATCTGGATACATATAATGTTCTTATTATTTACGCTAATTTTATTTGTTGGATTTTACAGACTAAATCAAACAGTGGATTTTAATAGGTGGTATTCTAAGATAACTAATAGATACGAACACAAAGATTATTTCAAAGCAATAGGCAGTACGATCATCTTCTTCTTTACTAAAAATTTATTTGCTATCTATTATAGTCTTGGTTTTATTGTCCTCCTTATTTTAACAGATATTGTTTTTACTTATAATGTCTTAGCTTTTGTTGGATTAACAGAGAATATTATGTATGTTTATAGTTGGGGGGTGATCTTAGTTGCCTTCTCAGTAATAGGGCAATTCCAACACTTCATTAGAAATTTAATGGATGATATAACTAAAGAGTCTTGGGGGTTATTGAATGGTAAATGATACTCCAATAAGACTTTCTAAAGATTTTAGAGATTTTTTATTTAAAGCGTCTGCAAATAGAGTGGCAAATGGAACAGAGAAAAAACAAATTAGCCTTACTAAAATTTGTGACTTAATAGCAAGATATTTTAAAGAGAATAACGAAGAGTATTTAGATTTAATTAATATGGAGGTTAAAAAATGAGTGATATATTAGAAGATCTTAGTAGTTATGGCCCTTTACTTATGTTAGTTGTAGGTTTTGGTTTGATGTTTGCATCTGGAATATTTTTTGGGATAGTCTATTTTGCATTGGATCAAACAAATACTGCTTTATTAACTACTGATTGTGTTATTAGTGATAATTCCTTAGTAGAGAGTTGTCAGGGCCTTTTTACCTTAGCTGTTTATCCATTTTTAGCATTAAAAGAATTATTAATATGGCTTAGTTTTTTCTTTATATTCTCAATAGTTTTAGGGATGTTAATTGTAGGGTATCAAAGTGGTAAAAGTCCTGTCTTGATGGGAATGTTAATAACTTTTGTAGCAGGTCTAACATATATAGGAATATTATTATCAAATGTTTATAGAACATTATTAGATAACCTTATATTTAGGAATATGATGTTAAACTTTACAGTTTACAATAAAATAATGTTAAACTTTCCATGGTTTACATTTTTTATAGGCATCTTTTCAGTGATGCTTAGTTTGGTAAACTTTCAAAGAACTCGAGTAAATGAGGATCCTAGTATTCAAGATTATTAAAATGAAGATTACATTAATTGTTTTTGCAATAGTAGTTTTATCAATAGGTTTAGCCTTAGCCCTCGGTCTAGAGGCTCCAACTACTCAAGGAGTAGGTTTACCAACAGGATGTGCGAACGGAGAGATTGCAGAATATAATTCTACTTCTGATTCTTGGTATTGTGCAACCGATAATGTTGGATCTGGAGGATCAAACGGATCTTTTGATCTTAATGTTACTGGGGATTCTGGGAGTGGAGTTATTTTAGACGAAGAGGTTTTTAGTATATTAGGTAGTGGTGCAACTTCTACTTCTATGTCTGGGAATACCTTAACAATAACTTCAACAGATACAGATACCGACACAACTTATACCGCAGGTTCAAATTTATCTTTAGTAGGAACTGTTTTTAGTTTAAATGGAACTGCGGTTCTTAATTGGCTTAATGGATTCTATATGGATTTAGATGATTATTGGAACAATGCAACCCAAGAGTTTTACCCCTTAAATAATCCTTACGGATTTTACAATTTAAGTGATTTTGATATTAATGATTATGCAACTATTAATTATGTAATTACTCAGAATAATTCTATGAAAAACTATGTAGATACACAAGATATTGTATTTAATGATAGTGTGACTAACTATATATTGTATGTTAATGATTCTGTTACTAACTCATTAAACAATAAAAGAAATTATACTGATGGATATTTTTATAATACTCCTGTTATTTTTAATCAAACTAATTTTACTATTCAAACAACTTCTAATGGACAACCTTACTTATTTACAACTTGCGGAGATGATGCAGATTGTTTAACTATTCAAGGACAGGATTCTAATACTAGGGCTATGCTTAGACTTATGAGTGCAGATGGTGATGGAACTGATAATGTAGTATTTAGACTTCATGGAGTGGGAACTCCAACACAATTTTCTAATAGAGAAAATCTAAGGATAGCGTGGGATGCTAGTAACTCAAGGTATATTATTACTACTGATGCTCTTGGTACAGGACAGATAAGGCCTATTCATATCTATGCAGATGGAAACGACCAACAATTAGTTATGGCTACTAATGGATGGGTAGGAGTGGGAACTGAAACGCCTAATGCTACTTTAACTATTAATGGAAATGCTACTATAACAGGAAATTTTACGGGAGATACTGACTTTTGTATTAATGGAGGAAATTGTTTGAGTTCTGTTAGTGGAGGAACTTATGATGATGGATGGATAAATAATACTATTGATACAAAAATAGCTACAAATAATGATTCTGTAAATAATTGGGCATTAAATACTTTTTTACAAAGTTATACAGAAACAGACCCTTATTGGACTTCTAATTATTCAGCTTTTAATGATTCATGGAGTTATTATGAGGCAAACACCGATTCTCAAACTTTATCTTATCAACCTTTAACGGATGTGATTACAATTAGTGGAGGAAACTCTATTGATATAACTGAAGTAGATACTACCCTTTCTCAAGAAGAGGTGGAAGATTATGTTGGAGGACTAGTAGATTCTAATTTTACTTATAACGATGCAGGGAATAGTTTAGGATTAAACGGAGGAAATATAATAACATGGCTTAATGGATTTTATGCTACCTTAACAGACTTAAATGATTATAGACTTTTATCTAACTTTACTTTTACTTCACTTATATTTGCTAATGGAGGAGTAAGGCTTGGAGGAAATTTAAATGCAAATGGATTTAATATAACTTCTGGAGATAGTATGGATATAGATAGAATAAGAGTAGATAATTATGTAAATTACACTACAGAGGGCATAATAGAGTACTATCCAAACGGACAATATAAAGTCGTTAATTCTACAGGTACTTACTGGAGGGGGTAATGAAGGCATTAATATTTTTTGGCCTTTTATTAGTGAGTTTAAATTTAGTTAGTGCTACACAAATATTTGAAGGGTATGGAATAGACTGGAACTTTCAAAGATACAACGACCCTTTAGAAGAGGTTTATACTTATGGAGAAGAGATTAATAATTCAGTATTAGAACTCACTATAGTAGACCATATTAATTCTACAACTAAGAACGGATATAAATGGAAGATGGCTTTTTGTAATTATTCAGAGGGTGACCTTTATATTCAATATGAAGATAATCAGGGAGGATTTGAATATGCTACTTGGATAAAATCAAATTATGGGAAATTAATTAATTATGGAATGGATAGTTCTTGGTGTAATGATACAAATGGATTTGGATATGTATTATTTTCTAGTGGTTCAAAGAATCAACTACCTGCTAAAATAAGGTTATTAGTAAAAGATTTTGAAAACTTTACAACTCATGCAGGTACAGGTTCTGCTAAATTAGTTGGTTTATCAACTGTAGCAGGTGCTTTAGGTACAGGTAAGAATATTTGTAGGACATCAGATGGAAAACTTCATGTAGCTTATGAAAATGCTAATGGACATTTAAGCTATGCAAACGCTAGTTATTATGGAGATGATTGGATTAATGAAGAAATAGATGGAACAGGAGTTGTTCAACATCCTACAATAGTTTGCGACCAAAATGATACTATACAAATATTTTATATTAATGGGAATAATCTAGTAACTATTAATAAAACCAAAGATGGTTCTTGGCCTTCGAATAATTGGACTATTGCGACAGGGGCAAGTGAAAGATACGAAAAGCCTCATTGTATTGTAGAAAATCCATCTACAAATCAAATAGGATGCGTATATTCTGTTATAAATACTTTAATGACTACATTTGATACATTGGATTATGATAATTCGAGTTCGTGGGGTTCTTCAATAGAACTACCTGCTCAAAGTTCAGTAGATGATGGTAAATATGGTTATATAGGTGCAGATAATGAAAGTAATGTTTATATTATAATGCTTGGAACAGTTCAAGATGATATTGATATTACAAGTTCTATAAATAATTTTGTAAGAAGAGAACCTATAGCAACTGCTCTAGGAAATGTAAATGCAAACGTTCAAGGAGGAAAAGGAGGATTTTATATAGCTGAAGATGGTACTATGATTACTGCTCAACCTATGGGTGCAGATTTAAATATATGTATAGGAAATACAACTACATGGGATAGTACTTCAGATTGGTATTGTAATGAAATATCTCCATTAGAAACAAGAGCAACTGATGTTATATTAAATGATAAAGGTTATGCTTACATTTATCATGCAAGTAATAATGCTCCTAATAGTTCAACTTTACTTAGGGCTAATACAACTAATATCTATGGAGATTGGGAAAATAGAACTGAGATATCTAATGCAGGAAATGTTAACCCTTCTATCTTAGGCTCATTATATCCTGCTTGGAATAGACCTAATAATACAGCTAATATAATCTTTAGTAATTGGACAGGAACTTATTATTTAAATGAAAGTATTGATGGTTCTGATGAATTTGTCTGTCAATATTTAGGTAGAGGTAATTGGGTAGTTCAACTGATTAATAACTGTAGTATATCAAATACTCAAGATGTGAGTTCTAATGAATTTATATTAGAGGGTAGTGTGGGGAGTTTTACTATTGAGAGTACAGGTTATGTTTTATTTGATCAAATGACATGGCCTCCATCTACACCCTCATGGTATTTTTTATTAGAAGATAGTGGGAAAATGGATTGGATTCTGTAATGATTTATTAATTATTAAGTAATCACACTAAATATATAAACTAGATAATATTAAATGAGTAATGGAAAACGAAACGCTATACGAAACGGCCAAGTTCTACAAAGAAAAAAATCGGGCAGTTCATATAAAAACTAAGAATGGTAGATTTTATAATGGAATTATCCTCGAGGTTAAAACAGATTTTATTATTCTAGAAGATGAACAATTAGGAGAGATGCCACTATTTTTTATAGAGTTTGTTGGAATATCGCCAAGAAAACCCAGAGAGGTTTTAAGATGAAGTGTTCTTTTTGTAAAAAAGATTTTGCAGAAAAAGACTTAGATGAATCCCATGATGTCCCTTGTTATTTATTTTATTTTGAAAAAACAAGAAAGGAAAGGAAGCATTATGCAGACAAGTATCCTCGAAGATATTTATGTAGGCCTTGTCATAAAAGATATGAATTTGAATTACATCTCCATTTAATCTCAGAGTCAATTAAATTTTCAGAAGGAAAGTTTAATGAAAAATAAATCAATAGATTTTATTAAGATAAGGGATTATATTATTGAATATTTTCCTGAATTATTATGGTGGGATGGTATTTCTAAACATGAGAGATATAACCCCTTAAAATTTTATAAACATAGGCAAGGTATGCCTAATGAAATAAGGATAGAATTTGATGGAGAGGATTTAGGGGAAAATTGGGAGAATATTAATTTAACTTGTGTAGAACTAATAAGATTAGGATATACTTTTGCAGTTTATTATGTTGAAGGAGGGAGAAGTCCCCATATACATATTTATGATTTAGATGAATTAGAACAATTACCTTTAGAGAAAAGGACGATTTATAGAAATAGATTCTTAACTAAAATCTGCCCTAAAAAGAGTAAACCTGATAGAGGATTATGTGATGAAAAACATTTGTGTGCTTTAGAATTTGCTGTCCATTTTAAACATAAGAAACCTAAGAGTTTAATGACTTATGTTTGGAATGGAGGAAATATGGGGATTGATTTTGATATAAAATATAATTTATTATACGAGGAGATTAAAGCTCTAAAAAAACATATTGCTCAAAAAGAGTTAAAATTTGGAGATAGGATTCGGATGAAGCCCACAGATTTAGTTAAGGGAAGTTTGGACTTTGAAAAAGTATTTGAGAAATATAATGTAGATTATAGGAATAAAATGGCCTTATGTCCTTTTCATGCAGACAAAGATAGAAGTTTGAGTTTTTCTAATGAAAAAGGAGTCTGGAAATGTTTTGGGTGTAATGAGAAAGGAGATATTATTACATTGATAAAGAGATTGAGGGAGGTGAAGGATGGTGCTTAAACCTATTGATACAGTCTATAAAGGATTTAAGTTTAGAAGTAGGCTTGAAGCAAGATGGGCAGTTTTCTTTGAGACTATAGGGTTAAAATGGGAATATGAAAAAGAAGGTTATGATTTAGATGGATTGTTTTATTTACCTGATTTTTATTTACCTGAGTTAGATTGTTTTATAGAGATAAAGGGTAGAGATGCTAATGGAGAAGAATTAGAAAAAGCGGAGAGATTAGCAAGATTAAGTGAAAAAAAAGTTTTTGTTTTTGATAAGGGGATGCCAATAAATGAATTAGACCTTGGACATGATTTTAGTGCAGTATTTATACCTTTTTTGGAAAATGGAAAGGTTACAATAAGTTATGATTATAATTATTTATTTTGTGTTTGTAATCATTGTGGGGAAGTAGGTATTGAATATGATGGGAGAGGGGATAGGGTTTGTATAGAATGCCCTTCTATATGTCAAGATAGGGATAAGGGTTATAGTTCTAATAATCCAAAAATAGTGAATGGATTTAAAGTTGCTAAAATGAAGAGGTTTGAATTTAAGGATGGTAAAACGAAGTGATGCAGAAAAAGAGGCCTTAGAAATGTTAGGTATTGATAAAAAGAATATTGTTTTAATGACAAAATTCTCTCCAGTTCCTTTTGGTGAAGAGATATTAAAATCTATAAATATAAAGTTTGACAAGAATAAAATTCTTTGGAGATATGATGAATCAGAAGGATTATGGATGCCGAATTGTGAACAATACTTAAGGAATTTAATAAGAGTAAGGTTGTTAGGAGATGAACAACAAAAGAAAAATTATATAGATGAAATATTATCTTATTTGAAAGATACAACTTATGATGAAAAGTTTGAGATGGATAATAACCCTTACCTCATCGGATTTAAAAACAAAGTATATAATTTAAAGACTGATTCTTTTAATGAACATCATCCTGAACATTATATTACTAATAAAATAGATATTGAAATTGATAATGGTGTAGAAGATTGTAAGGTAATAGATAA
>JABAOH010111479.1_pt1 | contig 26139 bp, 27 predicted proteins | sample 7062181 | NCBI WGS metagenome assembly JABAOH01 (sample SAMN14538630, study PRJNA623070) | marine sediment metagenome | biome: marine biome [ENVO:00000428]; feature: marine pelagic biome [ENVO:01000023]; material: deep marine sediment [ENVO:00002113]; isolation source: pool of 5 deep marine... | reverse complement strand
TTCCCCACCGTGGAAGGCAGGCGGCCGGTGCTGGTGGAGCTGCAGGCCTTGGTGGCTCCCGGCACCACGCCGCAACCCCGCCGCTCCGTGCGCGGCTTGGAGAGCGCACGCCTCCATCAGCTGCTGGCGGTGCTGGAGCGCCACGCCGGGTTGCGGTTCTCGGGCCGGGACGTGTACCTCGCGGTGGTGGGAGGCTTCCGTATCGACGAGCCGGCGGCCGACCTGCCGGTGGCCTTCGCGCTGGCGTCTTCGTTGCTGGATCGGCCACTGGGTCCGGTTGCCGCGTGGGGTGAGGTGGGGCTCACCGGCGAGTTGCGGCCGGCGGCTCAGGAGGAGCGGCGTCGCGAAGAGGCGAGTCGAGTGGGGGCGGAGGTCGTCATCGCTCCCCGTACCGGCGAGCGTGTCCGTATCGTCGACGCTCTGGGAGCGGTGGGTCTGCTGCCCTGAGTGAGTCTCGGGAGCGGGCCCAGCCCCGACTCGTACATGGTTCGGCTTGCCAGGTCACGCGTAGTAGCCTCGCCTGCGATGAAGGCAAGCCCGGTCACCCTCCTGGAAGCTCTGGAGCGGCTCGCCCCGGGTACGCCGCTGCGCCAGGCGGTGCAACGGATCATCCAGCAAGGCAATGGGGCCCTGATCGTGATGGGTTCCGGCTCCCTGGTGGAAGGCGTCTGCACAGGGGGCTTCCAGCTCCGCGAGTCGGAGTTCACCCCCGCCCGGCTGGCCGAACTGGCGAAGATGGATGGCGCAGTGGTGCTGGACGACAGCTGCGAGCGCATCCTGCGGGCCAACGTCCATCTGATACCCGATCACTCGCTGCCGACCGACGAGACCGGGGCACGTCACCGCACCGCCGAGCGGGTAGCCCGTCAGACAGGCAAGCCGGTGGTGGCGGTGAGCGAGGATCGCCGCCTGGCCACGCTGTTCTTCGATGGCGACAAACACGAGCTGGAGAGCCCCTCGGTGCTGGTCGCCATGGCCAACCAATCGTTGCAGACCCTGGAGCGATTCCGGCGCCGTTTCGATGACGCCGAAGAGCGGCTCACCCGGCTGGAAGTCACAGATCTCACCACCTACCGGGCAGTGGTCACGGTGCTGCGTCGCGCCGAGCTGGTGCGGCGGGTGGGGGCCGCTATCGTGCGCGACGCCGACTCGCTCGGTGAGGAGGGAGCCATCGTCGTGCTCCAGCTCGCCGATCTCACCCACGGTGTCGAGTCGCGACGCGACCTCACTCTGCGGGACTACCTGCGGCCTTCCACCGCCCGCCGGGTCTCTCAGGCGGCCGCCGATCTCGGACGGCTCTCCATGGGGGAGCTGGACGACCCGCTACGGGTGGCATCGGTTCTCGGCTTCTCTCATCCCGACGATCAGGTGCGGCCCCGGGGGCTGCGCATCCTCAGCCAGGTTCCCCGGCTGCCGGAGCCGGTACGGGAGGCCCTGGTGCGGCACTTCCGCGACTTCCAGAAGATGCTCCACGCCGAGATCGAGGCCCTCGACCGGGTGGAGGGCATCGGCCGCACGCGGGCCGAGCAGCTGCGCCTCTTCTTCGACCGGCTGGTGGATTCGGTCCGGGCGTGGGGCCACGAGGAGACCTAGGGTCGCTCAGCCCGAGCCGGGTGAGCCGGTACACTGAGCGGCCGCGATCCCCTCAGCGAAGGCCCATGGCGACCAAGAAGAGCGGCGGCACCTCGTCTCGGAGCACCGGCGGCAAGTCGGGTGCCGGGAAGGCGACCGCCAAGAAACCGGCGGCGAAGGCCGGAGCCAAGAAGCAGACCGGCGCCAAGCGCACGGACAAGAAGAGAGATCGACCGGCCGAGACTGCCAAGAAGACGGCCGCCCAGAAGACGGCCGCCCAGAAGACGGCCGCCCAGAAGACGGCCGCCAAGAAGACGGCGGCCCCGAAGCCGGCGGCCAAGAAGCCTGCCGTCCAGAAGAAGGCGGCGAAGCCGGCGCCGCCCTTCTCGGTGGGCGACAAGGTGGTCCACCCACAGCATGGTGCCGCCATCATCAAGGATCGGATGCGCCAGACCGTCGAGGGGCACCGCAGGGACTACTTCGTCCTGGAGATCGCCACCGATCAGCTCACCGTCTTCGTGCCGGTGGAGAACATCGAAGAGACGATCCGGCCGGTGATCTCGCGCAATCAGGCGCGCAAGGTCTTCCAGCTCTTCAAAGCTGAGCCCCAGGAGGCGGGGAGCAACTGGAGCCGCTGGTACAAGGTGCTCAACGAGAAGATGACCAGCGGCGATATCTATCAAGTGGCCGAGGTGGTGCGCGACCTCACCTACGCTCAGCAGACCAAGGGCATTTCGCCGGCGCTGAAGCGCATGTTGTCGCGGGCGCGCCTCACGCTGAGCAGCGAGCTGCGCTTCGCCCTGGACATCGACGAGGAGGAGGCATCCCGTCGGCTGGATCGGGCCCTTCCCCGGGTGGAGCCGGAAGAGGGCATCTGATGGGAGCGCAGCCGTGATCGTCGAGGCAGTCCGGCTTCTGATCACCCTCGTACTCACCGCCGGCGGCTACCTGCTCGGCGTCGCCGTCGGCGAGCGGCTGCCCGGCCTCGAGGACACCCCCGACACTGCTCCGGTGGTGGGGGCGGTGCTGGGCGCCGGCGTCGGTTACGTCCTCGGCGGGGTACTGGGAAGGGCATTTCGCCGCCGCCTGGATGTGATGCCCGATCGGCTCGCTCCCCGCTCCTCCGGTCCGGAGCTCTTCGCGGGGGCATTTGGGGTGATCGTGGGTCTGCTCGTGGGGGCGGTGGGTTCGATCCCCATCATCGTGTTCTTGCCGGCCGCCGTGGCGTGGCCCCTGTCGGCACTCGTGGTGCTCATCTTCACCAGCGCCGGCGGCTCGCTGTTCGCGGCCCGCGCCCAGGACCTGCTGGCGCTGGCCGGCCTCAAGCCGCGCGGGCCCGTATTCGCCCGCCGCCTGGACCAGGCGAGCAAGAGCTACCTCCTCGACTCCTCAGCGGCCATTGACGGGGGTGTGCTGGAGCTCACCCGCTCGGGGCTCATCGACGGGCGCATGTGGGTCCCCGCCTTCGTCGTCGACGAGTTACAGGGCCTCGCCGATGCCGGAGAGCGCAGTCGCCGCCGCCGCGGCCGTCGCGGCTTGGACGTGCTCAACGCGCTGAGGGGCACGCCTGGATCCGACCTGGTCGTCTTGGAGGACTCGGTCCCCGAGCATGTCGACGTCGACGCCAAGCTGATTACGCTGGCAGACCGCTCCGCGGCGATACTGGTGACCACCGACCACAACCTCGCCAAGGCGGCCGAGGTACGTGGCATCAGCGTGCTCAATCCCCAGGCGCTCGCCGACAGCCTGCGCCCGCCGGTGGTGTCGGGCGACCAGTTGCGGGTGGCGATCGTCAAGGCGGGCACGGAGGCCGGCCAAGGTGTGGGTTACCTCGAAGACGGGACGATGGTGGTCGTGGAAGACACCGCCACCCGGGTGGGCGAGGAGATCGAAGTCGAAGTCACGGGGTCGACCCGCACCTCCGTGGGGCGAATGGTGTTCGCGCGTCCCGCCCCATGAGCGTGGCCGGCATCGTCGTGGCTGCCGGCGCGGGCAGCCGCTTCGGCAGCCCCAAGCAAGAAGCCTTGCTGGCCGACCGGCCGCTGTGGCAATGGGCTCGGGATGCCCTGGTCGCGGGCGGCGTCTCCGAGGTGGTGGTGGTGGGCCCGGTACCCGGCGGGGTGGCGGGCGGAGTCCGGCGGCGGGACTCCGTGGCGGCCGGGCTGCGCCACATCCCCGCGGACGCGGGGGTGGTAGTAGTCCACGATGCCGCTCGGCCGCTGGCTACTGCGGAGCTGGTACGGCGGGTGCTGGACCGTCTCGAAGCTGGGGACGTGGATGGGGTGGTCCCCGCGCTGCCGCTCACCGACGCCGTCAAGGAGGTGGCCGACGATCAGGTGGTGGGCACCGTCGACCGGTCCCGGCTGGTCACGGTGCAGACCCCGCAGGCCTTCGTCACCGAGGCGCTGCGCGGGGCGCACCAGGCGACCGGCGAGGACGTTCCCGACGACGCGGCCCTCGTGGAACGGCAGGGGGGCCGGGTTGCCGTCGTGGAGGGTGAGCGGGCCAACCTCAAGATCACCTATCCCGACGATCTTCGCCTGGCAGAAGGGCTGCTGCGGTGAGGGTCGGCTGGGGAGTGGATGCGCACCGCTTTGGCCCTACCCCGCCGGTCAAGCTGGCCGGGGTGGTGGTGGACGGCGAGCGGGGGGTGGAGGCGACGTCGGACGGTGACGTCGTGGCCCACGCCGTGGCCGACGCGCTGCTGGGAGCGGCCGGGCTGGGCGACCTGGGCGCTCTCTTCCCCTCGTCGGATGCCCGTTGGGAAGGTGCCGACAGCATGGAGCTGCTGCGGGAGGTGGTGGCCCGCTGCCGCGCCGGAGGTGTGGTCGTGGCCCACGCCGACGTCACCATCATCGCCGAGTCGGTGCGGGTAGCACCGTTCCGCGAAGAGATGCGGCAGCGGCTGGGCGAGGCGCTGGAGGTGGCCACGGAGGCGATCTCGGTGAAGGCCACTACGACCGACGGAATGGGATTCCTGGGTCGCGACGAGGGCATCGCGGCAGTGGCGGTAGTCTCGGCGTACCCACCCCCCGGGTAGCATCCGGCTGGATGCAGGTCCACAACACCCTCAGCGGCCGGGTAGAGGAGCTGTCCCCGCGCCGGAAGGGACAGATCTCCATGTACGTGTGCGGGGCAACGGTCCAATCCGAGCCCCACCTCGGGCACGGCCGCTTCGCGGTGGTCTTCGACGTGGTGCGACGCTATCTCGAGTGGCGCGGTTTCGAGGTGGTGTACGTCCGCAACGTGACCGACGTGGAAGACAAGATCATCGCCGCCGCCGCCGAGCGGGGCATGACCACTCAGCAGCTGGCCGATATCGTGGCCAAGAGCTTCGACGAGACCTTCGAGGCGCTGGGGGTACACGCCCCGACCATCGAGCCCAAGGCCACCGAGCACATCCCGCAGATGCTGGACCTCATCCAGCGTCTCGTCGATCGCGAGCACGCCTACGCCGCGGGAGGAGACGTGTACTTCTCAGTGCGCTCCTTCGACGGCTACGGCAAGCTGTCGGGCCACAACGTCGACGACTTGCGGGCCGGCGCCCGGGTAGAGCCGGGGGAAGCCAAGCGCGATCCCCTGGACTTCGCGCTGTGGAAAGCGGCCAAGCCCGGTGAGCCGAGCTGGGACTCGCCTTGGGGACCGGGCCGGCCGGGGTGGCACATCGAGTGCTCGGCGATGTCGCTGGAGTACCTCGGTCCGGGGTTCGATGTGCACGCCGGGGGCAGCGACCTGATCTTTCCCCACCACGAGAACGAGATTGCCCAATCCGAGGGAGCGACCGGCGAGCCTTTCGCCCGCTACTGGCTCCACAACGGCATGATCAATCTCGGCGGGGAGAAGATGTCGAAGTCGACCGGCCACATCGTCGACCTGGCCGAGGCCATCGAGCAGTTCTCGCCGATGGCAGTACGCCTCTTCTACCTGCGGGCCCACTACCGGTCGCCCCTCGAGCACTCCGACGAGCTGCTCAGCGATGCTCGAGCTGCTGTAGAGCGGCTGTGGGCCTTCCGGCGACGGGTTGCCGAGCCCGTCTCGGCGGCACCCGACGCGGCGGCGATGCAGCGGTTCACGGAGGCTATGGACGCCGATTTCAACACGCCCATCGCCGTGGGAGTGCTCTTCGACGTGGTGCGGGAGGGGAATCGCCGCTTGGACGAGGGCGAAGATGCCGGCTCGTTGCTGGCCGCGTTCGACGAGATCGTGGAGGTGCTGGGGCTGGCGCCTCCTGTGGCGACACTCGACGAGGTGGCCTCTGATCTGGCCGCGCTCGCCGCCCGACTGGGAGTAGACGCCGGTACCTCGGCCCGGCAGACCCTGGAGCTTCTCATCGACTTCCGGCAAGAAGCGCGCCGCGCCCGGCGGTGGCAGGACGCCGACGAGGTACGCGACCGGCTCGCCGAGCTGGACATCGTCGTCGAAGACACCCCCGATGGCGCGCGCTGGCATCGGCGCTGACCTGGAGGGGGTGCACGCAGTCGCCGCGGCCGTGAGGTCGGGGCGGGTGCAGCAGCTGATCGTCGAAGAGGCTCGGCTCCGCAGTCCCGAGGTGCAGCAGATGGTGGAGGAAGCGCGCCGCCGCGGCGCCGAGATCTCGATCGTTCCCGATGTAGCACCCCGGGCGTCGTCCGCGGCGCCCCAGGGAGTGGTAGCGCGCGCTCGACCCATCCCGCTGCGCTCCCTGGAGGAGCTGGCGGAGGATGCCGCGCCGGCGGCGGTGATGGTGCTGGATCGGCTCGAGGATCCCCAGAACGTGGGCGCGGTGGCCCGGTCGGCGCTCGCTGCGGGGATGTCGGGAATGGTGGTGCCCTCGCGGCGAGCGGCGCCGCTCGGCGCCACCGCCTTCAAGGCCGCCGCCGGTGCCCTCGAGGAGCTCCCGGTGAGCATCGTCTCCTCCACCGCTCAGGCGGTGGCCACCCTGCGCCGCCTCGGGCTGTGGACGGTGGGACTGTCGGCAGCAGCCGAGACCTCCTTGTTCGGACTCGCCCTGCTGGCAGAGCCGGTAGCGGTGGTGGTCGGTGCCGAGGGTGGGGGACTCAGTCCGCTGGTGGAGCAGCGCGTCGACCTGTGTGTTCGCATCCCCATGCCGGGTCCGACGGAGAGCCTCAACGCCTCGGTGGCGGCGGCGCTGGCTGCCTTCGAGATCGCCCGGATCCGGGGGCGCTGCTGAAACGGGCGGGACGGGCGGTCGCGGATGTGGGAACCTGGCGTTGCCATAATGGGCTCGACTCGCTGGCGTAGCTCAGTTGGTCAGAGCAGCCGCCTTGTAAGCGGCAGGTCGGGGGTTCGAATCCCTCCGCCAGCTCGGAAATGCCCGGGGCCCCGGGAAGGACGGAATACCCTGGGCCCCGGAGGGTACATGCTGTCGCGACGTGAGAAGGCGGTACTCGATTTCGAACGCTCCTGGTGGATGGTGGAAGGGCCCAAGGATCGGGCCATTCTGGAAAACCTCTCCATGAGCGCCACCCGCTACTACCAGATCCTCCGCCGGCTGGCGGAGGATCCAGAGGCGATGGAGTACGATCCGCTGACGGTGCGACGGCTACAGCGTCGCCGTGCCTTGCGAGCGGCGGCGGACTCCGAGCGGCGATTGGAGCGTTGACGTGGGGCGGCACTCCGCTCCGGGCATGGGCGGCTTCTTTCGCGAGCTGAGCTGGGCCGGCCTCAAGCTGGTCCTCGCCGCGGTCGTGGTGTTCGGCTTGGGGCTGCTGGCCGTCACCAGGGGACCCGACCTGCTGGGGGGCGGTCAGGACGACACCACGCCCACCGTGACCCAGCCGACGGTACCGGTCACCACCACCGTGGTGACGCTGCCGCCCACCACGACCACCACCCTGCCTGCTGCGACCACGACCACGGTTCCCCCCACCACGACCACCACCGCCCCGCTGGTGCGCCAGCCTTCCGAGATCACCGCGCAGGTACTCAACGCCACCACCCGCAGCGGGTTGGCGGCCCGCGTTACGGCCGATCTGCAGGCGCTCGGCTACCAGACGTTGCAGGCCGCCAACTACGGCCAGCGCCTCACCAGCTCGCGGGTGTGGTATGCGTCCGGGTTTGCCGCCGAGGCCTTCGAGTTGGCCGCCCAGTTCCCCGACGGCCTGGTGGAGGCCTACCCGGGCGACGCTCCGACGGCCGACATCGTCGTCGTGTTGGGATCGTCGTACCAGGAGTGACGGAGCAGCGTGCGCCGCGTCTGACCAGCGTCTGGCCCATCTGGGCCTGGCTCATGTTGGGTGTGGCGATCGTGGTGGTCGTGGTCGGGACCCTGGGCGAGATCTTCTCCACGTCGATCGTGCTCGACATCGCTTCGCTGTGGCCGGGCTTGCTGCTGGCGCTGCTGGCGGCGGCCGCGCTGCAGCCGGTGCTGCGCCGCCGCACCCGGCTGGCGGCGGTGCTGCCGCTCCTGCTGCTGAGCTGGCTCGCCACCGGCACCGGCCTCCATCTGGCCCACTGGTCTCAGCTCCCCTCTTCTGCGGCCGATCTCACCGGGCCCGCGGCGGCAGGCGTCGAGCGCGCTGCCATGTCGCTGCAGGTCGCGGGCACCCTGATGGTGACCGGCGGCGATGGGGACCTGTACTCGGTCACCATCGAGCGGCGGGGAGGGGTGGCGGGGGTTCCCGAGGCGCTGGAGCGAACCGCCGACGACGAGGTGATGATCCGCCTCCACGGTCGGGATGGGGGGGCCTGGTTCAGCACCGCGGGCTGGATGCTCACCCTGGCCGAGGGAACATCGTGGTCGCTCGACCTGGAGGCGCCGGACGTGGACCTGGACCTCGGGGCGCTGCGGTTACGCAGCTTGACGGTGGCAGGGAACGGCCGGGTACGCCTGCCACTCCCAGTCGAGGAGACGCCGGTGATTCTCGAGGGGACGCTGCAGGTGGAGATTCCCGCCGGCGTTGCTGCGCTCGTGGTTGGCGAGGCGACCGTTCCCTCCGGCTGGGAGGAGGACGCCGCGGGCATTCGGTCTCCGGGGGAAGGTCCCGGCTATCGCATCGAGGTGGCCCCGGGAGCGGCGGTGGAGGTGATCACCGCGTGAGTAGACTGCCAGCCGCTCAATGAACAGGAGCAGCGAGCCCCCGCCCTTGCGCCGTTACGTGCTGGCGGTATGGAGCGCCGTCGGCACGCTGCTCCTGCTGTGGATCGTCATCTGGCTGATCGGCCGGCTGCGCATCATCTGGGCGCCTCTGGTGCTGGCGGTGGCGTTCGTGTATCTGCTCAATCCGCTGGTGAAGCGCTTGGAGCAACGCCACGTCCATCGCCTGCTCGGTTCGTGCCTCTCCTACCTGCTGCTGGCCGGCCTGCTGACTCTGGTGGGGTTCCTGGTGGTGCCGCTGGTGAGCGAGCAGGGGGTGGAGCTCGCCGGCCGGTTCCCCTCGTTGGTGTCTGCGGTCACCGACTGGTTCCGCGACGTAGCGAACCGCCTGGGAGTGGAGTTCGACCTACCGGGGGTTGAGTCGCTGCAGGACTGGTTGAGCAGAGCCGAGAACCAGGAGCAGCTCCAGGACATCGCCCGACGTGCGCTGAGCGTGGTCGGCGGAGTAGTGGAGGCGGTGGTGGTGTTCATCCTGGCCCCGGTGCTCGCCTTCTACCTCTTGGCCGACCTCACCGGCCTGGCCGAGCGGGCCCGCGCCCTGGTGCCGGAAGCGGCTCGGGCCGAGGCGCTGCACGTGATGGCCCAGGTGAACCGGGCGGTGGGCGGGTTCGTGCGCGGCCAGCTGCTGGTGGCGCTCATCGTGGGGGTGCTCTCCAGCATCGGGCTGCGCATCATCAACTTGCCGTTTTGGCTCATCATCGGGCTGATCGCCGGGCTGCTCAACATGATCCCCTTCATCGGGCCCTGGGTGGGGGGTGCACTGGCGGTGCTGGTGGCCCTCGTCGAGGGTGACTTCACGAAAGCGGTGTGGGCGGCACTGGTGTTCCTCGCCATTCAGCAGTTCGACAACCACTTCGTGACGCCTACCGTGTTACGGGCGACGGTCAAGCTGCATCCGGTGCTGGTGATCCTCTCGCTGTTGGTGGGGGGATCGCTGGCAGGGCTGCTGGGAGTGCTGGTGGCGGTCCCTCTCACCGCGGTCGTGAAGATCGTGATCGGGCACCTGTGGCGCACCAGGGCGCTCGGCGAGTCGTGGGAGGAGGCCGCCGAGGCCATGATCGTGGAGTACGAACCCCCTTCGCGAGAGCGCTTGATCAGCCGGCTGCGGCGCATTCGCGATCTGCAAGTGTCGACCGGTGGGGTGGCCCATCCCGTGGTGCCGCACCCGCAGCCCGAGGAGTCTGAAGAAGGGGGGCCGGTCGAGCCCGACGAAGGCGAGGAGGCGGCCCCATCGGGCACCGTAGAGGAGGAAGATTAGCCGCGGCCGCTAGTCGAGCTGGCCCAGGTAAGCCTTGCGCATGTCGGGGTTCTGCAACAGCCCCTGGGCGGTGTCGGCCAGCACGATCTGCCCCGTTTGCAGCACGTAGCCGTGGTTGGCGATCGATAGCGCCATGTTGGCGTTCTGCTCCACCACGAACACGGTGGTGCCGACTTGGTTGATTTGCTGAATGATCTCGAAGTTCTGCGCCACCAGCACCGGCGCCAGGCCCATCGACGGCTCGTCCATGAGCAGCACCTTGGGCCGGGCCATGAGGGCCCGGCCTACCGCCACCATCTGCTGCTCGCCGCCGGACAGGGTGCCGGCTCGCTGGTTGAGCCGCTCCTTCACCCGCGGAAAGAGCTCGAACACCCGCTCGAAGTCATTCTCGATCTCAGCCCGATCCCGGCGCTGGTAGGCGCCGATCTCGAGGTTCTCCCTCACCGTCATGCGTTTGAACAGGCGCCGGTTCTCCGGCACCATGGAGATGCCGCGCTCCACCACTTCGGTGGTGGGCAACCCGCTCACCTTCTCGCCTTGCAGGTATACCGCGCCGTTGCTGGGCTCGACGTATCCAAGGATCGTCTTCAGGGTGGTGGTCTTGCCGCTGGCGTTGCCGCCGAGCAAACAGACGATCTCGCCCGGCTTGACCTGGATGTTCACGTCGCGCAGCACCTGAATGGGCCCGTAGTGGGTGCTGACGTTGCGCAGCTCGAGAGCCAGGCCGTCAGTGGTCATTGCGTCCCTCCGCAACCGCGGGGCGGCCCAGATACGCCTCGATCACCTTGGGATCATCCGCTACGTCGGCATAGCTGCCTTCGGCGATCTTGGCGCCATGGTCGAGCACCACCACCCGGTCGGAGACACCGCGCACCACCCTCATGTCGTGCTCGATGAGCACCACGGTGAATCCCTTCACGTCGCGCATCTTGCCCACCAACTCGGTGATCTCCAGCGTCTCCCGCGGGTTCATGCCGGCAGTGGGCTCGTCGAGGAGCAGCAGTTTGGGATCGGATGCCATCGCTCGGGCCATCTCGAGGCGGCGTCGGTTGGCGTACGAGAGCATGAAGGCCGACTGGTCGAAGCGGTAACCGACCAAACGGGTTCCGAAGAAGCCCAGCGTCTCCTCGGCCTTTTGACGGGTTTCGTCCTCTTCGGCGCGAAAGCGCGGCGTGCGCAGGATCGCCCCGATCACCCCGGATCTGGTCCGGGTGTGCCGGCTCACCATCACATTCTCGCGAACGGTCATGTTGGGGAACAGCCGCACGTTCTGGAAGGTGCGGGCGATCCCTCGCTCCAGGATCTGGTGGGGGCGCATGCCGACGATGTTGTGGTCGTCGAAGATGATCTCCCCCGAGTCGGGCGGCATCATCCCGGTGATGATGTTGAACAGCGTGGTCTTCCCGGCGCCGTTGGGCCCGATCACGCTGACGATCTCGCCCTCCTCGACCCGCAGATCCAGCTCGTCGATCGCCTGGAGGCCGCCGAACGTCTTGGTGAGGCCCCTCGTCTCGAGTATTGCCATCTTAATCCGCTCCTGCGGCCTCGGGGGCGGCGCCGCCCGCCTGCTGCTGCTGGAGCCAGGCGTCCTGGAGCACCTCCTCTTCGTGGAGCTCCCGGGCGCGCCGCCGGCTCGGTATGAACCCCTCCGGTCGCTTCAGCATCATGAAGATGAGCAGCGTCCCGTAGAAGAGGAACTTGAAGTCCTCGAACTCCCGCAGCAGCTCCGGCAGGCCCACCAGGACCAGGGCGCCCATCGTCACTCCGGGGACGCTGGCCATGCCCCCGACGATGATGAGCACGAGGACGGTGATGGACACGATGATGGAGAAGCTCTCCGGGAACACGGACCCGATCTTGTGAGCGAAGAGGGCGCCGCCGAGGCCGGCGAAGATGGCCCCGATGATGAACGCCCACAACTTGGCGGCGACGATGTTGACACCCATCACCTCCGCCACCGGCTCGTCCTCGCGCATCGCCATCCAGGCGCGTCCGATCCTCGAGTCCTGGAGTGCGTAGGACAGGTAGGCGAACAGCAGCACGAAGGCAAAGATGGGGTAGAAGAAGGTCACCGAGTCGTTGATCGTCACCGGGCCGGCCGGTATGTCGGGGACCAGCAGCAAGCCCTGGGCGCCACCAAAGTAGGGCTTGAGCGCATCGGAGAGGAAGGAGATGCGGGCGATCTCTCCGAAGCCGAGCGTCACGATCGCCAGGTAGTCGCCGCGCATGCGCAGCACCGGGGTTCCCACCATGACCCCGGCGGTGGCGGCGGCCAGGATGATGAACGGGATGGCCGTCCAGAACGTGAGCTCCGGCGACCACCGCGGTGATGCCGGCGAGGTGAGCACCGCCGTCGCGTAGGCGCCGACGGCGAAGAACGCCACGTAACCGAGGTCCAGCAACCCGGCGTATCCGACCACGATGTTCAGACCCAGCGCCATGAGCAGGAACACTCCGGCCAGGTCGAGCACCTCGCTGAGGAACGGTCCCAGGAGTTGCGGGAGGACCGCCAGCACCACGACGGTGGCGGCGAAGGCCGTCAGCCGGAACCGCCGTTTCGCCGCCGGCTCGAGCGTCTCGACGCGAGTACGAATCTCACGGGCCGGACGATCGAGGAAGAAGTACGCCGCGAAGAACAAGCCGTAGACGATGATGGCTCCGATGATGGTGAGACCACCCGACACGGAGTAGAGCAGCTCGGTGAACACCGCTGCCCTCGCCAGGCCCGTTTGGAGAATGACGATCTGCAGCAGGCCGACCAGCATCGTCCACACCGCGGCGTAGAGGATGGCTCGTTTCCAGCGGCGCGTCAGCAAATGGACGGCGCCGCCGGCCGCCCCTATCGCCGCCATCGCCACGATCATGATCACGGCGGCGACCCCCAGACCGAGGCCGAAGGTGAGCAGCTCGGACAGCCGGTCGGTCAATTTGATGAATACCGACGAGAAGTCGACCACGTCGATGAGGACCATGAACACCGCCAGCCCCGCTCCGGTGAGGGTCCCGCCGATCAGACCGGCTTGGACGTTGCGCGGTCCCGGCACCGACTTGGCGTATCCCTCGAGGGTCATGGGTGGCTGCCCGGCTATGTAGCCGATGCCGAACGGCACCGCGAAGAGGGCAACGTACGACAAAGAGAGGATGGGGTTGATGATGGTCCTGATGTCGAAGGTCTGCACCATGCCCGACGCGGCCACGAAGGCGGCGACGATCGCGCCCACGGCGCCGATACGAACCGCCCGCGTGAGGTCGAGCTCGGGAGCGGGCAGCAGCTCGGTGACGGCGGCGGCGGGAGGAGGGCTCTCGCGGGTGTCGGCCATGGTCAGCCTCGTTCCTCGGCAAGCCGCTCACCCAGGATCCCGGTGGGTCGAAAGATGAGCACCAGCACCAGGGCGAGGAACGCCAATACGTCCTTGAGCTGGTTGAACCCGGTCACGTCGAAGCCGGCCAGCACCAGGCTGGGGCCCATCTGCTCGAAAATGCCGAGCGAGAGCCCCCCTACGGCGGCCCCGGCGATGTTGCCGATTCCGCCCAACACCGCGGCGGTGAACGCCTTGATGCCGGGCAGGAAGCCGGTGAAGAAGAACACGGTACGGAACGCCAGTCCCCACAGGAACCCGGCAACTCCCGCCATGGCGCCGCCCACGCCGAAGACGAGGACGATGGTGCGGTTGACGTCGATTCCCATCAGGGCGGCGGTCTCGGGGTCCTCGGCGACGGCGCGCATCGCCCGCCCGGCCCGGGTGCGTTCCACGAACAGATAGAGGAACAGCATCATGAGCACCGCGGCGAGGATCACCACGCCCTGTGTCTTGACGACCCGGAAGCCGAAGAACTGCCACGCACCCGTCAGGATCTCCACCTCCGGCCACGACCGGGTACCCACCCCGAAGAGCCCGGCAAAGGTGTATTGCAGGAAGAACGAGGCCCCGATGGAGGTGATGAGAGGAATCAGCCGGGGGGCGCCCCGCAGCGGCCGGTAGGCGATGCGCTCCAGCAACACCGCCACGGTGGTCGAGGTACCCATGCACACGGCAAGGGCGATCAGCAGGGCGAGAACCGGCTGGGCATCCCAGAAGCCGGAGCGGGCCATCGCATCGGCGGCGAAGAACCCGATCATGGTGGAGCTCATGAACACCTCGCCGTGGGCGAAGTTGATGAACTTGAGGACGCCGTACACCATCGTGTAGCCCAGGGCGATGAGGGCGTACACGGAGCCTTGGGCGATCCCGAAGACCACCAGGTCACGCCACTGTTGCCCGCTCAGCCGTCCACTCGTGAGGGAATTGAACGAGCCCCAGACGATCAATACGACGAAGACGATGCCGACTAACCAGACGAAGGCGTCGGCAACATTGAGCCTGCGTAGGCGCCGCTGAAACTGCTCTACCGCCTGCGCCATCCTCCCGTTCCCGCCTCCTCGCTCGGGAGAGTATCGGCAAGATAGCAGGCTGTGCCCGACGGCGAGGGGCCGGACGCGAATGCGGCGCCGCTGGAAGCGGCGCCGCATGTCTCTCGTTCAGTAGTTCAGCGCGGGTCGCTCACGGCCAGACTTGATTGCCGACCGTTGCAAAGATCCCGGCCGTCGGGTCGGTGTTCTGGTACACCGCGATCCGCGGCTCGGCGCAGTCGCCGAACTCGTTGCAGGTCAGCGTGCCGGTCAGACCCTGGAAGTTCTGCGTTGCGTAGATGGCATCACGCAGCGCCCGCAGGTCTATGTGCAACGCGCCGTCGTCCTGCTCTTCGGCCACCTCGTCGATCTTGGTCATCAGCAGGGTGGCCGCGTCGTAGGCATGGGCGTGGAACGCCTGGACGGGCTTCTCGTTGTAGAGCGCCTCGTACTTGGTCACCAGCGCGTCGTACTCCGCGGTGCTCTCCCGGGCCGGCCCGGAGAAGTACATGTCCTGCGTGAACGGCAGGGTCACATACGTCTCGGAAAGCAGACCGTCGGCCCCCATCAGGATGATGTTCTCGAACCCGGAGATCTCCTGGGCCTGCTGGGCGATGAAGTCACCCAACGGCTGGAAGATGGGGAAGAAGAGAACGTCGGGACCGGCGGCGGCGATCTCGGTCAGCACCGGCCGTACGTCCGTTTCGGCCTTGTCGATACCGGTGAAGAAGACCACCTCGCCGCCGCGTGCTTCGAAGGCCTTCTGAGCCTGCGTAGCGAGACCCTCGGTGTAGGGGTCGCCGTCGTGGATCATGGCGGCCTTGGTAGCCCCCAGGGACTCGGCCATGAACTGCCCGACGCCGTCACCCTGGTACTCGTCGTTGTGGGCGGTACGGAAGTAGCCCTCGCTCCAGGCCTCACCGCGCACCGGGTTCCCTTCCAGGTTGCCGGTGGCGGTCAACCGGGGGGAGGTGTTCGAGCCCGAGATGAGCACCCGGCCCGCCTGGGTGATGATCTCGGACGCCGGTACGGCCGCACCCGAGCAGCTCGTGCCGACCACCCCGATGATCTGGGTGTCGGCCACGATCCGGGTGGCGCCGGTGTTGCCACCGGCCGACAGGCACAGGTCGTCCTCGACGGCGAGGAAGACCGGATGCCCCTTGATGGGACCGTAGTCGTCGATGGCGATCTGGATGGCACGGACTTGGTCGGCGCCGAGGTTGGCGACCGAGCCGCTGATCGCCTGCAGTGCCGCGATACGAACGGCGCCCTCGGGCGGTACGACCACCCCTCCGAGGTCGCCGAACTCTGGCTCTGCCTCCCCGCCGCAGGCGGCGGCCACGAGAGCCAGGGCGGCGACGAGCGCCAGCCCGACTGTCAACTTACGCTTCCGATGCATAGAGATGCTCCTCCTTGTTAGCCCCGTGTTGGGCGGGCGCCGACGCCCGCCGGTCCGCGGCGAGATAGCTCCCTCCCCGGACCGGACGGATTCTATGCACTCATCGCCGCTCGCGCATCCGGTGGCGGGATTTCGCGTGAAATGGGCCAGCTGCCGGTAGGCTGCTAGCGCCAGCCATGAGCCAACGAATCACCTTCGATTCCCCTGGTAGGGCCCCTCGCGCCGAGCTCCCCGCCGGATCCCCGCCTCGCGACGGCGACCCCAGTGGGGCCGTGCCGCTCGGCTGGGGTCGGCGCGGGCCGGCGGAGTCACCTTGATCGACTTCGTGCTCGGCGTCTATTTCGCCGGGCTGGCGGTGCGGGGTTGGCTGCGGGGCCTCGTGCGCGAGGCGATGGACCTGCTCGGCCTGCTGATCGGGCTGGTGGTCGCCTTTCGCCTGGCGGGTCCGTTGGGCGACTTACTCGCTGATCGCTTCGGGGTGCCGCCGGAGATGGCCGGCCTGGTCGCCGGAACCACGGTGTTCGTCATCGTGGGGGCCGGCGCTGCCGTGCTGGCCCATTACCTGCACCGGGTGGTGAGCTTGCCCGGACTGCGGCTCAGCAACCGCGTCTTTGGCGCGGGTCTCGCCGTCGCCTGGGGAGCGGTGCTGGCGATGGTGTTGCTGACCCTGTCGGCCGCCCTTCCGCTGCCGTCGAGCGTGGAGGACCGGCTCGACGAATCCCGGGTGGCCCAGGCGCTCACCGACCCCGACGGCACGCCGCAACGAGCGTTTCAAGCGGCGGCGGGGGACTCCGTCTTCGAGTCGCTGCTCAGCCTCGACCGGTTGTTCGGCGACCGGCGGATCGTCCTCGAGGAGGGTGCGACCCTCGAGATCGAGGCCGCCGCCGCCCACGAGCTGTCACCGGACGCTGCCGCGGCCGAAGAGACCTTCTCGCTGCTCAACCGCTCCCGGCTCGAAGCGAGACTTGATCCGCTGGCGTGGTCGGATGCGCTGGCAGAGGTCGGGGCGCGGCATGCCCAAGAGATGTACCTGGAGGGGTACTTCTCCCACCAGTCGCCGCGCACCGGCGACGTGGCCGCTCGAACGCTGATGTCCGGCGTGTCTTTCCGTTTGGTGGGCGAGAACCTGGCGCTGGCGTCCACGGCCCGGGCGGTGCACGCCGGCCTGATGGACAGTGAGGCGCATCGTGCCAACATCCTCGGAACCGAGTACCGCCGGGTGGGCATCGGGGTGGTGCGGGGTCCGCTGGGCCTGATGGTGGTCCAGGTCTTCGCCGGGTGAGGACTCTCGCGGGCAGGAAGGGTGCGGGGCGGTAGCGTGAGATCATGGCGACCATCGACATCTTGTTCAACGGGTACGTAGGGGGGCGGGTGGCGTCCACCGTGACGCTGGTGCGCGATGGAGCGGCCCGGGTGATCATCGACCCCGGTATGGTGCCCACGGCCGCTTCCATCCTCGATCCGCTGGCCCGCCTCGAGGTGGCGCCGGACGAGATCACCGACGTGGTGCTGTCACACCATCACCCGGATCACACCATGAACGTGGCATTGTTCCCCGGCGCCCGGGTGCATGACCATTGGGCGACGTACCACGGAGACGTGTGGGAGTCGCGTCCTGCCGAGGGCTTCCACGTCAGCCCGGGAGTGCGCCTCTGGGAGACGCCGGGCCACACCGCGCAGGACGTCACCACGCTCGTCGACGACGAGGCGGGAGTGGTCGCGTTCACCCACCTTTGGTGGACGGCGGAGGGCCCGGCGGAGGATCCTTACGCCACCGAGCCGGATCAGCTCCACCACCAGCGCTCGCGGGTGCTTGCCGTGGCGACGCGCATCGTGCCCGGCCACGGCCCGCTCTTCACTCCCGACGACGGCACCCCCCGCTAGTCGGCGGCGGGGCCGCCCGCCAGCCGGTCGGGGACCGCGTGAAGCGGCCGGGCATCGTCGACCAGTAGGACGCGTACCCCTGCTGCGGCCAGGTTCGCCGCCAGCTCCGGCCGCCCGGTGACCACGGCCATGCGCTCCAAACCCACCCCCACCGTCGACGCGACCCGGCGTATCACCCCGGGGTCGATGGCGCGCCCGAAGTCGGCCGAGGTGCCCACGCTCTCGAAGAAGTNNGTCCCCCACGGCGGCGAGCCGGTAGCGGGCGAACAGCACCTCCAGGGTGTGGCGTGCCCCGCCCGCGGCGTCACCGCCCGATGGCTCGAGCACCAGGGCCGGAACCAGATCGAAGACGAGCAGCCGGAGGTCGGGTGCATCTCCGGGCACGGGCGTACTCTAGGTGCGACCCCGTCGCGGAGCCCGCCGTGGAACTGCCTGAGCCTTCTGCCGAGTTGAGGGACCGGCTGCTGGCCGCCTATCGCCCCCAGGTGTCCCGCCGGCTGGCGGCGGTGGGGTTGGCCGCGCCGCCGGGCCTGGAGGAGGCGCTGGCCGCCGGAGAGGCCTGGCTGCGGGAGACGCTCGACGCGCTGCTGGAGGCCCCATTCATCGAACAGCGGAGGGGGCCTCTCGAGGTCTTCCAGGAGGCGATGCGTTTTCCCACCGCCGCGCTCGAAGCGGCCGGGGTGCCACCGCTGGCGAGGGACGACGTGGCGCAAGCCGCGCTCCCCGGCGACCACTATCAGCTGGCTCCGGCCTCGTCTCGGGAGCTGGGGGAGGAAACCTGGCGTGCCCATATCGCGTGGGGAGCAGCCAAGGCGAAGGCGGTGGCGCCGCAGGTGCGACCGCCGCAGGTGGCCGTGGTCACCGCCAACCTGCTGGACCGCACCCGGATCGAGTCCGCGGTCACGGCAGCCGGCTTCGACCCGGTCTTGTGGAGCGAAGCAGGCGCGGTCGCTGAAGGTCTCGGCAGCCGCAAGCCGGTGCTGGCCCTGGTCGATCTGGAACTGGACGAAGCTGATGCCGTCATCCGCGGCCTCGCCGAGGCCGGTGTGCGCACCGTGGCGTTCGGCCCCCACGTGGACGACCTGGCGCTGGCCCGGGCCCGCTCGCTGGGCGCCGCCGACGCGCTCCCCCGTTCGCGCTTCTTTCAGCGGCTCCCCGACCTGTTCCCCACCGTGGCGTGATCACGCCGGAGCCGGCCGGGCCACGCTGCCGCGCACCGCCACCGCAGTGATGCCGGTCAGCACCAGCACCACCCCCGTCCCCTGGACCGACGAGACCCGCTCGGCGAACAGCAACGCTCCCCACAGCAGCGTCCCCACCGGCTGGAGGAGGATCATGAACGACGTCTCGAGGGCGGGCAGTCGCGGCAAGGTGTAGGCGATGAGCAGCCATCCCGTTACCTGCACCGTCAGTGCCAGCACCAGCAGCCACCCGTGTGCCGGCCAGCGGGGAGCCAGGTCGAGGCCCGGCACCAGCAGCGAGCCGAGCGAGGTGCCGAGCAGCACCCCCGCGGTGGCATCGAGCAGCGGCCCATTGGGAGGGACGAGGGCTCGGTTCGAGGCCCGCAACGACATGATGAACCCGGCGTAGAAGACCCCTGCCGCCACCCCCAACGCGACGCCGAGACCGGGGCGGTCACCGTACGCCTCCGGAGAGCCCAACCCCGAGAGCAGCGCCACCCCGGCGAATACCAACGGGAACGCCGCCAGAGCAGTAGTGGAGGGTCGCTCCCGGTGGATCGCCCAGGCGGCCAGCGCCACGAACATCACCTGGGTGTTGGCCAGCAGCGTGGCGATGCCGGCACCGATGGCGCCGATCGAGGCGTGCCACAGGATCAGGTCGATGGCCCACAACAGCCCCGAGGCCACTGCCAGTCCGCGGGCGCGGGCGCGACGGGCGTCACGCGCCCGGGTGGCCAGCCACAGCGCGGCCAGAAAGGGCACCGCATAAGCGGCGCGGAAGAAGGCGGCGGTGATGGGGGAGACGTCGGCCAGCCGCACCAGAATCGCCGAGAACGATATGGCGAGCACGCCGCACAGGGCCGCCAGGTGGATCACAGCCGAAAAAGCTAGTACTTGGTACTAGGTACTTGGTACTAGGTACCGGCTTTGGCTGCTGCCGCCAGCTCCTCGAAGGCGTCGTGGATGGCGGCGGCGAAGTCGGCCAGGTCCGGCACCACGTCCCAGTCGGCGTTGAGCCCCCATGCCATGCGCCCGTCGTAGCTGAAGAGGGCCACCCCCACGCCGTGGTTGTGCCACAGGGGCACGATCGGGTATTGGGCGAGCAGCCGCGAGCCCAGCAGGTAGAGGGGGAATTGGGGGCCGGGCACGTTGGTTACCGTCATGTTGAACGGCCGGCCTCCGGCGGCGAGGCGGGCCCCCAGCGAAACCAGGGTGGCGGGGGCGTTGCCGGCGACTTGAACGACGGTTGCGGCTCCGAGTGCCTGGTCGGAACGTTTCAGCTCCATGGTCTCTTGCCTGATGATGGCCAGCCGCGCCACCGGGTCGGGCTCGGCGAGCGGCAGCGGTACCAACCACATGGCCACCTGGTTGCCCATCTCGCCCCGCCGGCCCGGGGCACGGACGCTCACCGGCGCCATCACCCTGAAATCCAGCTCACTGGGGTCCTCGCTGCGGTGCTTCATCAGGAAGCGGCGCACCGCCCCGGCAACGATGGCCAGCACCACGTCGTTGACGCTGCCCCCGAGCCGGTTCTTGATCTCCTTCACTGCCGCCAGCTCGAGCTCCAGCCACTCGAAGCGGCGGTTGGGGCCGATCTCGTCGTTGAGGGAGGTCCGCGACGCCGGCACCAGCCATCCCGAAGCCAGCGAGTGAGCCACCGCCTGGAGCCGTTCCCCGAACCGGTCGAGTAGAGCCTCGGACTCAGACAGGGTGCGGCCCAGATTGCGGGTGCTGTCCACGACTCGCCGCATCCGGCGGCCCGCCTCGCCGGCCAGCAGCGCCGCGCCCGAGGGAGCCCGGCGCGGTGTCCAGGGAGGCGCCGCTTCGATCTCGAGGGTGGGTTCGGCGCCGAGCAGCACCGCCATGAGGTCGACGCTGGCGATGCCGTCGATCATGCAGTGATGGATCTTGGTGATCACCGCGAAGCGGCCGCCCGCGAGGCCTTCGACCACCCACAGCTCCCACAGCGGCTTGCTGCGATCGAGCGGGATCGAGATGATGCGCCCCGCCACCTGCTTGAGCTGCTCGTCGCTTCCGGGGCGGGGAAGGCTGCTGTGGCGTACGTGGTAGTCGATGCTGAAGCGATCGTCGTCGACCCATACCGGGGCGCGCTCGACGGGGATGTGGGCCAGCCGCTGCCGGTAACGGGGCACGTAGTGGAGGCGCGAGGCGATGTAGCGGCTGATACGGTCGACGTCGATGGCGCCGTCGGGCCCCGCCAGCGGGCCCGCTTCGAAGCGCGCCACTCCGGCCACGTGCATGTGGGTGGCCGGAGACTCCAGCGCCAGGAAGGAGGCGTCCAGCGGTGAGAGCCGTTCGTACCCGGTGTCGTTCATGATGCGAGGTCCTGCGCTCAGCCTATCCGAGCCGGTGCCGGGCCTGAGCCGCCCGGGCAAGCTTGGTGGCGTCACGACGCGGCGACCCGAGAGCGCGCCGCCACCGGCGGGTCGCCTCCGGCGGTGACTCCACCGGCCGCGCAGCACGCCGCAGCTCGGCCGGCGGCGGGTCCCCGGCCGGTGTCGCCACGCCCCGCTTCTGGGCCGGCCGGCGGCGAGGGATCAGTCGTCTCCCTCGTATTTGAAGGAAACCTTGATCTTGGCCCGGTACAGGGCCACCGAGCCGTTCTCCAGGTGCATGTCGAGTTCGGCAACCTCGGCGATGCGTAGGTCCCGCAGCGTGCGGCCCGCCTTCTCCACGGCGGCCGCAGCAGCCCTCTCCCACGATTCCGAGCTGGTGCCCACCAGCTCGACGACCTTGTAGACGCTCTCCGCCATGGAGTCCTCCTTCCGCAGGTCACCGAGCCTACCCTTCCCCGCTCTCCGAGGCCGCGGGGGTGCGGTGCGGCGGGCGGGTGCCCCCGGCAGGATTCGAACCTGCGACACCCGGCTTAGGAGGCCGGTGCTCTATCCCCTGAGCTACGAGGGCGGATCGCGGCCAGTGTAGGCCCGGCGGTGGCCCCCGATCGGGGAGTCGCTGTGCCGGGCTAGGCTCGAAGGTGGTGGCTGATCGCTGTCCCAATTGCCGTTCCCGGGTGGCCGAAGACGCCGCAGTGTGCCCGGCGTGCGGGGGCCTGCTCGAGGATCCGGGGGCGCTCCATCCACCGCCCGACCTGCGGGCGTACAACGCCGAGCTGCGGCGCCGGCGGCGGGCCGAGCAACGGAGCGTGCTGCGCCGCGTCGTTACCTTCCTGGCGGCGGCGGCCCTCGCCCTCACCGTGCTGGCCGTCACCGGCAGCGCGGTGACCCCGGTCCACGACGAGAGCGACCCCCTCCACGGCCTGGGATTCGCCGCCTGCCAGGCTTGCGTCCGCCACCTGCAGGACCAGATGGGAGTGCCCGCTACTGCCCGCTTCCCCAATTGCCTGCTGGAGGTGGGCGGCTTCTATCGCGGCGGGGGCATCTACGACGTGAGCTCGTACTTCGAGGTGCCGGTTGCCGCCGGCGGGACGGTGGTCCGGGAATACTCCTGCCGGGTGCAGCGCTTCCCCGACGCTACCTGGGCCGTCCTCCAGCTCCGGCTGGAAGATTGAGCGGCGTACGGCCGGCTACGAGCCCGGGAGGGTCGCCGGCGCCTCGACGGACGCCACCCGCCGCAGTTGCCTGGCGGTGAGCACCAGCCACAGCACCACCAGCCCGAGGAAGAGGCGCTGCGGGACGCCCATGACGCTGGTGGCGGCGCCGAGCACCGAACCCCCCAGTCCCAGCGGGAGTGCCAGCGCCAGCAGCCTTGCGGTGGGGTGGAAGCCGCGCCAGCGCGGGTCGGCGGCGAAGCTGCGAGTGAGCAGGAGGGCGGCGCCGATGAGGCTCAGGTAGGCGACTGCCGACGCCACACCATGGATGCGGCCCGAGGTGGTGGTGATGGTGGTGGTGAAGCGGCCCTCGACGCTCACGTCGGTGGGGAACACTGCGGCCACCACGAGTCCCGCCAGTGCCAACCCCAACAGACCCAGCGCCGCCGAGGAGCGGGCTGCCGGAGCCAGCCCCCAGTGCAGTCCGGCGATGAGCGCCGTTCCGCCGACGGCGAGGGCGACGATGCCGGCTGTGAGCAGGCCGCCGTAGGGGCCGATGGCGTATTCACTCACCAGCCGGGTCACCGGGTCGTACTCCGACCGCAGCACGTGCAGGGCCGCCAGCGCGGCCACGAAGGCGCCAACCCCGGTCAGGGCGACCGTCCCGGCGGTGGCGGTTCGCCGGCTGCTCACCACTTCCCGGCGCATCGCGCGGAGGGTAATCATTGCGGCCGGCTGGAGGGCTACCGAAGTGCCGCTCGCCGGGATCGCCGAGGTCGACCGCCTTGCGCTGCCGCGCGATCCGCAGGGAGCGATGCTCCGCATCCTGGACGGTCTCCGAGGGAGCGGGCTGCCACAGCGATATAGAGTTGGCCGGGAGGCGCGGATCGGAGGCGCGTGCCCGAGCGACCTGCCGACGTGGTGGTGGTTGGAGCTGGGATCGTCGGCGCGTCCATCGCCTACCAGCTGGTGCGCCGCGGCGCCGGGCGGGTGGTGGTGCTCGACAAGGGGATCGGCGTCGCGGAGGGGTCGACGGGAGCGTCTTCGTCCATTGTTCGCACCCGTTACACCCACCCGGAGCTGGTGCGGCTGGCCTGGGGTGGGCAGCGTGCCTACCGCAACTGGGCGGAGTTCACCGGCCTCACTGAGCCTCGCTCCGAGTTCCACCCGGTGGGGGTGCTGTGGATGATGGGGGAGGAGCGCGAGGTGGTGCTGCGGGACCGGGACCGGCTGATCGCGGCGGACGTGGTCGCCACAGCGCTGGACTCCGCGGCGGTCCGGGAGCGGTTTCCGGCCCTCTCTACCTGCGGGGCGCGGTTCGACCTCACCGGCGAGGAGCCCCACACCTGCGTCGAGCACGACGCCTTCCTCTTCGAGGAGGAGGGCGGGTTCGCCGATCCGGTGGGCGCCAATCAGGACCTCCTCGAAGCCGCCCGGCGGGAGGGCGCCGCGGTGCGCTATCGCTCCCAGGTGGTAGCGGTGCGCCGAGACGGCGGGCGGGTGCGGGGCGTCGACCTCGCCGACGGTAGCCGCATCGACGCCCCGGTGGTGGTCAACGCCGCCGGGCCCTGGTGCGGCCGGCTCAACGACCTGGCCGGCATCGAGCTGAAGTGGAGCTTGCGGCCCACCCGGGTGCAGGTGCTCTACCGGGAGTGGCCGCCGGAGGTGCCGGGACCGCTGCCGGTGGTGGGCGACGCCTCCAGCGGCATCTACCTGCGCCCGGAAGCTCGCGGCCAGCAGATCCTCTTCGGATCGATCCTCCCTGAGGACGAGCAAGAAACGGTGGCCGACCCCGACGACTACAACCGCAACGCCGACGCCGCGTTCCGTGACGTCAAGATCCATGGGTTGCACCACCGCATTCCCGGTCTCCCTCACCGGGGAGCCGTGACCGGCATCGCCGGCCTCTACACGGTGAACGTGGAGGATGTGCACCCGGTGGTCGGGCCCACCGCTCTGGAGGGCTTCGTCGTGGCCAACGGCTTCAGCGGCCACGGGTTCAAGCTGGCCCCCATGATCGGGGCACTGGTGGCCCGCTGGGTGACCGGGGAAGCGGCCGACTTCGACACCGACGTTCCCATCGAGTTTCTCGCCGTCGACCGGCAGCCGCTGTTGGTGCCGGTGAAGAACGTGCTCGCGTAGGGGCGTCCCGCCCCGGCGCGGCTGAACCTGGCGATCCGGCCGGTACGTGAACAGGTCAATTCCACGGCGCCAAGTACCGATTGGGAGATTGAGATTCGCGTCGTCCCGGAGAACCATGCTCGGCATGACCCCGCAACCCAGCAAGCCGGACCCGGCGGATTTCGAGGCCACGCCGGCAACGCCGGAAGGGGGTCCGTTCGCCCGACTCGACCTCGCGGCGCGCTGGCACTCGCTGCGCCGGACCGCGGCACTGGCGGGGGTAGCGACTGCGCTGGTTCTGGGCGTGGTGTGGGGCTGGCCGGCGGCGCTGATCGTGGCAGGGCTGCTCCTGGTCCCCATCGTGGACTCCGGCTACCGGGGCAGGCGCCCGGGCACTTCTCAGCTGACCTCGATGCTCATCGACAGCACGATCGCCGGTGCGTGTCTTCTGCTCATCCAGGTGCCGGCGCTGGCGGCCGCGGTCCCCTTCACCTACTTCGCCACTGCGGCGGGGCTCTTCCTCACCAGAGTGCGGGCGCTGCTCGCTGTGGCCTACTCGGCGGTGTGGATGGTGGGTTTGGTGCTGTTGCCCGCTATGCTGCCCGCCCGTCTCGAGTCTCCCCCGGTGCGCACTGCGCTGGTGGGATCGATCGTGACCGGGCTGTTCGCCCTCTTGCTGGTGACGCTGGTGGTGGCGGTGGCCCACCGCCTGCGCACCTTCGATGCGGTGCGGGAGCGCCGACTCCGCTACGCGGCGGCGCTCACCGAGTGCTCGCAAGCCTTCCTCGCCGGCCGCGGTGATGCCGCCATCGAGGCGGCCTTGGAGGCACTACAGCAGGCAACGGATGCGAGCGCGGTGTTCATCGAGGTCAACGTCGACGACCCGGCGCTGGGTTCGTGCAGTCAGCTGACCCACGAGGTTGTCGCTCCCGACAGCGAGCCCGATCCCGAGGGTTACTGGGCGAAGGTCCCCTGGGCCAAGATGCCGGCCTGCCACGCCCGTCTCTCCCAAGGCCTGCCGTTCGCCTTCCACATCGCAGAGCTGACCGGGGAGGAGCGGGCACTCTACGATCGCACGGACATCAAGTCGGAGCTGGACGTACCCATCATGATCGATGGCACCTTCGTGGGGCTGCTCGGGTTCTCCGACCTCCACGTGGAGCGTCTCTGGGAGCCCGACGAGGTGCACATGCTGGGGATGGCCGCCCAGATGATCGCCGCGTTCTGGCAGCGGCAGGCGGCTCACCGGCAGCTCGAGGAGCTGATTCGCTCCAAAGACGAGTTCATCGCTTCCGTCAGTCATGAGCTGCGTACGCCGCTCACCGCGGTGGTTGGGCTGGCTCACGAGCTGCGGAGTGATTGGGAGCGGTTCGGTGATGGGGAGGGCAGGGAGCTGGTGTCCGTCATCGCCGAGCAGAGCTCGGACGTGGCCAACATCGTGCAGGACCTGCTGGTGGCCGCCCGAGCCGACATCGGGGTGTTGACGGTGTTTCCCGAAGCCGTCGACATGGGCGCGGAGATCGAACGAGCCGTCGACGAGTGCGACCCTGCCGACCGGGGGCGGGTCGCGGTCGACATGAACGGCGGGGCCAAGGCATGGGCCGATCCGGCCCGTGTCCGCCAGATTCTGCGCAACCTGCTCTCCAACGCCGTCCGCTACGGTGGCGAGCACGTTGCGGTGCGGGCGCGGCGGCAGGGCCCGGTGCTGCGTCTCGACGTCGTCGACGACG
>JABAOH010031943.1_pt1 | contig 26140 bp, 23 predicted proteins | sample 7062181 | NCBI WGS metagenome assembly JABAOH01 (sample SAMN14538630, study PRJNA623070) | marine sediment metagenome | biome: marine biome [ENVO:00000428]; feature: marine pelagic biome [ENVO:01000023]; material: deep marine sediment [ENVO:00002113]; isolation source: pool of 5 deep marine... | reverse complement strand
CGTTGCGAGTATCGAGCATCGAGAAACGAGTTTATCTTCCACTCCGCAGCCGCTCCGCGTGGAAGTCGTCTAATTGGTCAATTGCAATTATCTTTTTCATGGTGGTTTCAAAGTCGTATTCCAGCCGTACAAAATGCACCTTGTTTTCATTCACATACACATAGCTGGCCCGGTTGTCTTTATCCCGGGGTTGTCCGACAGAGCCGATATTGATAATTGCTTTCTCGTCTTCGATAATCGGATAGACATTACCAAGCTCGCCCGGCAGATAGAAGTCCGGCTCATCAAGAAATACGCCGGGCATATGCGTATGGCCCACAAAGCAGATGTGCTTGACACGCTCGAACAGCAGCCGAACCTTTACCGGATTGGTGTAAACATCATCGGGAAAGATGTATTCATTAACCGGCCTTCTGGGCGAAGCGTGAACAAAATCTATTGTTGGCGTGTTATCTCCCAGTTTCGTCTTGAGCGTCTGCCGCATCGGCAGCTTGCCCAAAAAGCTCCAGCGTCTGTCGCGGCGCTGTTTTTCTTCTTCCGATTCCAAAACTTCCCTGCTCCAGAAGCTTGCCTGCTCCGCCCCGTAGTTGAAATTTGTCGGCTCATAAAAAACTGCATAATCGTGATTGCCCAGAACGCACCACTTAGTCTTTTCTATAACCAGATCAAGACATTCCCTGGGGTTTGGCCCATAGCCGACCACGTCTCCCAGGCAATAAATCGTCTTTATGCCCCGCTTCTCAATATCAGCCAGAACCGTAGTTAAAGCTTCGAGGTTCGAATGTATATCGCTCAGAACCGCAAACATATACGTCCTTAAAGGGGACCCCACCTTGACTGTCTCGGCTTGGTCGAGCCATGACGGGCGGAAGACCCAAACAAAAGCAACTCTTTTTTTCACATAAAAATCTCTTAATAGCAGAAATATTACAAAAATGCCAGAATATTTATTAGCTTTTCTCATTTATCGCTTCATGATTGACAGGGAGGTGGGGCCAAACCCGCCTTGCCTGTCTCGGCTTGGCCGAGCCCAGGCAGGCGGGAACACAGATCTGTTATTTGTTTGCTTTGGCCCTCAACGTTGTTATAATACCGCAAAACGATAAGAAACTGACCAGTCCGCATTTGTCTGGTGGATACGAGAAACGAAAATGGTAGGTATGACTCTTCTTGAAACTCGGGACCTGGTAAAGAGGTACTCCGGCCGAATTGTTGTTAACGAAGTATCCATTACGATCGAACAGCAGAGTATTGTAGGGCTTTTAGGCCGAAACGGAGCCGGCAAAACCACTTCCTTCAGAATGATTATGGGTATGGTTACACCAAACAGCGGCTCGGTCATCTTTGAAGGCAGGGACATCACGAAGCTGCAGATGTACAAACGCGCCCGCCTCGGTATTGGCTACCTCTCACAGGAGCCCAGTATCTTTCAGCGCCTCAGTGTCCGCGACAACCTCTATGCGATTCTGGAAACGATGTCCATCACCAGGGCCGATCGCAACCGCAAGGCTGATATGCTCATTGAGCGTTTCGGGCTAACTGAGGTCACCAATAGTCAAGGCAGATTTCTGTCCGGCGGCGAGCGAAGGAAGCTTGAAATCGCCCGGGCTATGGTAACCGACCCTTCGTTGATTCTTTTGGATGAGCCGTTCAGCGGCGTTGACCCTATTGCCGTTGAGGATTTGCAGCAGGAGATCCGCCAGCTCGTCGCTTCCGGTGTCAGTGTGCTCGTTACCGACCATAATGTCGAGAGGACGCTCGAAGTGGTCAATAAGGCCTATATAATCGACCATGGCAGGGTGATAGGAGCTGGCTCACCGGCCGAAATAGTCCGCAACGAAATGATCAGAAAACTCTACCTCGGAAATACATTCGCCGGCGATGAATTCGACAATAATAAGCAGGAAGGAACTGCGTTTCGCGAGAACCAAGCGCAACTTACGTAAACTCAAACGTCGAAATTCGAAATTAAAGACTAATTCGAAGGCCCTGCTTCGCCTGTCTCGGCTTGGCCGCTTGTCGGGGCGGAGCCAAGACGGGTGGGAACCAAATATGATAGATATTGAGAAATGTCGAATCACGCATTACCCGGCTAAGGTTTTGGCCAGTCGCGCAAAACCGATTGAAAAAATCGATGATAATATCCGCCGATTGGTAGAAAAAATGACCGACATTATGCTGGAACACAAAGGTATCGGCTTGGCAGCACCACAGGCGGGCGTATCGCTGCGGCTTTTTATAATATCGCTCGATGGAACCAGAGAAAACCTCAAAGTCTACATAAACCCAACCGTTACGCCAACGGGAGAACCTGGCTCAATAGATGAAGGATGCCTGTCGGTGCCGGGCATTTTCACAAAAATTCGAAGATACAAAAAATGCAAGGTTACGGCCACCGGCCTTGACGGCAAAGAGTTTTCCGAGCAGGCCGAAGGGCTCTACGCAAGGGCTCTGCAGCATGAGTACGACCATATCGAGGGCATGACCATCGTCAATCATATGGGCCAGGCCGCCAAAATTGTACATCGAAGACAACTCAAAACACTCGAAAAAGCAAAAGGAAAGAATTCAAAAAAAAGACCAGAAAATCTTACGTCTTGATATGTAATTTCGATATTTGAATTTTAATGTTTGATTCCCATGAAGATAGTATATCTCGGCAGCGGCGAATTTGGCATTGAATGTCTGAATGCTTTATGCCAGTCAAGCCATAGCCCCCGATTTATTGTAACACAACCTCCACACCCGGCCGGCAGAGGTAGAAGGTCAAAGCCAACACCGGTAGCTCACTGGGCAAATAGCCATTCGGTGCCTTTTGTTGAAACAGACGACACAAACACACCACAGCTCATCAAGGAAATAGCACACCATGAGCCGGATTTGATTGTGGTAATTGCGTTCGGCCAAAAAATCGGCAACGAGTTGATAAACCTGCCGCCCAGAGGTGCCATAAATGTCCACGCCTCTTTGCTTCCGAAATACCGCGGGGCCGCACCGATAAACTGGGCGATAATCAACGGCGAAACCAAAACCGGTATCAGCATAATCACCCTGGCTGAAAAAATGGACGCCGGCGATATCCTGGCACAATCACAAACCGACATCGGACCCGATGAAACAGCCGGTCGATTGCATGACCGATTGGCACAACTGGCGGCACCGTTATTATTAGAAACAATCACCAAGATAGCTGACGGCACAGCCATCTACACCGAACAGGACCATTCCAGGGCCACCCTCGCGCCTAAGCTGAAAAAATCCGACGGCTTCGTGGACTTCAATGAACCAGCCGAGGCTCTTCGAAGAAAAATACTTGGCTGTTGGCCCTGGCCTGGTGCTTCGACCACCTACCTCTCGAAGAAAACCAACAAATCTGTACAGGTAACCATCGCAATGGCTGAAGTAGTCAAGACCTCAAACCCCACCAGCTTGCCGGCTGGAATACTCGATGAAAACCTAAATATAATCTGCGGTGCAAACGCCTTAAAGATTACAAAAATCAAGCCGGCAGGCTCGGCGCTTATGGACTTTAAAGATTTTGCTAACGGCCGACAAACTCGCCCAGGTGATTTGTTTACGAAGATAGATAAGCCAGACCCAACTCGGTAAGATACCGCTGGCCAAAGACCTAAACCCGCACAACTCCTCAGAAATGCCAGAGACCGACAACGTCATACAAACGGAAAAATTACTCCACTTCACCGAAGCCCGACCTTACAAGGCCGGAACACGAACACAAATCTAATCCACAGCTTTTCCACAAAACGAACTTACGATGTGCAAAACCTGTGAAAAATAATTTTTTTTTGTGCGCAAAGTCAATGATGACAGCAACCTCTACCAAGTGGAAAAGAAATTTTCCAAAACGCAATTGATTTGTCTTTTCGTTGTCCAATAATAGCTAACTGGCCGCTTTGATATATTATAAAGAAAATGGACTCTTATCCTGGATCTAATCAGATGCAATACTGTGTTCAATAGGTGCGGGATAAGGGCCTTACAAATGGAAACCCTTGGTAGGGGGAGAATACTAATGCAGAGTACAATCACGGATGAGAGTTCTCGCAAAGTAGCGTCGGGACCCCATTTGCAAAACATCGCAAATGGGGACCCGGCCCACATAAGTGCTATCAACGAAGCTCTTGCTGAGAAGGTAGGGGCGCAAAAGTTTCGAATCTGGTTTAAAAACTCTACCAAGTTGACACTTACCGGCGGATACCTGAAAGTCGGCGTGCCAAACCTTTTCATAGCAAGCTGGATTGAAAACCATTTTTTGAATGAAATCAACCAGGCGGTTCGGGCGGTTACCGGTACAGAGGTAAAGCTTACCTTCGCCATCGACCCTGAGCTTTCCAGCAGTCAGAGGCGAACCCAACTGGATTCGCAGGCATCCGCCGTCGCGACAGTGGAAAATGCCCGGAATCGTTCCCAATCTTATCGCAGACGCAAAGGGCCCGGGTCCCTACTTCGTAAGAGCCCAACTCCGCTTCGCGGCAGCCCAACCAAAATATCCACCATGGGCGAACATCAGAAGAAAAGACTAAAACTAAGTCTTGATACATTCATTGTCGGCTCATCAAATGAACTGGCCTACAACGCCGCCAAAGTCGTTGTAAATGAGCAGCTAAGCCACGTTCTCCCAGAGCGCGGCCCCTCCTTCAATCCGCTGTTTATTCACGGAGGATACGGCCTCGGCAAAACACATCTGCTGCAAGGGATATGCAATGCGGTGTGCAAGAGGCGGCCCCAGACTAATTGGCTATATCTCTCAGCGGAGGATTTTGCCAATCAGTTCGTGCTGGCCTTGAAGACAAAAAAGCTGGAGGCTTTTAGACGACGAATGCGACAAACGGACTTGTTAGCAATCGACGATATTCACTTCTTGGCCAGCAAGCCTTCAACGCAGGAGGAATTCCTGCATACCTTCAATACAATCAATTTGGCAGGTAAACAGGTTGTCCTCGCTTCCGATGCACCTCCGAAGATGATAGGACAACTGTCCGAAAAGCTGGTTAACCGCTTCGTCTCCGGAATGGTTGTCAAGATCCAGACTCCTGACTTCCACACCCGCTGCCAGATATGCAGACAGTACGCAAAACAATTGACAATTGACAATCACAAATTGAAAATTGGAAAAGCCGTCCCTGAAAGCGTAATAAAATACATCGCCGAAAATCTGCGCACCAACGTGCGGGAATTGGAAGGGGCGCTGCTGAAATTAATTGCATATTCAGCACTGGCCGGCACCACCGGCTATGGACCGGACCGGCCTTCGGCCGGCGAAAAAATCAACCTGTCTATGGCCAAAGCGGTTCTGGCTGAACATCTGGAAAGGTGCGACCCCATTGTGCACATATCGGACATCGAATCAGCCGTGGCGACTTATTTCGGGATAACACCGGCCAATATACACTCGTCCAAGAAAAACAGAACAGTGGCTTTGGCCCGCCATTTCAGTATGTATCTAATCAGAAAGCACACAAAAATGTCGTTCTCCGAGATTGGCAGATTTATGGGCAATAAAAACCACGCCACCGTGCTTTTGGCCTGCAAAAAAATCGAAGACCTGACAAAACAAAATACGAAGCTCAACTGGCAAGGTCCGGCTGGCAATAAAGCCTCCAAAGCAAAAGCCGTACTTGCCCAGCTTGAAGCCAGTATCTAAACACTAATACCAATTGTACTTAATCACAACGCTTTTAATGGATTATCAGATGTGGTTCATGGTGCTATCGGGCCAACAACTATGAAAAAATAGAAAAACAAAGGAGGACAAAATTATGAAGCCGAAACGACTTACTTTTACCATGATTTTACTTTCTACTTTATTTATTTTCACCGCTGCTGTTGTTTTCGCCGGAAAAAGACCCAGTTGTTCATCTGAACTTCCGGTTAAATGGGGAGAACTTACTGCGCCCGATTTTATAAAAGCAGTGGAAAAATCCGGAGGCCTCTGTCTTATTCCAATAGGTGTCTTCGAAAAGCACGGACCTCATTTGCCGCTTGGAACAGACTTATTTGACGTCAGGGAAATTGCTATACGTGCGGCCAAAAAAGAATATGCTCTTGTCTTCCCGGAATACTATTTCAGCCAGATATTAGAAGCAAAACACCAGCCCGGAACAATTGCATACAGCCCTAAGCTCATTTTGGATATCCTGCAGGAGACATGTGATGAAATTTCCCGTAATGGAATTAAGAAAATTGTCCTTGTGAACGGACATGGCGGAAACAATAATTTTCTACCTTTTTTCAGCCAGGCGCAGCTTGAAAAACAAAGGGACTACTGCGTCGTATTGTTCAGACCCCAAACGAATCCGAAAGTTGCTGAAAAAGTAAAAAAGCTCAAAGAGTCAAAAAATGGCGGACATGCAGGAGAAACTGAGACCTCGATGATGCAGGTTTCAAGACCCGACCTCGTGCATATAAACCGCGCAAAAGAACAGTCTGGCCAGGACCTGGCACGCTTAAAACACCTCCCAACCAACTTTACGGGAATATTCTGGTATGCTAAATACCCAAACCACTATGCCGGGGACGGCAGCTATGCTAAACCCGAGCTCGGCGAATTGTTAATAAATTCTCAGGTTGATCAGCTTGTTGACTTAATCAAAATCCTGAAAAAAGACGACACTATCCTAAATCTCCAGAACCGCTTTTACAACGAATCCAAAAAACCGCTCAAAACAAAACAGTAACACACATTATTAATAATGACCCCAAAGAAAATAAAAATCCTGCTTATGATTAGCAGGATTTTTAACTGTACCCACAGGGGGGGACTGGTACATCCCGGTATAAACCTCAGGAATTTAAGATTGGTTTCCAGTATTCATAATATTCACTACATAGCAATGCGCGCTATACCTCAATGACATATAGTTAGGTAAGGCGCGATGAATCGCACCAATTCTGGTTTGAATTTTTAAGATGGATTTGATATTATATTAGAAAAGAAGCTCTACAGTGTAGCTAAGCAAGAATATATCTTTGTCTATGGGAAATCGCAGTTAAGAGTCTTTAGACCGGGAAAATAGCTTATGAAAACAGATTATTTGAGACATAAGAAAGAACTGATTCCATTAATGCTGTTCGGTGCTTCAGTGCTTATGGCACTTTTGATCTTGATTAAAGTAGTAGGTTTCTTTGTGTTCTCGGCCAGAGCAGAGAACTTAATTGAAAGAGCCATTGCGCAGAATGACACGGATACCAAAGATACAAAAAAGTACTTTGCCGAGTCTAAGGCACTTGCTGAGGGATTAAAGAAGAACAATTTGTTCGCGCCACCTCCACCAAAGCAGCACCCGGTTAAGGAGATATGGGGTATCCTTGGCGACGAAGTCCTGATAAAAGGAAAATGGTACAAGGTCGGCGATACGATAGGAGACGCTAAGATTCTGGCAATAGGACCTACTTCGGCCAAGATCGACTGGAACGGTGCGGAAAAAGTATTTCTCCCCATTGATGCAGCAATTCCTGAAGCTCCAAAGGGCTCACAGGCTAAAAAAGCAGTAGCCAAGGCAGGTGGAGCTGATACGGTTGTAATTCAGTATGAGAGAGATCCGATGTCCGACCGGAAAGGTAAGGGCAAAGGAGAAAAGAAAAAAGGGGATACAAGTTGGGCAAGAAAAATGAGCATGGATGAACTCCGCAACACGCGCGAAAAGATAGAGCGATACATAAAGAAATTAAGAGCGAAGGGCGTCACAGATCCTGAGAAATACGAAGGTGCAATGATAAAAATGGAAGTGGTTGAGAGCGCCATATGGGAAAGGGGAGGTTCTAAATGAGCTATTGGAAAATCCTATGATGAACGCGACAGAACCTGTTATGAAAAGCTTACAAGCCCCAATACGAACCGAAGATGAAGTGCCACAAAATGCACAAGCTGTATCGCGTATGGATTGTGCTGTTTTGGTGGAACGCTTTCAGAACGGTTAAATCAGCGCCTTCAATGAAATCGTTGGCAGATGGCTCAAAGACCCTGAAAACTTTGAAAAAATAAAAAATAGGAGCGGCCCCACTGTACCTAATAATGCAGGAAAGAATGGCAGGCAGAGACGGGACTTATATCGAATCATCAATAGCTTTTTTAACCATATCCACGGCTGGTGACTGGGGCATCCTTTCGTAAGCTGTGTCCATCGCCTCTTTGGCCTCCTGGAGTTTACCCATCCGGTAGTAAACATAGCCTAAGAGAAAGNNCCTAAGAGAAAGTGCAACTGGTCTGCGTCGCTTTTTTCCAGCCATTCCTTAACATCGGCTATCCTGCTCTGGAGCTTATCCATACCGCCTAACGTAGCCACAAAGTCGATTTCGGACCGTGCATATTCAGGGTCAACCTCGATCGCTCTGGAAATAAACAGAGCACTGCTCATATATTCGCCAGCAGCGAATAACGCATGGCCCCTACCGGCAAGACTTAGCGCCAAGCCGAAGGCATGGACCGGGTCCGAGCCGGCTTCGCCGGGGGCCAGCCTATAAATGGACGCCAGAGCAAAAGAGTCTGCAGCCCGATAGTACATCCCTCGTCTTAGATAGTCTTCCGCAGCCCAGATGTGCTCATTGAACTTAGTTTCCGAGAAAGATTCAAAGCTTCTTTGTTGACCTATAATGCGTTTAGCCCTGGACTGGATCATGTTAGCCTTCGGCTGGTCGGTTTGCGAAAGTTCATCTAACTCGTCCAACACAAAACTTCTCTCACCGGAACTCTCTCGAGCTTCTATTTCGCTAAGCATCTCAACAAAATAAAGTTCGTCCTCGCTTACCTCTAATTCACCATCAGCAGCTTCCTGTAGTCTGTAAAGGAGGCCATCTTTAAGGGAATCGAGGCCAACAAAGTCGGTTGTTGCTCGGACCGACCGTTGGCCGGCTCGTTCGGTGCTTACGGCTCGGCGCGTCTCTTCCGGTCCGGCCTGCAGACGCGCATCGACGGACTTTGTTAAATCATTGAGTTGCTGTCTTATGCGCTCAAGAACCTCGAGACCCCCGACGCCTTCTTTCGCGTTTGGGAACCCTTCACGTTGCCCCTGTTGTTGCAGAGGCCCCAGAGTTCTCAAACGCCATGTATCGCGTTTGCCGGACTCGGCTATTCCCTCATCTCTTATAGGTTCACCTTCCCAATTCGGGGCTTGTTGCAGGGACTCGGCAAACGCGCCTCCCCGAAGGTCGGTATGATCGAGCCCGGTATTGCCGGGTACGTTTGAGGAGCCCCACAAAATGGAGCCATCCTGCAAGGTCGAATCCCTTGCGGCAGTAAACTCGTCTCCGCGAATGCGGGCAGCACTGAGCGCTGAAGGCCGGGCGAAAGTTTCCTTCATCTGTTCCTTTGGCGATTGAATCACAAACCTGCCCTCAGCGGACAAATCTCTCTTGCTCACCGGGCCTGTTGGAAATAGTCTCAAAGAGTCACCCTTTTCTGCTATGCTTTGTTCTAATCCGCCCACTTCATCTTCCATCTGCTTCAGGCCGCGACCGAGAATTTCGGGATCCCAAACACTTTTTATCCCGCTTGTGGTTCCTTCCATCCGGCTCTGATATTGCTTCCTGATGCCCTCGGTTCGGTCTAACTTTTCACCTCGTCGGTATACGCTGAGTTCACGCCGAGCCAATTGCTCTATTTCCTGCGGACTTAGCGACATTGACCAGCGTTGCCCAAGCGCACTATATTGTGTGTGGGGTCCCCACAATTTTACATCAGAGACAGAAGTATCCCGGCTGGACAAAGCTTGTGTCTTAGGTAAAGGTTCCAAACCAAACACGTCCGGTGCACGGCTGCTAATCCTTGTGCCTGCCGGCCTGAAAACCCCGGAGCGACCCGGCCTTGTAGTAGTTACCGTCTCTGTCGGTGAATAATATGGCCGAGCCCTGTATTTGCCAGCATAATGGCCAAAATCCTCTGCGCCGGCTGAATCCCTCAAAAAAGACTGAAGCGATGTTGACCCAAGAGTTGCCCCGAAACTTGTAGCCGACCGATACGGCATAGTGCCACGGAAGTGCCTGCCACGGCGAATATTGCCGGTAATTACAAGATTACTGCTGGCATCAATCGGGTTAGGACTGGCAATCAAACCGCTTTGGATACTGCTCGGCGGAACAGTGCTCAAGCCAACTGGATTTCTTATCGCAGGATTTTCGACCCCTGAACCAGTCTGGGGCCAGGCTGTTGCCAAACCAAGTGTAAAAAATAACACTACCACAATAATGAGTAGCCGATTCTTCACAATATTAGACATCTTTCTGTCCACAAACAAATATGTTCGAAATTAAACAATCAACTATTTCAGACGTTTGGGTCCTGCTTATACTTCGGCTTTTCAGCCCAGTTAAGTTTGCTCGCCAGAGTATCCCATTGGCTCCGAAGCGGATTATTCACAATTAGAAAATCGCAGCTCTGTTTCTCGACTCTCACCACATCATCGATTGACAGCCCCAACGAAACCTGACCATCAACAGAGACGGTCGTGCCTTTATTGACCCGGATGCCAAAGACCTCCACTCTGCTGTCGGCGTTGATAACGATCGGCCGAAAGCTCAGCGAATGAGGACACATCGGCGTAATAACCATTGCCTCCATCTTAGGCGACAGTATTGGCCCCCCTGACGATAGATTATAAGCCGTTGATCCTGTCGGGGTGGAGATTATCAACCCATCACTGATACAACCGGCGAGCGGTTGACCATCCACCGATATCTTAAGCTCAATCATTTTAAAGGGCGGCCCCGCCGTGATAAAAATGTCATTGAGAGCTGCTGAGCAAAATTTTTCGGTTCGGCCCGTTTCCCGGCCATCACTGAAAACTTTACAGCCCAGCATCATCCGCCTCTCTATCACAACCTTGCCCGACGTTAAGCAAGAAAAATAATCTTTAAGCTCGCCAACGCTGAATTCCGCCAGGAAGCCAAGCTTGCCAACGTTAACGCCTATTACCGGCACACTTACTTTACTCAGACTCCTCGCCGTCGCAATGATGCTCCCATCGCCGCCGAAAACAACCGCAAAATCGCATTTTTTTGGAATCTCGGCCTTTCCAGGTGTCCGGACGGCCGTCTGGGCGTTCGGATCGACCATGACCACCGACCCGGACGAATTGTCGCTGGCATTCCTTAAATCCTCAATGCTGTAATTTGCTATTATATCGGCCTTATCTTTCGCAAAACCGATAAATTCCTCAATCGCCTCGCCGACTCCCTCTTTTTTCGGATCACCGAAAATCACCAATTTGGGCAGAGATTTTGTATCTCGCATCTCGTATCCCTTACCGCGACTCACACTTTCAGCAACTCTTTTGCCGTCTCTACTATTTTATCGGCATTTACACCGACCTCCATAAGCTGAGCATCGCGCGAATTGTGCCCGATAAATCTTCTCGGCGCACCAAGCACCGATATCGGTCTTGTAATTACCGTCCCGAGAGTTGTCGCAGCCAATTCGAGCACAGCCGAGCCGAACCCGCAGGCCGTGGTGTGGTCCTCTACCGTAATTATACCCTTGCCTTCGTTGGCCAACAGAACTATCTTCTTATCGACAGGGGCAGCGAACCGCCCGTTAATCACATCAACCGCAATCCCCTCCTTAGCCAACAACGCCGCTGCTGTCAATGCCTCTGTCAAAACACTACCGTAACTGACAATCGCAATAGCTGAATCTTTTTCCTTCTTGACGACCACGCTTTTGCCTAACTTAAACGGCTTGGCACAGGCAGCTCTGACGAACTTACGCGGTGGAACAAGATCCTTCGGATACCTTATGACAACCGGCTTATCTTCACCCAGAGCAAATTCCAGAGCCAGTCTTATTTCAATATCATTTGCCGGTGCCGTCAATACCATATTAGGCATCATCCGTAAAAATCCAATATCCATCAAACCGTGATGCGTCGGGCCGTCCGAGCCAACGACTCCAGCCCTGTCGACACAAAAAACGACCGGCAGTTTTTGTAATGCCACCTCCTGAACTATCTGGTCAAAACTCCTCTGTAAAAAGGTCGAATAGATACAGACCACCGGCTTTAAGCCGCTTCTGCACAGCCCCGCTGCAATATCCACAGCCGCACTCTCGGCAATACCCACATCATAGAACCTCTCAGCGAACCTTTTGCGAAACTCCACCAGCCCCGTACCATCGCACATTGCCGAGGTAATAGCAACAATTCTATTGTCCTTTTTCGCTAACTCTGTCAGATGCATACCGAATACATTAGTGAAGTTTTGCCGGCTCGGTACCAAGGCTGACTCAACAGCACCTCTGTTTGTCTTGAACGGGCCGGTCGAATGAAATTTGCTTGGACGGGAATCGGCTGGCTGAAAACCTTTGCCCTTCGTTGTGTAAACGTGCAGAATTGCCGGGTGATTCAAGTCGGCCAACGCCCTGAACAACTGTATAAGTGAGCCGATATCATGTCCATCAACCGGACCAAAGTACGGAATATTAAGGCTCTCAAACATCTGACTGGCCGGCAGAACCATTCGAATACTTTTCTTAATTCTTTCAATGGCTTCATCAACACTTTTGCCGATAACGGGCATGTGCTCTAAAATATTGCGGGTGGTCTTGCGCAAATCCTCATAGGTCTGACTTAGCCGCACTTTGGAGAAGTATTTCGCCACTGCCCCCTGAGTAGGGTCTATCGCCATCGAGTTGTCATTGAGCACGATTAGTAACTGCCTTTTGACCAATCCGAGATTATTGAGTGCCTCGAAAGAAGCGCCGTTAACGATACTGGCATCGCCAACTACTGTAACGATCTTATCCTTCTTGTTTTGTTGGCTCTGCCCTATCGCCATCCCAATCGCCGTCGCTATCGAAGTCCCGGCATGTCCGACGACGAACTGGTCATACACACTTTCAGCCGGATTTGGAAAGCCGCTAATCCCCTCAGCGTGGCGAAGGTACCCAAATTTGTCTTTTCTTCCGGTGATAATCTTGTGCGTATAGCATTGATGGCCAACGTCCCAGAGCAGTTTGTCGGCTTTGAAATCGAAGACATAGTGCAGTGCCAGTGTCAACTCCACCACACCGAGGTTGCTTGCAAGATGTCCGCCGGTTTTACTGACCGAGTCGAGAATAAACTGGCGTATTTCGTCGGCCAGTATCTTTAGCTCCGGCACCGACAGTTTCTTCACATCCTCTGGACTTTCAATCCAATGCAGAAACTTTCTCTTTTCGTTCGTTTTTTGCATAATATTATTCAACCCTTTGCAATCAAGTTTCCAACGGGGCCGGTTTGCTCTAATAATTTACCCATTTTCGTCCTTCGAAGCTATAGGGAGAATGGGCGGGATTCTGTTTCTGACAGTTATCTAACCTAATACGAGCAATATCAATCAAATGTGCAGGTAGCTGCCGTCAAATCACAATTTTTTAAAGAAATTTTAACCCATGCTAATATAGCAGCTTAATCCAAAAACACCATTAAAAAAACGTTCTTTTTCGCATCAAACTTGCAGGTTGATCCAATTATGGAGCGGTCCGCATGTTTCGGCTCTGGAACAAACGATGTTTGTTGCCTGATGCTCGCTGAAGTTGCCAACTGTCGAGCCGGCAGATTGGCATAGGAATTCCAAGTTGATGCCAAGAAAGTTATTGGTCGGCTGGTTTATGGAGTGTCTGGCGTGTAAGGCAGCCTTTATCCGGATGACGCCGGCGAATTGGGCAGTGGGACAAAAAGGCAGGATTTTCGCAAACGACACGCAGCAACAGACTCCCGGCCAAGACACCGGAGTTGTCAGGCAAAATTCAATTATTAATAAACGAAAGTTTGTGGGATTTGTCAGATGTCCTTATTGCTTGTCGCAGCGACGTTCGATTGGCGGAGATTGGTGATAGAAAATAAGCAGGATGATTTTAGGCTCATACTTTTAACGCAAGCCAATTGGCAACTGTAGATGCCGAAGGGCTACAAAGGCGGATATACAAAGAAAGGATAGGCACTGTTAGGCACCACCTTCTTCGTTGCCCCAACCATTTTCTTCTTTGCAGCAGGACCGCCGTTTTCCCCTCTCAATATCAACCGGCCTAACATAAGCAGAAAGAGCGTGTAAATAAAAAAAAGGCCGTAAGCACAATGCTTATGGCCCGTTGGTTCGTAATTAGGAATACATCATAGTACAAAAGACTTTGAACCCAAAAGCTGCCATAGGCGGAGGTCGGATCTGAATGGGCCAATGGTATTTCTTCAAAAAATTGCCCTGCTGTATTGGCTGATGCTCAAATCCGCTTATCTGCCCCCCTGCAAACCAACAAATCAATACAGCAAGAATTAACCACCTTGCTATAAGAGGAATAATCCCTATTGTCATAACGTATCCCCAAACAACCAACTAATTGTATCGGCTTAATTTCGATTTTTTCCTTAATCAAATCAACACACTCTGGATGGGCGAACGAGCAGATAAATGGATGCCTGTATCCATTCACGGATATACATAAATTGGTGTTTTTTTTCACCGCAGTTTGAAAATCAAGATTTTCAATACTGATATGCGGCTTTTTTGAAAAGATGCTCTGGGGGCATCGGTTGAAGCATATCCACCAAGCAATTAGAAAAGACAAGGGGAGTGAGGCGTGTATTTCCGTCTTTTTGTCAATTACCTTGTTCTTGCCAGCAATGCCATAGCCAATTGCCGCAGCGTATCGGCTTTTTTCCCAAAAGGCTCCAATACTGCCACAGCCTCATCGGCCAGCTTCTTCTGCAATTCTTTTGCCTTTTCAATTCCCACTACCGCTGGGTAAGTGCATTTGGCCGCCTTGGCATCTTTACCGGCTGTCTTTCCTAACTGCTCGCTCGAGGCGCTTACATCGAGAATGTCATCAGCTATCTGAAAACCAAGGCCAATTTTTAAGCCATATTCACACAAACAGTCGAACTGTTTCTTTCCTGCGCCGCCGCAGATAGCTCCCATCGCAGCAGCGCATCGGAACATCTTGGCCGTCTTGTTGGTATGAATATATTCTAAGATTTCCTCACCGCCGGCGCTTCTTTCAGCTTTCAAATCCGCCATTTGCCCTGCAATCATACCGGACGGTCCGGCATCTTGCGCCAATTGACGAATTAATTTTACCGCAATAGTCGGCTCATCAATCTCTTTTGCCAGAATCTCAAAGGCAAGTGTCAAAAGGGCATCACCAGCCAGAATAGCCGTTGCCTCATCGAAAAACTTATGGCAGGTAGGTAACCCTCGCCGAAAGTCATCATCGTCCATCGCCGGCAAATCATCGTGAATAAGCGAATAAGTATGTACCATTTCAATCGCCGCCGCCGCGATCTCAGCGTTGTGGTTGGGTTGCCGACCGCCTTTTTTTGCAGGCGGTGTCCCGCTCACTTGCCCGCTGACAAGCTCGCAGCACCAGAGCACCAACACCGATCGCACCCTTTTGCCCGGCGCTTCAAGGACATACCTAAGCGCTTCTTTCAAATCGCCGTCTATCTGCTGGAAAGCTAAAAGTCGCTGCAAAGTATAATTCACGAACTGCGCCTTCTTGCGTAACCGAGCATTGAAGTCCATTGTCGACCTACGATTTTCGATTTCAGATTGCCCCCTGACGGTTCACTATTGACAACTGAGCATTGATTATCGATTATTGAAAATAGTAAATAGTAAATAGTAAATAGTAAATGGAAAAATGGTTCTAATTCTCGGCGTTACCGCATCCGGCAAAGGGCGATTGGCCTTTGGTCTGGCCAAAAGCGTGGGTGCTGAAATAATCAGCATCGACTCGATGAAGGTCTATCGGCGAATGGACATCGGCACCGCCAAGCCGCCCAAAGAGGCCCGCGCAGCGCTAAAGTACCATTTAATCGATGTGGTTGAGCCAAGCGACTCATTTAGCGTAGGGGCCTTTCTCGAATTTGCTTACAAAGCAATAGAGCAGATAAAGAGTCGCAAGAAACCCATAATCGCGGTCGGTGGAACTGCCCTATATATCAAAGCCCTGCTTTATGGCCTTTTCGAAGGCCCCGGAACTAATGAGCAAATACGTGCTGAACTAAGAGCACGAGCACAAGCCGAAGGCTTGGCACAACTCCATCGCGAATTAACGAAAATCGACCCTGTAGCCGCTGACCGCATCAACCCCAACGACTCCAAACGTATAATCCGAGCCCTGGAGGTTTACAAAACTACGGGCAAACCTATCTCAAGTCTTCAGAAACAATTCGACGCCAAAAAACCTGTACACGACTGGACGATAATTGGTCTACAGAGAGAAAAAACCGACGCCAACAACCGAATAAACAGAAGAGTAAAAAAGATGATTGCCGCCGGTCTTGTCGATGAAGTCAGATCCCTTCTGGCCGAAGAAAAACCTTTAAGCCCGCAGGCCCGATGTGCCATCGGGTACGCTGAAATAATCGACTACCTCTCCGGCCAAATAGGGCTGGAAAACGCAACAGAACTGATAAAGAAGAACACCCGACGTTTAGCCAAGAACCAGCGCACCTGGTTCAAAACCTTTAAAAATGTCCACTGGCTTGATATCGAGCCGGACGAACCACTCGAAAAAACCCTCGACCGCACGAAGACATTATTGAGCGATCTTTTCACTTAGACGGTTTGCAATTGCCGTTGTGCCCGCAACACAGCAGCAGTGTCACCCAGAACAAGTTGCTTTATCAAACTGGCCGGAACCAGGGTAACTCCCATACTGAAAATCTTTTCTTCAACCATTGAAGCAATCGTCCGTGCCGTTTGCTGGCAAAGGCCGTACTTTGTCACCAGGTCTTCAACTATTCTGGACTTGTCCCACCGGCATCTGCCGCCGGATTGCTCGGCCCCGGCGAGCAGCTCGGCATCTGTCAGTTCCTGAATATCAATCGAAACAACCTCAATTCGGGAACGCTTAAGCTTGCGCTCGAAATGATGTTCGCTCAGCGCAATTGCAGCATCTTCATAGCTGGTGGCCGTCAGAACCGCCTTAATTATGGAAAAGACCTCGTTACTGGTTACGCTATGACGGCTTTGTCGACGATAAAGAAAATATGTCACCACCTCGGCAAGCTGTTCGGCAACGCATATATCCGCCTGGCCGATCTCACCAAGAGCGTTACTGATAGTCCCTATGACTTTGGTGTGCAGGTATTCTTCGACACTGCCATCTTCCTTTATGACTTTAAGTTGTGTCTGCATCTCCTCCCTTTTGCCTCCTTACAAAATTTAACAACAAAAAGCAAAGAACTGCGAAACTTTACTTCTGTTTGCTGTTGGGGGAGCGATAATTTTCATTTTTGAGCTTTAAGCCCCCTCTGTTCACTAATCAAAGAGCGTCGGCTGCCCAATAGGCTCGGCTTCCTTAATTACCTGACTGACTTCCTTAATCAATTCGCCTGCATCTCTGAAGTCCCGATAGACACTTGCAAAACGAATATATGCCACCTTGTCAACTCTACGTAGCTGCTTCATTACGCTATCCCCGACAAAAGCTGATGAAACCTCCTTATCGAAATTCCGGAAAATATTTTCCTCAGCCTTGTCGGCTATCTGCTGAATCTTCTCTGCCGAAATGGGCCTCTTGTAACAGGCCTTCTGTAAACCGCTAATGATTTTATCCCTTTCATAAGGAACTCGAGAGTTGTCTTTTTTGATTACATAGAGTTTAGAACCCTCACCTATCTTTTCATAGGTGGTAAAGCGCCTCCTGCACATCAGACACTGACGGCGGCGCCTGATTACTCTGCCTCCATCACTTGAACGCGAATCAATAACTCTATCTCGATCTTCCTTGCAAAAGGGACATCTCATTTCGTATCTCGCATCTCCTGTTGAATATTGCGCTTGAGATACACCTGCGACCTCGTTATTGGGTTCCCATTTTGCCGGGGCCCGTTTACAAAATACGCTCACTGAAGCCTCTCAAGATAATACCACATCTGGTCTACCTCTATATTCTAAACGCAACATATAGTATGTCAAAAAAATTCTTTATGCAAGTTATTAACTTGCCCGAATCAAAAGTTCTTAAATTTTATCTTCACTGCTCTTAATTATGGTTTGATAAGCACTAAAGAAGAAAGTTAAGAGCCCAAAATGACTGATTTAAGGTCAACAATTTATATAAGTGTCGCCCTGAAAAGAACATAACATAATTTGTCATTCCCGCGAGACTTGTCCCGCCGTAAGGCGTCCTGCGGACAGCGAAGGCGGGGAGCAGAAACCCAAATCACCTAAGATGCATTCATCGTTGTTCCAGGCACAAACCTTCATCAAAACCAGTCAGTCTGAGTTAAGAAAAACTAGCAGGCTTTTTTGCCAGCGCTTTTTTCACAAAAAAAGGCCTCTGCGCCGAGAGCGCAGAGGCCAACTCGGAAAGAAACTTATACAGCCCCCCTAAGGCCTATACAAAGCCTTCACGTAGCCGCGAAAGCATTGTTCTCACACCTGCCTGAGTGCTATCGTTACGGCCCCATACGGCAGGATTATAAAGTCAGGCTATTCTTTATAACCAAGCGACCACACCTTAAAGACAAACAAATTAAGCTGATTTCGCCCACTTCATTTGCCTAACCTTATTTAAAGTCTAACATAAAAATCTCAAAGGGCAAATCAAGACAGCGACTTTTTTGCTCTTTTATAGTCCGATAAAACCAAGGGTGCTATTTTTCGCCTTTTGGCAATCCGAATCACACCTCTTCGATTTTGGCCTTACTTCTTAACCGGTCTATAAACTCATCAATAGCTTTTCCTCGCATCTGTTCCTTAAGTGTGTCCACTATGTCGCCTTTCACTTCTTCAAGGCTGCAGATAGCCGCCGGCTCCCTTTCATACACCTTGGCTATATGAAACCCGAAACGGGTGCGAAAAATGTCACTAACCTCTCCGACACCTAAATTAAAAACTACATCCTCAAACTCCTCAACCATTTGTCCTCTCGTAACACGGCCCAAGTCGCCACCGCTGTCGGTACAATCAGTATATTTATCAACCACCACTTCAAAAGCCACACCATTTTTCAATTCATTATACGCTTCTCTTATCGCGTTATAAGCGGTTTCTTCGTCCGTTTGCCAGTTTACATATTTTACTATATGGGCGACTCTGGCCTGCTCACCGGTCCTGAACTGCTCCTTATTTTCCTCGTAATATTTTCGGATAGCTGCCTGCGATGGCTCCGGCAAATCCTTACAAAGCTCCTCCAGTCTCCGCTCAACTCTCATTTGCAGCTCAATACGCTCTCGCATTTTTTCATCATCCTTAACGTCAAATTCTTTGTATAACTGCTTCTGGTCCTCATATTGTTCCTTCAGTTTGGCTAAAACAGAATCAACCTGAGCTCCGGGAATTTTGTCGCCCTTGTTCTTCGCTTCCTGATTGATAAGGACCCTCTCAATCACATTTTCTCTGGACCAGTCAAGCAGCTGAGCTTCTCGCTCCTTGGGGTCCTTGTCAGTAAAAACTCGTTCATAATCCGGCCTTAAGCGTTCAACTTCCTGCTGTATTAGCGAATCTTCGATTTTTTCACCATTAACAATCAAAGTCATATATTGCACCTCGTATTTCGTATCTTGCGTGTTCGACGCTCAATCCTTTGCCTTTGCATACCAGTCCGGGTCCCGTGCCAACTTTTCCCTGGCCTCTTGCGTCATCATCTCAAAAGCCGGATGCGTGCTTTCCCAGGCCCGCTCGGTAAAGGGGCTTGCTCGCATCTTTTCTATCTCGGGAGCAACTTCTTCAAAATAACTGCCGTAAATATGCAGAGAATCGCTTATGTCAACATACCTGCCCACACTAACCGGCTCACCCCTGTTTTTGGCTATCCCCTCGGCAATTATCCTTTGAAGGTCGGTAAGGGCATAGACATTCATAAACCACGCTTTGTAAAGGTCTCTGCTGCGCCAGTGCGTATTCATATTAAGCGACAGCTCGCCTGCTTCGTTGTGCCCACGGCGGACCAGCCGACACCATATCCTCTGAAGGCAGGGCGGGTCATCCGTCTGTGGGTCAGCCGTCGGCATCCAGGTTATCGCCTGAGCTCTGCGGCTGTGCCCAGCCTGCGAGAGGTAATCGATAATATACTGAATCTGATTTACTTTCCTGAACGGCTTCGGCGATTCGGCATTTCGTATATCCTCCACCGGACAGTATGAAAATAACCGTTCGTGATATGTATAGGTCCACTTACCGGCAGCAGGATCAATCCAGTGGTCATGAATACCGCTTACCACTTCCAGCCGATACGACTCAAGCTCCTCAGGCCCGCCCGGAAAATTCTTGTGAATCCTCGGCTCTTTGAAAGGGTCGGTGATAGTAATCATAACGGTTGCATCCTTGCTTGGCGGGTCTTCGGGCTTATCGTATTGAGTTCTGACCTCGAGACCTTTATCCCAGACCGCTAAAACAGCTTTCTCCCACGCCTCGGGCAGACAGTCAGCAGTGATTGAAATGACGGGTATATCACCGGTAGATACAGTAGCAGCCATTCAGCGAGATTCCTTCATGTTGAAAGGTTTGGTTCCTGGTCTGGGTTCCGCAAATCTGCTTACGTCCAGCTCTTCCTGCGTGATGTTGTACCGTTGCCGATCGCGCGGCGGCATATCTGCGAGCATCTGCTTAGCCCTGTAAGCATACCAACTGTCCGGCCACCTCCGGATAATTTCCCGGCAGCCGTCGACCATAAGCTTAAAGCCCGTCATCGGCAATCGCCCGATGCTGCGGCCCGGCACCGCCACGCCCAGCAGCTTTTCGGCCTCTATCTCGTCTATCTCCGAAAGCGGCTTGAAATATAGCTGGGTCGGCTCAGGCGGCTCGTCTGCTTTTTTATCATAGGTCACCGAGTCTTGCTCCTGGACTTGTTGCGGTTCGGCTAAAAATCTCTTCTTGTCTTCTTCGGCCTGGTCATAAAAGGTCGGCGGCGGCTCGGACTCGGTTTGCGTTTTTCCACCTCTGATGACACTTATCAAGAAAATCACGCCCACCACTACAACTGCAAGCCCAGCTATTTTCAGCCAGAATGTATTCACAATTATTCCCAGCTCCTTACTAATTGCCAATTGATTATTGACCACCGATTATTTATAATTGATTTTAGCGTTTAGTTTTCTTTTTTCAATAATAAATATCGAAGAATCCACCTGTGGCGGAATCAGTAAGTAAGGATTCAATTTCAAATGTTCACAGGGCTCATAGAGGCAATTTGTACAGTAAAGTCGGTTTCCCAGCGTACCGGCGGAGAGGGGCTTTCTCTGACCATAGATTTGGGCAAGCTGGCCAACGACAGCAAAATCGGCGATAGCATAGCCATAAACGGTGCTTGTTTGACCATCACCAAGCTCGAAGGTAATCTCGCAGCCTTCGACCTTAGCACCGAAACATTAACAAAATCGAACCTGGATAAATTAAGACCCTCATCGCAGGTCAACGTCGAACGTGCCGTCAAGGCCGGTGACCGGCTCGGCGGACATATCGTTCAGGGCCATATCGACGGTATAGCAACAATTAAGGCGATTAAAAAAGAAGGCCAATTTGCCGATATAAAATTAGCAACTGATGCCGAACTGCTCGACCGAATGGTAGTTAAAGGCTCGGTCGCCGTGGACGGAATTTCCCTAACTATAGCATATATGGACGAAACGAGTTTTAGCGTCGCCATAATACCCGAGACGCTGAAAAAAACCACCTTAGGCAAAGCAAAAATCGGTGATGAGGTAAATGTAGAAACTGATATAATTGTAAAGGCGATAAAAAGACAACTTGAGAAGATTTTACCTCAGAAGCAGCCCCTAACAGCCGAAAAACTAAAAGAATTGGGGTTTTAAACAACGTATGGCAGATAGCAAAAACTAAGCGCTGTACACTAAACGCTATTATGAAAACTAACGGCAACAATTCGATAGCTCAGCAGATGGTCATCGGCATAACGATGGGCGATGCCGCCGGCATAGGGCCGGAGATTGTTGTAAAAGCGCTGGCTGACCCGAATATACGACGGGCCGCAAAATTTATTATTTTCGGGATGAACGAACAGCTTTGTTACGCCGCCGACGCCGCCGAGATTGAGCCTTTCTGGGGTCGGCATCAGCACGAAAAAATCAGCAGAAACTACCCATATAAGGTCGTCGTGGCCGATTATGACGAGTACTCCGTTCCATCCTGGGTTAAAGGCCCCAGCAAGTTTGCCGGTGAGGCATCCATAAGGTTTTGTCTCGATGCTATTGATGCCGCTCGAGCCGGCATAATAGACGCGGTCGTAACGGCGCCGGTCAGTAAAACCAGCTGGAAGCTGGCCGGCGCAGAATGGCCGGGCCACACCGAAATGCTCGCCGCCCGCTGCAAATCCAAACGAAAGGTAATGATGTTCATCGCCGGCCCTTTGAAACTGGCCTTGGCGACAATTCACGAAGCCCTGTTTGAAGTCAGGCACAAGTTTACAATCGGCTGCGTTTTCGAGCCTATAGATTTGCTAAATACCGCATTGAAAGAATATTTCTGCTTTGACAATCCTAAGATTGGCGTTGCCGCCCTGAATCCACACGCAAGCGAAGACGGCCAATTCGGCGACGAAGAGCGGCGCATAATATCGCCCGCCATTTCATTGGCACAGAACCAGGGCATAAACTGTCTCGGCCCATTTCCGGCCGACACGCTCTTTTTGCGGGCCGTTCACGGCGAATTCGATGGCGTCGTCGCAATGTATCACGACCAGGGTATGATTCCTGTAAAACTGCTCGATTTCGAGAAAGCGGTTAATGTAACTATCGGCATACCAATCGTAAGAACATCGCCTGCTCACGGAACGGCTTTTGACATCGCAGGCCAAAACCTTGCCAATCCTGCGAGTATGAAATCGGCCATAATCACTGCGATACAAATAGCCAAAACAAAAAAAGCTTACGAACTTGCCCACGCCAATGCAACGAATCCTTGAAAACAGATGCAGACCAAGCGGCAAATCCAGCAGTTGCTTGCATCAGCAGGCGCCTCTCCAAACAAGCGACTCGGTCAGCATTTCCTCATCGACCTGAATTTGATGCGCTTACTCATCAATTCGGCGAATATTCACAATAACGATATTGTGCTCGAAGTCGGCTGCGGCACAGGCTCCTTGACCGAAGCTTTAGCCCAGCACGCCGGCTATTGTCTCGCAGTCGAGCTTGACCAGGGCCTTGCCAAAATAGCAAAAAGGCAACTGGCGAAAGTCAAAAACCTCGAGATTATCAATATCGACATCCTCGATAACAAAAACACCCTCAGCCGGGTCGTCGCAAATACATTGGCCCTTGCCCACAAAAAGTACGCCGGCCGAATCCTGCTGGTGGCAAACCTGCCTTACAACGTCGCTTCGCCTGTAATGTTGAACTTGGTTACAGGCCCGACCATAGCAGACAGCATGTACGTCACCGTCCAAAAGGAGGTCGCTGACCAAATGACAGCTAGCCCCGGTAGCGGTGATTACGGTACTTTGAGCATTTTTTTAGGCGCTATAGGTGATGTAAAAACAATACGGATTTTGAAACCGATGGTTTTTTGGCCTCGGCCACAGGTTGATTCAGCAATGGTCAGCTTTGTCCGCAAAGAGGCAAAGCTGGGCCGGATTCAGAATATGGAACTCTTCAGCGAGACCATAAATCTCTTTATGGGCCATCGCCGCAAGATGCTAAAGGCCTGCACAAAACTGGCCCGCGGCAAACTTGCAAAAATCAACAACTGGCCTGAAATCTTTGCACGATGTCGCATCGACTCAACACAACGCCCCGAACAACTGACGCCGGAAGACTATATCGCCATCGCGAACTCGTGCTACGGCGTCCCGCCGTAAGGCGTTCTGCGGACTGCGAATACGTGACCCAAAATTAGGTTATTTCATAGTCCGAATCCTATGCGCCGGATTAGTTTGTAATCGGCAGCATATTGCAACCTGCTTACAGATAATCACCGTACACTCTGCAAATTACAAACAATTGAGGTAGTCTTTGCTATCAGATGAGCCATTTGCAGTTTGCCAAGTATCAAAAACTGTTGATACTTGCAAAAAATGAGGATTTACGGCAAGCTTCACGAAGCAGAAGTTCTATCCTGCCATAGTCACATTCGCATCCAAACAGAAAAACCCAATCTGTTGTAAATTGCTCAATAATTTGCTATAATGCTAATAATATTCGGACTTTAATGTTGCAAAAAAATCAGGTATAAGGTATAATGCTTATCCTGATGTGTGATATTAACAACGGAACAGAAGGTCGATTTTGCGCATCTTACGGGACGGTAACGGAACGTTGGACAAGATTGAGGAGCATTTTTATTATGAGCAAACGACGTGGATTCACTTTAATCGAACTTTTGGTGGTAATCGCTATTATTGCACTATTAATGGCGATATTGATGCCGGCGCTGCAGCGGGTAAAGGAACAATCCAAAACAGTTGGCTGCTTGGCAAACCTCAAACAGTGGAACCTTGTCTGTGCAATGTATACTGAAGACAACGATGGTAAATTCTGGTCCGGCTTGAATGATAGGGGTTATTGGTGGGTGTTGCAATTAGAAGATAAGGTTAAAGATTGGAAAACGAATAAGACCTGGATGTGTCCGACGGCAAAAAAACCAATACAGGACATAAATGGCAACACAATACCCTCGTACAACATCTATAACGCCTGGGGTATTTTTCCAAAAACTTACTCGTCCAGTATTACAGGATTAACACACGATGCAGGTCCAAACGGTGTGGCCGGAAGCTATAGCATCAATGGCTATGTTCTTACTATACCTACCAACGCTACATTTGAAGGGGGCGTGCCTGCCAAGGATGGCTGGAGGACGCCCAACGTGGCCGCCGCAGGCAGGGTGCCCTTGTTCATAGATGCCCTCCGCTTCGACCTCTGGCCGTTGGAAACTTATGCACCTGCTGACCATCAATTCGCGGCCTGGTCCGACAACAACATGGCCCGCTGTTGTATTAACCGACACGTGGGCTTTGTGAGCTGCTCTTTCCTGGATTACTCCGCCAGAAAGGTCGGTCTTAAGGAATTGTGGACGCTAAAGTGGCACAAGTCATTCAACACATCGGGCCCTTATACCTTGGCAGGCGGCGTCCAGGCCAGCGATTGGCCGGAATGGATTAGACGTTTTAAGGACTACTGAAAATGACCCATGTACAGAAACGGCCGGTCCTTTGGGCCTGGCTTTTCCTGCCGACCAGTTTTTTGAAAAAATATTTTTGGGGTGGAGAAGAGAAAAAGGTGCCATTATGCGCGGCAGAGAAGGGTTCACACTAATAGAACTCTTGGTCGTAATCGCCATCATCGCGGTTTTGATGGCCATCCTGATGCCGGCACTAAATCGGGTCAGAGAGCAGGGCAAGCGTGCGGCTTGTCTTAACAATCTCCACCAGCTGACCCTTGCGTGGATTATGTACGCGGATGATAATGATGACAACCTCGTTAACGGCGATACAGGCGAGTACAGTGTGCATCCGGATGAGATTCCCTGGGTACTTAAAGATTGGCGCACTGAAGATATGGATGTGAAAAGAAATGCCATACTGGATGGAGCTCTATTTCCATATTGCAAGGACTTGAAACTTTACAAGTGCCCCACTGGTGCGCGAGGAGAGTTGCGTACATACGCTATTGTTGATGCTATGAATTGTAGAGGCTGGACTGACCGTGCAGATATGCCAGGTTCGGTGATGCTTAAGAAAAGAATGGATATTCGCAACCCCGGTCAGAGGTTTGTGCTTCTCGATGATGGTGGCGTAGGCGACGCGCACTTGGGTGGTTGGACATGCTATGTTAAGGACGATAAATGGTGGGACCCGCCTCCAATCCGCCACGGTGTTGGAACGAGCTTTTCCTTCGCAGACGGACACGGCGAATACTGGAAATGGAAAGACCCACGTACCCTGGAGCTTGGCTTGCGGGCGATCCAAGTAAAGAGGGCTATAAGGGATTTACAGCCGGGCAACGAGGATATCCGACGGTGCCAATATGCCGCGTGGGGCTCGGCAGCGTTAAGGTAGAGTGTAGGCGGCGCAGTCGCAGTCATAAGTGTGTTTTTTTGTACCGGTTAATTTTTGGGAAATTCTTTTAATGGAAAGGAGAAGAACCTAATCATGTGCAAACGAAAAGGCTTTACGCTAATAGAGCTGCTGGTAGTGATTGCTATCATCGCGTTGTTGATGGCGATATTGATGCCGGCGCTGCAGCGGGTA
>JABAOH010110984.1_pt2 | contig 26144 bp, 33 predicted proteins | sample 7062181 | NCBI WGS metagenome assembly JABAOH01 (sample SAMN14538630, study PRJNA623070) | marine sediment metagenome | biome: marine biome [ENVO:00000428]; feature: marine pelagic biome [ENVO:01000023]; material: deep marine sediment [ENVO:00002113]; isolation source: pool of 5 deep marine... | reverse complement strand
GAATCAATTGAGTCGAAAGTGCTTTTTTCTTGTAAGCTTCTAAAGCTTTTCTTACTTGAATTAGATACAGAAGATTAGAATATTGACCATGAACAATTGGGGTTTCTTTTCCAAATGGTCTGTAAAAGTCATATTCATCTTTGATAGAAGTTGATGTGACTTTAGGATCAAAAGCTAGTAATCTAGGTTGATCATTTAGCAGCATAGCAACTGCACCTGCACCTTGAGTCATTTCCCCAGATGATCCCAAATCATATTTTGCAATATCAGAAACTACCACTAGAGCTGCTTTCCCTTCTGATTCTCCTGCTCTAATCCAATTGGCATTATCATAAAGTGCATAAGATCCACTTACACAAGCAAACTTCGTTTCTACTCCACCACAGTGCTCAAATGCACCTTGACCGTACACTTGTTCTAACATTCCAATAACATAGGAGTTCATAGCTTTTGATTCATCAAATGATGATTCAGTTGAAACATAGAGGCGACCAATATCGTCGGGAGAAAGTTTGTTCTTTTTCATAATCTTGAGACATGCGTTTGCTGNNATCTTGAGACATGCGTTTGCTGCAAGACATGCAGGGTCTTGATTAGTATCTACCATGGCCATCTGCGAAACTCCAAGACCTTTTTGGAGTTTTGCTGGGTCTAATCCTCTGAATTCTGCAAAATCTGATGCATCAACATACAATCTAGGGATGTATATTGAAATATCATCTATTCCTGCTGCCATCAGCTAGCCTCCCGCCAATCTGAATAAAAAGTTGTCGAGCTAAATGAGCATTACAAAATAGGCAAGAATTGCGAAATTTTTATGACGAAATTCGTATTTTGATCGGAAATTTTTCTATTTATCTAGTTCAGATTCAAAAATTTGTTCAAATACATCATAGGGCTGGGCCCCACCGATCTTAGTCACGTGGTCGTCAGGTCCAATGACAAAAAATGCAGGTGTTCCTGTTAATCCTAACGTCCTTGCATCATTATTGCTTGACGCTATTTTTTGCTGATGCCTGGCATCAAGCATACATTGACTCCATTCATCAATATCTAGATTGATTTCTTTTGCAAATCCTAACAAATTCTCTGATGCAGCCCATCCGTTATTTTCTCCATTCCAATTATTGTACAAAACATCATGATATTCCCAAAACATTTCTTGATCATTTGCACAATGTGCACCGTGAGCAGCATTAATTGAATCTGGACCAATAATTGTAAAATCCTTGAAGATTACTTTGACTTTGCCAGTTTCTACATAGTTTTGCAATAATATTCCTTCAGTTTCATGGAAAAACTTGTTACAGAAAAAGCACTGATAATCCCCAAATTCTACTAATGTTATTGGCGCATCAGGATCTCCTAAGAATGGTGATGCATTAGCTGTAAATACTGAAAGTGTCATTTCAGATGGTTTTGGTTGAGGGATTTCAGCAGGCTCTAAAACAATCTCTGGTTGATTCATCATTGAACTGAATCCAAAAAACACAGCTATAATCACAGCTGTGGTAATCCCTGCACCTATTCCGACAGAGGGACCATGAATATTCACGAACGTTCTGAATCTCTAATACATTTAGTCCTTTGTAATTTTAATAAACAGCATACTTTGTTTATCTGGTATGAAAAGGGTCTTCGTAAACGGGTATGGCTCTATTGGAACAAGAATTACTGGTTTTATCAAAGAAGATCCAGAAATTGAAATAATTGGTGTAGGGAAATATTCTCCCGATGAAAAAGTCAATCTTGCAATTTCTCGAGGATTAGACGTTTATGTACCAGAACAAAGGTTAGGTGATTTCAAAGATTTCAAAATCGCCGGAACTATAGAATCTGCATTAGATAACTGCGATTTAGTGATAGATGCAGCACCTGGCGGTCATGGATTTCTAAATAAAAAAAACCTATACGAACCAAAAGGAGTAATGGCAATTTATCAAGGCGGAGAAACAATCTATGGAGAAAAAGCTGTATCTGATTTACTCTTCAATTCACGGGCAAATTATGATCAAGCAATTGGAAAACAACATGTCATGCAAGGAAGCTGCAACGTAACTGGAATGGGCAGAATTTTACAACCTCTACGTGAGAAGTATTCTGATAAATTAGTTCGATTTGATGTTACTCTCATAAGAAGGTGGGCAGATATTGAACAAACCGATAAAGAAGTTAAAGACACCATTGAGATGACAGAACATCCTCACCATGGTGATGATGTTAAAGCATACATGGGTAAGGAGACTCCATTGTTTTTGCGTGCAGTAAAAGTTCCTACTAGACAAATGCACCTACATATAATGGATGTTAGATTCAAGGACTCTGCTCCAAATCCATCTGAAATTCATGAATTATTTTCAAACGAAACAGGTATTGCAACTTTGTGGACTGCTAAAGGAACAAAAGATGTGAGAGACTTTGCAGACGCCATGGACTTTAGTTTCAAGGACACTAACATGATTCACATTCATGCAAATATGACAACTACGATTGGAGATACGGTTCAAATGATGTACTCTGATGATCAAACTGGAATTGTTATTCCAGAAAATCATATTCTTCTTCAAGCAATGCTTTTCCAAAAATCATATGATGATGCTTTCAAACACACTGAAAGCTTATTCCACATGAATGAAAAGAAAACCAAACTGGAAGAGCATTTTGCAAAGAAAAATTAATTTCGGATTCTTTCAATTCTAACTTTTTCTGGCCTATTTTTTGAAACTTTTTCTACAATAATTCTCAAGGAATCCACTTCAACTTTATCTCCAGCTTGTGGAATATCTTGAAGTTTTTCATGCAGTAATCCATTCAATGAAGCATAATCTTCTCCTTCAGGAACATTTGTTTTAAAAATTTGATTTATCTCGTCAATCTCTATGTCTCCATGAGTGATAATTGTATCCTGATCAATTTTCTCATAATTTTTCATAGGGGCAACATCAGTTTCGTCTTCAATCTCGCCTACAATCTCTTCTAACAAGTCCTCTAGGGTTACTAGGCCTTCTACTCCTCCATGCTCATCAATTACTATGGCCATGTGTGTTTTTCTGCCCTTCATTTCTTTTAGAAGTGAACTTACCATTTTTTCCTGGGATGCAAATACTGGCTCTCTTGAAATTTCTTTTAATGTTTTCATTTTGTTATCATCTTCAATCTCACGTAATACATCTTTTACATGAACAAAGCCCACAATATCGTCATTTGTATCTCCATAAATTGGAAGTCTTGAATGGGGATTCTGATTAATCAGTGGCAGTGCTTCAAAAAGTAACATTTTTGCAGGTAAGGTAAACATTCTAGTTCTTGGCGTCATCACAGTTCTGATAACTGTATCATCAAATTCCAAAGCACCATGAACAAGTTCACTTTCATCTTTTTCTAAAGCTTTATCTGCCAAACCTTGTTCTACAATTCCTTTGATCTCTTCTTCAGTAATTGGTGGTGCATGATAGCTACTACCAGTTAATTTTACCATGATTTTGGTAATTTTTTCAAAAACTTTGACTATGGGCCATAATGCATAACTAAATACCAACAAGACCGGAGAAAATCTTAATGCAATTTTTGTAGCATTTGCATTACAATATGTTTTTGGCGTGATTTCCCCAAAAACCAATATCAAAAAAGTCATCACTCCAATGGCAATTCCTAATCCTTCATTGCCAAATATCCTAATAGCTACACTCGTTGCTAACGCTGATGCGCCAACGTTTACCAAATTATTTCCTAAATTAACACTTGACATCATCCATCCTGGATTAGTTTTCAATTTGTGTAGTGCTGATGATCCTTTCACTTTTTGTTTAACTAACTGATTCACTTTTGACATTCTTGTACCAACAAGTGCAACCTCTAGTCCACTGAAAAATCCTGAAAGACCAATTAAAACTCCTAATGATAATATCTCAACCCATAAATCTACCATTTTACCATCCGGAAAAATTTATTTGAATAACTACAGTGGTTATTCATTTTTTATTATCTTCACCATCTCTTGGCTGAATATATTTTGTAAAACTCGCTCTTAAACCTTAGTTCCAAGAAAAACACTTGCTTTTGCCACTTTTTTGTGACAAGTCATTGCAATTTGAGGCTAAATCGCCCAATTAATTCAACCGTACAAACTTGTTCAGAATTTTGTAAAAATTTCGGGGGTCGGCGTATCATTTGTGTCAGGCGTGTAATGAAAAAACACACACCTGAATTTATCACAGATTCGCCTTATGATATTATGGCAAAAGAATTTGTCCATGAATGTTGCAATGGCGAAAGACGAAGCTTCTGGATTAATGATGCTTTAGAATATGCCATGCTAAAAGTCGCACCTCATTGTCCATCCTGTGGAAAATCATTATTAGGATAGCTAGGTGCCTTTTTCTTTTTGTTGATAATGACTAACTACGTACAGAATCTTATCGCCTTCTGGCAAAGGATTTGCACATTGCCCACATAATGGTCTAATTACCAGTGCATCATAATCTACTTCACCAATGCATCTTTTGCATTGGTGACAAACCACTGTTTTTGTATCATATATGTTCATTTTACATCATTTTTTTGTATGTGAATCAGAAAGTAAGTTTCAATTTATGGGGGCATATTGCTGCTTCTCTCTAATTCACTACTTTAGAAAATGTAATTGTAAGAAGATAAACCAATGACAAGTTGCCTTCATACTAGATTAATGCAACTGTCCAGATCAGAGAAAATTAAAATAAAATTCACTCCACTGGTGGCAAAAGGAACTATGATGCTAATGGTATATGCAATTCCTTCAAGAATAGCAATACGATCTTCAAGTTCTTAAAAATCATTAAGTCATAAACAAGCAAACTCACAGTTGATTAACTGGTATCATTTGTAAAATATTGATTCTAGTGTCAGTTTTTCATTCGGTATGCCAATGGATACACGGCAAAGAGGTTGTACTGACAAACCTTGTCCGCAAAATCCATCTTTTCAGCTATCTTTTAAACATAAAGAAAAATTAGATAATGCAATGCAGTGCCATGCAAAAAATAATTTTTGAACTTTTTAAATTAGATCTCAAAAAAATTAGATTCAAACTTTAGAGATTAAATCATCATAATTTTTTGGTTTGTCACTATCAAGTACATTAGATGCTTTGTCTGTGATTTGAGCAATTTTTTTGGATAGTACTGATTGTGTTCTAGCAAGCTTTGCTGACTGCAACTGTCTCATTAGTTTTGTAATTTTATGCTCATCAACTCCCAATTTTTTAGCTAGTTCACCATATTCAATGCCCCCACTATTCTTTTTGAGATGTTTTAAAATCTCAAATCTTCTTTCTTTACTATGTTCTGTTCCTTCAGTTAATTTCTTCAAATCTAACTCCTTGGAGGAATAGCAAAACGATTGTTTGGATTGTTGTGGTAATCTACTGGCAACATGGCATCTTTTTGTCTTCCAGTAAGAATGCCTACTACGACATCGTCTTTTTTAATTATCCCTTCTTCAAGCAATTTTTTAATTCCTGCCGGTGATGCACCTGAGGCCATTTCACAATCAAATCCATTAAGACCAACAACTGACATTCCATCTAACATCTCTGAATCTGAAACTGTAGTTACTACACCATCAGTAAATTCAAGAGCTCTCAATGCCTTGAGAATATTTGCAGGTCTTCCAATTTGTATTGCTGTAGCTTTTGTTTTAGGTCTAATTCCTTTAGCATCTAAATCTGCATAATATTTTGTGATAAGTTCTTTGTTTGGATTGCCTTTATTCCAACGGAGTTCTTCACCTTCAAACTTTCCGTTATAAAGATCAGACAAAGTGCTTGCACCTTCAGAATTAATAACAGCAATTCTTGGAATTTTTTTTATCCAACCCCATTCATATAATTCCATTATTGCTTTTCCACAACTTGATGTATTTCCTAAAGCTCCTCCAGGATATACAATCCAATCCGGTGCTTCCCATTCCAAATATTCTAAAGCTCGAATTGGAATAGTTTTTTGACCTTCAATTCTAAATGGATTAATCGAGTTTACAGTATATCCGCTTGAATTTTTTGCATCTTCTAATGACTGACGTAACGCATCATCAAAGTTTCCTTCAACTTCAATAATCTGTGCACCGAACTGATATGCTTGACTAAGTTTTCCTGGAGCAATCTGTCCCGCTGGAATGTAGACATCACATTCTATTCCTTCATTAGCTGCAAACATTCCTGCAGATGCAGAGGTGTTTCCTGTTGATGCACAAACAATTCTTTGCGCATTGACTAATTTTGCATGTGTCACTGCAGTTGCCATACCATTATCTTTGAATGAACCACTTGGATTGTATCCTTCTGGTTGTAACCATAAATTTTCATTTGACAATCCAACAAATTCTGCAGGCTTTGACATGTGGTATGGTTTAGACTGTCTTCCCTCTGCACCATCTAAGGACACCAGGTATTTGGCACATTGTTCATAATCATCCGTATCTATTTGACAAAAATTTAGAAGTTCTCTAAATCTCCAAACACCACTTTCATTGAATATACTTCCTTCAGGATTACGCCTCCCCAAAAATCGTTGTTTGAGATTATCTGATGGATTTTTTTTGTATTTTACATCAAGAAGATGACCCTTTTCACACTCTACATTAGTGCTTTGAATAGGATATTCTAATCCACATTGCGGGTCTATACATTTTAGATAAGCGTCTCCTTGCAATGTCAGTTAGGAAGAATAGAACCGATTTAAAGCTAACAGTAAAAACTAGTTTTGACAGACACAAACTGTCTTGATTTTATTTTCGTAAATTTATAGTGTAGAAAATAAATGAAAAATCATCATGTCAGTTCCTGAGGAATATCTAAAAGGAGTTCTAAAACAAATTTTGGATTCCTATGAAGTACTGGAGAAGACTTCTGACAAGCCTGGCGCTCTTGAAATAATAAACAAAGAATGGCTGAAAATTTTTGGATTGTTTCGTGTTATTGTAACTAAATTAGAAAAGACGGATAATAATTCGGACATCTATCAGGATTTGTTGAAACGTTCCAGATTTTATATTGAAAATAATGATTTTGAAAGAGAGATAGATACAATGTCACAACTTTACTCGTCTGATATAGATCGGATCAAAAACATTCGTCTCAAAATTTTAGAATCATTAAAGGAGCGTAAACTTGTAGAAAGAGTAGAGTCTTTAATTAGCGAATTATAATACTAGAATAATGTCTGAAAAGAAATGTGTTTTATGTGGTTGCCGTGATCATCGTTTAATTGGATGTGCAAAACACATGGCAAAAAAATGTAGTTGTTTCAAAGATTGATTCTTATTTTGTCCTCAAACTTTCTTAGATTTTGGTCCCGAACGTAGGTGAAAATTACTACAGCATTTACACTCTTTGCTGATACACTCTTCCTCAGAAAAGTGTCCACAAATCCCACATTCGCAGCTTGACATAATTCTATTTCCTGTTTATAGAATATTAAGAATTTGAACATATTTTTTACTGATTAATTGCTCAAAAACAGACTATTTTTTTGATTTTGAACCTTTTTTACCAGAACGTGATGATTTTGCCTCAGTTTTAGAAGCATGCTCTTTTAATTCCTGTTCTACTTCTGCAGCTTTATTTTCAACAACTTTGATAATTTCTTGCACTAGTCCATCTAAATCACTATCATCTGCTGGTGGCTCCGCTGCACTAGTAATTTCTTGAATGGTATCTGACATTTCTGAACTTAATTGTTCAAAACTTTCAGGGTCTTCATATGCTGATGCACATAGATTCTTGTAATTATTTACCTGATTAATTACCTGATCTGTTAGAGTTAGACGATATTCAGTGCCATTGACTTCAATTGTCTTTGTAATCATCAATGAGTTTTGAATTTCTAGTCCTTAAAACCTTTTTCAATAAATCACATTCATTTTATCTGAAATGAAAAACGATCAAAATACAATGTAATCTAGTGCAATAGCATCACTTACAAGTGATGTGTGTCTTGATGCAATAACATAGCCATTTTTTACCTCATTTGCTGGCACCCATCTATTTGTGGAAGTATAATGTCTTTTTTCTGCTAACTCTTTTTCAATTGCTTCAATATCAAATTCCCCTTCTTCAACTTCTTGCGTATCTAGATGTTTTATTGTAATCAAAATCTTGTTGATTTTTACTCTATCTCCAAGCTTCCATCTATGTGGTGGATTCTCATCTGAAACTTCCAAAACTTTAATTTTCATCTCCTTTGTGCCGAAAAGATCTCTGCTTATGAGAATTCTTTCATCAACAAATTGATCATAACTTATTCTGGAATCTGATCTAGATTCTGAAAAGGACTCTGAGATGGGTTCTAAAAGAGATTTTGTGATCAGGTCTGTCTTTATCTCATTTTGTAAATTCTCTGCAGGAACTTCAATGTTTTCTGATTCTTCCTCTGCAGGAGTTTCAATATTTTCTGGCTCTTGAAGGTTTTCTGGTTTTTCCTCAATTTCAGACTCGGTATCCGAAATGTCCGAGGGTTTTGTGGTATCCTCTATTTTTTTGAGTCTATCCATCAGACCAAAAATTTTCTGCCTAATATTCTCATTTTTCTCAGAATTCTCTGACATCAAAAGGATTTGTTTAACATTACTAAAAAATGATTTGAAATCCTAGTGCTATTTTACGAAAACCTGATTTTTAGCCACAAATGGCATAACTGAATCTTCTAGCTTAATTTCTGATCTTTTCCCATCTTTCAAAAGATATGTTTCTCCATCATAGGTACAAACACAGTCAGCTATTTCCTGAGATTCATCCCAGACCTTGAAAAATTCCCTTAATTGCCTACTTTCGTACTGATCAATTGCGATTCTTTTCTTTGAGAGGAATTTGAAAGCAAGAATAACTTTTCTTGTTTTGTACACGTCAAAAGTCTGAGCCCACTTTAGACATCTTTCAATTTGATCAGAGGGTACTGGAAGAGAAGAAACAGTTCCTGATTTTGCTTCTATTGTAAATATAGTACTATTTTTTGTACTAACTGCTAAAATGTCTGGTAAGGATACACTTGGAGAACCTAATCGAAATGCATTCCATTCTCCTAATTCGTTGAATCTCTTAACAACTGTATCCTCCCAATGATATCCTCGTTGACGTCTTTTTCTAGCAGATTTTAGATTCTTTTTTCTAATTTTACTGGATTTGTGAGGTTTGTTCTTAAGAATAGTGATAGTTTTTGCACCAACTTTTGGCATAACTCGATAACCCTGTCCAATATTTAGAAAACTAGGTAATTACATTATAACTCAGCTTAAACTCAGCTGAAAGCTATAATTGCCATCCTTAATAGAACAATCCTTAATTGTCACATCTTGTCCGATTTCTGGATTATCTTCTTCTAGTGTTCCAATGAGTCTTATTCCTTTGTCAAATTCTACCAAGCAGAAAACATTTCCTTCTTTTTTTGAAAATTCCAAAATTTTTCCATGATTAGGACCTTCTTTCCATAATGCTGCACCAAAACACGTACTACAGATCTCACTAGGCGGCCAAATCACTTTATTGCATTTTGTACACTCGCTAATCACAAACTTTCCTTGCTTTAATTCTGATTCAAAATTCATGACTCTAATAATAATACTGTAGATGATGTTGCTGCTGCTGACATGTTGTGAACCAGACCTGTTTTTGCATTTGGAATTTGTCTTTTCTCTGCTTTTCCTTGTAGTTGCTGTGTAATTTCTATTGTTTGAGCAATTCCTGTTGCGCCAAGAGGATGGCCAGATCCTATCAAACCACCTCGTGGATTAATTTTTTTATCAGACGTTTCAAATAAAATTCGAGTTAGCTGAGTTCCTTTTCCTTTTTCTGAAAAACCAATACTTTCAAGTGCCATGGGTTCACAAACTGTAAATGCATCATGAACTTCAGCAACATCAACTTCTTTTGGAGTGATTTTTGCCATATCATATGCAAAATTTGATGCCTCTTGTGTTGAGACCATTGATGAAAAGCTTGGGTTTTTTGTGAATCCTGCAGATACTGTTTTCTGACCAATTCCTGAAATTGTAATTGGAACATCTGTAAATTTTCTTGAAACAGATTCAGCCGTCAATAGAACTGCAGAACTTCCAGTGCATGGGCGAGAACAATCTAAAAGTCGTAAGTCATCTGTAAGTGATTTTGATTCTAAAACTTCTTCAACAGAATATGCTTTTTTTGAGTAGGCATTTGGATTTTCTTGAGCGTTTCTATGATTTTTTGCAGAAACAATTGCTAAATCTTCCTCATTGACACCAAATTCTCTTTTGTATGATTTTGCAAAGATTGATGCCCAATAAATCGGATGCTTGTACTCCCCTCTCAGTTGGTCCCATTCAAGAATCTGTCCTGGACTGTCATATCTTTCTGCACCAACAACTAAAGCAATATCTGCCAAGCCTGACGCAAGATAAGAATATGCTGAAACTATTGTATTTGTTCCTGAATTACAAAGACTTTCAACAGTATGTGAGATCTTTGGCTCAATTCCAGAAATCTCAGATAATACAGAAGACAGATACTTTGTATTATCATTAGTTGATACTAGAACAACATCGATGTCTTTTTGAGATACATTTGGATTCTGATCAAATAATGATTTTGTAGCTTCAAGTAATTTTTTCTCTATTGGTGCATCCTCATGAGAAAATTTTGTATTTCCATATGCCGATATGCAAACTTTATTCATTAACTTTCCTCCGAAAAAGTTGATGTAAGTAATCTAAAAGATTCTATCACATCTCCAACGGGATTAAATTGAATTATTGGAAGGTTAATTCCTGCTTCTCTGAACTTTGAAAGTTTATTTCTGCAGTCTTCTGGTGTGCCACAAATTGTTAGAGAGTCTAACATCTTATCCGTCACATGTTCATGAATTGATGCAAAACCCGATTTGTTAAATTCGTCATAAATTGATTCTGTTTCACTTTTAAATCCATTTTTTGCTAAAAATCCTCTGTAGATTTTACCCACTGCAACATAAAATGCTAGAGTAGCTTTTGCCCTATCGATTGCTTTTTGGGAATCCTCTGAAACTGCGGTAATTAGTTGACATGTGACATCAATTTGTTTTTGGTTTTGCATAGAAGAAATTGTTTCTTTTAATTCATCAAATGGTCTCAAGTAAAAAATCACTCCATCCCCAATTTCCCAAGTAAGCTCAACCATTTTTTTATTTACAGCGGCAAGATAGATTGGAATGTTGTTTCTAATCGGTTTGATCAGTAATGAAAATCCCTTTAATTTGAAAAAATCTCCATCATAATTGACAATTTTTCCAGATAGGACTTGTCTAATTATGGAAACATATTCTCGCATTCGTGAAACAGGTTTTTCAAATTTGTAACCATGAAAATCTTCAACAATAGGAAAACTACTTGTTCCTAATCCAAGAACTAGTCTTCCATTTGATATCGAGTCTACTGTCGCTGCACCCATGGCAATCAAGGATGGGCTTCGAGAATAGATGTTGATGATAGATGAGCCTATTTTTGAAGTAGGAACTTTTTGTGATACCATGCTGAGCATTGAGAAATTCTCCATACCCCAAGTTTCTGGTATCCATACAGTATCTGGGTTACTCTCTGAGAGAATCTGCGAGCACTCTAGAATTTGATTTACTGATAACAATGAGCCTAAACTGTATGATAATCTCATATTTTCAGTACTATCCAAGCCTATTCTAGTTTATCTCTTTTAGCATTAGGTAAATTATGATTGAGGTTGGCAATTATGAGAATATGGGAGATTAAATGATATGAGCTTAGAAATTACTGAAGACCCAACACATGAAAAACAATTTTGGCATCTAGCCACAAAATATGCTTCAGCTGTAGATGATGATGAACCATTTGTAAATGAAATGGCCTACATGATGGTTACATTACACAGAACTGGTGCATAATTTTTTATTATTTTATAATTTTTCCTATTTCTTTAGAACAATCTTCCATGTCTTTGTAAGAATCAATTGAATGCCATTTTACATTTTTGAATTTTACAATGTTTAGTTTTCCTTTTTTTGCATATTTTGGAAAAGTTGTATTTTCAATATTTCCTTTTGTTGGTAAATCTTTGAAAATATTTTTTGATAGATGATAAATTCCAGCATTCATCCATAAATTTCCAATTTCTTTTTTTTCTCTAAACTTTGTAATTTTATCATCAGAAACATCCATTACTCCATACTTGGTTTTTAATGGAATAGCTGCAATTGAATTAAGTTTTGATTTAAGTTTTTTAATATCAATATCTGTGATTACATCGCCATTAATAACAAGAAAAGATTTGTTTTTAATCAATCGGCTAATCTTTTTTATTGCTCCACCTGTACCTAATGGGTTTTTTTCAACTGAATATTGTATTTTAACGCCAAGATTATTTTTTGCTTGTAGAAAATTTTCTATTTGATCTGTTTTGTATCCAGTACAAATAATGAATTCTTTTATTCCAAATTTTTTTAGATATCTAATTTGCCATTCAAAAATTGGAACATTGTCTATTGGAACTAGTGGTTTTGGAACATAATCTGTAATTGGTTTTAGTCTTTTTCCTCTTCCTCCTGCCAAAATAACTGCCTGCATTAACAGACCTGAATTTCTTACAAATTCAAACTTATCGAATTTCTGTGCCTCGACTAGGTGGATTATTTATTTACCACTTCTGCTCATACTATCATACCAATGGGGGCATTTGGTTCCACTGAATATAATGAATTGGTTTCTTCTTTGTCTTTTTTTGGATTAGAGAAACTAGATTCATCGATTTATCTTGCATTGTTAGAGTTTGGACCGTGCACAATGAGTGAATTAGCTACAAAACTAGATGTTGATCGAGGAAGAATTTATCGCGCAATAGAAAAATTAGATCGCTTAGGAATTGTCAATATTAGTAACACCAAAGTAACTAGATGCGAAGCTCTCTCTCCTGAAAAAGCATTTCAAAAATTACTTGATGAAAAACAACGGCATGTAATCAAATTACGAAATCTTTTGGGTAAAGTCACAAATGATCTAGAAGTAATATCCAGACCCCAAGAGTCACCTAAAACCCCTAATTTTTCAATAATTGAAGGACGGAGTAACATTTACTCTAGGATTGGCAAGTTAATTCATGAAGCAAAAAATGATGTTTACATTGTAACTACTATTGATGATTTTCTTCGAATGCTGCAAACTGCAATTCCTGAAAAAATTAAAATTGCAAGAAACAATAACATTACTATCAAAATATTGCTGGATTCTGAAAATATCGACTCAAGAAAATTACCTACGTCTTTTAACACTTACCACATTCATGTAGGAAATTTACCTTCAAAGAGTAGGATAATAATCGAAAAAGAAAAACAAGTAATGATGTCAGGTGTTATCAAAAACACTCCAATATTAGACGAAGACTCTGAATCAATTTTACATTCAAACTCTTATGAAATGACTAGCAATATGTTCAGTTTATGTGAGCAAATGTGGAAACAATCAACATTACTTGCAATAACAAAAAAATAATTTTAATACAAATCTATTGTTGCAACCCCAAAGTAATATCCAGCTGCAGTTAATCCAATACTCCATGCACACGAACCTATGAAAGTATATACGAAGAACTTTCCATATTTCATATTCAAAACTCCTGCAGGAATTGAGACTAGTTCTCGTATGCCTGGAATCATTCTACCAAATAGTACTGCCTTATCACCATATTTAGAAAACCAACCTTCTGCACGAATAATCTGTTTTTCTTTTATTCTAACTTTATTTGCGTATTTTACTATGGCAAACCTTCCAACTTTTTTTGCAATTAGGTAAATTACAAATGCCCCTATTGTTGCACCTGTTCCCCCCGCAATGCCGACGCCAAAAATGTGAAACACTTCCATATTTTGATTAAGAATCACATATCCAGCTAATGGAAATATTGCCTCACTAGGGATTGGAGGAAAAACTGTTTCAATAAGAGCTGCCAGAAAAACTCCAGGATAAAGATTTTCAGAAACTAGAGATATTACCCATTGAACAAAGGATTCTATTTCACTCAACTAGAATTTTTTTCCGTCATATAGTAATGAAGTTCAGTATAGCATTCTTTGCAATATTCTTGAAAATCTGTATGTTCACAATCATAAACTTTGGACACTTGTTTTTCACATTTAGAACATGACGGCATGTTGTTGAATTAGTTTAGGATTGTTTTATCTTTATGGCACCTAATGCAACAATAAAGCCACCACCGCCAAATAGTGGTGCCGCCCTTTCGATAACACTTCTACCAGATTCTTGTGCAGCAGTAGATGGTTCTATAACAAATATCGCTATACCACCTATTATAATTAAAATTCCACTAATAATCAGCATTATGCCTAATCCACTTGATTTTTCTTTTCTAGAAATGAAAAATGCAACGATTGGCAGAATAATTGCAGGTAGGCCTAATCCAATACCTCGTGCCATATGATCAGGACCGAGAAAACCCACTCCTGCAGATTGAACTACTGCAACATCAGCAGCATAAATAACTAGTAATGCAATTGAAATTCCAGTTATTATTAATGAAACTTTTAGCATAATTCGTTCCTTTAATTGTATTTAATAAACCTATTAGAATTTTTTTTCTTTGGCACTATATCTACTCTAAAGAATTCTTTGGAATTCTAACGACAAAAGTTGTAGGGTGATTTTTTACAGTGATACTACCGCCATGTTGCTCAACAATATTTTTACAAATTGATAATCCTAGTCCTGTTCCAGTTTGTTTTGTCGTAAACAGTGGTTCAAATATCTTTGGCAAAACATCAGGTGCTATACCTGGACCTGAATCTTCTATAGCAACCATTACATCATCACCATTATCAATTATTCTAACGTTAACAGTTCCGACAGTATCAGTAGCCTGAATTGCATTCATCATAAGATTAATGAATACTGCTTCCATTTTTCTTGCATCACATGTAACTCTTGCATCACTTTCTTCTATATTGATTGTAACATCATTTGGAATTATCAAACCATCTTTTGCTGAACGAACTAGATCATAAATTGAATTTGGTTCTATGAATAATTCAGTTTCACGTACAAAACCTAATACATCATCTACCTGATGAGACATTCTTTCTATGGCGCGTCTTAACTTTCCATAAAACATCAATTTCTCTTCAATCTTCATTCTTGGTTTTGACTCTATAATCTCTACAACATTCTTTATTGTAGATAGAGGATTTCTCAAATCATGAGCCATACGTGAAGCAAGCTCACCTATGACAGCTAGTTTTTCAGATTTTAATAATTCACCTGTTGCTTCATCAACCTGTCTTCTTAGTTGGTCTCTTTGAAGTTCTAATTCTTTTTCTTTAAGAACTACTTTTTCAAGATTTCTTCTCAAATCTTGTGTTAGCTTGGAATTTTGTGATTTTTGTTCTTCTAAATCCTTGTTTTTTCTTTCAAGTTCTTCATTTTTCTTACTCAATGAAGATGCAAGTTCTTGTAAAAAGATAATTTTATCCTTAACATCTTTACTTGTTTTTTTCTCCTGATTAAAAATTTCATTTGATTGGGTTGCTAATTTTTTTATTTGATTTTCTTTTTCCTCCATTTCTGATTTGGCAACGCCCAAATCATAGTATGCTTTAGCTGTAAGCTTTGCTAAACTCTCGTTAGTGGCTTCTTCTTCTGGGACCTGCATAGTGATACAATTTTTTTGCAGAAATATTTCCTATTATCCTGTGTTTGTAGCATTTGGACACACAATTAGAAAATGGGCATTTATGGCGATAACCCTAAGAAACTGAAAATAATGTCGCCATAAATTAGTTGAATGATAAAACCACCTGTGATAAATAACATGTATGGCACACCTGGTGTAACCCAAGTATTTGGTGTAGTACAAAATTGCGCATATTCAGCATGCTGTAATGATAGATTCAATTTCTTTTTCTTTCCAGCTTTACGCTCAATTGAAAAACTGTATTTTGGATTTTTTGCTCTATACCCTACAAACATAGCTAGAACTCTTCTACTCTTACTTTCTGAAAATCCTTCAAAAATATCGTTTTTCATTCCAAGCTGCATTAAGTTTCTAACAAGATTGACAAACATTGGAATGACAGATAGTATTACTGCATTTGTCAGAACTGTAAATGGTGTAACAACATTTTCTGTTAAGGTGATTTGTGGTGCCAGTGCTGCCAAAACAATTACTGCAAAGGCATCTGCTCCGCCAAATAATCCAAGTCTCCAAATAATTAAAACAAAAGGAGCTACAATTAGGGAAATTCCAATTGATAATAACGAGTCTTCCATGTTTGGTTCTATGAAAATTAATGCGGCCGAAACTACTCCAAATCCAACCCACAAAAAGTCACTAACTTCTCGTTTTTTGACATCTGTGTAAGAAGCTATTCCTAGCATAACTAATGCTAGTATAATTCTAAGGTGATTGATCTCTATTATTGACTCGATCATCTTTTTCCCTCCATATTTTGATTGGAATTTCTATATTTAATGACGAGCTTGTGCGTCTGAAAATACCTGTTTGAGTTATTGATTTGGTTCATGATAAATAAGAAAAATTTTGGTAGTTTTAAAAAAATCCTACCCTTATGAGGTCAAGACTTTGAGTGGTTTTGCCTTTTTCCAGAGGTGGTTACATAAACTGAACATGTTGTTGATCATCTCAGTTGAATTGGTGTACAAGATAGAGTCGTTATCTTCGTTAAGATCCATTGTTTCTTTGATGGAACCAGACATTATTAGTTGGCCACCTTCGTCAACAATCACTCTACTTTTTGATGGGAGTTTTCCAATTCTTGTCTCTGATGCATCAAGTCTGTTGATTAGTGGAAGTAAGTTTTCACTTTCTGTATAAGTTAGAACTCTAACTTCACCTTTGTTCTTTTTGCACAGTTTGATTTTTTCTGGTATGGCAGTGTGGTACATTCTCAAAATATCGTCAGCTGTAGTCATGATGTAGATTGTCTTGTTAGATTCTTGAATCATCTTTCCAATTCTTGAATAGATATTCGAACGTCCTTGGATGATAGATATTGATGATGCCTCTGATACCGATTCTGGTCGTCTGAGGTCCTTCAAATCTTTGATGATTTTTCTTGAAAGTTTTTGCATGGTTGTGATTTCGTCTTCACGTTTTTGTATGACTGCTGTGAGTGCATCTGCTGGAGCTACTGCTTCGCAGATTGTTGGGTTGGAAAATGTTGTTGTGATAAGGCCCATATCTCTTAATTTGTTGAGAGAACGGTATGCCTTGCCTCTATCGATTTCTAGTTTGGTAGAAATTTTTCCGACTGTAAGAGAACCTATACGGAGTAATCCAAGGTACATCTTAGAGTCTGTGCTATCAAGACCGAAATAGGATAGTTCTGTTGCTAGATTTTCCTCTACGCTACTCATATTCTGAGCTCCTCCATTTCAAATCGTCTAGGTTTTTTCCTGCGTATGCAGAAATTGTTTTGCTTGTTTTCAAGACCATTTTTTCCCAACATACGGAAAAACTCTGATGAATATCTCTACGAGTCTGTCATTTTTTGGACAGACAGTTCTAGGCCTGAATATGCCTTATTGGGCTAATGGCTCAATCTGGATGGATTTACTAATCTCATCTACTCTTTCTAGTAGGGCATCTGGTGATTCATGATCATCGACATCAACCACGTTGAAATGACCTAACTTTCTCTTTGGTTTAGATTCTCTTTTACCATACATTTTGAGATGTGCATTTTTTTCTTGAAGAGACACAGGCTTATATTCTCCGACAAAACCTTTCGGCCCTAAAATATTATACATAACAGTTGGATGAATTAATTTTGTACTTCCTAATTCTAATCCAAGGATAGCTCTTAGATGTTGTTCAAATTGTGAAGTTTCACTGGAACTTAGAGTATGATGACCTGAGTTGTGAACTCTTGGAGCAATTTCGTTAATCAAAACTTTGTCATCTTTTGTAACAAACATCTCAATTCCAAAAACACCTGCACCTTTTAGTACTTCCATAGTTTTCTTTGCAACCTTATCTGCATTTTCTGATATTTCTTTTGAAACTCTACCTGGCGCAATTGTAATTTTTAGAATATTTTCTTCATGAATGTTTTCTACAAGAGGAAATGCAGTAATTTGCCCTTTAGTATTTCTTGCAGCAATAACTGAAACTTCCATCTTAAAATCTACAAATTTTTCTAGCATGATATTTTGCCCTTTAAAGTATTCAAAGGCCTTTTCAATTTCTTGCTCGGAATCTATTTTATAATTTCCTCTACCATCATATGCATCCCTTCTGGCTTTTAGAAGACATGGAAAACCAAAGTTTGAGATTTTTTCTTTCAAATCTTCTAAAGACTCAATCTTAACAAATTCTGCAACACCAATGTTATTTTCTGTCAAAAAAGATTTTTGCAAATACTTGTCTTGAATAATTCTTAATGTATCTGGGGATGGTTCAATCTCAGCTTTATCTTGAACTGATTTTAGAACATCACTATCTCCTGATTCTATCTCATATGTTATAATATCAGCTTTTGTTGCAAGCTCAATAATTGCATCTTTGTCTTTGAAATCGGCTATGATCTGTTCTGCACCGACTTGAGCAGCAGGGCAGTTTTTTGTAGGGTCAAGTACAATTACTTTAGAAATATCAGATGGCATTTTTTTTGCTGCCTCTGTGAGCATCATTCCAAGCTGACCTCCACCAATAATTCCTAAAACTCGAGTCAACGACGTTCAAAGGATTTTCGATTAAAAATAGTTAATGTTGAATTGCGATCATTTGGGAGACTTTCTAAAACAAATTAAATTGTTTTAGAGGATNNGAGACTTTCTAAAACAAATTAAATTGTTTTAGAAGATGACCAGATAAACTCAAAGAGTAACTTCATTGAGTAAATCATGGATTGAGAATCAGTCCACATCGCCATGGTTTCTTGCGCAGGATGTGAATTGTTCTTTGTAAAGAAGATCATCTCTTCATCATCTCTGATGACAAAACAGAGATTCTTATCCATAGTATCTTCCATCTTTCTTACAGTACCTTTTTTCATGTCTTCAAAAACATAATTTGTTTTGTTAGAACAAGATGTCAATACCTTTGATTTGAAATCACCATCTGTGATTTCTGTCAAGAAATCCGAGTGGTAAAATCTCATATGATCTTTTTCTGAACCTAATACAACGATTTCATTTTTAGCATTTGAAATCATTTCTGTTAATTTGCCATTAATTGGGTTTGAACCCTGAAGCATTTGGAACTTGTTCTCCTTATCTACGCAGCTGTTTTGTAAGAACTCAGGTATGTTCTCCCATAGTTTAGAGACATGTTCTTCTTGTTTTTCAAGAGTTTTGATTCTTTCTCTCTCAGCATTAAGTAGTGTTTTCATTGCTTTTTCTAATGGTAATGCAGAGAATTTGATTGGGTGTTCAAACGTTGCAGAGACAATTCCTTTACTCTGTAATGTTGATAACAGGTGATATGTTTCAGTTCTAGCAATCTTTAGTGCCTTGCACACTTCTGGTGCAGTCTTTGAACCATACTTTCCCAAAAATATGTACACCTTAGATTGGTTTGATGTTAAATTGAACTTTGATAGTTCACCTTGTAATTCTTCAACAGATAATTTGTAATTCTGATGCTGAGATTCATTCTCATTATCAAATATTGTAATTTGTTTTTCCACAGCCATTGTGTTTTCCTTCGGATCTACTCAACGGAGTAAGGATCCTAATATTGTAATCAGGTAAAGATCAGCTGATCGATTTGATCGTTTATGCGATCAAATTAGGCACAAATGAAGGAAAGTGTTGCCATAAAAATGAGATTTTTTGCTTCATAATAGCCGATTTTGGATTTGTCATGAGTAAATGCCCATTTGAAAAAGCAAAAACTACTAGATTTTTCTGAGTTATAGATAATAACGTCAATTCTGCTTTGAATCTCGTGAGTTACAAGAAAAAACCCCTTGTTGGAATCATTATGGGTTCTAGCTCTGATAGTAGAATTATGCATGGTGCAGCAGAGATTCTTGATGAATTTGGCATTAAACACGAAGATCAAATCATTTCTGCTCATAGAACACCTACAAGATTAATTGAATATGCAAAACACGCTGAAAAAAGTGGTTTTAGAGTGATAATTGCAGGTGCAGGAGGTGCAGCACACCTGCCAGGAATGATTGCCTCGCATACAGTAATTCCTGTAATTGGCGTTCCAATTCTTGTCTATAACGATAAACCTAACAAAAAGACAGATAAACTGAAATTTTCAGCATTTGGAGGTCTAGACTCTCTGTTATCAATTTCCGAGATGCCTACAGGTTCGCCAGTTGTAAGCGTTGGAGTAAACAAGGCAGCAAACGCCGGCATTTATGCAATGAAGATTCTTGCCAATGAATTTTCTGATTTGAAAAAAGAGCTAAAAAAACACAAAGAGACTCAATTCAGTGCAGTCCTCAAAGAATCTGAAGAGCTCAAAAAATTTGGTTTATCTAAATTCGTAAAAAAGAAATTCAAATAATGGCTACGTCATTAGTTTGAATTGGATGTTCTTTTCTTTGAATCTTTGAATTAATTTTTCGGCATTCTCTTTACCTTCTGTTTCTAAGCTTAATGTGACTCCAGCAGAACCAGCACTGATATTAATGCTTAATCTATCATGCACAACTTCTACAATGTTTGCATTAGCATTCGTTATTTCATCTACTACTTCTTTTAGAGCTCCTGGCTTGTCTGGTAACAATATGAAAATTTTCAGTAGTCTTCCCATTGCAGCTAGTCCTTTATCTACTATTTGTCCCAGCAAATACATGTCTACGTTTCCACCTGCTAAGATAGCAACCACTTTCTTACCTGGGGATGGCTTTTTTGAAAGTAAATACGCTAGTGAAACAGCACCGGCTGGCTCTACAACTAATTTTGCCCGCTCCATGAGCAGAAACATTGCTTTGATAATCTCTTCATCATCAACTAGAACAATATCATCAATCAAATCTTTGATAACTTTGAAGGTATTTTCTCCAGGTCTTATCACTGAAATACCATCAGCAATTGTTCTTTTTCCTCCAGTTGATTGCAACGAACCTTCTTTTACTGATTCTTTCATTGCAGGAAATGAAGTTGATTGAATTCCAATTATTCTAACATTTGGATTTTTTTCTTTAACCGCAATTAATGTTCCAGCTGCTAATCCTCCACCTCCAATTGGAAGATAAATCTCTTCAACGTCTGGAAGGTCTTCTAAAATTTCTAAACCAATTACTCCTTGTGCAGCAATTACTTGAGGATCATCGAATGCATGAATTATTTTTGCGCCGGTCTTTTCAGAAATTTCTTTTGCCTTTATCCATGATTCGTCATAATTACTTCCTTCTAAAATTACATTAGCTCCATAACTTCTTGTTGCAGCTACTTTAGCTGGTGAAGCTGTTTTTGGCATAACAATTGTGCATGGAATGTTTTCAGCTGATGATGCATATGCTACACCTTGTGCATGATTTCCAGCAGAGGCTGCAACAACACCATTCTTTTTTTCTTCATCAGTTAATGTTTTGATTTTATAATATGCGCCACGAATTTTGAATGAACCTGTTTTCTGTTGATATTCTGATTTAAGATAAACTTCTGAACCAGTAAGCTTACTAAATATTTTTGAATGTGCTAGGGGTGTTTTCCTAATTACATTTCCTCTCATGGAATGTGCTTTTTGTACATCTTCATATGATGGGTTCATGACGTTTGTTCGCATCTCTGCGGTATATTTGATTTCTTCTTGTCGAGAAAAACAAATCGTTCAAAACATGAAAAATCAAAGGTAATTTTCTAAGAAAAGCCTAAATAGTTTGGGTTAATCGATCAAAGCAAGTCGAGGGATCAGCTCTCCCCTTTGAGGAAACCTCGCCTCAGTTTTGCTGATCCTCCGATTTTTAATTTGAAATTAGATTTGCTGGATATAAACTAATATTCATACCTTCATAATTTTCAAAAAATTATTGAGATTATCGATCATTTCTTTTTTTACATTATCTGGAATTTTTTTTGGCTCAAACAAGCCTTCTTTAGTTTTATTTTTTACAAATTCTATATCAAATGTGCATAGACACCCCTCTTCCCCTGCCACCAAACGGGTGTCATCAATCAAGACAGAACTTGTCTGATATGTTTCAATTAGAAAACTATCCAATTCATTGAACAATTCTGTTTTTCTTTTGGATAATTGCTGGAAATCCACATCTGACTTACTTTCTATCTCTCCGTAGATTTTTTCTCGTAGTTCATCATTCTCAAAGAAGACCTCAAAGAGCCTCTGCTCATCTAAATCCTTGTAGCCCAAAGCACGTAATTTTTCAAGAATTAGTTGGTCGCCTATCTCAGCTACAGTCTGTTCATCTCCCTTGGTCTTTTCAATAATTTCTGCTAATTCTTTTTGACATTCTATTACCCTGTATTCTGGTTTGTAGTATAGCAATACATGAAACTGCAATGAAACGTGACCAGATAATAGGTAATTTCCAAGTTTTATCTCAAATTTAGTAAAAATTCTTCTTAAATCTTCATTATTTGTTATTGAGATATCTTGAATTGTCCAATCTTCAAGATTATTTGTGATTTTTTCGTAAAATTTCCTAACTAATTCAGGATCAAAAGTAGATTGTTCTGTAACAGTGCTATCTCCAAGCATAACTTTTGTTGAGACTGTTTTTGTAAGTTCTTTCATAGTTGAAAGATAGGCCTGCTGAATTTGATCGTTAATTGTGTTTAGGGATGAAATGAACTCATTGCTTGTTCGGATACCTAACCTCACAGATCATCCTATTTTTACTTCCATTAAATGTTATAGAGGCTGATTTCAAATTCACCTATTTTCCAAAATCCAACATTCGAGATCTGGGGGCAGCATAACCATAAAATACAAAAAAACAGCCTATTTTGGTGTGGAAGTAGAAAAAATCTCATGCTGGAATTGTAGTACGGAAATTGTACAATATTATCATGATGGCTACAAGGGAAAACGTGGCCGATGCCCTATTTGCGGGGTAGATTTTCCATTGGATTAGGTGATTTTTCATGTCAGAAAACGTTAAGGACTCAAATCACGAACTCACTTCTAATTCTAATTCGTCTGGAAGCCAGACGGATGTTATTGATAGAATGCTTGCCACAAAAGAAGAGAGAACTGTGGATTCCGATACCTTAATTCAGGAAACTCAAAAACGCGTTTGGGGCGCATTAAAAAAAGGATATGAATATGCAGGAGTGGTCGATGAATCAGATACCTTTCTCAGAAAAAATGTTTTCTCTAAAATTAACATGATGGTTCTGTATGTAGATCTTGTCGGTTCCACAAGTATGGCATTGGAGCTTTCAGGAGAGAAATTAGCAATAATTGTCAGCTCATTTTCTCAAGAAATGGCATCTCTTATCAAACAATTCAAAGGGTTTGTCTTAAAATTTGCAGGAGATGCTGTGATTGGTTATTTCGTTGCAGAGGAAAATCCATTACAAGCAGCAGATACTGCAGTTGAATGTGCCAAATCAATGATAACAATTGTTGAAAAAGGCATTAATCCTATTTTAAATCAGTATGATTATCCTGACTTGATGGTAAAGATTGGGATTGACTTTGGTCAAAACATTGTTGTACGTTATGGTTCTGATGAAAAACAATCTCATGTTGACCTCATGGGCCCTCCAATGAATATTGCCTCAAAAATTCAGGCAATGTCAAGACCAAATCAAATTTTAATCGGGGATGATGTCTATACTAAGTTGCATCCTTCTTCTCAAAAATCATTCAAACAAATTGTTTGGGAAAATAACGAATGGCGTTATCGTTCAAGAATAACTGGCGAAATCTACAAAGTTTATGAATACACGGGCTAAACCGTAAACTTATCTGGACATTCTACATGTTCGTAATGATGCTCTGTGAACTTCTCATCAACTACATAAATTACAATTTTGTGTAACTCTGAGTTCGTTATGTTCTTTTTACATTTCAAACAATACTTCTTTTGTTCCGTCATTGTAGTATCAGCGATCTAAAACCGCTATTGTATAAGGATCAGCGATCAACTCAATTTGAGCAAAAATTACCACGATTTTACAATTTAGTATATCTAACGAGTAAAGACAAGGCAAAAATAACAGTAGAATGGAGCTTGTTTATGGATGAAATGACAAGACATTTGATGGATTTGTATGGCTTAAATCCCAATGTTTTACCAATTGCATTTCATTTTCCTCGATTACCTCCAGGGTTAACAACTCCTGTTTTTGGTATTTCCCCAAATCCACAAAATAGTGTTGCAAAAAATAATGATTCGCTAAATTTGAAATTGCAAGATTTTAAGCAAATGTATCAAAAATTTGCTGCAGGATTATTTGATATGCATTATCCTGGTTTGATTCCACCAGGACATCCTCTCTATTCTAGACAAAACTCTGTTGAAACATTAAATGCAGAAAATTCTAAACTACAAAAAGAAAACTTGGAATTAAGAAAAAAAGTAGAAAAATTATCAAAAGATAATAAAACTGCTTAAAGAAAATTTCACTAAAATTCTATTTGTCAAAATTTTCAAATTAAAATCTTCGATAACCCTTATTAATTTCCAATTTAATTTCAAACATGCGAAAAACTCCTGCTGATAAATGGAAAGAAACTATTTCCAAGTACAAATTACAGTGCCAAAAAATTATGCGTGTGTCAAAAAGTATTCGATATACTGGCGTAATTAACGAATTTGGAAGAACCTTAACTGGAATTATTAAGCCTGGAGTTAAACCATTGTTAAAATCTGAACAAGTAAAAAATGAATTTTTCATCATATCTACACTAATGACTCTAAGAAAAGATCCATCAAGCGCAGTTGGAAAATTGGATTATGTAGTTTTAAAACATCAAAAAGTAACCATTCTTGCTTTTCAAAAAGACAAAATTACTTTTTATGTTTCTGTAGATGCCAAAGAAAAAGCTCTGGATAAAATTATTCCAAAGATTAGAAAATTACTCTAAGCAGGAGTAAATCCTACATAACCGCTTGTTTGTTCTGCCTTGTCTTTGAATGATGGCTCAAACAATGATACTAGATAATCATCAGGATCTAATACGATAGCGTTTTTTCCTGCATCTCTTTCTGTAACCTCTCTGTAAATTTTAACTCCTTTTTCTCTTAATTCCTCAACAGCAGATTTTACATCGCCAACAAGAAATCCAATAGTAATTCCATTATCTAGAGAACTTCCTTTATGTTCTGCAGTTAGTGATGCAGGATGTAGGCTGAGTAATCCACCTGTGGTGCCTAAATCTATCCAGGATCTTCTTTGATTTTTTATGGGTAATCCAATAAAATCATGGTAAAATTCGAGAGATTTATCCAGGTCTTTAACTGCTAAAATAACATTACCTAATTTCTTAATATTCACGTTGATTAAAACAACCTAGGATCTTAAAACCTTTTCATTGAACCTCTACCATGGTTTCGGTCCTTTCAACACCATTAATCTTCTGAATTTCTGTAGTAATTTCCTTAATTTTTCCTAGTTCGTCAACTTCTATGATTGCTACTGCATCAAATTGACCACTAACAGGAAACGAATCTACAACTGATTTGACTTTACGCAACCTAGCTGCAATTAACTTCTTTGGAGATTTAACTAAAATTACAGCTCTTACCATCCTAAATTAACCTCCACTTCAATGAGAGTTTCAGTAGTAACTATTTCCTTAATTTTCTTAAAATCAATTACCATGTTGTTGATTTCTTCAATTGAACCTTGAAGCATTGTACAGATATCTGCTCTACCTGTAACAACCATAACTTCTTTAACGATTTTTCGTTTCTTTTTGAGAATCTTAACTACAGTATCTACTTTTCCTGGTTTGACTGTAATCAGACATAATGCACGCATAATTTATCTTCTCAATTAAGATGAATAAAGATTCCTAATCAAATGCCTCTTGAGAACGAGCCTCTTCTAGATATGCACGTCTCTCTTCGTTGACTTTTTCTTGATCAATTTCAATGTCATCATCTACAATTACAATTCCTGCATCCATAATAGGTTCATTTTTTTTCTTAGATTTAGTTGATTTTGCTTTTGTTGCTTTCTTTGTAGTTTTTTTTGTAGTTTTTGCCTTAGGTTTTGTTGCTTTCTTT
>JABAOH010025679.1_pt1 | contig 26151 bp, 30 predicted proteins | sample 7062181 | NCBI WGS metagenome assembly JABAOH01 (sample SAMN14538630, study PRJNA623070) | marine sediment metagenome | biome: marine biome [ENVO:00000428]; feature: marine pelagic biome [ENVO:01000023]; material: deep marine sediment [ENVO:00002113]; isolation source: pool of 5 deep marine... | reverse complement strand
CAACCAAGATAGTTATTAACCACACCGATGAATACAACCTCGCCAAATTTATTGGGTTGAACGAAAGAACCTGCCTTAATCAAAAACCCACCGTCGAGCTCGGCGACAAGGTAAAGAGCGGCCAGATCATAGCAGATGGGGGGGGGACCGCCAACGGCGTGTTGGCTCTCGGCAAAAATGTCCTTGTGGGATTTGTCTCTTTTGACGGTTTTAACTTTGAGGATGCGATTATTGTCAGTGAAAAACTCTGCAAGGACGATAGCTTTACGAGCATTCACATCGACGAATTTACCGCCGAAGTGCGCGAGACCCGCCTCGGCAAGGAAGAATTTACCTGTGATATTCCCAATGTAAGCGAAAGGGCGCTGCGGAACCTTGATGAACACGGAGTAGTCCGCGAAGGCACAAGAGTGTGCCCCGGTGACATCCTGGTAGGCAAGGTGGTACCCAAGAGCAAGACCGAACTGACACCTGAGGAAAAGCTGCTGCACGCAATATTCGGCAGAGCCGGCGAAGAGGTTAAAAATGACTCACTTGAACTGCCCAGCGGATATGAGGGAGTGGTAATAAAAACGGAACGTTTCACCAGACGCGGAGCCGGCACCGACGAACAGAAAAAAACACTGAACGCCCAGATAAGAAACTATGAAAAGCAGATGAAAGCCAAAGAATGTGCGGTATTCAGGCAGATGATCGAAGCTATCCATAAAAAGTATGAGGTTAATATCGTCGATCCATCCACACGTCAGAAAGTCGGTGCCAGTGCTGATGATGAGGTTATTTATGAACAGATAGAAAACTTTAATATCAAGTGGGTCAAACCCGCCTCGCTCCGGGACAACGTTGAAAAAATCAAGGACAAATTCTGGGTCAAGATTGTTGAAATTCAGGAAGAAAAGAAGCACAGGATTGAAAGCTTGAAACACGGTGATGAGCTGCCCAGCGGCGTGCTGCAAATGGTAAAAGTCTACGTTGCAATCAAAAGGACATTGTCGATTGGCGACAAAATGGCCGGACGCCACGGCAACAAGGGTGTTATCGCCAAGATTATGCCCGAAGAGGATATGCCGTTTCTCGAAGACGGCACGACTCTTGACATATTACTGAATCCTCTCGGCGTTCCGAGCCGAATGAATGTCGGCCAGATTCTTGAAACGCATCTTGGCTGGGTGGCAAAGGTGCTCGGCTTTAATGCTATTACGCCGGTCTTCGATGGTGCTACAGAAGATGACATCCAGGAGTTGACCGCGGAGGCAAACGAGCTTGTGAGCAAACGAAGAGCCGAACTCGAAGAACAAAAGCAGGTGCCGCCGGCTGATGAGTTTTTTGTGAACGTCCCGAAAACCTTGAAGACGCAACTTTATGATGGCAGGACGGGCGAGCCTTTTGACCAGTCCGCAACCATCGGATATATCTATATGATGAAGCTGCACCATCTTGTTGATGACAAGATTCACGCCAGAGCAACCGGGCCATATAGTCTGATTACACAGCAGCCGTTGGGCGGAAAGGCCAGAACCGGTGGACAAAGGTTCGGTGAAATGGAAGTCTGGGCTTTGGAAGGCTACGGCGCTGCTTATACGCTGCAGGAAATGCTTACCGTCAAAAGTGACGATGTGGAGGGCCGAACAAAAATATATGAATCAATGGTCAAAGGACAAAACACCCTTGAAGCCGGAACGCCTTTGAGCTTTGACGTGTTGTGCAATGAAATAAGAGGATTGGGATTGAATATTCAGCTTGAAAAGAAACGGCTTGGAAGCGCTGTTTTGTAGGGATGATTACTGAATTACTAATTGTCAAGTGACAATGATAAGGGGCCTTAAATGTTAGGAAGTGTTTACGACCGCATTAATGACTACGGTTCGGTCAAGATTTCGTTGGCCAGTCCCAATGATATTCGTAGCTGGTCTTTTGGGGAAGTACGCAAGCCTGAGACCATCAACTATCGTACTTATCGGCCGGAGAAAGACGGCTTATTCTGTGAGCGAATCTTCGGGCCCGAACGCGACTGGGAGTGTGCTTGCGGAAAATACAAAGGCACCAAGTTTAAGGGGATAATTTGCGACCGCTGTGGAGTCAAAGTTACGCATAGTCGAGTTCGACGAAAGCGAATGGGGCATATCAATCTTGCGGCACCGGTGGTCCACATATGGTTCTTCAAGGCAATTCCAAATCGGCTCGGGGCCATTCTGGATATGAAAACTGCCGACCTCGAAAAAATAATCTATTTCCAGGACTACGTCGTTACAGACCCAGGGCAAAGCCCGTTAAAGATAGGACAACTGCTCAGCGAGGAAGAATACAGGCAGGCAAACAACAAGTACCCAACTGCCTTTAAGGCCGCTATGGGCGCTGAAGCTATTAAGGCACTGCTGATAAAATTGGACATGCAAGAATGCACCATACAACTAAGGCAAGCCATCGCAAAGACAAACAGCAAGCAGAAAATAAAAGACCTCACAAAAAGACTAAAGATTATTAACCAAATCACAACCTCCAAGAACAAGCCGGAGTGGATGGTGCTTGAAGTTATGCCCGTGATCCCACCGGATTTGAGACCGCTGGTACTGCTCGAAAGAGATAATTTCGCCACCAGCGACTTGAATGATCTCTACAGACGAATTATCAATCGAAACAACCGATTAAAGAAGCTCATTGACCTCAACGCGCCCGAGGTAATTATCCGAAATGAAAAACGAATGTTACAGCAGGCGGTCGATTCGCTGCTCGACAATGGCCGATGCCGAAGAGCTGTGCTCGGAAGTAACAATCGGCCGCTGAAGTCCTTGACCGATATGATTAAAGGAAAACAGGGACGATTTCGTGAGAACCTGCTTGGAAAACGCGTAGATTATTCAGCGCGGTCGGTTATCGTAGTAGGACCTAATCTGAAACTGTATCAATGCGGTCTGCCGAAGAAAATAGCTCTCGAATTATATCAGCCTTTCATCATTCGCAAGCTTAAACAGCACGGCTTGGCCGATACGATTAAAAGCGCCAAGAGGATGATTGAACGACGTGACGAGCAGGTCTGGGACGTTCTGGAAGAAGTCATTCACCAACATCCTGTCTTGCTCAACCGGGCTCCCACCCTCCATCGAATGGGTATTCAGGCCTTTGAGCCGGTGCTCGTCGAAGGTAACGCCATTATGCTTCATCCGTTAGCCTGCAAGGGCTTCAACGCTGACTTCGACGGCGACCAGATGGCGGTGCACCTGCCGTTAAGTGTCGAAGCGCAGGCTGAAACCCATATCTTGATGATGACTATTGCCAATATTTTCTCGCCGGCTAATGGCTCTCCAATGGTTGGACCATCTCAGGATATGGTGATGGGCAATTATTACTTGACCTATTTGAAACCTTCTGATACCTCCGAAAGTGAAGAACTGAAGCTGTTCAGAGACTCTTTCGAAGCAATAATGGCCTTTGAGATGGGCAAAGTCGATTTGCACACAAGGATTAAGGTCCAGGTCAGTAATGCCAGGATTATTGGCGATTCAGAAATTCGAGATTCGAAAGCCGAAGCTCAAGGTTCAACTGTTGTTGAAACGACAGTGGGCAGGTGCTTATTCAATGATATGCTTCCTGAGGGAATGCCGTTTTACAATATGACGATGTCTCAGAAGAGGTTGAGCCAGGTAATTAGTGACTGTTTCGAATTCTCAGGTTCTGCCGAAACGGTGGATCTGCTCGACAGAATTAAAAATTTAGGATTCAAATATGCCACTCTTGCAGGGTTGAGCTTTGGTATTACGGACTTGAAAATACCCGCAAGGAAGCCTCAGATTATCGAAGAGACAGAGAAAAAGGTCAACAAAATCCGGAAGAACTATAACGACGGCGTTTTGACCGAGGGCGAAAGGTATAATCAGGTCATTGACGCCTGGACCAATGCCCGCGTGGCAGTGACCAACGAAATGATGCGGGGCCTTAAAGAGGATACTAACGAAGATGGCTCGCCGTATCTGAACCCCATATTTCTTATGAGCGATTCGGGGGCAAGAGGAAGCGTAGACCAAATCCAGCAGCTTGCTGGAATGAGAGCGCTTATGGCCAAACCCAGCGGTGAAATTATCGAAACACCGATTAAATCAAACTTCCGTGAGGGATTGACCGTGCTTGAGTACTTTAGCTCTACCCACGGAGCACGTAAGGGATTGGCTGATACCGCCTTGAAAACCGCTAATTCCGGCTATCTTACGCGAAAACTCATCGATGTGGCACAAAACGTAATTGTCATTGAACGCGACTGCCAAACCTTACAGGGAATTACCAAGAGTACCGTCAGCAGGGGTGAGCAGATTGATGTGCCGCTTTCTCAGCTTGTTATAGGCAGAACCGCAAGAGACAACATTCGTAACCCGATTACTGACGAAATGATTGTTCGCGAGAACGAGGTCATAACGCCGGCGGCGGCGGCGAAGATCGAAGCTTTAGGCCTCGATGCCGTCAGAGTAAGAAGCCCTCTGACCTGTGATAGTCCGTTTGGGATTTGTGCCAAGTGTTATGGATGGGATATGAGTACCGGTCAATTAGTCGAAGAAGGAGTGGCAGTTGGAATTATTGCTGCACAGTCGATTGGTGAGCCCGGCACTCAGCTGACATTACGCACGTTCCATACCGGGGGCGTCGCTTCCAGAGCTATTCTTGAACGCGAACAGAAAGCCACACAAGCAGGAAAGGTTCAATATCGTGACATAAATGCGGTTTCTTTCAAGTCCTCCGTTGGTGGAACGACAACAACCAAGATAGTCGCACTCAAACGCAACGGCGAAATAGCTATTCTGGACGCAAAGAACCGAGAGCTCGACAGATTCAAAGTGCCCTATGGTGCCACTGTTTTAGTTAGGGACGGGCGAAAGGTTAAAACCGGTGCGTCATTGTTCACATGGGACCCACACCGTACCCCGATTCTGGCCGAAGTGCCCGGCCTTATACGGTTTGTAGATATCATCGAAGGCGAGACAATTGGAATCGAAGAAGAGCGAAAAGGGGCGATTGGCAAACCTGTGGTAATCGAGCATAAGGGCGATAAGCATCCACAAATTATCATAGAAGACCCCGATGGTAAAATACTCGACGTTCACTATCTGCCTGCAGGAGCCAGAATTGAGGTTGGTGAGGGCCAGTCTGTTCAGGCAGGCCAGCTGCTTGCCCATCAACCCAGAGCCACCGGCGGCACACAGGACATCACAGGAGGTCTGCCCAGAGTTACCGAAGTATTTGAGGCACGCAAACCCAAAGACCCTGCTGCAATGGCTGAGATCAGCGGCCGGGTCGAGCTGAGAAGCGATAAACGCAAAGGCAAAATGACGATTATTATTCGCAGTGAAAGCGGCATGGAAAAAGAACACCATGTCCCACGCGATAGACACCTTAATGTTCACACATCTGATTTCGCTGAAGCGGGAGACACCCTGACAGATGGCCCATTGGTGCCCCATGATATTCTCCGAATTAAAGGCGAAGAAGCGCTGCAAAGATATTTAACTTCAGAAATTCAAAATGTCTACCGCTCACAAAATGTCAATATCAACGACAAGCACATTGAGATTATCTGCGCTCAAATGATGCGAAAGGTCGAAATTGAATCTGTGGGCGACAGCTCGTTTTTGCCGGGCGAGGTCGTTGACAAATTCGTATTCAGAAAAGAAAATGAAAAACTGACCAATAGTATCAAGATTACCAACGTCGGAGATGCGTCTGATTTAGAAGTCGGTCAAGTTATCAGCAAGAAAGAGCTGGCAAGTATTAACGAAAAGATTGAAGTGATGGGTGGCCAGAAGGCCTCGGGCAGAAAACCAAAACCTGCAACCGCCAAGACATTGCTTTTGGGAATCACGAAAGCTTCACTGTGGTCGGAGAGCTTTATCGCGGCAGCCAGCTTCCAGGAAACAACTAAGGTCTTGACAGAGGCGTCTTTAGCCGGTAAGGTGGACGAACTTCACGGCTTGAAGGAAAACGTGATACTCGGTCACCTGATACCGGCCGGCACGGCTTTCAAGCCGCATCTGGATATGAAGGTCAAGCACCTTGCCGAAGCACCGCTGCCGAAGGAATTTGAAGAGATTAAGGAAGTTAAGGAAGCCAAAGAGGCCGAGGCAAAAGCAGAATCGAGAATCAGGGAAGCTCTGGGAATCAATTAATTATTGATGCGGTAAAGAGCGTTTGAGAGGATTCCGGTTTTGCAATACACAACAAAATGGGACCCGAACCCGGGTAATAATTATGCCAACAAAAAATCAGTTAGTTAGACGCCCACGGGCGAAATCGAAAGGTCGAAAACGGCTATCCGAAATTAGCGGTTCGCCGCAAAAGCGAGGGGTGTGTCTGATCGTAAGGACCCAAACGCCAAAGAAGCCGAATTCGGCTCTACGAAAAATCGCACGTGTCAGATTGACCAACGGCAAAGAAATTACAGCTTACATACCGGGCATCGACCACAACCTTCAGGAGCACAGCACTGTTACTATTCGCGGTGGCCGAGTCAGGGACCTGCCGGGAGTACGATATCATATCATCCGTGGTGTGCTCGACTGTGCCGGTGTGGCTAATCGAAAACAAGGCAGAAGTAAATATGGTGCAAAAAAAGCAAAGTAGCTTGATGCTCAATCAAGATTCGAGGGTCGAGTATGGCTAAAAAGTTTACCGCTTCGAGTCAACAATTGGCCAGCCAGGGCGGTGACCCCAAATATAATAGCAAGCTGGCCGCGAAGTTCATTAACTGTTTGATGCGGGGCGGCAAGAAAAGTGTTGCCCAGCGGGTCTTTTATGATGCTATGGATATTATAGCCAAAAGCGTAGATAACACTGGCCCTCTTGAGGTATTCGAAACAGCGGTAAATAACGTAAAACCATTGATCGAAGTTCGCAGCCGACGTATCGGCGGAGCCAGTTATCAGGTGCCGACACAGGTAAGCGCCGCGCGCCGGCAGTCACTTGCCTTCAGGTGGATATTGGACTCAGCCAGGAGCAAGAAAGGAAAGCCTATGTGCCAACGACTAGCCTCCGAACTGACAGATGCTTACCATGGACACGGTGGCGCAATGACTACCCGGGATAATGTCCACAGGATGGCTGAGGCAAATAAGGCATTTGCCCACTTTGCCTGGTAATAATAGTCGTTTATAACTGCCACGGTGTGTTTATAAAAATGACCGTGGCAGTTTTTTTATATCGTATCGCGGCGTGTATATTACCGTAGAGGGGCAAGATACGAATTATGTCGAGCACTCTGGAAAAATTACGCAATATTGGAATTATGGCTCATATCGACGCCGGCAAAACAACGGTAACCGAGCGCATACTCTATTATACCGGCAAAACCTACAAAATGGGGGAAGTCCATGATGGCACCGCGGTTATGGACTACCTGCAAGAGGAGCAAAGAAGAGGCATTACTATCACTTCAGCCGCGACAAAATGTCCCTGGAAGGGCTTTGAAATCAACCTTATCGATACGCCGGGGCACATTGACTTTACCGCTGAAGTTGAAAGGTCCTTGCGTGTTCTCGATGGCGCTGTAGCAGTCTTTGACGGCAGTGAAGGAGTGCAGGCCCAGAGTGAGACCGTCTGGAGGCAGGGACAAAAATACGACCTGCCCTGTCTTTGCTTTGTGAACAAGATGGACAAAATAGGTGCCGATTTTGAGATGACCATTGAAAGTATTCGCGACAAGCTCCTCGCCAATCCGATTTTAATGCAGATTCCTATTGGCGCCGAGGATTCTTTCGCCGGTGTGATAGACCTGATAAAAATGCAGGCGGTTTTCTATAAGACCGAAAAAATGGGAGCGACCTTTGAAGAAACTGAAATTCCCTCCGAGTTGAAACAAACTGCTCAGCAGCAAAGAAACCAGATGATTGAGCTTGCAGCCGAACATGACGAAGAGTTGATGGACATCTACGTCCACGATAAACCAATTAATGTTGAAATGATTGATAGAGCGATTAGAAAAGGAACTTTGAGCAACAAGCTTCATCCGGTATTTGTTGGCTCAGCCTTAAAGTATATCGGCGTCCAAAGGCTGCTTGATGGCGTCGTGGCGTATCTGCCTTCTCCGTTGGATAAGCCTGTCCTGACCGGGCACAAACCGACTGATAAAAATAAAAAAATATCCATCAAGTGCGACCGCGATGCCAGCTTGGTGGCACTTGCATTTAAGATTACCAGCGATGTGCATGGTGATTTGAACTTTCTAAGGATTTATCAAGGCACATTGAAGTCCGGCAGCAGAGTCTTAAATGCAAATCGCAATCGGCGGGAGAATATTACCAGAATATTTGAGATGCACGCCAACGAGCGAGAAATTTTGGACTCAGCCGGTGCTGGCGATATTGTCGCAGTTGTAGGACTAAAACAAACACTTACAGGCGATACCATTTGTGACCCTAAAAAACCCGTCTGTCTGCCGAGCATTACCTTTCCACAGACGGTTATTAATATGTCGATAGAACCCAGAACCGCTGCAGAGAAGGCAAAATTGGCGGATGCACTGGCCGACTTGAGGCGTGAAGACCCGACTTTTGAATGTAAAATAGACGGCGAAACAGGCCAAACAATCATCAGCGGAATGGGCGAGCTGCATTTGGAAATACTGCAGCACAAATTGGTAAAAGAAAAAGGGGTTAATGTCAGAATCGGCAAACCGCGGGTCGCCTACAAGGAAGCTATAACCAACTCGGCACAGGCTGAGGGTAAATTCATACGCCAAACAGGTGGTCACGGGCAATATGGCCATGTTGTTTTGACCGTTGAGCCTTTGTTTACCGAGGACGGTCATTGGAGCCGCGATATCGAGTTTGAGAGCAATGCCCCTGGTAATGTAGTGCCGAGAGAGTATATCCCTGATGTGGAAAGAGGCAGCAAAGATGCCCTGGGCTGCGGTGTATTAGCAGGCTATCCCGTTGTGGGAATTAAAGTTACGTTGATTGATGGCTCATTCCATTCTGTGGATTCGTCCCCTCTGGCTTTTGAACAGGCCGCTACCATTGCGGTCGAAAAGGCGGTTAAAGACGCAGGGCCGGTTTTACTTGAGCCAGTAATGCGGCTTCAAGTGATAGTACCGCAAGCCAATTTTGGGGCAATTCAGGGCAATTTGCTTGCAAAAAGAGGGCTAATCACAAGTTGCCGGGTGCATGGAAATATGCAGGTAATTGACGCCAAAGTCCCTTTGGTGGAGATGTTTGGGTATTCCAGTGAAATTAGGAGTGCCACGGGCGGCAGAGGGACCTTTACCATGGAGCCCTTGACCTATGAGAAGGTCCCTGAGCAGCTTGCCAAGCAGATTGCCTTTTAAAAAATAATGCCTTTTTTTTATATTTTAGATAAGATTTTTGTCGACATTTTATTGACAATAAATGATTTATATGATATTTCTACAAGTTTTCAGCTGTGGCGAGCATTGTCAAGGATGACTTTGCGTAAATTTAGTTGCGCTGTGGCATATCTGTGATTTTGTGGTCAGGGATGGTTAACTTGGTATTCTGTTAGACTCAGGGGTTTACCAAAAGCCGGTAAAATGGCTTTGGAAGGACTGTAGCTGGTCCGAACCCCAACCCTTAAGGAAGGCAGATTCTGTGATTGAATATTGATTATTGAGAAGAGGCTGATTTTGTCAAGCAAGGCAAAATCAGGACCCAAAGACGGATTAGAATTTCGAAGTCAATATCATAAATAAAAAATAGTCAATGAGAAAGGCCCTTCCTGCCGCAATCAAGCAACATAGGTTTGACAGATAGTAGAGAAACTGTAGACTAAGAGCGGATTTTTTACTTTGTTTTTTTGCTTTATAAGCTGATATATTTCAGGCTTTTATAGATTGTAAGTTGTGGATTTGAAATAAAAAGCCGCTGCTTTTGCAGGAGATTGACTTATTCCCGCCAAAGCCAGTGGCGCAGAGGATAGTAATGGTTGCTGAAACCGAAAGAATAAGAATTAGAATGGAGGCCTACGATCACAGGGCCCTTGATGCCTCTGCTAAGGAGATAGTGGAGCACGCTCGAAAGACCAATGCCCGTGTCAGTGGTCCGGTGCCGTTGCCTACGCGTATTGAAAGATATACTGTTTTGCGAAGTCCCCACATCGATAAAAAATCGCGTGAGCAGTTTGAGTTAAGGACTCATAAACGTCTGATTGATATTCACGAGGCCAACGCGCGAACGGTCGAAGTACTGAACCGTTTAGTGGTACCGGCTGGGGTTTTCGTGAGGATAAAGGCGTAAATCGCGATTTCGTGACTCGAAAGTTGAGCAACAGGTCACAAGCGATGAGCGACGAGAAATGGCAATGTTATTGGGAAAAAAAGTTGGAATGACTCAGGTCTATGACAAAATGGGCAATTTAGTGCCCGTTACGGTCATACAAGCCGGCCCTTGCGTTATTATGCAGGTAAAAACGGCTGAGACCGACGGCTACAACGCCGTTCAGGTTGGTTTTGATGAGGTAAAGCCCTTGCGCAGGAAGAATCCGCAAATCGGACATGCTCAGAAAGCCAATACGACCGCGAAGAAATTCGTCAAGGAGATGCGGCTGCCGGACGACGCTGAGCAGCAGCATAAAGTTGGAGATTCCATCACGGTCTCGGTCTTTGCGGAAAATGAATCCGTTGATGTTATTGGTACCAGTAAAGGCAAAGGATTCGCTGGCGTGATGAAGCGCCACGGCTTTAGCGGTTTCCCGGCCTCGCACGGCACAGAGCGTAAACACAGAGCACCCGGCTCAATATCGAGTTTCGCCGCCGATGCCGGCCATGGCGGAGGCCCTAAAAAAGGCAAGAGAATGGCAGGACATATGGGCAACCGCCGTGTTACAACGAAAAACCATAAGCTGGTCGCAATAGACGAAGAGAAAAACTTATTAGTCGTCAAAGGTCCTGTACCAGGCCCGGCCGGCGGCTATTGTATTGTCCGTAGTGCCAAAAAGGCAAGCGTGGAGTAAAAAAGCATGAAGCGACCCCTGCTTTTGCGGGCAGAGATGTCATTTCTGCGAAAGCAGCAACGAGATACGAGAAAATGATTGATTTGGCAGTTTACAATACAGATGGCCAGGAAGTTGACAGCTTAAAGGTCGACGAGTCGGCTTTGGGCAGTTCGGTCAGATACCCGTTGCTTAAGCAGGCCGTTGTTATGTATCACGCTAACAGGCGTGTGGGAGCAGCCGCAACCAAAGGCAGAAGTATGGCAGCCGGCTCAGGCAGAAAGCTCTTCAGGCAAAAGGGTACGGGAAATGCCCGGGTCGGTAACCGCAGAACCGGCAAACGTGTCGGCGGTGGTGTTACCTTCGCTAAGGGCCTTAGAGATTTTGGTAAACGTATGCCTAAAAAGCAAAGAAAATTAGCCAGGGACTCAGCAATACTGGCAAAGCTTTTGAGTAACAATGTTGTGGTGGTGGACGGACTGAATTTCGAGAGGCCTAAAACCAAAGATTTTGTAGGCATTCTGAATAATTTAAAAATTGAACGCAGCTGCCTCGTAACGATTAGCGCCGAAGACGTAAATCTTTACAAATCAGCTAAGAATATTCCGAAAGTAGCTGTTATGCCTGTAGACGAATTGAACGCCGGCGAGATCTGCAACTACCGCAAAATGTTGTTCACTAAGGAGGCGCTTTTATCTTTTTTGAATAGAGACCAGCACCAGACGTAAGACGCAATACGATATACACGATATGAGAATGGACGACTATAATGTAATAATTCGGCCCTTGATTACGGAGCAGGGAATGCACTTTGCGAATGTGAAAGGTGCGTACTCATTTGAGGTCAATAGAAGGGCTAATAAGGCCCAGATAAAAAACGCTGTGGAAAAAATATACAACGTCAAAGTACAAAGGGTAAGAACAGCTAACTACAAGGGCAAACATCGCCGCAGAGGCAGAGCCGTTGGCCGCACAGCGAGTTGGAAGAAAGCCGTTGTATTTTTGGACCCCGAGTTCCATATAGACTTGTTCTAAACGCTGCATACAAGGTATGACCTATGGGTATTCGAGTTTATAAACCAACAAGTGCCGGACGTAGAAACAGTTCGGTCAACGATTACGCTGAGCTGACGACCGACAGGCCTGAGAAGTCGCTTTGCAAGCGGATTAAGAAGAACGGCGGAAGAAATCATCGTGGCATTATTACCACGCGCCACAGAGGCGGCGGCGCAAGAAGAATTTACCGTATTATCGATTTCAAGCGTAATAAGGATGGTGTCCCCGCGAAGGTAGCAACGATTGAATATGATCCTAACAGGAATTGTTTTATATCTCTGCTGCACTACGCCGACGGCGAAAAAAGGTATATATTAGCACCACAGGGCATAAAGACCGGAGAGCTTGTAGAAAGTGGTTCGGCTTGTGAGCCTAAGATTGGTAATGCGATGTCGCTGGGGGCGATTCCTGCCGGTCTTGAGATTCATAATATCGAGATGAGGGTCGGCCAGGGTGGAAAGCTGGTCAGAGGTGCCGGCAGTGCCGCAAGAATTGTGGCAAAAGAAGGTAATTGGGTCACCATCGTTCTGCCGAGCGGTGAAATGCGGATGGTTCGTAAAGAGTGCCGGGCAACAATTGGTCGGCTGAGTAATCCGGACCACCAGAATGTCCGGGTCGGCAAAGCCGGGCGAAAGCGCCACATGGGCCGCAGACCCCACGTAAGAGGCTGTGCGATGAACCCCGTTGCTCACCCAATGGGCGGCGGAGAAGGTCATAGAAGCGGCGGGCGGCATCCCTGCTCGCCCACCGGCGTGCTGGCGAAAGGTGGAAAAACCAGAAATCCCCGAAATCCAAGTAACAAGAGGATTATTCGAAGACGCAAAAGTAAAAGGCAAAAACAATTAGTCCTATAATTTCGTCGTGCGAAAAAGGCACGCAATACGAGATACCGAAGATGGGAAGATCTCTTAAAAAAGGACCATACGTTGACGAGAAGCTGTTTATCAAGGTCAACAAACGAACTGCTTCCGGCTCTCGTGAACCAATAAAGACCTGGGCAAGAAGATGCACGATAATTCCGGAATTTGTGGGTTTCACGTTTATGGTCCACAACGGCAAAATATTTCATAAGGTTTTTGTAACCGAGGATATGGTGGGGCATAAGCTGGGCGAATTTTCGCCCACAAGGACATTTAAGGGTCATTCAAGCAAGAAAATAAGATGATAATAATGCGTGACCCCGAGCCGGGTGACGGGGCACGAGTGACGAGATACGAAATATGTTAAGTGCTGAGAAGTTCAAAGAGCTTTGCCAGGAGCGCAAGACAGATATAGAGCAGTTGGCAAGCCAGCTTACCAGACCGGGGCTTGATAAAAAGCAAGCAATAACGGCCATTAAAAACTGGCAAAAAGGCCTCTTCAAGCTTAAACCGCGAGCAGATGATATTCGCCGCTTGGCAGCCGCTCTATCTGTTGAGGTAAATGATTTGGTTGACTGGCGCTCGTCTTATCGCTATGCTCCGATTTCAGCCCGCAAAGCCAGATTGGTTGCCCAATTGATAACCGGTCGAAGCGTTCAGGACGCAATGGATATCTTGAAGTTCACAAGAAAACGTGCCGCAACGATGATTGACAAAGTCCTGAGAAGTGCCGTTGCAGATGCCGATGAGCAGCACGCCGACGTTGATAATCTCTACGTAAGCTGCGCCCGTGTCGATGATGCAGGAATCCGCATCGGCACAAGAAGATGGATGCCAAAGGACAGAGGCAGAGCGCATCCTATTCGCAAAACGGCTTGTCACATACATATAACAGTAACACAAGCTTAAAAAGACAGTGAAAGGCAAAAACGCAATACACAATACGCAATACGAGATACAAAACTATGGGTCAGAAAACATCGCCAATAGGTTTTAGAACAGGGATAACGCTTGGATGGCAGAGCACATGGTTTGCTCCCAAAGCTGATTACGGTGATTTTCTTGTCGAGGACCAGAAAATCCGTCAGTATGTCGACAGAAAATTTAACCGCACTATGCCCAAAGGTGCAGTGGCAAAGATTGAAGTAATCCGAACTCGTAACGAAGTAAAAGTAACACTGCACAGCGCTCGGCCCGGTGTGGTCATCGGTCCAAGGGGCGGCGAAGTCGATAGGTTGCGAGAAGAGCTTGAAGAGATGACGGGCCGAAAGGTGGCCGTCAATGTTATTGAGATAAAAGAACCGGACTTGAATGCTACTTTGGTGGCCGAATCAATCGCAGAGCAATTAAGCAAGCGGGCCTCGTTTAGGCGTACAATGAAACAGTATTGTGAATTGGCAATGAATGCCGGCGCTAAAGGCGTGAAGATTATCTGTGCCGGACGGTTGGCAGGCTCGGAAATGGCACGGAGGGAAACGCAGAAGCTCGGTAGTATCCCGCTGCATACTTTGGACGCCAATGTAGATTACGCCGTAGCAACCTCAAGAACAACGTACGGAACGATTGGTGTTAAAGCATGGATTTATAAAGGCAAGTTCGGCGAAGAAATTGAGCAAAGCCGGCCTACCCGCCGGCGTCGCCCGCCAAGGCGTACCAGCGCAGGACCGAAAGTCAAAGGTGGAGTCAAAAAAACTGTGCCGGTACAAGACAGCCAAAGCCCTACCAAAGCTAATGCGGCGGCCTCGCCGGCAGAATCTGATTCCGGTGAATCAAACAATACAAAGGCAGGTGTAAAAAATGGCAATGATGCCGAAAAGAGTTAAGTTTCGTAAGAGCCAACGCGGCAGAATGAAGGGCAATGCCTCGAGAAGCAATTTCGTAGCGTTTGGTGAATACGGATTGCAGGCCCTGGAAGGCAGCTGGATAACCGCAAGGAGCATTGAAGCCGGCCGAGTTGCAGCAACTCATTTTCTGCATCGTGAGGGCAAAGTTTATATTAGGCTGTTTCCGCATAAGCCGGTAAGTTCCAAGCCGTTGGAAACGCGAATGGGCAAAGGTAAGGGTGAGCCCGAATTTTGGGTCGCCAGAGTCAGGCCAGGCCAGGTTTGCTTTGAGATCGGCGGAGTAAATGAAGTCGTGGCAAAGCAGGCGCTGGTCAGGGTCGCTCATAAAATGCCTATCAAGTGCAGGTTCGTTAGACGAAGGCATTCATTGTAGGGTTGCCGTTTTGCGGGACAAAATGGTGTCCCTGTAAGAGAGAACTTTGAGATGAAAGCGCAGCATTACCGTGAGATGAGTCAGGATGAGGTTGAGAGCAAACTGGAAGAACTCCAAAAACATCTGTTTGATTTGCGCACGCAGGCGGTTACGGAAAAACTGGAGAATTCCAAAGCCGTGGTTAACGTCAGGCGTGATATTGCCAGGATTAAAACGATAATGCGTCAGACCAAGCAACGCTTAGCCTCGGGCGATTGATGATTGGAAAATCGAAAATGCAGGACCGAAGATTAAAAACCTTAACTGGCGTGGTGATAAGCAACAGCGGCGACAAAAGCGTCAAAGTCGCCATTGACTTCAAGGTCAGGCATCCAAAATACGGCAAATACGTCAAGCGTAGAACAAAACTCGGCGTTCACGACGAACACAATCAGGCAGGTACCGGTGACGTCGTCGAAATTGCTGAATGCAGGCCTCATAGCAAAACCAAGAATTGGCGTCTTGTGAAGGTTTTAGAAAAAGCAGACCAGAGGTGAATCGAGATACAAGACAATGATTCAGCAGGAAACAATGTTGGATATAGCTGACAACTCGGGTGTCAGGTCGGCGTTGTGCATTAAGGTTCTTGGGAGAGGCGGAGCCCGCCACAAGAAAACCCGCCCTGTCGCCAGTGTGGGAGATGTTGTCTGTGTTGCTATAAAAAAGTCGCTGCCGAGTTGCCAGTTGGATGACAAGAAGGTCCATAAATGTGTTATTATTCGCACCAAGAGCCCTGTGAAACGCTCCGATGGCAGCTATGTAAGGTTTGATAGCAATGCCGCAGTGATGATTGATAACGAAGGTAATCCGATAGGAACCAGAATTTTTGGTGCAGTTGCTCGTGAGCTTCGTGAAAAAAACTATATGAAAATTATCTCGCTGGCGAGCGAGGTGGTATGAATGTCGTGCATTGTGCGTGATGCGTATTGCGTGAAGAGAAATACGCAATGTGAGATTGAAATGGCTTCGCATATAAAAAAAGGTGATATGGTAGAGATTATAGCTGGTGCCTACAAAGGCGCTACCGGCAGAGTGTTGCGCGTGATACCCCAAAAGCAGGGTGTAGTGGTTCAGGGTCAGAATATAGCAAAAAAGCACGTTCGGCCTTCACGCAAAAATCCCCAGGGAGGCCGGATCAACGTTGAACAGCCGATCCATATAAGTAATGTTTTGCCGGTAAACCCGAAAAGCTCAAAGGGCAGTAAAGTCCGTTATCAAGTAAATGCCGATGGCAGTAAAAAACGAGTTGCCATCGACGGTTCCGAAATTGGCATTGTTAAAAAGGCAAAAGAGTGAATGGTGAGTGGTTAATTGGGCAGTAGTGATTAATCGGTAACGAAACACAACATGGCGCGTTTAAAAGATTTATATAAGTCCAGGATGGTTCCGGAGCTGACCGAAGAATTTGGCTACAAAAATCCTATGGCTGTGCCGCAGATGGAAAAGGTCATTATCTCTATGGGTGTTGGCAGAGCAACGCAGGACAAGAAATTTCTGGAATCGGCCAAAAAGGATTTGATGATGATTACCGGCCAAATGCCCGTAGTCTGTAAAGCCAAGAAAAGTGTTTCGAATTTCAAGGTTCGCGAAGGCATGGAAACCGGCTTAAAGGTTACGGTCCGAGGAGTGAGAATGTATGAATTTATGGATAGACTCATCAATCTTGCAATCCCGCGGGTAAGAGACTTTCGAGGCCTTGACCCACACAGCTTTGATGGCAGAGGTAATTACTCGATGGGCTTGGCCGAACAGAGTGTCTTTCCGGAAATCAACCCTGCAAAGATGGAGTTTCAGCAGGGTATGAACATAACTTTTGTAACGACGGCAAAGACTGACCGAGAAGCAAGAAAATTGCTTCAGCTCTTTGGTATGCCCTTCAGAGGCACTGCAACGATGGAACAGCAGGCATAACGCGTCAGGCAGGATATGAGATTGGAGAGTATGGATGTCAACCAAAGCACTGGAAAACAAGGCAGAAAAGAAACAAAAATTTCGTGTTAGACAATATACACGCTGCCAGCTTTGTGGGAGATCCAAAGCTGTTTATCGCAAGTTCAAAATTTGCCGGATTTGTTTTAGAACATTAGCCAACGAAGGAAAAATACCGGGAGTAAAAAAAGCCAGTTGGTAATTCAGGGGCCCAACCACGAAAGGGCCCACAAACACAAGGCACAAAATTATGAGTTTGAGTGATCCAATAGCTGACATGCTGACGAGAATTCGCAACGCTGTGCGAATAAATAAAGGCCAGGTTAATATTAAGGCATCGAATATCTGCGAAGGAATAGCGGCTGTTTTAAAAAAGGAAGGCTATATTGAAGACTTCGATCGAATCGATGACAGCAGGCAGGGAATATTAAGGATTACGCTAAAGTACGACCAGGAAGGCAATTCTATCATTAATGAAATAACAAGAACAAGTAAACCGGGCTGCAGAATCTATTCACCTGTTGACAAATTGCCGCACATTTTAGCCGGTATGGGTACAGCAATCGTTTCGACAAGTAAAGGTGTAATGAGTGATAGGGACTGTCGCCAGGCCAACGTCGGCGGCGAGATACTTTGTACGGTTAGCTAATGAGTCGTATTGGAAAAAAACCTGTTATTATTCCTCAGGCAGTAACGGTCGAGAAAAAGGCCCAGTGCCTCAAGGCCTCAGGTCCGCTCGGCCAGCTCCAGATGGACTGTCACNNGATGGACTGTCACCCCCGGATAAAAATAACAATTGACGATTCCGAGGGTAAAATATTAGTTGAAAATAAACATCCACAAAACCGTCAGAACAGGCAGCTACACGGCACCATGCGTGCCTTGATTGCCAACATGCTCACCGGTGTCAGCAAAGGTTTTAAAAAGAAAATGGAAATATACGGTACCGGCTTTAGTGTTAAAGAGCAGGGTGGAAAGCTGATTTTCCAGGTTGGCTTTTGCCATCCGGTCGAGCGGGTAATACCAAAGGGTATAAAAGTGAATATCCAGACCAGCGCAACCAGGGGTAACGAAGTCCCGGCAAGGTTCACGCTTTCGGGAATAGAAAAATGTCTCCTGGGACAATTCGCTGCCGATATACGAAAAATAAATCCGCCGGAACCTTATAAAGGAAAGGGCATTCGTTATGCCGACGAACAAGTACGACGCAAGGCCGGTAAAGCATTTACTTCGGGAGCAGTATAGGATAAGAATTGACGATTAACTATTGAGGAAATCGCAATTCCGAATCAATAAACAATAGTAAATAGTCATCAGTAAATAGCAGTTGAGATTCGGTTCTTATGAAGACTGACCGGATAAAAAAAGCGGCACTGAGGCGCAAATATCACGTGCGAAAAACTGTTTCTGGAACACCGGACAGACCCCGGCTATTGGTATTTCGTTCGAACAGGCATATTTACGCCCAGATTATAGATGATGCCGCAGGGGCGACACTTGCTTCGGCAAGTACAAGAGCAAGAGGGCTGCGGGACCGATTGACCAATGCCGGCGATAAAAAGGCCGCTGAAATCGTAGGTGAAGCGGTCGCAAAACAGGCTCTTGGTGTCGGCATTAAATGTGTTAGCTTTGATAGAAACCGATATAAGTTTCATGGCAGAGTCAGGGCTCTTGCCGAAGCGGCAAGAAAAACCGGGCTGGTCTTTTAACGCCACAAGCAATACGAGATTGTTTTGGAGAAAAAATTGGCAGAGGAAGCTGTTAGAATATCCGAGCAGGAAGAGAGGCCGTTAGAGGATACGGTCGTAAAAATATTCCGCTGTTCCAAAGTGGTCAAAGGTGGTCGGCGGTTCAGCTTTGCGGCATTGGTCGTAATTGGTGACCACGCAGGCACGGTAGGTGTTGGCTATGGCAAGGCCAAGGAAGTCCCGCTGGCGGTTGAGAAAGGTATAAAGGATGCCAAGAAATCTTTGCACAAGATAGCCTTGCTCGGCCGAACGATTCCACACCGGATAAATGGCAAATACAGGGCTACAAAGGTAGCTTTGATCCCCGCCAGCCCGGGCACCGGGGTTATCGCCGGCTCCAGTGCTCGAGCAGTGCTCGAATTTGCCGGTGTGCAGGATGTTCTTACAAAAGTTTACGGAAGCACTTCTGCAAAAAATGTGGTCAAAGCTACGCTGGACGGGTTATTGAAATTACGCAACAAAGAAATGGTTGAATCTCTTCGTGGAGTGGCAATTGATGGTTGACAATTGCCGATTGACAATTGGGTGGTTTGAATGTTGAATCATGAAATAACTTCTATCGCTGGTAAACACACGCGTCGCCGCCGTGTCGGCAGGGGCACGGGCACCGGCCGCGGCAAAACCTGTGGCCGAGGCCACAAAGGTGGTGGCAGCAGGTCCGGCTCGACTTCTATCTCCCTCTATGAAGGTGGCCAAATGCCTTTATTTCGACGATTGCCTAAACGCGGCTTTAGTAATAAAAGCTTCGCAACACGCTGTGAAATTGTCAATGTCTCACAGTTAGAAAGATTCGACGACGGCGCTGTTGTGGGTATAGAGCAATTATCTGATGTCGGATTGATTGGCGGTGCCAAAAGCAAAGTCAAGATCCTCGGAAAAGGAGAATTGACAAAAAAGCTGCAGGTAACAGCTCACAAATTCAGCAGAACTGCGGAGCAGAAGATTGTGGCTTCCGGCGGCATAGCAAAAGTTATTTGATTATTGTCCCTGTGCTGTATCAGATGAAAACAAATATGAGATACAGAATACGAGGTACGAAATAATGTTCGCAACAGTAGTTAACATGTTCAAAATTCAGGACCTGCGCAACAAGATTCTTTTTACTTTGGCGCTGCTGATAATATACAGGGTCGGTTTTCACATACCGGTGCCCGGCTTCGACCCGTCGAAGATTGCTGAGGTCACAGAACAAAGAGACACGGAAAGTCCCTTGGGTAGAGCTGCTGAATACCTGCAGATGTTCACTGGTGGAACGCTGGAAAAAAGCAGCTTATTTGGTCTGGGAATTATGCCCTATATTACCTCGTCGATTATCCTTATGCTGCTGGGCGAGGTCATCCCGGCCTTGAAGAAGCTACGCCAGGAAGGCCAGACCGGCTACAAAAAGATACAGGAGTACACACGCTACTTGACTGTGCTGATATGCGTTATTCAATCGATAATATTTATGAAGATGTTGGGAGGGGGAGGATTAACCTATGCGGGCATGGAGCGTGAGGCCATGATAATGGGTATTGTCGGTATGACGGCAGGCACCATCTTTCTGATGTGGCTCGGCGAGCAGATAGATGAATATGGCATAGGCAACGGTATTAGTTTGATAATTATGGCCGGTATCATATCTCGAATGCCATGGGCAATCCGGCAGCTTTTACAGAATGTCGACTTTAGATTCGATGCACCCATCGGCACCATAGGACCGGCAAAGTTATTGTTCCTGGCAGGTGCGTTTGTGTTCGTTGTTGCCGGTGCCATACTAATAACTCAAGGCCAGCGCAGAATACCGATTCAGCAGGCAAAACAAATGCGAGGCCGCCGAATGTATGGTGGACAGAGACATTATTTGCCGCTGCGTGTGAACCACGGGGGGGTGATGCCGTTAATTTTCGCATCCAGTTTTATGATGTTCCCACCGATCATAATTCGTCAGTTGGCAACCAGATTCCCTGAGTCGGGAGTTCTCGAGACCTTGAATGATGCTTTCCGTCACGATGCTTACACCTACAACCTCTTGTATATGTTGTTGATATTTTTATTCGCTTATTTCTGGGTAACGGTGCAGTTTCAGCCCAAAGAGATGGCCAAAAACCTGAGGGATTCAGGAAGCTTCATCCCCGGACTTCGGCCTGGACGCAGAACCGCTGAATACCTGGAAACGGTAATGACCAGAATCACTTATTTTGGAGCCTCATTTTTAGCCATAATTGCCGTTGTGCCGACCGTGGTTTCAGTTTCATTGGGAATTGACTTGCGAGTAGCAATGTACTTGGGCGGCACGGGTTTATTGATAGTTGTCAGTGTTTCGCTCGATCTGGTTCAGAAAATCGAAGCCAACCTCTTGATGCGCAGCTATGAGGGTTTCAGTGGAGCTGGCAGAATAAAAGGATCGCGTTGATGAGAATAGTTTTGTTGGGCGCCCCGGCCGCGGGCAAGGGAACGCAGTGTAAGAGCATTGCTGCTCAATATGGTCTGCTCCATTTGTCCAGCGGGGATATCTTACGGCACCAAAGAGCTGCAGGCACCGAACTGGGGAAAAAGGCCCAAAGTTATATGGACTCAGGTGCACTTGTACCGGATGAAATTATAATTGAGATGATGACTAAAGAGATAGATAAGGCCCCTGTTGCCGGTTTCATACTGGATGGTTTCCCCAGAACCGTTAACCAGGCCGTCGAGCTTGATAAATCATTGGCTTGCAGCCGGCACGAAATAGACGCTGTTTTGAACTTGAAGATAGACGACAGGATAGCGGTAAAGCGAATAACCGGAAGGAGAAGCTGTCCTCGATGTGGAGCTGTTTACCACATTGAAAACTTAAAGCCGAAAGTCGAAGGCATATGTGATAAAGATGGCACCGAGCTTGTTCAACGGCCTGATGATAGCCCAGAGGTCGTGGCCAATCGCCTTAAAAACTACCACGAGCAGATAGAACCGCTGGTGGATTACTATAGGAACAACAGCACTGTTTATGATATTGATGCTGACAGGGACGTCAACGAGGTAAGGGCTTGTGTTTTTGAGAACTTGGACGCCCTTGTCAAAGCGTGAAACGCCGGTTGTATATCGAATCACGAGGTACGAACCACGAGATACGAAATTAAATGGCTATAACGCTTCGCAGCAGAAGAGAAATTGAGTTAATACGTAGAGCAGGTGCTGTTGTAGCAGATGTTCTTTTAAAACTAAAGGAGATTGCAGAGCCGGGAGTGACTACCGGTCAATTAGACGCCATAGCTTCGCAGATGACTGCTGATGCCGGAGCAGAGGCCTTGTTTAAGGGTGTCCGCAGCCCGCTGTCTCGGATTCCGTTTCCGGGCGCAATTTGTGCCTCGATAAATAAGCAGGTTGTTCACGGGATTCCTTCAGAGAATATAAAACTTAAGGACGGTGATATCCTCAGCATTGATTTTGGCGTTAAGCTTGACGGCTATTGTGGAGATGCCGCAGATACGATTGCCATAGGTGAGATTTCCGAGAACAAAAGCAGACTATTGGACGTTACGAAGCGTGTTCTGGATATAGCAATAGCAAAATCTGCACCGGCTGTTAGATGGAGCCAGATAGCCGCCGAGATACAGCAATATGCTGAATCCGCCGGCTTTTCGGTAGTAAAAGATTTTGTTGGACACGGCATTGGCAGAAAAATGCATGAAGAGCCGAGAGTGCCCAACTTTGTCAGCGATGAACTGCTGGCAAACGACATTATTTTGGCCGAAGGAATGGTTTTGGCTGTTGAGCCGATGATTAATGCCGGCTCCAGCGCTGTGCGAACGCTAAAAAATGGATGGACAGTGGTAACAAGAGACGGAAAATGCTCGGCTCATTTTGAACATACAATTGCGATAGTGAAAAATGGTTGTGAGGTGTTGACTGTAAAAAGACGGTGAATCGTGAATCGACACTCGAACGAGTCGCGAGCCACGAAAAATGGCAAAAAAAGATACAATAAGATTGCAGGCCAAGGTGACCGATGCTCTGCCGAACGCGATGTTTAGAGTGGAGCTGGAGAACGGCCACAAGATTTTGGCGCATGTTTCGGGTAAGATGCGAATGAATTTTATTCGGATTTTGCCGGGCGATACGGTCATAGTTGAAATGTCACCGTATGACTTAAATAGAGGCCGAATAGTCCTTCGGCATTAGTTGTGACTGCCGGCTCGTGATCCGAACCGGTTATGAGCTGCGAATTACAGATGTGAAGGCAGACATGAAAAATGAAAGTTAGAAGTTCTGTAAAACGTATATGTGAGAATTGCAAGATTGTTCGTCGCAAAGGCGTTGTGCGGGTGATTTGTACAAACCCGCGACATAAACAACGACAGGGTTAATTTTATCGTAAAGGACCAAGCGTCAAGCGTGATACGAAATACGTGAAGGAGCTGATATGCCGCGTATAGTTGGTGTTGATATTCCCAATGACAAATCAATATGGATTTCGCTGACCTATATTGCCGGTATAGGCAGGTACACCTCGGAACAGGTTTTAAAAGAAGCCGGGATCGAAAAAAACGCAAAGGCCGGCAAGCTCAGCGAAGACGAGCTTAGCCGGATAACGCAGATCATCGACCGCAATTACATCGTGGGAGGCCGGCTTCGCAGGCAGGTTGCTCAAAATATAGCCCGCTTGCGCGATATAAACTGTTATAAAGGCGTGCGCCACAGAAAGGGGTTGCCTGTCCGGGGCCAGTGCACTCAAAGTAACGCACGCACTCGTAAAGGCCCAAGAAAAACAGTCGCGGGCAAGAAGGGTGTAAAGGAAAAACGCTAAAAGCCAAAAAAGAATATTAACCACGAATTGATTCTAAACGAGGTGGATTAAAAAATAAGAAGCAATCAGCGAAGTCAGCGTCGTCAAGGAAACTACACAATACGAGACAAATAATGGCAAAAGGGATAAAGCGGAAAGTTAGAAAAAATGTCGTTCGTGCTATTGTGCACATAAAGGCGACATTCAACAATACGTTGATTACGGTTACGGATTTAGATGGCAATACGGTTTGCTCGCGTTCAGGGGGCTCTGTAGGCTTCAAAGGCTCTCGCAAGAGTACGCCTTTTGCCGCCCAGCAGGCTGCGCAGCGTTGCGCCAATACCGCTATGCGTAACGGCGTGCGTGAGGTTGAAATCAGGGTTAAGGGACCTGGTTCGGGTCGTGAATCCGCCATCTCAGCCCTGCAGCAGGCGGGATTACGCATCGCCTCGATAGAAGATGTTACCCCCCTGCCGCACAACGGCTGTAGGCCGCCAAAGAGAAGGAGAGTATAAAACGCCGATACCCGAGAACTTTTTTTGGAGATGAGTAAAAAGGATGGGACGTTATCTGGATTCATCTTGTAAACTTTGTCGTCGTGAAGGAGTGAAACTGATGCTTAAGGGCATCAGATGTGAAACGGCTAAGTGTCCGGTCGAAAAAAAACAGCGTAATTTGGCTCCCGGTATGCATGGCTGGCGCAGAGGCAGGACAAGCGAGTATGCTGTCCGGCTGCGGGAAAAGCAAAAGGTCAAGAGATACTACGGACTTCTGGAGCGGCAGTTTATGAGGTATTTCCACAAAGCCGAGCGGATAAAGGGCAATACCGGTGAGACCCTGCTGCAGTTGTTGGAGAGACGTTTGGATAATGTGGTGTATAAGTTGAATTTTGCACCGTCACGCAAGGCCGCAAGACAAATGATTACTCACGGCCATATTTCTGTGAACGGACGCAAAGTCGACATCAGCGATTATACTACAAAAGTCGGTGACAGGATAACGGTCAAAGGTTCCGAAAAAAGCGTCAAAAGAGTAAAGGAACAGTTGGAAAGCAACCCGAATTTTACCACGCAGAGTTGGCTGCAGTTGGCCCGGGAAAAACCCGAAGCTACTATTGTTGCATTGCCCGCTCGAGATGATGTCCAAATTCCTGTTGAGGAGCAGTTGGTTGTAGAGTTCTGTTCGAGGTAGCTACAAAATAGTTTTACGCTTTTAGTATAGAGTTTAGACCCCTTCCAGCGGCAAGCAGAGGTACAAACTCAAAACTTATATGGGAGGTTTATATGCGAGTTACATGGCGTGGTTTGGAGTTGCCGACTCGTGTTGAACGAGACACGATGGTATCGAGCGATAAGTATGGCCGGTTCTTTATCGAGCCTTTCGAACGTGGTTTCGGCACCACTATTGGTAACAGCCTAAGACGCATATTGCTTTCCTCTTTGGAAGGCAGTGCCGTAACATCCATCAAAATAGCAGGCATCGACCATGAATTCAGCTCGATAAGCGGCGTGATGGAAGATGTCACTGATATCGTTTTGAATGTCAAGAATCTTGTCATTCGGCTCCAGGGCCAGGCCCCCAAGACAATGAGTGTTTCGGCAAACAAAGCTGGTGTTATAACGGCAGCTGATATAGTTGCCGACCCCGCTATTGAAGTGATAAACAAAGATATGGTGTTAGCCACTTTGACGGAAAAAGTAAAGTTTGAAATGGAAATGGTAGTTGAGAACGGCCGTGGTTATGTGCCGGCTTCCGAGCGAATTGCCGCCGCAGATAGGTTCGACCAGGAACTCGGAAGGATAATGCTCGATGCCGTATATTCGCCGGTTACAAGAGTACGCTACACAACCGAAGACACCCGTGTAGGCCAGCGGACCAACTATGACAAGCTGATTCTTGAGATTTGGACCAATGGAACAATCACGCCTGAAATGGCACTGGTAGAGGCTGCCAAAATTTTACGCAAGCATGTCAATCCGTTCGTACAGTATTTCGAGCTTGGAGAGCAGACAGTTGCCGGTCAGATTGCTGAGGCAGCGTCGCAAGAACAAGCAATGGATGAAGAATTAGCCAAAAAACTGAGTATGCCGATTCAGGAGTTGGAGCTTTCGGTAAGAGCAGGCAACTGTCTTGAATCAGAGAAAGTGGAAACAATTGGCCAGTTGGTGAAAATGACAGATGCTGATTTGCTGAAGATTCGCAGCTTTGGCAAAACTTCTCTGCGGGAAATCAAGAGAAAACTTGCCGATATAGGCTTGTCTTTGGGAATGACCGATGTTGGTGATTAATTTCGGCAGGTTGGTTTGATAATGTTTGCGGATGGTAGTACCAGATAAGAGGAATTTAAGAATATGCGTCATAGAATAGCAGGACGTCGGTTGAGTCGAACAAAGGAGCATCGTCTGGCCATGCGACGAAATTTGGTCGCTTCGCTCATCGAGCATGAAACGGTTTCAACCACAATCGAAAAGGCCAAAGAGGTAAAACCATTTGCCGAAAAGCTGATTACGCTGGCCAAGAAAGGCACATTACAGAGTAGGCGTCGGGCCATTGCCCTGCTTGGAAATCGCGACATCGTAGATTATGAAGACGGCACAGTAGTCAGAAAGGGTACGATAATTGGAAAATTGTTTAG
>JABAOH010059876.1_pt1 | contig 26175 bp, 24 predicted proteins | sample 7062181 | NCBI WGS metagenome assembly JABAOH01 (sample SAMN14538630, study PRJNA623070) | marine sediment metagenome | biome: marine biome [ENVO:00000428]; feature: marine pelagic biome [ENVO:01000023]; material: deep marine sediment [ENVO:00002113]; isolation source: pool of 5 deep marine... | reverse complement strand
GCGGGTGAATCGGGGATCACATGGGTCACATGCACCCCTTGTTCTAAGGGTTCAACTTCAATTCCCAGGAAGCCGGTCTTTTCTTTTTGGAGCTTGGCGCGGTCCGAACCGTACATCCCCAGGTGACTGGCATTCAACTGCCCCAGCATCAGGTTGAACATGTCGCGAAAGTCTCTATCAGTGGAAGCTTTTAACACCATGGGTTTGTATGTGGCCACTAATTTATCCCAATCCCTACCGTGGAAATTGGGATCATAAAATCCATACTTCAAGGCCTGGCAGGCCTCGTTGAAAATCTGCAGCCACTCCCGTGGATGGTCGATCTTCATTTTGGCCATAAAGGGAAGTGACTCCATCTTGTTCCCTTTGGTGCTGATACGGGCCAATGTTCCCCTGGATTTCAACAGGTAAAGGTATTTTCCCTCAGGGCCCAGTTTCACACCATAGGGAGATTGCCCCCCTTTTGTAACCGCTTTTGTTTTTGTCCCATCCCATTTGACACTGTAGAGGTCCCTGCCTTTTACACCAGGGGCAGAGGCAGTATAATAAAAAGTTTCTCCATCTTTGGCGATGGCCAATTCTCCTTCGTCACCTGCCAGTCGCGTAACCTGGACCAGCCGCTCATGGATGTACTCGAAATCAATGACCACCGGCTTCACAGTTTCTTCTTTCTTTTTTTCTTTTTCCTTTCCTTTTTCTTTTTTTTCACTTTTTTTGGCGGGTTTGTCTTCATCGTCTGCTTCTTCCCAGTCCTGTTTTGTTTTTTCCCAATCCTTTTTCCTCAGCCAGACAAACCACACATCCATATCGTTATTGTTCCTGATAGAGAGAAAACCCAATTTTGAGCCGTCCGGGCTCCATACAGGGCTGTAATCAGCCCTGGGATGCATACTTACATTCACGGGTGCTCGACTGTTATCCGCGGCATGAATATAAATCTCATTGTTAAAATCCAGGTCGCTCAGGGAGTAGGCCAGCCAGCGGCTGTCCGGGCTCCAACTCACTCCCCTGGGCATGGCCCATCCGTCCAGGAGGATTTTCTCATTGGACAATTTCCCCTCAGGGGAGATATCCGCCACCACCAGCTCTCCCCTGTTCCTGGTATAAGCGATTTTCTTTCTGTCCGGGGACATCAGGGGGTGGTGCTCCGACGCTTCGGTTTTGGTTAACCGGATGGTTTGATGCTTCAGCGCTTTGAAAATAGTGGTTTCACTGCCGGCTGGTTTTACCAGGAAGAGGTCATATTGATCGTAACGATCACTGGAGAATATTAAAGCGCTGTCATTGAGCCAGGTCACATCTTGATCCCGGAAGGGATGATCGGTTAAATTGACGGTTCTTTTCTTTTCTTTATCATTTTCCGTCACAAAAATTTCCCCCCGGATCACGAAGGCTGTTAACTTGCCATTGGGGGAAACCGCATATTCGTCCGCACTGGAGGTAAAGGATTTGTGTTCCACCGGATCAAACCGGTAATCAGCACCGATTTTGATAGGGACCAATCCAGGCTTTTCATCCCGGGTGCCTAAATTCATGGTATAAATAGAGGTTCCCCGTTCCATCACTGCTAGTTTCCCATTGGCAGCGATGTCAAAATAGCGGACTCCCATATCCTTGAACAGGGTCATCTGGCGGGTTTGAGATACCTCTCCCTCAGGGGTTAGGGTCATGGAGTGAATATTGTACCTGCCCGATTGTGAAGAGATATAGTAGAGTGTAGTGGAATCACTCCACCTGGGATAAAAATCATTGCCTTTATAATCGGTGAGCCTGGCATAGGTGTTTTTTTTGCTGTCATAGAGCCAGATATCCCGGTTGGCAGGTCCCTGGTAATCCTCTCGCGTGAGCCTGCATGTGCCTCTGACAAAGGCGATGTACCGTTTATCCGGGGACATAGCCGGCATATCACCCAGGGCGTCCAGGAGGCGATGGGGCGTTCCCCCACTGGGAGAAAGCACATGGATTTCACGTAACCGTTCCACATGACGAAACACACGCCTCGTGGAGAACAGTATGTTTCCATCCGCTGCCCACTGCTCCAGACGGTCAGCGGTGGAGTGAAAGGTTAAGCGCACGGGCATGCCCCCTTTTGACGGGATCACAAAGATATCGTCGTTGCCAAAACGGTTGCTGGAAAAGGCGATCTTACTGCCGTCGCTGTTCCATTTGGGCAGCGCATCGTAAGCACTGTGAATGGTTAAACGCTTCGCCTCACCGCCGCTGAAGGGGACCGTCCAGATATCTCCCTGGAAACAAAAAGCAATCAGAGACCCATCAGGACTCAGCGCCGGATACCGAACAAAAGGAGATTCATTGTTGTTTGTACCGGACGCTGCAGTATTTGTTGGTAACACGAACGAAAACAACACCAAAACCGCTATAGTATAAACTACAAAACGAATCTTAACGTTCATTATCAATTTTACCTTCCTTAATTTTTTTAAAGTCTATTGTAAAGGGAACGCTGAGATATTTCAATAGATTCCGGTTTTTTTTATATTTTTTATTTATGCAAGGGTTATTGACAAGATCAGGCTTTTTTGATATAAATATTACCTCTTTTAAAGATTAATGCGTTCCTCGGTGGCTCAATCGGTAGAGCGGGTGACTGTTAATCACTAGGTTGCAGGTTCGAGTCCTGCCCGGGGAGCCAATTCCCCCCACAGGGGAAATTCGAAGCACGAAATTCGAAATCCGAAACAAATCCAAAATTCAAATGTCCAAAATCCAAAACAAAAATACCATGTTACCATGCTTTCAGGTTCTTTATGTTTGGGTAATTTGAATTTTGGTCATTCGAATTTGTTTCGAATTTCGATATTCGAATTTCGGATTTTTCTACTTCATAAGGTCTTTCACCACCTTTACCTTTCTTTCCATTGACGTTTGTTTATCTCTTCGATCATCGATACTGATCCGGGTGGAGACACGTTTGGCCCCTTTCAAAAACGGTGCTTCGTGCATTTCCCGGATGGCTGTTAAAATATCATCCAGGTCACCTTCCAATATAGTTGCCATGGGAGTTAACATAGATTTTATCTTGGTATATTTTGCCAAAACCTTTTCCACTTCCGCTACATAAGGACTTAACGACGGCGTGGCCGTGCCCAGGGGAACAATGGTAACTTCTACAATGACGTTGCTCATCACCAACCTCCGGATAGCGGTTTTACGTGTTGTCTACAACCACTTTGTTTCGGCCGCTTTGTTTGGCCTGGTAGAGCAATTGGTCTGCTTGATCGATAGTAGCTTCCAGGGAATCGCCGATACGTGTGGTCACGCCAATGGATACAGTGAGGGCAATTTTAATGGGTAATACTTTTGATCCAACCTTGAATTCATTTTCTTTTATCCGTTTGCGAAGAGTATCGAAAAAAGAAAAGGTTTTTTCTTTCTTCATGTTGGTGGCCAATACACAAAACTCCACACCGCCCAACCGGGCCAGCAAATCTGTTTTGCGAATATTTTTGGAAATCACATCTGCCGCACATTTCAACGCCATATCCCCGGCCTCGTGACCATAGGTGTCATTGATCCGTTTAAAATGATCAATATCAATTACGGCAATTGTCATGTCCAGGTTCCCTCTCCTGGCATTCTCAAAAATTTTCCGCCCCAGATCGAAAAAATAACGGCGATTGTAAAGATTGGTAAGAGAGTCTTTGTTGGATGCATCCCGTATTGCTTCAATTTTTTCCAGCATTTCAATATTTTGATTAACCCGGCAGTAAAGCTCTTCTTTGGTAAAGGGTTTGTTCACAAAATCGTTGGCCCCTTTTTTTAAGAATTTTGCAGAAAGTATCCCTGAACCGTGGGGACAAATACCAATGATGGCCATGCGATCGGAACGGTACTTTTTTCGAATTTCAGAAACAAGCTGGAAACCATCCATTTCCGGCATACTGGAACCAGTAATCACCAGTTTGACATCCGGGTTCTGTTCCAGGACTTCCAGGGCTTCCTCTCCGTTTGCAGCCTCAAGGACAACATATTTCTGCATAGATAAAAGCGACTTAAACAACCTCCGGGTATCACCGGGATCATCAACTACCATAACTTTAACTAATTGGTTTTTATAAATTCGTTGAATCACCCGTACCAGGTTATCCACATCCTGGGTACTCTCTTTGAGAACATAATCCACCACTTTCCTGGATAAAATACGCTCCCTTACTTCATCGCTGACATTGCCAGTGAAAACAATCGAAGGAATTCCCTTCGATATTACATAATCAAGAATCTGCTCATCATGGGCATCTATAAGGTCCAGGTCCAAAACCGCTAAAAAATAGTTAGAGGAACCCTTCTCCAGCAATTTTTTAGTTTCCTCAAGACTCGTGGTTATTACAGAATCAAAGCACAGGCGAGAGCGAATCTCACCGCTGATCGCATCGGCGAACATTTTACTGTCTTCTACTACCAAAATTTGTATCTCAGCCATTTTAACACCTACTGTTTAAACGTTTAAAATCTACCCCCTCATTCTAACCCGTCTATAAAAAAAAATCAACCCCTCGGCCTCTACTTGGCTCCCCAGGCAGCTTTTAGACTGTTAATCTGTTCCTCGGTTTTATCTCGCGGTTTTTGTTTCGGTCTGGGTTTATGGGGCCGTTTGTGTTTGCTTTTGCTCCGTTTGGGGGGTTCCTGGAGCGCTTTGATGCTCAATTGAATCCGTTTTAACTGCTGATCGACATTCAGTACTTTGACTTTTATTTTATCCCCTACATGAATCACCTTTTCCGGGTTGGTGACATACTCATGGGAAAGTTCTGAGATATGTACCAGGCCATCCTGGTGTACACCAATATCTACAAATGCCCCAAAACGGGTCACATTGGTTACCACGCCTTTCAATACCATTCCCTCCTGGAGGTCGTCAAGGGTTTCGACTCCCTCTTCAAATTCAAATAATTCAAAATCTTCCCGGGGATCCCTTCCCGGGGTTTCCAGTTCCCTGAGGATATCCCGGATGGTGGGAAGACCGAACTCATCCGTGATGTAATCTTCCGGCTTGATTGTTGAAATCAGCGGTTTATTGCGGATCAACCGGGTAATAGGTTCAGCGGAATTTTTGCACATCTGTTCTACAATAAAGTAGGATTCCGGGTGAATGCCGGTGGCATCTAGGGGATTCTTGCCATTTCTCAGCCTTAAAAACCCGGCACTCTGTTGAAATGCACGGACACCAAACATCCTGACATGTTTTAAATCTTCCCTGCTTGTAAACATCCCCATTTGGTCCCGGTATTGCACGATATTTTTAGCCAATGTGGTACCGATCCCGGATACATATTTCAGCAAATGGTAAGAGGCCGTATTCAATTCCACCCCGACACGGTTCACCACCAGGCCGACCACCTGGTCCAATTTTGTTTTTAACAGGCCCTGGTTGACATCGTGTTGATATTGTCCCACACCGATGGATTTGGGTTCGATTTTTACCAGTTCTGCCAGGGGGTCCTGGAAACGCCGCCCGATAGAAACCGCTCCCCTGACTGTCACATCGTGCTCTGGGAACTCTTCCCTGCCCACTTCAGAGGCAGAGTAAACCGAGGCGCCGGCTTCACTGATGACCGATACAATGACATGTTCAGGCACAACATCCTTGAAAAATAAACGGGTCTCACGGGAAGCGGTTCCATTACCGATGGTGACAGACACGATGTTGTGTTTTTTAATCAATTCCTTTACCACCCGGGCGGCTTCCTCGATTTTTTCCAGGGGTTTGGTGGGATATATAGTGGCAGTATCCAGTAATTTACCGGTTTCATCCAGCACCACCAGCTTACAGCCGGTGCGATAACCGGGATCAACACCCATAACCCGGAGGTTCCCAGCAGGGGGTGCCAACAGGAGCTTTTCAAGATTGGAAGCAAACACGCCAATGGCCTCCTCATCGGCTCGCTTTTTCAATTCCATATGGATATCTTGCTCGATAGAGGGCAGCAGCAGCCGACCCAGGGCATCGGCAAAAACCGTATCCAGGTATTCATGCCTGGGATGGCTGCCTTGAAAAAGCATAGACCTGAATTTACCCTGTAGGCTCTCTTTATTGCTGTCAATCCGGGTTTTCAAGACTTTTTCCGATTCACCGCGGCGGATAGCCAGTATACGGTGAGATGGTATGGTTTTAACCGCTTCAGTGTAATCATAATACTGCTCAAATTTGGACCGCTGGTCCTGCCAATCACTGGTAACCGATACGCACAGCGCACCTGTTTCCGCAATCTCACGGCGAATGGCTTTGCGCAGTGCCGCATTCTCAGAGAATTGCTCGGCAATAATATGACCAGCACCTTCAATGGCTTCCTCAACGGATTTCACTTTCTTTTCCTCAGAAATAAACGGCTCTGCCAGCACCTCCAGGGAATCCCTAACCGTTTCATCCAGGATGGAAAGCGCCAACGGCTCCAATCCCTTCTCCTTAGCAATAGTAGCTTTGGTTCGCCGCTTCGGCTTGTAGGGAAGGTAGATATCTTCCAACTCGGTCTTGGAATAGGTCTCTTGGATTTTTTTCTTCAGTTCATCCGTTAGTTTCCCCTGGCTGGATATGGTCTTTAACACCGTTTCCTTCCGATGGTTCAACTCTTTTACATATTCATATTTCTCCTTAACGGTCTGTACACCCAATTCATCAAGGTCCCCGGTTTTCTCTTTCCGGTACCGCGATATAAATGGAACCGTCATTCCCTCAACCAGCATCTCGATCACATTTACTGCCTGAAACAACTTTACGCTGGAGGTTTCAGTAATATAAGTCAAATCGTTTTCGCTCAGCATATTTCGTTTCCCTCTGAAAGCGCAGGGCGCAGGGCGCAAGGGGCACAGCGAATTGCGGCCTGAGCTAATTGAAAGAGTGATTGTACCACATTTCTTCAAAAGACAAAAGATGTAAAATTACTCTCCCATGCCTTATGCATGTATCACTTAGCGCACAGCGTTTCTCGCTCTGCGCTTTGCGCCCTGCGCCCTGCACCCTGCACCTTGCACCTTGCGCTACTCCAGCAGGCCCAGTTCTCTGATTTTGTCAAGTAATACTTTTTTCCTGATGGGTTTGGTAATATAACCTTCACAGCCGGTTGTGTAAGCCATCAACATATTGCGTTTGTCATCCAGTGCAGATGTAATGATCACTTTTACGCAGTCATCTCCATAGATACCCCTTGAATCTTCGATCTTTCGAATTCGTTTCAGCGTTTCCTGCCCATCCATTATTGGCATTAAAAGATCGAGGCAAATCAGATCATATGCGAATTCTTCATCAAGAGATTTTTCATAGGCGTTGACGGCTTCTTCGCCGTTAACAGCGATATCGCATTCACCATAGGGAGAAAGGAGCCGCTGCAATAAGTGCCGGCCATAAAAGTCATCTTCAACAATTAAAATCTTCAAAAAATAGTCCAGACGTTTCTTATCTGGGTTTGTCATCAGTTTAACCTCCTAGAGAAAATAATTTATTGATGGTTGATTATAAAAGCCTTGTTTATATAATATTAATATGAAAATCATTATTTGTCAAGTATTTCACAGGAATTTGCTGTCTGGTGTTTTTCTTTTGTTTCGGACTATTGTTGCAATTTTTCTTTTTATTAATTATAATAAAACCATGAGAAAAAACATAAAAAAACTTAGCTTGATTTTCGTTCTTTTATTTCCGGTGCTGCTGCATGCGGAAATATACACAATGAAAATAACCGGACCCATCGAGTCCATAACCGAAGAATACATCGTGGATTCCTTTAAAAAAGTTAAAGAAGAGTCCAAAGGGAAATTGGTGATTATTGAAATGGATACGCCAGGGGGACTTGACAAGCCCATGAGAACTGTTATTAAAGAGATAATGGCCTCACCGGTACCGGTGGCGGTTTATGTTTCTCCCAAAGGAGCGCAGGCGGCTTCGGCTGGTTTTTTCATTACCATTGCGGCGGATATTGCCTGTATGTCACCGGGCACCAATACAGGTTCTGCTCATCCGGTCCTGGTTACCGGCGGCAAAATGGACGAGACCATGAATGAAAAAGTCACCAATGATGCTGTGGCGTATGCAAGATCCCTGGCCAGATCCAGGAACCGCAACGAGGAATTGGCACAAAGAGCAGTGAGAAAGAGTGAATCATTTACTGCAGAGGATTGCTTGAAAAATAATCTCATCGAATATATTGCCGAAGATATCAATGACCTTCTGAAACAACTGGAAGAAAGAAAAGTGTCCAGGGTGAACGGTGAAACCATTGTGCTGAAACTGGAAGGGGAAAAAATCGTCCCCCTGGATATGAGCAGCCGCCAGAAATTTTTAAAAACCATTACCAACCCCAGCCTGGCCTACTTCCTATTGATTATCGGGTTAATCGGATTGTACCTGGAATTTACCCACCCGGGGGTCATTGTCCCTGGAGTGGTGGGTGGTATATGCCTTTTATTGGCATTTTTAGCCTTTCAAATTCTTCCCATCAATTACGTGGGGTTACTGCTTATTTTGCTGTCTATAGGTTTTTTCATTGCTGAAATAAAAATACAGGGATTTGGCATGTTTGGAATTGGTGGAATCATCTCCTTTTTGTTGGGTTCCATCATTTTGATCAACGCCCCGATCCCGGAGATGAGGCCTGCCATGTCAATGATAATAGTATTTACGGTTGTATTTGGTATTGTTTTTTTATTTTTAACCTACAAAGTGATCCAGGCAATGAGGCGGCGGACCGAAACCGGACAGGAAGGACTGGCCGGGGAAATCGGCATTGCCAAATCAGAAATTACCCCAACCATGGGTAAAGTATTTGTTCACGGCGAATGGTGGAACGCGGTGTCTGCGTCCGGTGAAACCATCCCCGCCGATACAAAAGTAAAAATCGAAGCCATTGAAGGCGTTATGTTAAAAGTTTCACCGACACCATCATGAATTTTAAATAAAAATAATGAGTAAGAATTAAGGATTAAGGAGGATAAAATGGGTGGGTATACGCCATTAGTAACAGTTATAATTATCATATTTTTCCTGCTTTTAAGTTGGATTAAAGTACTTCGGGAATATGAACGGGGTGTTATTTTCCGACTGGGGCGGGTACTGGAAGAACCCAAAGGTCCGGGATTGATCCTGGTGTTCCATCCTATAGACAAAATGGTGAGAGTGAGTCTTCGCACCATTGTGCTGGATGTTCCACCCCAGGATGTCATTACCAAGGACAATGTGTCTGTCAAGGTGAACGCGGTTGTGTACTACCGCGTATTGGAACCCAAAAAGGCGGTCATTGAAGTCCAGGATTATCAATACGCCACGTCTCAGCTGTCCCAGACCACGCTTCGCTCAGTATTGGGCCAGGTGGAACTGGATGAGCTGCTGTCGGAAAGGGATAAGTTAAACCTGAAACTGCAATCCATTATCGATGAGCATTCTGATCCCTGGGGTATCAAAGTATCCATGGTGGAGATTAAATACGTGGACCTTCCCCAGGAGATGCAGCGGGCCATGGCCAAACAGGCCGAAGCCGAAAGGGAACGACGGGCCAAAGTCATTCACGCCGAGGGTGAGTTTCAAGCCGCTGAAAAACTACTTCAAGCTGCCAATAAGATGACGGAAAATGCCTCCACCATTCAATTGCGGTATCTCCAGACCTTGATGGACATCTCAGCCGACAACACCTCTACCATTATTTTCCCTTTGCCGTTGAATATGCTGGAGGGTCTCGTGCCTAGAAAAAGCCAAGATTAACCTGAATAGGAAAAAGAACAATAACCGGAAAGAATAACAGGACAATGGAAAATTCATACGTTGAGGTAAAAGTCAGCTTTATTCACATTGTGGTTATGTTGGCAGGAGTGATTCTCATTGGAGCGATTTTGTTTTACCTCGGGTACCAGGCGGGAAAGTCGTCTGCTCGTAATGAACTCCTGGGACCCGATGCCATCACCGGTACAGGCAAATCCGAAGAAATTCAACTGGTGGATGAAAAAGATAACCAAAAAACAAGACAAGCGCAGAAGAAGCAAGACCCCTCTATCAGCGAGGAAATCAAGCTGCACCAGTTACCTTCCACTGATAAGAAAAAAGATAAGATCGAAGCAAAACCTGTTCAAAAGGAAACCTATTGGGCGGTCCAGGTGGGGGCTTTTTCCGACTATACCAATGCTAAAAATTATTCAGCTAAGTTTGCAAAAATGGGATATCAAACCGAAATCAATACCATTGTAAGAGATAACAGAAAATTGCACCGGGTCAGGGTAGGAAATTTTAAAACCAGGGCTGAAGCCAGAAAAGAACGAAAGAAACTGGAACAAATGGAGAATAAGAAATTCAACATCGTAAGAGCCAATTAAAACTTTACATACCACTTGCTGCCATTTTATCTGCCTTATTAGGTGCCTTATCCTTCCCTAAATTTGCCCTGTTTTTTCCGGGTTTCTTCTTTTTGATTCCCCTGCTTTATATATTGGAAAGCCCGGCAATCCAACAAAAACCACAAAAAACACAACGATCACGGGCATTTCTTTTATTTTTCGGTTCTGCTTTTTTATCTTATTTGCTAATTTTGTACTGGATTCCCAGGGTGATGGTGCGATACGGGGAAATGAGCAAGCCCCTCAGCATTGTGTCATTGATTGCCCTTGCCGCGTTTCTTTCTATATTCCACGGTATTGCCGGAATTCTCATTAAGGGGGTAGCACCCCCAGCCGCAAAGGGGATGGCACCCCCGGCCCATAAGAGCATTGGCATTGTTTTGATACCGTTGATATGGGTGTCCAAAGATTTGGTTATTGAAAAAATATTCGGTGGATTTCCCTGGTGTCTGGCCGGATACTCGCAGTACAAAAATATTTACTTTGTCCAGATCGCAGAAATCGGGGGTATCCACCTGTTGACCTTTGTCCTGGTCTATTTCAATGTTTTGGTTTACCGGTTCATTCGTACCAGGGATAAACGAACCGCCATTGTTATATTGATTAGTTTATTTGCCATTTATACGGTAGGATTTTATTTGTATCAATCCAATGGACACGACAACCGGGGGTTAAATATCCACCAGGCCGGAATTATTCAACCCAATACCAATAATAATCCCATCACCCGTCAAGAAAAGAATAAAATATTGAATCGTTTGTTCAGGGAATCCGGGGAGTTAGCAAAAAAAGGAGCGGAATTTGTTGTATGGCCGGAGCACAGTGTCGCCATCTATCCGCTTCAAAACCGGGACGACTACGATCGCTTTGTGAGTTTTGTACGTACCAATGTACCGCTGCTGGCAGGTTTTACGGATTTGAAGGGGTTTAACGAAATTTACAACTCCGCGGTGCTTTTTGAAAAAGAAAAAATGCAAAAATACGATAAAGTTCACCTAACGCCTTTTGGCGAATATGTGCTTTTCAGGGATATTCTTTTTTTTGTCAAGCGGATTACAGATGAGATTGCTGATTTTACACCCGGAGAGCAGGTGCGCAACCTGGAAATTCACAACCATTATATTTCCACGCCCATATGTTACGAGATCATTTTCCCGGAATTGGTCAGGGAATTTATTGCAAAAGGAGGGGAGTTAATTATAACTATATCCAATGACTCATGGTTCGGTGATACGTCTGCGCCCTATCAACATTTGTCCATGGCAGTTTTCAGGAGTATTGAAAACCGGCGGTACATTTTACGTTCTACTACCAATGGTATCTCTGCGGTGATTGCCCCGTCGGGTAAAATCCGTTACCAATCGTCTTACAATACCGCAGATGCTTTTATTGCGCAATTCAAGTACATTCAACGGAGAACGTTTTTCAATTACTGTGGGTATTTGTTTCCTTATTTTTGTGTATTTTTGCTGGTGGTTTATTTTGTAGCCGCGAAGGTACGCGAAGGAACGCGAAGATGAGAAGAAGGTGAGAAGTAAGGCGAAACCAATGGGGTATGATGCTGGGAGCGTGGTACGATGATCGACCGTGTATTCTCTCGTACCGCACGGGCACTCTAAAAAGACTGCTGCCCTCCGTGCGGATCTACTACACCCTATTTTTATCTACAGGATGGACATAAAAACTAAAAAAACTTAAAAACTTTTAAGATGTCCATCCTGAACTCCTATTAGAACTCTAAAAGAACTTTTTTTGCCTCCGGCGGCCAAAGGGGGCTCTTTTGAAAAACCGCCCCCTTTGGAATNNCCTTTGGAATCCCCTGCAAAACTTTTTATTAAAGTGTGTTTTTCTTAAGCCAACAGCATTGGGAACTTTCCCCGTTGGTTGGTTCAGGTAAGGAAGCCTTAATATGGCCCGAGGGCCTACAATTGGCTCCCCGCACCGCTGGGCCGAGGGCTTAGAAATTGAATTTTATGTCTTCTATATACTTAGCGGCTTTTTCTACCAATTTCCGGTTTTCCGGGGTAAGTTCCCTGTTTTTCATTTTATCGATTAATGCTTCTGCTTTTTCAAGACTTTCTATATCTCCTTTATAGATGTAAAGATTGCAAAGGTCTTTTACATAGCTTACATCCAATAGATACTGGGGATCCGGTTTTGTTAATAGGTATAAAGAGGTTGTAGAAACCGGTGGATTCAAAATTATCGATTTCGCGGGGATTTTGGAACTCAGTCCGGAAATGATTATAATTATTGCTATCAATGCAACCACTATAATAACACCTGCCACCACCAAGTGGAAATTCCGTTTGTTCTCGAGGAATAGGTGCAGCTTTTTATCCATTTGATTGAAGTATTTGTTGATAAATGGTGCTTTAACTTTTTTCTCTTTTACAGCGATTAAGTCGGTTGGTTGTTCTTCGGGTTGGGGATAGGTGGAGTCTATTGGCAATGGAACCGTTGGTATTTCTTCCGGTGGAGGTGGCAATGTCTCTGGCGGGGGAGGAGGGGGATGGGGAGGTAGATTGTCGGCCAGGATCCTGTCAAGCATTCCCAGGAACTGTTTTCCGTTGGAGATACGCAGTTCCCTGTCTTTAGCCATCATATGGGTAATCAGGGGTTGATAGCGACTCAACTCCTGCGGCATTATGGGTACCGGTTTTTCGATGTGTTCAAGGATTATTGAAATTTGTGTCTCGCCTTTATAGGGTTTTTCCCCGCTGAGCATTTCATAAAGAACTACTCCCAGGGAATAAATATCACTCCGTGCATCTATTTCTTTTTTAGCTTTAGCCTGCTCCGGGCTCATATAATAGGCAGTGCTCATGCTCTGGCTGCTTTTGTCCGGTTCTTCAGGGGAAGCAAATATCCCGGCAATACCGAAATCCACCAGCACCGGGGTAATATCATCTCTAAACATGATATTTTCCGGCTTGATATCTCGATGGATAACGCCCATGGAATGCGCGAAATCCAGTGCTTTCATCATATCTATAACAATATCCAATGCTGTTTCAGGCGGCATTTTACCTTCTGAACTGCTCTTGAGCCGGTCTTTTAACGACTCTTCCAGGTACTCCATGACGATGTAATGATACTGACCGGAAACACCAGTATCAAAAATTTGAACGATATTGGGATGGGACAGAGTTGCTGCAATTCTTGCTGCGCTTTGAAAACGCTGTTCAGTTACTCTTTTAATTATGGGTGGCTCATAGATTTTGATGGCTGCTTTTTGGTCTGATTTTTCCTGGTTGGCCAGGTATACTGCAGCTATGCTTCCCTCACCCAATTTTTTGGTAATTTTATAGCCTGGAATTTCAGGAAAACTATTCATTTTGTTTTCCTCCTAATTTAAGGATAGATTATGACATTTTTTGAAATTTATTTCAAGTGTAAGATTTTGTTTAGCCGCGAAGGTACGCGAAGGAACGCGAAGAGAAGAAACGAAGAAACGAAGAAGAGAAGAGAGAGAATGGTATCGATGGGAAATACCCTTATGAAAGATGGTACGATGTTTGACCCTGTATGAAAAGTTTTGCGGGGGTCCAGGGGGTGGTTTTTCAAAAGAATCCCCTGGCCGTCGGAGACAAAAGAGGTTTTTTAGAGTTCTAATAGGAGTTCAGGATGGGCAGTCTTAACGTTTTTTCAATTCACAGATATTTCTGCCCATCCTGGAGATAAAAATAGGGGTTGGTAGATCCGCACGGAGGGCATTAGTTTTTTTGGAGTGCCCGTGCGGTACGAGAGTTCAGGGGGATAGAAAATTTTTAATAAACAATAATCAGTTGTTAATTGTTAAGGGAAGCTTTAACAACGAAAGAAATCGTTCCCACACCAGCAAAAATCGTTCCCACAGAGGCAAAAATGGCTTACACAGGAAAAGAAATCATTCACACACTAGCAAAAATCATTACTACAGCGGCAGAAATGGTTCATACAACGCAAGAAACCATTAATACAACGGCAAAAATGGTTCCCACAAGGGAAGAAATCATTAACACAGCGGCAGAAATGGCTCCCACAACGATAGAAATGACTGGTACAGCGATAGAAATCGTTCCCACAGTGATAGAAATGGCCTACACAACGATAGAAATCATTGCCACAGCGATGGAAATGGCTCACACAGTGATAGAAATGATTCCCGCAGGGATGGAAATGTCTACACAGTGATAAAAATCGTTCCCACAGCGATGGAAATGACTGACACACCGATAGAAATGGTTCCCACAGCGATTGGAATCGTCCACAGAAATGAAGGAAGCGCATTTCAGTTTAATAGATGGGAAAAGTGATTTTTTCAGCAATTCTCATTTTGATTTTTTAGCCACGAAAAAACACGAAAATACACAAAGAAGAGGGACAATTGTCTCAACTCCCGGGACAATTGCCTCAACACTTGTGGCAGCCAGCACAACGTTTGTGCCACCTGGCACAACCTCTGTGTCACCTGGTAAAACACCTGTGCCAAATAACTGAAAATGCTTGAAAACTATTGCTATTGCCAACTGCCAACTGTTTCCCTTCGTGACTCTTCGTGTACCTTCGTGGCTAAAAATAAAAAGAAAAAAACCTTCGTGCTTTTTACCGCATTGTAAATGCCTTCGCGGCTAAAATTAGAATTGCTGTAGGTTTTTTAATATGGTTGCATTTTGAATTATTTTCCGGTATAATATAACGACATAATATAAGGAGAGGAAAAATGGTTATAGATGGAGACAGACACGAAACGAGTAAGGAAGACATAGATTTCAAGGACTTTGTTGAAAATCTGCCGGTCGGGATATACCAGGTGAATAATGAGGGAAAATTTGTGTACTGCAATAAGGCAATGGCGGATATTCTCGGTTTTTCTAACAGCAGGGAATTAATCGGAAAGAAGATTAAAGATTTTTATTTCAATCCCGCAGATAGAGAAAGACTAATAAACAAAATGAGAAAAGAAAAAGGGAGATTTTTAGACGAGACCCTTCATTGGAAGACCAGGCAAAACAAGGAAATTTATTTGAGTGATTCCTGCCAATCTATTTATGATGGCAATGGAAAGGAAGTCGGTGTGAGAGGGGTTTTGGTGGAAGTCTGGTATCGAAAGAGTTTCGATGAGATGAATGAAGGGATCTATTTAATCGGCTCAGATCACGAGACTATTGCTAAAGTTAATCATGCGGTAGCAAGAATGTTTGGGTACAATCATCCGGAAGAGCTTGAAGGACTGAAGATTAATAAATTTTACAAAAATCCGGAGGACATAAAGAAATTTAGAGACATGCTTTTTAGTGAAGGGAGATTAGAAAACTATCCCATTGAAATGGTTAAAAAAGATAGAGAAGAATTTGTAATATCCGTAAATGCCAGTCTGATAAAAGACGAAGATGGCAAAATTATAGGCAGGGAAGGCACATTTAGAGAAATTACAGAGGAATATAAAATTCGTAAGATACTGGAAGATATGCCCACAGGGGCCTACCAGGTTAAAAGGAAAGACGGTAAAGATCGCTTATCCTATTGTAATAAAGCATTTGCAGAAATGTTCGGATATTCCACGGAAGAGGTTATCGAAAAGGAAGCCAGGGTGTTTCATGCCGATGAAATTGTCCTGAATAAATTTAAGAATAAACTCAAGCAAGCCGATGAAAAAGGGGGTTCTTTGCTGGATTACAGGCTCCATGTTAAAAAAAAGACAGGTGAGCGTTTCTGGGTTGATATAGACAGCCAGATGTTAAAGGATCATAAAGGAAGTATTATCGGGAGACAGGGCACGCTGAGAGATGTTACCATTAAGGCCCAATTGGAGTATATAATAAGACGCAGAGAAGATATTCAGAGATTTTCCCATCGATTTATGGCCCCGATAATGAGTATAAAATCTTCATCCGATACGCTTGCTGAAGAAGTGAGAGAATCAATTAAGGGGAAACCATTAGAAGACAGCAGCAAAGTTCTAAAGGAATCGCAAGGGGATGCTTTTTATTTGTTAAAAACAATAAAAAATCTATCAAAGGAGTTTCTTAATATCCTGGAAGAACTGATCAAATCAAAAGAAGGAAACATCATATCCCAATTAAGTCAATTTACTCAAGAATTAAGGGAATATTCCAATGAGTATAGAATAGACGACATAATCGAACTGAGAGAAACTCATCGAAAGATCAAAAATTGTCTAACCGGAAATTTCGCATCAAAGCCAAACAATCAAGCGACTCGAGAAGATTTCAGGCAGGTCCTGGATTACATTGAAATGTTAGACAAATTTTATATCCTGTACATCGTTCAAACGATTACCAACACTTCAAAGATCGCCTACACCGAGGTGGAAAACTTGAGGAGTTATCTTTCGGGATGGGACCAGGATAAAAAGAGAAGGAACGAGCCTTATAAGTATAGACGTGTAAACCTTTCTGAATGCATAAAAGAAGTTGTTAATATTTACCAGATATATGCATTTGAAAAAGGAATTTCCACAGATATATCAGTAGACCCTTTTCTCAGGATTGCGGTATCCAGGGAAGACTTCTTAAAGATGCTGCATAACCTGGTTCAAAATGCAGTAAAGTACTCTTACACCAGGAGAGGAAATATTCGCATCCGGGTCGAGAAGTTTGCAAAAAATATAGAGATAGAAATCGAAAATTACGGGGTGGGTATACTTCCTGACGAGATTGAATCCGGTAAAATATATGAATATGGCTACCGGGGAAAACTTTCATATGATTGGAACAGGACCGGTTCGGGAATCGGACTTTCAGAAGCCCTGAAAATAGCAAAAAAACATGGAGGAAATATATCGATAACAAGCAAACCTGTTGAAGACCCAAAAGGAGAGGAGAAGAAACCATATCTCACCAGGGTAAAGGTTAGATTACCCAGGTACCATGACTAAAAGGAGGAACGTATGAGAAAAATTCTCTGGATAGAAGATGAAGGGAAAATCGAGCTTATCCAGTATAAAACCCCGCTGGTGCGGGGGGGGTACTCTGTGGATATCGCATCCAATGCGACAGAGGCGGTTCAATTTCTCAGGGAGAAAGAATATGATGCCCTCATCTTCGATTTGATTATTCCCTGTGGAGATGAATTTGAAACAGAGGAATACTACGTTGGTCTTGAGTTGTTGAGGCGGTTGATAAAAAATGAAATTAAGGATGTACGCAAGAAGTATAATCCTGCGAGAATTATGGTTTTTACAGTCATCAACGCCCCTGATGTTGAAGAAGAAATTAGAGAGCTTGGTGTCAAGACCATATTGGGTAAACGGCTTAACGAATTGTCTGATCTAAAAAATTGCGTTGATGAGTTATTAAAAGAGAAAGAATAGGAAATGGTGAACCATGGAGCAACGTGATATTTCCGCTGAAAAGAAAAAAGTGAAACGGTTTTTTGTCTCGAGATCTTTGATTATAATCGTTTTTTTGGTCTTATATTGCTTCTTCGCATCTCTATATGTCTTCAACTCTGAACATCCTTTGTGGGATGAGAAAGTACAGGCCAATATCCTCCTTTTCCTGCCGGCGGTATTGGTTGCTATTACCGCCCGTATTTTTGCAATCCCTGAAGCAGCGGGTATTAAAGAATATCCTGGATTCAATAGAAAAATTAAGGCAATGTACTTATCATGGCTGGCACTAAATATTATATTCCCGTTCTTACCATTAATAGGAATTATTCCACTAACTGTAACCGTGTTTAAACTTTGTATTGTCCTGTTCGTTACTTCTTTAATTATACTGACAGCCTACGTTCTGATCGTCCATTCGAAGATATACAATGTGTTGATACGAATATTCAATTTCTCTGTGTTTCAGTTCATCCGGGGCAGCAGAAATACTAACAATAAAACCCCTGACAGGATAAACAAAATGGTCTATTATATGAGGCGGTTAATCATTCATTCAATTCATGAACACGATGACAGAACATTTTATACCGGCCTTAACAAAATCGATGCCCTGGGAAAAACCATATTAGACGTACCAGATCTTGACCTTAAGTTTCTTAACAGCTTTTTTAAGAACACAATCGTCAATTACCGGCACATCGCAGCGGAATGTATAAAATCCAGGTTGGAAGATTACCTGAGGGATACATTTTCAAAAATAGCCGGTTTGATCAAATATGGAATCGATTTTACGAATAAAAATACAGCAGAAATAGACTATCCCATCGCTGTTATTGAATTGTCAAAGGTAGGCATGATGAGCCTTGAAAACAATATGCATTCCATTGGCAGTGATATCATCGATTCCCTGGAACAAATAGGAAATAAGTCCCTGGGAGGCAATTTAGATCACCCCCCTACAATGGAAGTATTAAGAGCCCTTCAAGAAATCGGTGAAGAATGTGCCAGGAGAAAATTAGAAAATCTTTGCCTGGAAGCACTGATAAAAATTGAGTGGTTGGGGGTAGAAGCACAGGATAAATCCGAATCCGTTTCCGATCTCAAAAGGAAAGAAGACCTTAAAAAGGTTTTTCAAAACGCTTTAAAATCTCATTGGATTGTTTCTGCTTTCCTGTTTAAAAGTATACCCGAAACAAAGGAGGGGCTTAGAGATGCAAAAGCAAGGCTAGAAGACGTGTTCAATAATGATTATTTGGATGCCTATGACCAGGCATTAAAAGAAATGGACCTAATGTCATATGTCGGCAAGAAGATACTCATGGATTATAAAAAAGTTATCACCAGAAGAGGGCGATTACCGAGGATTAAGGCCAATTGAAAATTTAGTTGAGTGAGTTGAGTGCTCCACTTTTTTTTGCCACAGAGGGCACAGAGGAGAAGAGAAGAAGGTGAGAGGATAAGTTTAAGGGTTCCCCAAACGTTTGAAGTAACAGCACTCTTTTCGATTGATATAAATTCCAAAAGAGTTTTCCCCTTTCATTGAATGCACGCAGCTTATTATCCATCTTATTGAAGAACTTGTTGAAAATTGGCTCTTTAGGTTTTATTGGTTTTTTATATGTTACAACGGCTGTTTTCTCCTCTTGCGTAGGAGTAGGCGATTTCATAGATTATGAAGGGGATGGGGCTTCTCCAGTGGGAGAAGGCGATTTCTATGGTTGCAAATGAGGAAGAATGTTGCCGGTTAGAATTCTGTCAAGTAATTGTACAAACTGTGCTCCACTGGAAATACGTTTCTCTCTCTCTTTGGCCATCATACTGTCAATTAACGGCTGGTATCGGCTCAATTCTTCCGGAAGCCCGGGCACTGGTTTTTCAATGTGTTGAAGGGCAATTGAAATGGATGAGTCTCCTTCGTAAGGTTTTTTACCGGTTAGCATCTCGAAAAAAACGACTCCTAAGGAATAAATATCACTTCTGCCATCTATGTCTAATAAAGCTTTGCACTGCTCCGGGCTCATATAATGAGAGGTGCCCAGGATAACACCTTCTTTGATGACTCGTTCCGAGGTGTCAAGTACGTGGGAAATACCAAAGTCAACCAGGACCGGGGTACTGTCCTGCTTGAACATGATGTTATCGGGTTTGATATCTCGATGAAAAACTCCCCTGAAATGGGCGTAATCCAATGCTTTCATGATGGCTTCCACAATGTCCAGTGCCATTGGCGGGTGCATTTTACCTTGCGGAGAGAGCTTCATCCGGTCTTTTAACGATTCTTCCAGGTATTCCATGACAATGTAGTGATATTTACCCACATTGCCGGTATCAAAGATTTGAACGATATTGGAATGGGAGAGCATGGCCGCGGTCCTGGCTTCCCTATCAAAACGGGCGGCCGTTTCCTTACTTTTCAACAAGGACGGCTCCAGGACTTTAATGGCAACTTTTCGGTCTAATTTTTCCTGGATGCCAAGGTATACGGCTGCCACGCCGCCTTCGCCCAATTTTTCTATAATTTTGTATCCGGGTATCTCGGGAAAAGCAACCATATCTTTCTCCTTTTGTTGTAAAGAATAATTATTTGTATCCTCATTTTGCCGGCAACCTTATAATTTGGTATCAATGTCCCCAATGGTTTCAAAAATGTGAACTGTTTGTTGCACATCATCAAGTGTTTTCCAGGAAATAACTTCAATTTGTTCCATGCCTTTTTTTTTATTTTGGAATTATGGATTAAATAATCTTTCCCTGTCAAATTAATTATGAACCATTTCTTGTATTTCATTGTGCAGGCATTTCTTGTTCAAAGGTTCTTTTGGACTTCCTGATTTTGTTGATTATATTCATTGTCACTGGATTTTGTTGAGAAGTAGGGGGACCAGGAATGGGGCTGGTGAAAATTTTGTCAAGCAATTTTATGAATCCCGTACTGTCCTTGAGGCGCTGCTCTCTATCTTTAGCCATCATTTTATCGATCAATGGCTGATAGTGATTTAATTCCCGTGGCAGCCGCGGTACTGGTTCCTGAATATGCATAAGAGCCACTGAAATTGCAGATTCTCCCTCATAGGGTTTTCTACCGGTGAACATCTCAAAAAGAACTACTCCTAAAGAATAAATATCACTCCGTCCATCTATATATTTTTTACCTACGGCCTGTTCCGGACTCATGTAGTACACAGTCCCCAGACTCTGGCCGCTCCGAGTTAAGTGGTCAGGAGAATCAAGTACCCTTGCAATACCAAAGTCCACCAATACCGGGGTACCATCCTGTCTAAACATGATGTTATCCGGCTTGATATCTCTATGAAAAACGCCTCTGAAATGTGCGTAATCCAATGCCTTTATAATCTCTTCACAAATGTCCAGTGCTATTTCCGGGTGTAATTTACCTCCGGTGGCTCGTTTTATCCGGTCTCCTAGCGATTCTTCCAGGTACTCCATGATAATGTAGTGATAATCGCCAATCCTACCGGTATCGATAATCTGGATGATATTGGAATGGGACAGCATGGCTGCTGTTTTTGCTTCTTTTTCAAAACGTTTGGCAGTCACGTTGTTTTTTAAAAGGGATGGCTCCAGTACTTTTATGGCTACTTTCCGATTCAAATTCTCCTGGATCGCCAGGTAAACGGTTGCCATACCTCCTTCACCCAATTTACTCACGACTTTGTAACCATTAATCTCAGGAAAATCACCCATATTTTTCTCCTATTTTTGCTTGTCAACTTTTTCTCTGAAAAATATAATTTTTTTTATATAATCCAATATAATCATTTTTTACTTTTTTGGAATTTCATCGCATTTTATATACCACCTTTAGTAGTATAAAAGCACTTTTTTTTCAACCAAATTTTTTTCTTTTCCTGTTGTATGGCGCGGTTTATCATTTTTTTTCTCCCCCCCTGCGCCCCCCGAGCCCTCCGTTAAACTTTGCCTGACACCTTTTTTCCTCCTTTTTTCCTTTTTTTCCGACCTTTTCCACCTCTTTTACAAATACTACCACACGAGTGTGGCTGCTTTTGGTGAATTTTGTCTGGAACCATTTATCCAGTGGGGGAGAGTACACAGTATTCTCCTGGATTCGATGGGGGGCTATTTCGTATTCATCCACCTCCCTGATAAAATCGCTAAAAATCATGTTTACGGTTTTTTCATTGGCCTGGAGCTTGAATTTTCCTACTTCCCACCTGGGGGACCCGGATTGGCTGTCTTCGACACGTGAGAGCTCGAAAAAATAGGTTTTAGATTTTTTCAAAGGCTCGGGCAGCTCAGGAAGGTCCTCCTTTGACTCGGTTTTTTCTTTTCCTTTTGATTCTTTTCCCAGGTTCAATTGTATATTCCGATATTCATTGATTTTATCCCGGAATTGAGACTTGGCTGTGGTCAGGGCACCCCGAAAGTACTCTTGAATCTCGGGGATAAAGGCCAATTGGGCGATCTCCTCGACCATCTCGATCCTGCCGGTATCCCCCCCCAATCGTATGGTGTCATTATTTACTTTTTCATCTGTATCTTTTGATCCGGTCATGCTCTTCTCCGCATGTAGAAATGTTTATGCCGGCAGTAAGAATCCAACCCGATTAAAGGGGGGGGCGGTTCATCCGATATAAATTTGCCTATTCGGTTTTTGGATGATGCTGCTGTTTTTTCCGTGTAAAAACGGACAGTGATGTTGTTTGTTTTGCTCATTTTGTTATAACCTCCTTTTTTTATGGTTTTTGGCTGCAGGTTTATATTATTGCCGGGATAAGGAAGCAGTGAAAGGTTTTTGATGTTTAACCGATCGATTATTTGATATCTTTTCATTTCACCATCTCCCTTACATTTATAAAATACAACGTTATGCTTACCCAACTATTAATAGTATAAAAGCAGTTTTTTTTCAACAGGATTTTTTTCCTTTCCTGTTGTATGGCGCGGCTTATCATTTTTTTCTACCCCCCCGGGTATCCGTTTGTTCCCGGTCTTTATTTTTCTTACGGTGCTCCTCGATCTGGCGCCGGTATTTTTGTTTAACCGCGTCAAATGTGCTGGAAAAATAACTCTCGACATCCGGGATATGAGAAAGGTCACCGATCTCTTCAACCAGTTTCATTTCTTTTTTGCCTCTCAGCAGGGCTTCCAGGTTCGCTGTCCGGTGTGGTGATAACGCACCGGTGTTTTGTTTCGCTGTTCTTTTTGTTGGAGTTTTGCCGGGCTTCATTTGCTGTTCCTCTTTCCTGGAATTTCCTGGAGTGCATAGACCGTCTGCGTGTCGCTTTCCATAATAATATCCGCAATATCTTCTTTTTCAGAGGGCCTTTTCAGGATGGTCGATTCTGCTTTTTCTATTGCGTCGATCGCTTCTCCAGTGCTTTGATAGCGATTGTTCCTATCCTTTTCCAGGCATTTTTGTATAATTTTTTTGATTTCCACCGGCACAAAGCTCCCGATCTTTTCAAAGGGTACGGGTGCTTCCAGGTGCTTTTTCAGGATATCCACGCCTTTAAACGGCACTGTCCCGGTGACCATGTAGAATATGGTAATCCCGATAGAATAGATATCGGCCCGCTCATCGATTTCTTTTCCCCGAATTTGTTCTGGGGATATGTATAAAGTGGTACCGAACAAGGGACCGCTGTCTTCTTTTACATACTGCTTCCTGATGCTGGATAGACCGAAATCGACGATCTTCACTTCCCTATTTTGGGTTATCATGATGTTCTGGGGTTTTATGTCCCCATGAATAACAGACCTGGAATGTGCATATTGGAATTCTTTCAGGACCTGTTTAATAATATATGTATAGAGGTAAATTCTTTTTGATTGTTTATTTTGGTTAACAGGTCTTCTCCTTCGATGAACTCCATGACGATAAAATGCTGGTTGCCGACTTTTCCGGTTAAATTTTGCATGACACCTTTTTTTTGACACCTTTTTTCTCTGCCAGGAGGATCAGGATTAATTTATCGATCTGGATTAAATCCGAGGAGAACATATAAACATCATCCATGATATAGTCCTCATAGGAGACGTNNTAGGAGACGTCGAACAGTTGGTTAATGTCCTCGTAGAAGATGGTTCTCCGGTCTTCTACTTTTTCTGATGTTTATCCACTTTTTCAACCAGTTGTTTGCAAAAAAATTGGAGTAGATTGGGATGGCAGGCGGTATATTCCTATATAAGGTTTATATTTTCCAGGCTTTTGTAATGAACACCAATACTTTCCATCGGTTTTGTCGTTAAATCCGATTCTGCTTCATTATAACAATGGAATCAATACAATTTCTTCACAAAAATTGTACATGGGATTTTCTATATCTCGTTTTTGGTGGTACAGATGTAAACCGTATTTTGAGGGTGATTATCTTTTATTTTTAACAGTAGGGAGATTTTCCCGATTTTCCTTGCGCCAACAACGCGGTTCATAATGTCATTACGGCCGTAGAAGACAGTGGCAGTGGGGCCGGCGGTTTCATCGGTGGTATTCTTGCCTTTTACTTTTTCTTCAGGGCTTGTTGAGATTCTTGCCTGTCGGCATTGGTTTTTTGTATAGATGATGATTTATGCGGCTGTGCCTTTTTTATTTTTCATTTGGAAGCCTTTCACCTGGACATCTCCAACATTACCATATAGAGAAATAAAGCTTTTCTGACTTCTTCCCTTTCTTCCATTAGTTGATGCATTTTCTGGTACATTTCTTCTTTATCGATGCTGGGCCAATTGGCAGCCAATATTTCCATTGGGGAGATGTCTTTTAAGGTATGCTTACCTTCATCTTTTTCAATTTCTTTAACAAAACCTACCACGCGAGTATCGCTGCTTTTAGTAAAATTAATTTGGAATGATCTGCCCAGGTCAGGTAAATCAACAATTTCAGTCTGGATTTGATTGGGGTCTGGTTCGTATTCATCAATTTTTTCTGAGAAGTTGGAAAATATTTTGTCTACAATATCCTTTCCTGCTTCGAATTTTATTTTCTCCAACTCCCATTTCCCGAATTCGCGATTCGGGGCTTTGAATCGACTTAACTCGAAAAAATAGGTTTTACTTTTTGAGAGATTCATTTAACCTCCAAAGATTATATCCTCTTTTCTGCCTTCAGATTGGCTTTTGAAAAAGTCCCCTATTCCTGGGGTTTCAACCAATTTTTCAGAATTTTTAAAACCTCTCATTGTTAAAACCTCTCCATTTATTTTTTTGGTATTCATTTTGACCTCCTTATTGATGACTGAGTGCGGCTGTCTCCCAGTCTGCTTTGAGCATCAAATGGAAGCACTGTTAGTCTGTTCATCGCCGTTTTCTCCTCAAAGTGCTTGTCAAAATATCACAAGATAGAAGTTTATTGTATTGTTCAATAAGTTTCATTTTTTCTTTCTATCTTCGACATATTGATATCTCTAGTATACCACCAAAAACGGACAATTTCAACATATTAAGGCAAAAAAATAAAATTTTTTTTTAACTACTTTGTTGGTCCAGCAGGATGAATCCGTTTAACATTGGCTATTGAGGCCATTGGGCAAATTTCTTCCTGTTCCTAATCACATAAAACTCGCTAGACGCTCCATGTTTTGCTTTTTCATCATCCGGAGGAAGAGGCGGGGGTGATGGCTCGAAAGGGCTATCAACTCCATTGTTATAGACAGTCGGTGACACCTCCATGTTGAGCATTAATGGTACTACCACTCCCAAAAACGCTTTCCAAACCGCATTTTTTTTTTGAAACTCTCATAGTTAAAACCTCTCCATTTAATTTTTTTTTGTTGTTTTTTGATCTAGTGGAAGAATGTGACAGGCAAAATTTAATTGGATGTAAAAAGGCGCAGGGAATTTTTTGAAGTCATGTCCTGATTTCCTGCTTTTCCTGAACAAGGCGGAATTGCCTGAGATTGAAGAGCTGGATTTTGCTGCACTGAATTTGAATCTGAATAATATTAAGCAAAACGATAGGGAGAAGAGAAAAGGAAGGATTTCGAGAACTGGAAAGAAAAAAGGTAGATCAAATCGTTAATTACAATCAATACGGGATATATGGGTTACGATTATATTTTATGCCGTGCCCGATGAGTACACTGTTTTACAATCGGAGCCACTTTACCGAATTGACGTGCCGCATCGATTCAGGAGAAAAGCTGACCATCTATGGGTTGTTCAAAGGAAAGAAGATTTTTGAGGAGAAGCCGGGGAAATTGCTGGATTTCTCCGGCATTATCCTCATTTTGGGAAGCTTTACGGCGTTATTTTACGGCTTTAATGCTTTCCGGCACACGGAGTATATTAAATCTCTTGCCAGCATGCACGGTCACCAGCAAATCTTTCTCTACATCTTGCTGTCATGTCATTCATACCTGGCACCTTTTTTTCCCATTGGAACTGGCTTTCTATTTTTCTGATCCAGGTGATTTACCAGGAGGCAGCAGATTAATTGTTGAAAATATAAATTTTTACCGATCTAAATACAACCGATAATAGTCGAGATTCGGAGTAGATTTCCAAGAATTAACAGTACCTTT
>JABAOH010149005.1_pt1 | contig 26183 bp, 21 predicted proteins | sample 7062181 | NCBI WGS metagenome assembly JABAOH01 (sample SAMN14538630, study PRJNA623070) | marine sediment metagenome | biome: marine biome [ENVO:00000428]; feature: marine pelagic biome [ENVO:01000023]; material: deep marine sediment [ENVO:00002113]; isolation source: pool of 5 deep marine... | reverse complement strand
CGCCCCAGATCGTGGAGTCGCCCCAGATCGTGGAGTCACCCCAGATCGTGGAGTCGCCCCAGATCGTGGAGTCGGCCCAGAGGGTGGAGTCGGTCCACAGGGTCGAGTCCGTCCACAGGGTGGAGTCCGTCCACAAGGTCGAGTCGCTCCAGAGCGCCGTGTTGACCCAGAGGAAATCGCGGCCGGTGACGTGAGTGGCTCCCTCGATCGGATTCTCACGGGTCAGGCGGCGGACTTCTTGCTTGGAGTACGTCGCGAGCGCCGGCGTCTCGTGCAGGTTGAAGAGACCGGCGGTCTCGGCCGGCGTCACGTACGGCGACGCGGAGTTGAAACGCACGGGCGGGAACGGACCGATGTAGGCCATCGCCCGCACGATGTCGAGGTAACCGGCGCCGACCGTGAACGGGTCGCCGGGAATCTTCTCGGCCGAGACCATCAGGAGAGCCTTGACCTGATCCGGCGTCAGGAACGGGTTGAGCTCGAGCAGGAGCGCGCTCGCGCCCGAGGCGAAGCCGACGGCCATCGAGGTCCCGGAGAGCTCGATCCGGTCGCCGCTGACGGATTCAGGCTGCAACTCGGCGAGTGTCGCTCCCGGAGCCAGTGTGGAGACGATGCGGTTGCCCGGGGCGACGAGATCCGGTTTCACCACCTGGTCGCCATAAGAGGGGCCGCGGCTCGAGAAGGTCGCGATGATGTCGTCGTCGCGATCGATCGTGTTGACGTCGTTCATCGCGCCGACCGTGAGGACGTACGGGTCGTTTCCGGGTGAGTTGATCGTCAGGAAACCGTCGCGCCCCCGGTTGCCGGCGGAGGCGATCACCGTGAGGCCGGCGGCCCAGGCGCGCTCGACGGCTTTGGCGAGCGGGTCCGTGCGGTAGCTCTCGGCGACCGGGTGGCCCAGCGACAGGTTGAGGACGCGGATGTTGTAGCGGGCGCGCTCGCGGATCGCGAAATCGATCGCTTCGATCACACCGCTCGCATAACCCCGGCCCTGATCGTCGAGTACCCGCAGGTTGACGAAGTTCACGCTCGGGGCGATGCCGCGGACCGAACCGTCGATGCCCGAGCCGCCGATCGTGCTCGCGATGTGCGTCCCGTGGCCCAGACCGTCGAGGGCATCCCGGTTCGGCGACTCCGTGAAATCGACGCCGGCCAGGATGCGCGCCGCCGGAACGGCCGTGCTCGGCGTCAGTCCCGAGTCGATCAGTGCGATGGTGATCCCGCTTCCCGTCAGGCCGAGGTTCTGAACGACCGCGTCGGCGCCGGAAGCGGCAACGGCCACGTCCATCGAGCCGGTGACGGGCCGGTCGGGCGAAATGGAGGCCACGCGGGGGTCGGCGGCAAGCTCGAGAATCTCGCTCGAGTGCATCTTCCCGTGGATCCCACGAGTCCCTTGCTGACGGACGCCCCGGCCGCGGCCGGTGGTCAGTTCGTCGATGTCCTGGGGGGAGAGACCCTCGGCCAGCGTCACGATCACGCGTAGGTCGGAATCGTCCCGACCCAGCTTGACGCGAAGGTCGTCGGCGATCTTGCCCGACGCCGCCTGAGCCGGCAGCGCGAGCAGCGTGAGCGCGACCAGAATGACGAGTTGTTTCTTCATGGCTGACCTCTCTCGGCTTTGCCGGTTTGTCGGCGTTGCCGCTGTACGCGCATCCTTTAGAGCAAGAGGCCTGCCAATTTCGTAATCTCAAGGATCGATCTGTCTTAAGTTGTTGAAAATGATAGGTTTCAGCAATTTCATTTTTGTGATCCACGGGTGTGAGCGTCACATGGCAGTATGTCTCACAATGAGACCTAGACGTGATAGGAGAATTCTAAGTGGTTCTATATCAACGATTTGAATGGTGAGACGTGCCGTGCAATCGGGAAGTCTCACGATGAGACGGTTGAGACTTCTCCAACCGCTTGACATTCGCGTCTCAGGGGCTTAATGTCATAGGACACTAGGACAATCAATGATCGAAATCGACCCAGCCAGCCCGGTTCCCCTCTACCTGCAGATCGCGGACGAGATGCGCCGTCTGATCGCGATGGGCGCGCTCAAACCGGGGGACAAGGCGCCCACCGTTCGCGAGATCGCCGTCACCACGCGCGTCAACCGCAACACCGCGGCGCGCGCGATCCAGCACCTGGAGGCGGAAGGAGTCGTCCGGACGCGAGTAGGACAGGGCACGTTCGTGGAGAGCAGCGCATCGATCGATCGGGCCGAAAGCGACCGCGCGATCGACGACTCCATCGACCGGCTGCTGGTGCATGCCCGGACCCTGGGCGTTCCGCTGGCGGAGCTCGATCGTCGTTTGTCCCGGCGCATCGAGGAGTTCCGCCGCCGTCAGAACGGCGACACCGACGGGGGTGAAAGGAAAGACGTATGAGTGCTGCAGCACTGCAGTTCGAACGGGTCACGCGACGATTCGGTAGCAAGACCGCCGTCGACGGCCTGGACCTTCACGTGGAGCCGGGGAGCATCCTCGGGCTCGTCGGCCGCAACGGTTCGGGGAAGACCACGAGTCTCGCACTGGCCCACGGCATCCTGCATGCCGACGAGGGCGCGATTCGCGTGCTCGGTCTGGACCCCCGGACCGACGGGTTGACGTTGCGGACAAGAGTCAGCCTGCTCGCGGAGGAATCGTCCCTCTACCCGTGGATGACGGTGCAGGAGATCCTCGACTTCGGGGCCGCGTTGCACGAGAACTGGGACGCGGAACTGGCTACCGATGTTTGTGACCGGCTCAAGCTCGAGAGGAGACAACGAATCCGACACCTCTCGCGGGGGACGCGTGCCAAGGTATCGCTCGCGCTGGCGGTTTCCGTTCGTCCGCAGCTGTTGTTGCTCGACGACCCGACCGCGGGCCTCGATCCGCTCGTCCGACGCGAGGTCCTGCAGGGAGTGCTCGAGGCCGTATCCGACGAGGGCGGCGCGGTGGTCTATGCCAGTCATCTCGTCCACGACATCGAGCGGGTTGCCGACGACGTCGTCTTCCTCGACGACGGCAAAAAGCGGTTCGAGGCCTCGGTCGAACACTTGAAGGGCACGATGCGGCGCGCCCGCGCCGTTTTCGAGAACGGCGCGCCCGATGGCTTCCAACTCGACGGCAAGGTCGACGCCCAGACGGACGGACGCGTCCTCACCGTGGTCGCAGAGGATCCCGCGCAGGACCTCGACAGCCGGCTCCGATCGCTCGGCGCCTCGGAGGTGGAGGTGGAACCGCTGTCGCTCGAGGAGATCCTGATCGCCTACCTGCGGACGCAGCCCGAAGCGGAGGTGGCGCATGTTTAGGGCGTTGTGGATCAAGCACTGGGTCCAGCTTCGCGCGCTACGCTGGGTCGGCTTCGCGGTCGGCATTGCCCTTCCGTTCGTTTTCTGGGCCGGGGCCGAGGCGGCCAAACGCGGATGGTTCGGCAAGGGGCGCAGTGAATACGACCTGACCTCGCTGATCATCGACGCGCTGCCGATGGGCGCGGCGGTCCTCTGGGGACTGCTCGCGTTGATGTTCTCGGCCCAGGCCTTCGCGGGCGACCGCGCGGACGGCACCGAGCGGTTCCTGCTCGACCGGCCCGTCTCACGCCGCCGCACCTGGCTTTCCCGCGTGCTCGCCACCTTACCTTCGGTACTCGTGGTCATTGCCGGACAGGCCCTCTACGTCTGGGCACTTGCAACGCTGGTTCATGGGGGAACCGGCCCGTCGATCTGGACGCGTATCGGAACGCCACTGCTGGTCGGCGCGGGCCTCGCGCTGCTCGGCACGATCGGCGGGATGGCCGCCGGGGCGTTGATGCGCAACCCGATGCAGGCGGCGCTGGTCGGTGCGGTGCTCGCCGCGTTGCCGATCGGCGTGACGATGTTCTTTCTCTCCGTGTTCCAGCTGGCCGAGATCCACGGGCTGCACCTGGCGTTCCTTCTGGCGCCCATCCTGCCGGTCGCCCTCGTCGTGGCGTCGTACCGTGCGAGCTGTCTCGGCGAGCCCGCGGGCCGCGGCCGGATCCAACGCGGGATCGTGGTCCTGGTGGTCGCGCTCGTGGCCACCCCGGCGCTCTTCGCCGCCACCGCGCCGGTCGTCATGCGTGCGCTCGTCGTCGCCGGATGGCCGCAGCAGGCCGCGCTGGAGGCCGACGTCACCGTGATGCTCGGCGGTTCGTACCACGGCCAGAGCGGTTGGATCATCGACACCTCCAGCAAGGAGAAGATCCGGTTCCTGAAACCGCCCATCCGTTCGACCGCCTGGAAGGCCGACGGTTCCATGCTGGCGGTTCTCCATCAGGCGGGCGCGCTCGGCTCGGTCCGGGAGGTGCGACTGGAGCTGTTCGATCGAGACGGCGAGAGCCTCCGCACGTTCCCCGTGGAGTCCGAGAGCTCGTATGCCCGGGGCGTCCACTGGGCCGGCGAGCTCGTGTTGGTTCGCGAGTGGCTGAGGGTGGGCCGATCGGCGATTCGAGTTCTCCACCCGGAGCGGGGCGAGCTCGGACGCATCGAGGTCGCGGGCGAGGGCTCGCAGACCTGGAAACTGCTCGGACCCACGGACGACGGTTCCGTCTTCCTGCATCGTTTCGTCTCCAACGATCCACGGACCTACGAGTTGAACCGCCTCGACCTGACCGGTTTTCGACTCGAGGAGCCGGCCCTGATCGAAGAGGGGGGGGACCTCCCGACGTTCGCCGCCAAGGTTCTCTCACCCTCCGGTCGCTATTTCGCGCGGCTGGCCTACGTCGACAAGGTCTACTCTTCACGGATCTACGACCTGCAGGAGGGGACGCGAACCGACTACCCCGACAGCGTCATCGCCGGTTGGTTGACCGGAGATCGGTTGCTGCTCCTGGAAAAGGCGGGTGACGAGGTCCGCGTCGTTCTTCGAGGGGCCGACGGGACGGAGCTCCTCTCCCGCACCCTGCCACGCGGGGTGACGGTGCTGATCTCACCCGACGGGCGACGCTTCCTCGTCGCGCAACGCGCGATGGCCGACAATCGGTCTTTCGGCTACGCCTATTTCGGGTCGATCCGCGGCGACGACCTCGGCGCCCTGCTGGTGAGCGACGGAGTCGAATGGACGGACCTCCAGACCCTCACCGCCGGGCTCGACGACGAGCAGCTGCGGATCGTCTGGGGCGGGCCGAACACGTTGATCGTGTCCGACGGAGCTGCAAGCGCGGTCGCGGATACCGACTCGGGAGCGACCTGGAAGGGAGTCCTCGGCCGCTGGCGCTGACCGCCTCCGGCGACCGTCCGGTGCGTTATGATGCCCCGCTCCCGAGGCGGAGCGCGGGCGACGCATGGCGGACTCCAAGACCCTGTACCTGCTGGACGGCACGGCGCAGCTCTACCGCGCCTACTTCGCCGTGCGTGGTCTCACGACTTCTCAGGGCTTCCCGACCAACGCGCTGTTCGGGTTTACATCGATGCTGCGCAAGCTCATCGCCGAGGAGCGTCCGACGCATCTCGCCGTGACCTTCGATCTGCCGGGGAAGACCTTTCGTCACGAGCGCTACCCGGAGTACAAGGCCAACCGTCCGCCCACGCCGGACGACATGAAGCAGCAAGCCCCCTATGCCGGAAAGATCTGCGCGGCCCTCGGCGTGCCCGTGCTTTCCCTCGAGGGCTATGAGGCCGACGATCTGATCGCCACCTACACGCGACTCGCACGCGAGGCCGGCTACGACGTCGTCATCGTGAGCTCGGACAAGGACTTGCTTCAACTGGTCGCACCCGGCGTCACCGCGCTCAACCCGTCGAAGGACCTGCGCCTCGACCCCGAGGGGGTGGCCAAGCACTTCGGCGTGGCGCCCGGATCCGTGCTGGATGTCCTCGCCCTGATGGGCGACAGCGTGGACAACATCCCCGGTGTGCCGGGCGTCGGCGAGAAGACCGCGCTCTCGATCGTCTCCGTGTACGGCGATCTCGAGGCCGTGCTGGAGCGCGCCGCGCGGTTCGTCGCGCTCTACGACGCCCGTGACCGTCTGCTCGCGGCGATCGAGGCGGTGGAAAAGGTCGACGCCGTCGAGGAAACGGCCTCGCGGGAGATTTCCGCGGCGGCCGCTGCCGTGACCGCGGCGCTGGAGACCTTCGTCGCTCACGAGCCTGACGCGGTCTGGGCCGAGCGGCTGCAGCCCGTTCGTGAAGCACTCGCCACCGATGAGATGGCGGACGTCGCCGCCCGAACGGGCCAGCCGGGGAAGATCGTGATCAGACCGCTGCGTCCGGTCAAGCGCGAGCTCAAGGCGCTGGACAAGGGCAGCGCCAAGAAAAGCTGGTACGCGATCGCGTCGAACGCGGAACAGGCGCGCCTCAGCCGCGAGCTCGCGAGCTTGAACGATCGCGCGCCCGTCGAGCCCACGGTCGACGAGCTCGAGCTCGGCGAGATGAATCGTGAGGAGGCGTTGGAGTTGTTCCGCTTCCTCGAGTTCACGGCGCAGACCGCCGAGCTGGAGGCGGGAACCAACCCCGTCGCCGCCGCCAAGATTCATGAGACGCACTATGCGACCCTCCTCGACGTCGAGAAGCTGAGAGAGGCGGTCGCCGAGTGCCGTGAGGCAGGTGCCTGCGCGCTCACGTGGGTCAGCGGTCCGGGCGATCCGTTGCGCGCCGAGCCGATCGGCTTGGCCTTGGCCTGGGGCGACGGCAAGGCGGCCTATCTCCCGCTGGGGCACAACTATCTCGCGGCCCCACCGGTCCTGCCCGACGAGGAACTCGCAGAGCAGCTGGGAGCGCTGCTGAGTGACGGTTCGGTCGCCAAACATGCACACGACCTGAAGACGCTCGACCACCTGCTGCGCCGGCGCGGCTGGCCGGTCGAGGGCTGGGGTCTGGACACCAAGCTGGCCGCTTTTGTCCTGCACTCCGGCCGCTCGAACTACGCGCTGGGGACCCTGGCCGAGAAGTACCTCGGTCGCACGCTGGAGCAGCGCGAGAACCTGACCGGGACGGGCGCGAAGCGCCGCGGCTTCGACGAGGTCGAGGTCGAGGCGGCCACCCGGTATCTCGCGGCCGGCGCGGACGCGGTGTTCGACCTGGCCGCAAAGCTCCGCGCCGAGCTCGAAGAAAGCGAGCTCGCGCGGCTCTACGACGAGATGGAGGCGCCCTTGTTGCCGCTGCTCGCGCGCATGGAGCGGTACGGGATCCGGGTCGATGTCGACCGTCTGGCCGCGATGTCGGAGGAGATGGAGCGGCGGCTCGCGACGTTGACGTCGGAGATCCACGACGAAGCCGGGCGCGAGTTCAACGTCGATTCACCGAAGCAGCTGCGTGAGGTCCTGTTCGACGAGCTCGGCCTCAAGCCGGGCAGGAAGACCGCGAAGAGCAAGGTGGCTTCGACGGACGCCCAGACCTTGGAGGAGCTGGATCACCCGATCGCGGGTCTGTTGCTCGAGTACCGCGAGCTCTCCAAGCTGAAGTCCACCTACGTCGACGCGCTGCCGCGCCTCGTGCACCCGGACACCGGACGCGTGCACACGTCGTATCAGCCCACCGGGGCGGCAACCGGCCGTCTCTCGTCGAACGACCCGAACCTGCAGAACATCCCGGCTCGCACCGACGACGGTCGCAGGATCCGCTCGGCGTTCGTACCGGCGGACGGCATGCTCTTCCTGGCCTCCGATTACTCGCAGGTCGAGCTGCGCGTCCTCGCGCACCTGACCGGGGACGAGGCGCTGACCACCGCGTTCCGGGCCGGCGAGGACATCCACCGTTACACAGCCGCGCAGGTGTTCGGTGTCGTGCCCGATCTGGTGACCGATCAGATGCGTACCGGCGCCAAGGCCGTCAATTTCGGCATCCTCTACGGGATGTCCGAGTTCCGCCTGGCGCGTGAGCAGGGGATGACACGGACCGAGGCCAAGCGTTTCATCCAGACCTACTTCGAGCGTTTTCACAGCGTTCGCGACTATATCGAGTCCGTCAGGGAGCAGGCGCTGCGGGACGGCGCGGTCCGCACCCTGTTCGGCCGCGTCCGATGGTTTCCGCAGCTGCGCCAACGGATCAGCCGGGTGGCGCAGGAGCAGGCTCTACGCGCGGCCGTCAACACGACCATCCAAGGTACGGCAGCGGATCTGATGAAGCTCGCGATGCTCGCCGTCGATCGCGAGTTGAGTTCAGCCGGTTCGCACGCCCGCGTGCTCTTGCAGGTCCACGACGAGCTCCTTCTCGAGGTTCCCGAGGACGCACTCGAGGAAACCGCCGCGACGGTGCGGCGGGCGATGGAGACCGTTCACCCGCTCAGCGTTCCGCTGGCGGTGGATCAAAAGACGGGCCACAGCTGGGAAGAGGTGACCTGAACGTCCCGCTCGTCGCCTACTTCCGTCTGGCGCCCGCACGAACTATATTGGGGCTGCAGGAGCGCCATCCGCGACTGTTCCTCAAGGAGAACCGATGGATTCTGCCGGGACACTGACCGCGAAAGACACGAGGCGGGTCCTCGTCGTCGATGACGAGCTCTCCGTTCGTGAGATCCTCTGCGAGGGGCTCGAGGCCTTCGGCTTCGACACGCGCATGGCTGCCGACGCGGACGAGGCGATGTCGCTGCTCGAGAACGAGCGGTTCCACCTCCTGCTGACGGACATCGACATGCCCGGCCGGAGCGGCATCGACCTGATGAACTCAGCCAGGACGGCATTCCCCGATCTCGATGTCGTCATGGTCACCGGTGTCGTCGACGCCAAGACCGCGATCAAGGCGATCCGCGACGGCGCGAGCGACTACGTGACCAAGCCGTTCAACCTCGAGGAGGTGCAGATCGTCGTCGACCGCACGCTCGAAAAACGCCGCCTGATCGAGGAGAACCGTTCGTACCAGGAGCATCTCGAGGACCTCGTCGAGTTGCGCACCGGTGAGCTCGTCGAAAAACACCGCGAGGTCGAGCACCTCTACGACGATCTTCAGGATTCCTACGAGAGCACGCTGCAGGCGCTGGTCACGGCGCTCGATTTCCGCGACAACGAGACCCAGGGCCACTCCTACCGCGTGGTCGAGTACGCGGTGATCGTGGCCAAGGAGATGGGGATCGAGGAGCCCGAGCTGACCTGGATCCGGCGCGGGGCGATCCTCCACGACGTGGGCAAGATCGGCATCCCGGACTCGATCCTCAAGAAACCGGGCAAACTCGACGAGGCCGAATGGGAAGAGATGAAACGGCATCCCGAGATGGGGTTCCGCATGCTCCAGCACATCCGTTTCCTGGAGCCGGCGCTGGACATCGTGATGAGCCACCAGGAGCGCTTCGACGGGACGGGCTACCCGCGCGGGCTGCAAGGCGAGGAGATCCCGCTCGGGGCCCGGATCTTCGCCGTGGTCGACACGTTCGACGCCATGACCTCCGACCGGCCCTATCGCAAGGCACTCACGATCGAAGACGCACGCAGCGAGATCCGGGAGTGGAGCGGCCGGCAGTTCGATCCCGACGTGGCGGAGGCGTTCCTTCAGGTGCCCGCCGAAACCTGGCGCGAGGTGCGCGAGCGAGTCCACCGTGAGGTGACCGCTCTCGAAGAACAGGTCAGGCAGGTGCTCGGATCGTAAGCCGCTAGTTCCCGAGAGGCGGCAACGGTTCCTGCCCGTTGCCCTCGTACACCCGTACCGACACCACCTGGTCGATCGGCAACACGTTGGCCACGACGCCGGCGAGGTTTTGAACCACACGGCCGAAGGGCGTGTACCGACCGAGGTAGTTCGGCCGCGCGCTGAGCGTGACCAGCCACTCGCCGAGCAAAGCGTCGCGCTCGCCGGCAGCCGCGAGCGTGCCGGGTCCGAACAGCGAGAAGACGGGCTCGGCGCGCCACGTGGTGTCCAGGTAACGCTCGTCGGCCCCGGGGCCGCTGTGTAGTCGCAGCCCGGGCAGGTAGGGCAGGATACGACGGTTGTTGTAATACCCCCGCTCCGCGAGCTGTGCGAATTGCCACGACGTCATCGGCGCGTTCACCGTGTCCAGTGCCACGGTGAAACGGCCGGGAACGAACCCCTGGCGCGCCACGGTGATCACGGCCGCATGCCGGCGGTCGGCCCACTCGACAATGTCCCGGTAGTACGACGCCTGCTTCGCAGGCAACGCCTCCACGGTCACCGTCTCGCCGAATCCGGATGCGAGCAGCCCGGCGGCGCGACGGCGCACCCCCAGGTCGTCCGCCTCGAGACCGCGACGCACCAGGTCCACCCCCTCTTCGGCTTGCGCGGCGGCGCTGAGGATCGCCAGTTGAATCGCGGGGGATCGCTCCTTGGCGGCTTCTTCCCACATCCCGGCGACCAGATCGAGCGCGTCGGCGCGATCGGCCGCGCTGCGCCCGCCCATCGCCAGCCGGTACCCGGCGGCGCGGATGATCTGGGTCCGGGTTTCGCTGGCCGACCGCTGGACCAGCTCCCCGAGCACGTCGGAGAGAAGTTCCTCGACCGCGGCCATGGCCGGAATCGCGTGCAATTTGACCCAGGGATCCTCGCTTTCGAACATCCGGCGCGCATAGGTCGCCACTTCGGGTTCCTGCCGGCCGTACAGCGCCTCCGCGGTCGCCGCTCGGATCAGCGCACGCGGATCGTTGGACAGGCCATTCGCGACGTCCAGGATCAGGCGCCGGTCCGCCAGGGCCAGTGCGCGAATGGCCTCGGCGCGCAACCAGTCGCGTGAGTCTTCGATGATGAACTTGACCAGCATGTTGTTGACCGACTCACCGCGCATGCGTCCCAGCCCGTTGATCGTCGCCTGGACGACGCGCGCATCGCTGTGCTTGATCAGGACCTCGTGGAAGACGAACGTAGGCGCTCCGGGGAGACTCGTGGCCCGGAGGATGGCCATGAGGACCTCCGGCTGATCCGTGGCCAACATCATCGAGTGCAAGGTGTCGGCCTGCTTGCCGGCGATCGGGCTGTACAACCCTTCGGCGACGAGAATCTGGACGCCCGGATCGCGCGTTTCCGCGAGCTCGACGAGCTTCTCGCGGATCCGGAAACGCGCCGCGAAGCCGAGAGCGTCGAGCCGTCCCGACAGCCGGCTGGCCGCGTACAGCGCCGCCGCGCTGACGTCCGGCTCGGCGTCGTCGATCCGCTCGAGCAGCTTCGGCACCAGCCCGTCCACGCCGCTCAGTCGCGCCACCGAGTAGCACGCGGCCGCCCGCACGTTCTCGGCGGCGTCGTCGAGCAACCCCAGGAGAGCCGCGCTCCCGCGCTCATCCGGAAGCAGGCCCAGCGCCACGGCGACGGCCGCACGGACCAACCCGTCGGTGTCGTCGCCGTGCTCGAGGATTGACGGGACGGTGGAGTCCGCGCCCGCCAGCCCGGCGCTCAGGATGGCTTCCGCACGCACCGACGGGTCGGCGTCCGAGAATGCCGCAACCAGCGCCTCGGGCATCGAGCCGTCCCGGACGAACCGCAGCGAGCGCACGGCGGCACGCCGCCGGTCGGGATCGTCGGCGGCGAGGCTCTCACGAAGATCGTCGCTGAATCGGCCGGTGTCCTCGACCTGCAGCAGCGAGGCGCGCCAGGCCAGGTCCTCCGACGTTCGGGCGCGACCCGTCTCGCCGGCGGACGGCTCCGTGTCGGGGCCGCGGCTCGATCCGGCGCAACCGCCCAACAGGCCGATCAGGATGAGACAGAGCGTTCCCTTGAACCTCGAACCCATGAGACCCTCGATTCGCGCAGAAGCGCTGGGGAAACCGACATTATAGATTCGGAGGACGCCACCGGCCACGCTTGGAGAAGTCGTCAAATTGACCCTGCCATCGCCGGCTGGTACCGTGGGTGCCGTGATGTCCTCGAGCCGATTCGTGATCGCAACGCTGTTTTTCGCCTGCGCCGCGGTGCCAGCCGCCGCAACCGACCTCAACGACGTGTTGGCCGAGTTCGACCGCGTTCAGTTCGGCATGCAGACGATCAGCGCCGAATTCACCGAGACCAACACCAGCGCCCTGCTCAACGAGCCGATCGTCGCGCGCGGCCGCTTCTTCATGACCAAGCCGGACGCGATTCGCTGGGAGTACTCGACCCCCGAGAAGATGAGCTTCGTCATCTCGGCCGACCAGTACACCGGTTACTTTCCGAATCGGAAGAAGGCCGAGAAGCGCAACATCCAGCGTTGGCGAGATCAGTTGTTCCGTTTCTTCGGCGTGGGCCAGGGTTCGGCCGAGCTGGGCAAGTTCTACAACATCCGCCTGCGTGAAGCCGACGAGGACAGCTACCTGCTGTCGTTGTCCCCCAAGCGGCGACGAGTCAAGAAGCGCGTCGACGAGGTGTTGTTCTGGCTCGACGCAAAAACCTACCTGCCCAGCCGGGTGGAGTACCGTGCCGCGGACGGAACCGGGCGCACCATCGAGTTCGATAAAATCCAGCTCAACCCGGATCTGTCCGCCAACCTGTACCACGTCGAGCTCCCGGATGACGTGATGATCACCGACGGCTTCAGCGGGCTCTCGGGAATCAGCACCGAGGCTCCCTGAACACCGTCATGGCCGCGTCTCGCCCCGTCGGCTTGGTCCTCGACCCGTTGTTCGAGGATCACGAAACGGGTCCCGGTCACCCCGAGCACCCCGGCCGGTTGCGCCGCGTCCGGGAGGCTTTGACGGGCTCCGGGCTGACCGAAGGTTGCCGCCGGGTGGAACCGCGTCGCGCCGCCGACCGCGACCTCGAACGGGCCCACCACCGCGACTACATCGCCGCGGTCGAGCGCGCCTGCCGGGCGGGGGAGCGGCAGCTCGATTCGATGGACACGTCCATCTGCCCGGAGAGCTCGGAGATCGCGCGGCAAGCCGCCGGTGCGCTGAGTCAACTCACCGACCTGGTCGCGACGGGTGAGCTGGCCCGTGGCTTCGCCGCGGTACGCCCGCCCGGCCACCATGCCGAGGCGAACCTCGCGATGGGATTCTGCCTGTTCAACAACGTTGTCGTCGCCGCGAGACGGCTCCAGGCCGAGCACGGGATCGAACGTGTGTTCATCCTCGACTGGGATGTGCACCACGGGAACGGGACCCAACACATCCTCGAGGACGACCCATCCGTGTTCTACGCTTCCTTGCACCAGTGGCCGCTCTACCCGGGTACCGGAGCCGCCAACGAACGCGGCGTGGGCGCCGGGGAGGGCGCGACGTTGAACTGTCCCTTGCCTCCCGGAGCGGACAGCGAGGCGTTTCTCGGCGCGATTCGAGAGACGATCCTCCCGGCTGCCCGCGAGTTCGATCCCGGGTTCGTGCTGGTGTCGGCGGGGTTCGACGCACACGTGGCCGACCCGCTGGCGTCGTTGCGCGTCGAGACCGAGGCCTACGGCGAGGCGACCGATCTTCTGCTCGGTCTGGCGGACGAGTGTTGCGGCGGGAAGTTTGCCTCGGTGCTCGAGGGCGGGTACGACCTCGACGCGCTTGCCGCGACGACCCGGCTGCACCTGGAGCGCTTGCTCGATCACTGACGCAGGCGGCGTTCGACGAAGCGGCGGGTCGCCCGGGCGGCCTCGTCCAGCACCTCCTGGTCCGTCCGTCCCGACCGTTTCGGCACCAGAAACGAGTGATCCGCACCCTCGAGGATGTGCAGCTGGGCTCGGGCGCCCAGCGCGCCGCAAGCCAGCTCGATCAGGGCCAGCTCGGCGAGGTTGTCACGCGTCCCCTGAAGGAACAACATCGGCACGTCGAGGTCGTTGAGGTGTCTGGCGCGCGCCGTGCCCGGCTTGCCCGGCGGGTGCAGCGGAAAAGCGAAGAAAACCAACCCGATCAGCGCCGAGCCCGGGTTTTCCGAGACCCAGGTCGAGCTCATGCGCCCGCCCATCGAGCGACCACCGGCGAGCAACGGCAGCTCCGGGTGAAGCTCGGCGGCTGCCTCGAGTGCCGCACCCACCGTGGCCAGACGCAGCGGCAACGGGTCGGGGAACCGGCGGCCCTGTTCCATGTAAGGGAACTGGTAGCGGAAGGTCGCGATGGACTGCGCCGCGAGCGCCACGGCCAGCCGCTCCATCCCTCGGTGACGCATGCCGGCACCGGCGCCGTGCCCCATCACCAGCAGCGCGAGGGCCCGCTCCGGTGCGAGGCTGAGACTGGAGACGGACCCGGCCCGTTCGGAGACGTCGAAACGCCCCTCGACGACATTCATCGTGGGTCGCTTTGCGCTTGCCCAGCAGCGCGGATCGCCCCGACGGAAGAGAGGGTGGAGACGCAGTAAGGCACCAGCACGGTCAGCCCCATCCTGATCCAGCGTGTGGCGTCGAGGTCACCCCGGAGAATCGCATCGCCGTGGTTGATCGAGATCAGGATCGCCCCCACGACGATGGCGTAACCGAGCGCACGGCGGACAACGCTGCCACGGAAGGCCAGTTGCAGCCAGCCTACCAACCGCAGGTGCGTCCCGCGTTCTGTTCCTCGAGCCAGCTCATCAGCGGCGAGAAATAATCGACGATGGCGGTCGCGTCCATCTCTCGTTGTCCCGTCAAGGCCTCCAGTGCGTCCGGCCACGGCTTGCTGGCACCCATCGCGAGCATGCCGCGAAGGGCCTGGCCTGCCGCCTCGTTGCCGTAGATCGAGCAGTGGTGCAGCGGTCCCTCGTAGCCCGCGAGCTCGCACAGGCCGCGGTGGAACTGGAACTGCAGGATGTGGGCGAGGAAGTAGCGGGTGTAGGGCGTGTTGGCCGGGACGTGGTACTTGGCGCCGGGATCGAAATCGGCCTCGCTGCGCTCGACCGGCGGTCGGATCCCCTGGTACTTGGTGCGCAGCTCCCACCAACCCGCGTTGTACTGCTCCGGAGCGATCTCGCCGGAGAAGACCTTCCAGCGCCACTGGTCGACCAGCAGCCCGAAGGGCAGGAAGGCGACCTTGTCGAGCGCCATGCGCATCAGCAGGCCCAGGTCGCCGCCGGACGGCGGCAACTCGTCCAGCAGACCGACCTGCACCAGGTACTCGGGCGTGATCGACAGCGCGACGGTGTCGCCGATGCCCTCGTGGAACCCGTCGTTCGCGCTCGTCTGATGCAGCGGGGACTGCCGGTTGTAGGCGCGCTGGTAGAAGTTGTGGCCCAACTCGTGGTGCACCGTGACGAAGTCTTCGGCGTTGATCTGGATGCACATTTTGATTCGCAGGTCGTCCACGCCGTCGACGTCCCAGGCGCTGGCGTGGCAGACCACGTCGCGATCGGCCGGCTTGGTGAACAGCGAGCGCTCCCAGAACGTCTCGGGCAGCGGCTCGAAGCCCAGCGAGGTGAAGAACCGCTCCCCGTAGCGCACCATCTCGATCTCGTCGATGCCGCGGTCGCGCAGGATCGAGGTCAGGTCGAAGCCCGGATCGCTGGAGCCCGGTGAGACCAGGTCGTAAATGTTGGCCCACTGCTGGCTCCACATGTTGCCCAACACGTGAGCCGGGATCGGTTCGTCCAGGGCGACCACGTCGGCGCCGTAGCGCTCGTTGAGCTTCGCGCGAACGTGACAGTGCAGCGCCTCGTACAGCGGCCGAACCTGATCCCACAGCCGGTCGACCTCGACGGCGAAGGCGTCGGGGTCCATGTCGTAGTTCGAGCGCCACAGCTCCCCGAGATCGGCGAAGCCGAGCTCCCGCGCACCGGCATTCGCCAGCTCGGCAAACCGTTCGTACATCGGCCGGATCGGCGGTGCGATGGTGCGCCAGCCGATCCACAGGTCGAGCAGTTCCTCGGGGTCGCGGCTCTCTGCCAGGATCGTCCCCATCGCACCCAGGGCCAGGCATTCGCCCCCGCGTTTGTCCGAACAGTAGACGCCCTTGCCGTAGAGGCTCTCCATCCCGGTCGACGTCTTGGCCAGCTCCGCCTGTAACGAGGGATCGCTCGGGGCAACCATCGCCAGCGAAGTCTTGAGCAACCGTAGCTTGCGCGCCGTCTCGTCGGACATGGGTCGACCATCGAAACGAGTCGCCTGGGACGCGAACTCGACCGTCGCCGCGATCACGTCCTTGGAGAGGTCGGCGGCGATCTTCTCCGTATCTTCGGTGATGAAGTTCTGCTGGACCCACGAGGCGCGTTCCCGTTTGACCCACAGGTCGAAGAGTTGCGCTTCCATCTCCGCGACGAATTCCTCGGGATCGTTCGTCCGGGCGGGCCCCTCCGACCCGCCGCAGGCAACCAGGCCCAACACCAACGCTACGGAAAGGACGATCGGGCGCGTATGGCTCAGCATCTCTTCTCCTACTCCTTCAACGGGAAAGCTTCCAACAAAACCTCGGGGCCGTCGGGTACGGCGAGCTGCACGGTGTCCCCGACGTCGGCGGCTCGCGTCTTGATGTAGGCCAGGGCGACGGTTTCCACGCCCTCGAGACCGGCAACGCTGGTGAGGAGGCCGGCCTCCTTATCCTCTCGGTACAGCCGGGTCCCGCGCTCGATCAAGTGTTGGCCGCGAGGGATGCGGAGCCCCACGAGACGGCGCGCGACCTTGTCGTAGGTGTTGAGCCGCGCGACGACCTCCTGGCCGACGTAGCAGCCCTTGTCGAAGGCCACGGCGTCCCACAACCCGGCCTCGAGAGGATTGTGGTCTTCGGTCAGCTCGGTCCCGCATGCCGGGACTCCGCGACGGACCCGGGCGACCTCCAGCGCGAGCTCGCCCGCGGGGCGCCCGTCGGCCTTGGAGACGGCGAGCACGAGGGTCTGCCACATCGACTCCGCCTGAGCGTGGGCCACGAGAACGGAGAAGCCGTTCGCGGTGTACCCGTCATGGCCCAACACGTGGAACTGCATCCCGTCGAGGGTGCCCGCAACGGCGCCGAGGGGCGGTGGAATGTGCAGCCCGGCGGTGCTCAAGGCCTCCGAAGCCAGGGGCCCGGTGACCGAGAGCAGGCTGAACTCGGACTCGCAATCGCGCAACCCGGTCTCCTCGTGGAACGTGAACTTCTTCAGATGCTCGAGGATCGCCGGTGCCCGCCTCATCCCACCGACGAGCAGCAGACCTGCATCGCCGAGATGGCTCACGAACAACCGTTCGACGATGCGTCCCTTGGCCGTCGTGAGGACCGTGGCCGCACCCGCACCCGGCTCGAGCGCGTCGACGGCATTCGTCGATAACCGGTTGAGCAGATCCGTCAGGTCCGGCCCGTCGCCGAGCAGACAGGCGAGCGGTGAGCGATCGGCGACGGCGCAGACGTTGAGCGCGGCGTGGAGCTCCGCCTTCGGCGCACCGAAATGCAGGGGCAGACCCGATGCCCCGTCGATGACCGCGCCGCTGCTGAGGAGGGCGTTGCGCAGGTTGCGCGACATCAATCGACGAACTTCAGGCCGTCGATCGCCGGAACCAGACCGGCCGTCGCGCCCGCGGAGAGGAACAGCTCGATCGATCGGCGCCCGCGCTCGCCGTAGTCGCGGGTCAGATCGTTGACGTACATCCCGACGAACTCGTCGTTGAGCTGATGATCCAGCCCGCGGCCGAAATCGATGGCGTAGTCGAGCGCCTCCTTGCGGTGCTCGAGGCCGTAAACGATGCTGTCTCGCAACACCCGGGTCAGCGTGCGCATGGTCTCTTCGCCGAGATCCTTGCGCACGACGTTGCCGCCCAGCGGCAGGGGCAACCCACCGGTCTTTTCGCCCCACCACGCGCCCAGGTCGGCGATCAGCGACAGCCCGTAGTCGCCGTAGGTCAGCTGACCCTCGTGGATCACCAATCCGGCATCGGTCTCGCCGTCGCGGACGCTCTCGAGGATCCGGTCGAACGGAACCACCCGGTATTCGAACGGCTCCTCGAGGTACAGCTGGAGCGCGAGGAACGCCGATGTCAGCGTGCCGGGGACGGCGACGGTCAGACCCTTCAAGGCCTCGGGCGAGATCGGCTCGCGGGCCACGATTCGCGGCCCGTAGCCGTCGCCCATGCTCGCGCCGCAGGGCATCAGCGCGTAGCGGTCGGCCAGGTGGGCGTAGGCGTGGATGCTCACGGCCGTGACCTCGAGCTGCGCCTCCATGCAGCGGCGGTTCAGCGACTCGATGTCCTCGAGGACCTGCTCGATCTCGAAACCCGCGGTGTCGACCTTGCCGCAGGCGATACCGTGGAACATGAAGGCGTCGTCGGGGTCGGGGCTGTGCCCCACGGTGATTCGTCGGCGCATGTGCTGGAAAGTCCTTTTTTTGTTGGCGACCGGGATTATATCGGAGCCGTCGAGCCGTGCCAGCGGGAGCGCGGGTTGTACTTGCCGCGCCGTGGTGCGGGGTGAAAAAATGGGTCGGTCGAGATTCCCATGGGAGACCCGAAATGCGCCTGCAGACGTTGCTCGCCGTCTTGGTTTCTCTGGCCGTGGCCGCCACGATGTCGGTCGCCACGGCCGAGAAGAAGAAGAAGAACAAGAACCCCGACGTGGTGACCGTCCAACACGTCCTCATCAGCTTCAAGGACAAGACCGGGAAATCGTTGGAACGAACCAAGAAAGAGGCCGAGAAGCTGGCCTGGGAGATCTTCGACCGCGCCGAGGCGGGGGAGGATTTCGACGCGCTCGTGGCGGAGTACACCAACGACTCGCACCCCGGGATCTACACGCTGGTCAACCGCGGCGTCCCGCAAAAACCGGGAATGTCCAAGCGTGACGAGATGGCGGCGAGCTTCGGCGACGTCTCGTTCAAGCTCGCCATCGGCGAGGTCGGCATGGCGCGCTATCACGCCCAGCTGAGCCCGTTCGGTTACCACATCATCAAACGGCTCGAATAGATGGCGGACCCGATCAAGGCACGCGCCGACGAGCTTGCGCCGACGATCGTGGGTTGGCGGCGCGACCTGCACCGGCAGCCGGAGCTGGGTTTCGAGGAAACCAAGACGGCTGCGTATGTGAAGGAGCGCCTCGATGAGCTCGAGCTCGAGGTGCACACCGGGATCGCAGAGACCGGGATGGCCGCGATCCTGCGGGCGAAGGACCCGGAAGGTCCGGGCGTGCTGCTGCGCGCCGACATGGACGGGCTTCCGCTGACCGAGGTCGAGGGTCGGGAATACGGCTCGCGGATCGAAGGGCGTATGCACGCCTGCGGCCACGACGGCCACATGTCGATGTTGCTCGGCGCGGCGACGATCCTGTCCGAGCGCCGTGACGAGCTGAAACGGGACGTCCTGTTCTGTTTCCAGCCCGGAGAGGAAGGTTACGGCGGCGGCGAGAAGATGATCCAGCAGGGAGTGCTGGATCTGATCGAGATCGGCTCCGCGTACGCGTTGCACCTGTGGAGCCCGTGCGAGGCGGGGACCGTGCACGTTCGTCCCGGACCGATGATGGCGGCGCAGGACAGCTTCGCCGCGCGCGTCATCGGCAAAGGCGGTCACGCCGCCACGCCTCACGTGACCCGCGATCCCATCGTGGCCGCGGCACACGCGGTGACGGCGTTGCAGACGATCGTCGCGCGCAACGTGGATCCGGTCGCCCCGGCGGTCGTGTCGGTCGGCCTCCTGCACGCGGGGACCGTCAGCAACATCATCCCCGACGACGCGATGCTCGAGGGCACGCTGCGCTCGTTCGATCCCGACGTGCGGGAGATGCTGAAGCGTCGGGCCGCCGAGGTGATCGAGTACGCCGCGCAGGCCAACGGTTGCCGTTCGGAGTTCGAGCTCAAGAGCGGCTACCCCGCGACGGTCAACGACCCCGCGGCGGTCGACAAGGTCCGCAGGCTGGCGGCGCCCGTCTTCGGGGAGGACAACGTGATCGAGCCGCAGCCGATGGCGCCGGCAGAAGATTTTTCCTACTTCCTCCAGGAGCGCCCCGGCGCCTTCATCCTGGTCGGCGCCGGCAACAGGGAGCGCGGCATCACCGCGCCGCACCACTCGCCGGAATTCGACATCGACGAATCGGTGCTGCCGCGCGGCTCGGAGCTGTTCGCGCGTCTGGCCCTGGATGCCGAGGGGGTCTAGAAAGAGGAGATCGTCATGGGCTGTGGCCGCGCGATACTGTGTATCCTGCTTCCGCCGTTAGCGGTGCTCGATCGGGGTTGCGGCTCGGTCCTGATCGTCGGGGTGTTGACGATCGTCGGCTGGATCCCCGGCATCATCGCCGCCCTGANNCGATCAAAAACGTGGCGATCCTCGGCGGAGGCAACCTCGGCCACGCGCTGGCCCGCGGCTGGGCCGGCTCGGGGCTACTCGAGCCCGACGCCATCCATGTGACGCGGCGCCATCCCGAACGGCTGGCGGACCTCGCCGCCGAGGGGTTTGCGGTCGGCTCGGACAACAAGAGCGCCACTGCGCAGGCGGACGTCGTGGTGATCGCCGTGCAGCCCGGCCACCTCGACGCGGTGCTCGGGGACATCTCGGGAGCGCTCGATCCGGATCGTCAGTGTGTGGTCTCGGTCGTGACCGGCGTCTCGCTGGCGCGGCTCCGTGAGTCCGTCGGTGAGGAGATCCCGCTGGTGCGCGCGATGCCGAACACCGCCGTCGAGACGCTGGACTCGATGACCTGTCTCTCCGTCGATCGACCCGAAGGCAGAGCTCAGGCCGTCGGACGCCGTCTGTTCGACGGTGTCGGGCGCACGATGATCATCGACGAGGAGATGATGATCCCGGCGACGGCGCTGTGCGCCTGCGGGATCGCCTTCTTCCTGCGCACGATCCGCGCCGCCGGCCAGGGCGGGACCGAGATCGGTTTTCACGCCGATGACGCCGTGATCCTCGCCGCGCAAACCGCGCGGGGTGCTGCGGAGCTGGTGCTTCGCGGGCTGACCCACCCGGAGGGCGAGATCGACCGGGTCACGACGCCCCGCGGCTGCACGATCGCCGGGCTCAACGAGCTCGAGCACCGGGGCTTCAGTTCGGCGATGATTCGCGGCATCCTGACGTCCAGCCGGCGGGCTCGGGAGTTGACGTAGAGGCGCCCGTCGCGAGCCGCTGGACGCGATCCGAAACGCGTCTATACTCGACCCAATGGGCCCCCTCCTCGTGCGAACCCTCCCGGCGCTTCTCCTCACGTTGTTGCTCTCGCCGCCGGCTTCGCCTTCCAGCCCACGCGACGGGCGTGCGGAGACGGCGCTTGAGCGCGTGCGGTCCGTCGCGCTGAAGATCTACTTCCACGGGATCAGCGAACAGGATGCGCAGAAGGCGATCCGCGCCGAGGACTGGCCCGAGCTGTTGACTCTGCTCGGCGATCCGGGGTTTCCCCGGCGCGACAACGTCGTCGCCTTCCTGATGCAGTTGCCGGATGCGCGAGCCGTAGAACCGCTGCTCTCCCTGATCGAACAACCGGTCGGTTCTCCCGACACGGTTTTCGAGGACGAGCGCGCGCTGCTGCTCGCCCCGGAGGCTCTCGGAAGGATCGCGGCGCACGCCGATCTCGCTACGCTGGAGCAGCTGCTGGACGCCACCGCTCCGGGGCTGCGGACCGGCCGGCTCGCCCGGGCCATCGCCGACGGTCCGTACGAGGAGTCGCTGCGCGGAGATCTGGTCGGAGCGGCCCTCTGGGGTCTCGCGCGTTCGGGACGGCCGGAGGCGCGCGAGCACCTGGGAATGCTCGGCGAGGCGGACGCGGCGACGACGATCCACGGCCTCGACGTCCGGGCGGCGGCCCGGCGGGCCCACCGCGACTTCGATCTTTTCAGCGGCGGTGAAACCTCCGCGCAGCCCGCCTCCTCGACGACCCAAGCCGCTTCGGCGGGAACCTCGACCGCGTCCGTCTCCACCGGTGGTCGCACCTTCTTCCAGGCCGTCGTCGATCCCGAGGTCACGAGCCACGACCACGGTCTGACCTATGCGAACCACGTCGACCTGCTCGACCCGATGAGCAATACGCAGCTCGATGCGGTGCTGGCGAGCGCGTCGCTGCGTGCCGCAACCTCCGATTTCGCCGGTGACGTCTCTTGCTGTGTCTCGTTCTCCCGAACCGGTAGCCTGGCCACCTTCGGCGTCAGCGACGACGGCCTGGACATCGTGGAGGATGCGGCCGAGCGCGACNNCGAACGCCAATATCCTCGGCTGTGCGTCCACACCCGGGGACACGATGATGCTCGTCCGGGCCAGCTCGAGCATCGAGCACCTCTTGTGGTGGCACGAGTACGGGCACAACGTCGGCCTGGACCACGTGGAAGACGCGGCCAACATCATGAACGCAAGTGTTTCCTCCAGCGGCAACACCGGTCTCGAGCTCTCCCAGTGTGACGCGTTTCACGACCCGCACGTCTTTGCCCGTGCCGAGTTGACCGATACGGGAGTCTGCCATGACGACGACGTGGATCTGATCGCGAGCAACGTGGACAACTGCCCCGACGATACGAACGCCGACCAGGCCGACGCGGAGACCGACGGCGCAGGCGACCTCTGCGACAACTGTCCCTCGTCGTTCAACCCGTCCCAGGAGGACAGCGACAACGACGGCATCGGCGACGCATGCGACTGCATCTCACCGCTCGAAGACCCCGACCTCGACGGGATCTGTACGGTTGCGGACAACTGTCCGAACGCCTTCAACCCGACCCAGGGCGACGACGACGGCGACGGACTCGGGGACGCCTGCGATTCATGCACCGACGTCGACGGCGACGGCTTCGGGTTGAACGGAGGTGCGGGATGCGACAATCCCGGGTCCTCCGACTGCAATGACAGCCTTGCCTCGGTCTTCCCGGGGGCGTTCGATAGCTGCGACGGACTGGACAACGACTGCAGTGGGGAAATCGACAGCGGAACCTGTGACCTGTACGAGTTCACCGGCGACGGCGTGTACGACGGTATCGAGTTGAGCTGGCTCGGCCGCTCGTTCGGATCGTGCAGCACGACCCCCGCGACGGAGTGGTGGTTCCCGGTGGACTACGACCGGAACGGATGTATCGACGGACAGGATTTGGCGATCATGGCCGTGATCTGGGGTTGTGCCGGCGCGGATCGGATTTGCCCATGAGTCGACTGCCGACGAGAACGGTGTGGGTCTTCGGTCTGACGGGGCTCGTGACCCTGTTCGCTGCCGGTTGCGGCGGCAGCAGCAGCGGCGTCGTCGCCGGAGCGATCAATTTCAGCTACGTTCCCGCGAGCGGACCGAGCCCTTCGGTGACCACCGCGTCGGGGCCGGGCTCCGACGACAGCGTCGCGGTGGTCGAAGTCCACGTCACCGATGTGACCGACGTGTTGAGCGCAAGCTTCAGCCTCGATTTCGACCCCGGCGTGGTGACGCTCGCCGATTTCGACGTGGTGGGGTCGCATCTGGGCAGCGACGGGGCCACGATCGAGCCGCTCGTGCAGCTGACGCAGCCGGGGCGCGTGACCGTCGGTGTGACCCGGTTGGCGGCGGCCGGTATCGATTTCAACGGCAGGCGGTTTCTCATCCGAATACGGTTCCAGCGGCGAACCGCCGCCGGGACGAGCGTGCTCACGTTCACGAACAACAACCTGCTCGACTCGTCCACACCGCCGCGACCGATCCCGGGCGTACAATGGTTCGGGGGGACATTTCAGGTCAACTGACCGGGGAAGCCATGGCGCTACGGTTCCAGCGGGCGACGCTCGACGAGCCGGTCGCGCAGCGACTGATCGATGCCCTCAACGCCGAGCTGGAAGAACGCTATCCCGAGGAGGGCGCCAACCACTTCCGGCTGGACGAGGACGAGGTCGTGGGGCATCGAGGAGTCTTTCTGGTGGCCTACCTGGACGATGAGCCTGTCGGTTGCGGTGCGCTGCGGCGGCTCGACGCGCGCGATGCCGAAATCAAGCGCATGTACGTTGACCCCGCGACACGCGGCTCGGGCCTCGGCCGCCGATTGCTTGAAGAGCTGGTCGAACAGGCGCGCCGGCTGGGGGCGCAACGCATCGTGCTGGAGACCGGGACGCGGCAGGTCGAGGCCCTCGGGCTGTACCGGAGCGCAGGTTTCGAGTCGATCCCGCGATTCGGCGAGTACGCGAACTCGCCGCTCAGTCTGTGTTTGGCGAAGAAGCTCTAGCGTGTGGGCTAGGACCCGGTCCGGGTCACCGGACGCCCGATCGACCCGACACCGAGGAAGATCAAGGCGGCGCCCACGAACATGAGCGGCGCCGGACGTTCGCCGAGGATCACCCAGGACAGGGTCGCCGCGATCGCCGGCTGCAAGAAAATGAAAAACGCGACGAGCGAGGAATCGACCTTACCGAGGGCCCAGTAGTTGATGACGTAGGCCGCCGCCGTCGGCAACAGGATGATGAACAACGCCAACCACCAGAATCGCGCGGACAGCCCACCGATGTTGACTTCCAGCAACGGCGGAACCCCGAGGATGCCGACCATCAACGCGCCGAACGTCAGCAGAATGGCGGTCCCCGCGAGCGCGTCGATTCGCATCATCAACCGTTTGGAAATCACCAGGAAGAACGAGAATGACGTCGCGTTGATCAGGGTCAGCAGATCCCCCGATTTGATCTCGGCTGTGACGCCCGCGGCCCACGGCCGGATCACGAGCAGGACACCCGCGAGGGCGGTCAGCAACGCGAGCACTTGGCGGGCACGGATTCGCTCCTGGCCGTAGAGCACGGCGATGACGAGCGTGCTGACAGGAATCGTGGTGTTCATCAATGCGGAGTGCGTCGGTGTCGTGCGCGACAGACCCTCGACGAAACAAACCTGATTGATCGCCACTCCGAAGAACGAGAACAGGGCGAGGAGACCCCAGACCTTGGGTTCCCTGGGAACGGTCCGACCGCTGAGCCGGCAGATCGCCCACAGCACGACGGCTGCGCCGGCGATGCGTACGAAAGCCCAGGCGCGCGGCGGCACCTCCTCGAGAACGAGTTTTGCCGCGAGGTAGTGAACGCCGAAGAAAACCTGAACGGCGATCAGCGAGAGGAGAACACCGTAGCGGGACATGGAATATCGTCGCCGTCAGTCGTCGGCGAGCGCCTCGAGGCTCTTCAGTCGGCTCCGGCCGACCGCGGCGTGGATGCTCATGTGTTGCCCTTCTTGGGCCCATCGTACCCCGGAAACGCAGGCGGACAAAAAAAGCCCGGCCGTCGAAACGACCGGGCTTGAATGCTTCTTGGGCTCTTGGGCGTGGCTCAGAAGCCGCCGCCCATGCCGCCCATGCCGCCGGCATCCGGCATCGCCGGGGCCTTGGCGTTTTCTTCCGGGATCTCGGAGACGAGCGCCTCGGTGGTGAGCATCAGGCCCGCGATCGAGGCCGCGTTCTGCAGCGCGGTGCGCACGACCTTGGTCGGGTCGATGATGCCGGCCTTGACCATGTCCTCGAACTTCTCGATCTGGGCGTTGAAGCCCGTGGTCACTTCGAGATCACGTACCTGGTTGACGATCACCGAACCCTCTTCGCCGGCGTTGTTGGCGATCTGCCGCAGCGGCTCTTCCAGGGCACGCTGGACGATGCGGATGCCAGCGGCGCGGTCTTCGATCTTCTCGGCCTTGGCCAACTTGTCCAGGTCGGCCTGGCCGCGCAGCAGCGCGACGCCGCCACCCGGGACGATGCCTTCCTCGACGGCGGCCTTCGTGGCGTGCATGGCGTCCTCGACGCGAGCCTTCTTTTCCTTCATCTCGGTCTCGGTCGCCGCGCCGACCTTGATCACGGCGACGCCGCCGACCAGCTTCGCCAGCCGCTCCTGCAGCTTCTCGCGGTCGTAGTCCGAGGTCGTCTCCTCGATCTGGTTGCGGATCTGGGTCACGCGGCCGGCGATGTCCTTGGCCTTGCCGGCGCCCTCGACGATCGTCGTGTTGTCCTTGTCGATGACGATCTTCTTGGCCCGGCCGAGGTCCTTGAGCTTGATGTTCTCGAGCTTGATGCCGAGGTCCTCGGTGATGCAGGTGCCGCCGGTCAGGATCGCGATGTCCTGCATCATCGCCTTGCGCCGGTCGCCGAAGCCCGGGGCCTTGACGGCGGCGACGTTCAGCGTGCCGCGCAGCTTGTTGACCACCAGGGTGGCCAGCGCCTCGCCCTCGATGTCCTCGGCGATGATCAGCAGCGGCTTGCCGGTCTTGGCGACCTGCTCGAGCACCGGCAGCAGGTCCTTCATCGAGGAGATCTTCTTCTCGTGGATCAGGATGTAGGCGTCCTCGAGCGAGCACTCCATGCGCTCGGCGTCGGTGACGAAGTAGGGCGACAGGTAGCCGCGATCGAACTGCATACCCTCGACGACTTCGAGGGAAGTCTCCAGGCCACGCGCCTCCTCGACGGTGATGACGCCGTCCTTACCGACCTTGTCCATCGCCTCGGAGATGATCTTGCCGATCATCGGGTCGTTGTTGGCCGAGATGGTGCCGACCTGGGCGATCGCCTTGCCGGCGACGGGCCGGGACAGCTTCTTGATCGCCTCGACGGCCGTCTCGGTGGCGGCGTCGATGCCGCGCTTGATGTCCATCGGGTTGCCGCCGGCGGTCACGGCCTT
>JABAOH010000045.1_pt1 | contig 26203 bp, 20 predicted proteins | sample 7062181 | NCBI WGS metagenome assembly JABAOH01 (sample SAMN14538630, study PRJNA623070) | marine sediment metagenome | biome: marine biome [ENVO:00000428]; feature: marine pelagic biome [ENVO:01000023]; material: deep marine sediment [ENVO:00002113]; isolation source: pool of 5 deep marine... | reverse complement strand
TCTGGGGCCTGCAGTGGAGCCTCGCCGAGTATCCCAAGGGGACCTACCACTGGCAAGGCCTCGACGAACTCCTGGAGGCCGCTGAGACACTGGGGTTGAAAGTGGTCCTGCGTGTGGATTCCGCCCCCTCCTGGGCGAGAGGGCCAGACCCCGGGGCGCCGCCGAACAACATGACGGACTTCGGCGACTTCATGAATGCGCTGGCTTCTCACTGCGAGGGTAGGGTGGCGGGCTATGTCATCTGGAATGAGCCGAACCTGCCCATGAACTGGGGTGGCAGTCCAAGTGCTAGGGAGTACACTCAGATGCTGCAGACTGCCTATCCCAGGATCAAGGAGGCCGATGAGGACGCTGCGGTTATCACGGCGGGGATGGCGACGACCGGCGGTCCGGGGGGTGAGCGATGTGGACTGGCAACAGGTCTCGCCAGCAGTAGTATCTCAGTGTACACGCGGGAGCTTTACGCTTCTGGCGTGGTCAACGATCTCGATTTCATCTGTGGCATATATCGGAGAGGGGGCAAGGGGTACTTCGACGTCCTGGGCTCCCACCCCTACGGCTTCGCCTACGAGCCGCACCGGAACCCATCGTCAGTAGGGGGGCTGGCCTTCCGACGAGTGGAGCAGCAGAGGAAACTGATGGAGATCTGGAGCGACGCTGAGAAGCAGATCTGGGCCATAGAGTTTGGCTGGATACTGGACCCCGGTCCCGATTGTCGCGTGTGGGGCGATTGGCCTACCCGGACTTGGCAGATCGTCACTGAGCAGCAGCAAGCTGACTATCTTATGAACGCTTATCTGTATGCGCGCAGCCATTGGCCGTGGATGGGGGTGATGAGTTTCTTCAACATGGATTTCGCCACCGTCTACTGGTACGACTACTGTGAACCGGTGCGATGGTATTCAATCGCCTATCGGGAGAATCACGAGGATCCTGAGAATAGCCCTATCGTCTACCGCCAGGCCTACTACGGTCTCCGAGGTATGCTGCTAGCCCTCGAGGGAGGCCCGAAGGCGTACCTGCCACTGGCCCTGCGCACTCGTTGAGCCAAGGGGACCGCGGTACGTGCACAGCTATTGCACGAGTAGGAGTGCAGCCTAGCTGTCACTGAACTCGGCTGTGCCTATTGGCGCACCTTTGACAAGCGCTCATACCCTCGGTTCACGCAACTCTCCACAGCTGGTTTCGCTTCTCCTGTCAATTCATCGGCAACCACCTCATCCCTACTGCAATCATGTTGAGACTGGGAGCGCTTGATTCGCGATCACACGAGGCTATTGGGTACACATGTCTCCGCAACGGGTCCACAACGGGGCCTCTCTCCGTTTGTGGAACCATGTTTGACAGATTTTCTGGTATCGAGTATAATGGAAGCAGTTTTCCTCTCTACATCATCAAACCGCAGATACATCAGCGCATCTCTCGTGTTCCTAGCTTCCATGCGCTGCGTGTTAGAGCCAATTCCCGCTAGGGGACCAAGACGCTATCGTGCAGAGTGACTTGGGCAGGGTCTGGGCCCGAGGCTCAACTGCGTCGTATGCCGTTGGAGGGGGGTGTGATCCGATGGAACGAGCACGAAATGCCGACGACAGAATGGTCCTGTATGAAAGAGACCCGTTGCTGAACTTTCTGAGAATAAGACTGGAACTACCTTGGCCGGCCATTATCGGCTTGGCCATGGCCGTAGTTGCAGTATCCTATTTTGGCGTTGGCGCAATCGTTAGCTATGTGATTCACGAAGACGCCAACATCATTAGACCCCTCGATCCGGAGTTCCTGTACTTCAATCTGGTGGTTGTTTTTGTGAATATTCCCTTGGTGTGGCTCCTATACTTGTGGCAACCTGAACTGGTAGCTAAGACTCTGAAGGCGCTACAAGGAGAGGATGTGTTTGCGGACACGGAGAGTAGTGGCCTTGGAGCGTTCACAAAGACCATGAAGGCGAGCCTAGACAGCTACTGGGTGTCGATTGGGGCCGCGATATTGGCTCTGGGTCTTGTACTGATGGGCACCTTCGTCGTTTTTCCTGCAGAATCCCGCCAGTTGCAGGAACCACTCTTTTGGTTCTATGACAAGTACTATTACTTCTTACTTTTCACGCCCGTCAGATCCTTGACCTACTACGTCACTGCGATGGTCGTACTAAGAGGAGTCCTGACCCTCGTCTGGTTCAACTTGTTGTTCCAGAGACTCAAGGTCAAGGTCCATCCTCTGCACCCTGACCAAGCGGGCGGCTTTGGCGCACTGGGAAGTCTGGGAATCCAATATGGCCTGATTGCTGTAGCTCTAGGGGCGCTGCTAGCGCTAGTCACCATTGACCGGATTCTCCATGGTACGGGGTGGATGCATATTGATCTACTCATCGGGTACGCACTGTACGTAGTCCTTGCCCCGGTGTCCCTGGTCAGTCCTTTGTGGTCAGCTCACCGGGCAATGTCGCGTTTTAGAGATGAAGTGCTGCGTGACATTTCGAACGAGTTTGAGAGAATTCTGATGGAACAAGAACCTCGTGATCTTGACCGTGGAGCTTTGGACGACTCAACCCAAAGGTTGGATGGGCTTAGAGCGAGGCACACGCTCGTCAGAGACACCTATCCTACATGGCCTATATCGGTAGCAGCGTTCCGGAAGTTCAGCATCACGGCTTCTCTACCCCTCATCACAGGTGCAGCATCAATCGCACTAGACGTGGCGATCAAGTGAGTTGCCGGGAAATCCTGATACCTATGGTCCGCCTCGCGTCATCAGCACAAGCGCAGCACTCAGAGACAATGCTGAAGGACTGGACTCTGTAGCTCAAGAAACAGGCGCTGAGGTAGCCACGCGTGTGGCGATCTCTCCTCCACAAACCCTAGGCCAGAGCACTGCCCATCATCCGCAGCGCATGAGATCACTCTTCGCTTTGTTGCCCAGAACCGCCAAGGCCACCTGTTCGCGGCAGGCGCCTCGGATAGTTCGGGCGGGGTGACGCGGTTCTCCTTGGCCTACGCCCTACATGGCATCTGTGCGCAAACCTGTCATGTGCGAGCACGAGATCTGCCTCAGAGCTACCGGCAGAGAAGGGGTATCTATGGCTCTTCCAAAGTATGAGGATCATTATATCCAGGTGGACGGTAAGAGTATCCGTTACTGGGCGGAGGGTGAGGGCCGGACTGTGATCCTGGTGCACGGCCTATCCTGCTCGGCCGAATTCTGGCAACGCAACATTGGTGCCCTTTCCCAGCAGCATCGCGTCTATGCCCTCGACCTGTTGGGGTTTGGTCGCTCGGACAAGGAGATCGACGAGTGGTCGCTGTCCTATGGGGCTTCCTTCATCGCCCAGTTCATGCATGCCCTTGGCGCAGAGCGAGCTACCGTGGTGGGCAACTCGTTTGGGGGGATTCTCTGCGCTCAGTTCGCCGTGCAGTTCCCCTCAAGGCTGGAGAAACTCGTCCTGGTGGACAGCGCTGGCTTCGGCAGGGAATTGAACTTCTTGCTCCGCTTGGAGTCGGTGCGCGTCCTGGGAAGGGCCATGTTCAGCCTGTATCAGAGGATCTTCCCTCTGACCACGAGATGGGCCTATTATGATCCAAGCTCAGTAGACGAGGAGTGGCTGGCTGAGACGGGGGCCATATTGAGGAGTCCAGGGGTAAGGGATAACGCTTTGAAGGTCATCAGGATGGGGGTCGATTTAGGTGGTCAGAGAGAGGAGCTCTTTGGTGATCTCCATCGCCAGTTGGCTCATGTGACTGCCCCAACCCTTATCATCTGGGGCAGCGACGATGCCCTGGTGCCTGTTTCTCACGCCTATGCTGCTCACAAGCTGATACCCAACTCGCAGGTGCGTATAGTGCAGCGCTGTGGCCATTTGCCCCAAGTGGAGCGGCCGGAGGAGTTCAATCAACTGCTGCTAGATTTCTTGAGCGGGGAATCGTAAGGTCGATCCGCTGCCTGGGGTCAGAAACGAGTAGCGAGACTCAGGCACTCCCTCGCGTGCAGGACCGACCCCGAATCTTGATCATCGGCCCCGAATTCTACCACGCTCTGTCATCTCATTCTGAGGTATCCGATTCCTGCTGCGGTTGGTTCTCCGTGGGGGACGTCTCCACGGCGGAATTGTGAGGCTGTCGCCGATCGCCTGGTCGTTCGTGCATCGAGGAAGCATACAGTCGGGACAGTAGGGTCTCGCCGCCGACCAGTAGAAAGATCAGACTACTGTAGGCCAGGTAGAAGGCATGTAAGCTGGCTGCGCCTACCGCAAACCATCCTCCACCTTGGCGCCAGAAGAAGCGATAGAGATCGGCGTTCAGTGCCCCAACTATCGCCACGCCAAACAGCGTGCCTGCCCATGCCCAGTGCCAGCGCAGACCTAGCAGCAGGGAGACAAGGGCCACCCAGACCGCGAAGGCGCTCAGTCGACTCCGGAGATCGAGGTTCAGCTCCGCAGGGAGACGGCGGTCGCGGAGAATCAGCCGAGACCAGGGGATAGCCCGGTCAAAGATGTCAGACTTGAGCAGGCTGGTGAACGTCCAGCGCTTGAGGTGCTTGACCTGCACGTCGGGACACAGCCAGATTCGGTGACCGGCACGCCGCAGGCGCGCGCCTAGCTCTATGTCCTCAATCACTCGATAGCTTTCGTTGAACCTGCCCACGGCGTCGAATATGTCACGTCGGATGGCCCCGCAGCCCGTCCAGAAGGTGGATGCCTCGCGGTCGCCGTGGTGGTGGACATAGTGGTGCAGGAGGTTCTTGTACCGGCTTACGAGGCCTTGAGCCACGGGATCGGCATCATACGATCCAAACACCGCAGCGACTTGGCCATGTGTGCTCAAACATTGCTCCATGAGCGCTAGCGCATCTTCATGTACAGCGACATCCGCATCAACGAAGACAAGCACGTCTCCTGAGGCGATTGCAGCGCCACGATTGCGCGGAAGAGCCGCACCGCGTGGTGGGCCAGGTAGTCGAAGGACGCGCGCTCCGTACGTCTGCCCCAGTCCGGCGGAGCCGTCAGTTGACGCGTCGTCCACGACTATAACCTCGTCCGGCGGACGAACAGACTCCGCTAATGCCTGGAGGCACAGGCGCAGATTCTCACCGCCGTTGTGGACTGGGATGACTACTGATAGGTTCATGCCGGCGTTCCGGGGAAGTTGGAGAACGACAGGCCCCTGGAGTCGGGCCGGGGAGCTTCCCGCCGCAGTGGAATCCCAATTGGCATTCGATCGAACCCTCGCTGCTGTCTACCGCGTGCATGTGGGCCAGATGTATCGTGTCACGACTTCGCGCCGCGCTGCAAGACAGGCGGGTTTGACGAAGTTCATTGCAGTCTTATGTTTCATGCCCCGCGTGCTGAGGATGTTTGGTCTTCTCCCAGAAGAACCCAGCCGCATTCGCTGCTTGCGATACCATCAGCAAAACGGCGAGCAGCACCGCCCGCAGGTTCGGTGAGCTTACGAAGGGATACCGCACCAGATTTGTGTAGAACGACGGCGGTTCGAGCTTGATGTGTTCATGGTTACGTAGGGCGCGTGCCTGGCGGAACTGAAAGGCACCGCGACCATAGGTGAAGTGCTGTCGCCAGAACGTATCGAAGGACAGCGCGTGCGCGTGATGGATGATGGCCTCTGGCGCGTACATCATCCGGTAGCTGTGGTAGAGCCATCGGTCACAGAACTCCCGATCTTCCGCAGCAGCACGGGTAAAGGTGGTGTCGAAGCCGCCTGCGGAGCGGAAACGATCTGTAGCCAACGCCATGTTGTTGCTGGCGAAGAAGCGCGCCCGGTCGGGGTCGGCATTGTAGTAGGCATAGAGATAGGTGAGTAGTAGCTGGCTGGCCGTCGAGAACAGATTGTCGGGCAGCACGTTTAGTGTGCGCCCACCGATGAGGTGATCGGGCACGGTCGCGAAGCGCTTGGCCAGGGCGCTCAGCCAATGTGGATCAGGGGCACAGTCGTCGTCGGTGAAGGCCAGGAACTCGCCTTTCGCTTGGGCGGCGCCGGCATTGCGCGCAGCGCCGGCGCCTGCATGCCTCTGGTGGAGCAGCCTCACGTTGAGGTCTCCGGAGAAGGGCGCAACCGCAGTATCAGGCACTTCGCCGCCATCGTTCACGACGATGGCCTCGAATCGGTCGCGAGGGTAGTCTAGGCGGGCGAGGGAGTCGAGGCAGGAGACAAGCTGCGCTTCACGGTTGTATGTGGGAATCACAATGGAGAAGAATGGTTGTCTAATCACGCTGGACCCCAGCACCTATCAAAACAGCCTCGGTCGTCGTAGTGGATTCACAGATTGCAGTTCAGCATGCGACATGGCCTGGTACACTTCCTGCTTGCTAGTCGTATCTGGGCAGCCTGCTCACTCCTCCACGCTAGACGCGGGTCATCATGCAGAATGCTGCCAATCGATGGATATCCGTAGCACAACCGCATCTCGCCAAGGGGATCGATGTGCATCCTGGAAAGCGTACCAAGGCATGGTACCCTGCTGGCGCCTATTGGATCCTCGTAGTATTGTGTGAATCTCCTGAGTTGCGACGGAGGGTTGAGGATTGGATAGCCCTTCCCTTGCAAGTCTAGCAGTTCCTGGACTTGCTCGTGCAAGGTGTGGAGGCTTCGCACCCACCTCGGGTCGCCCTCATACCACGTCGCCGCAGGTTGCCGCATAGTTGGCTCACAGCCAAAGGGGTAATGCACTTCGGTGGGAAGAAGCACCTGGAACATGATCCCACTGAGAGCACTTTCTCGGACAAAGCGAGCTAGGTCCACCAGTTCTTTGCAATTGGGCTCCATGACGATGGTCAAGAGACAGAGGTCGGTCACTCGGAGTTGCGCACGCCAGACCTCAACCAGCTCCATGATGCGCACGTAGCTACCTGCAGTCGCCCGGCTCCTGTCGTGCACCGACTCCTGGAGACTATTGAGTGAAATCATCAGACTGGCGACCCCGATGTCTTCGACGCGCTTCAGCACTTTTTCATCCACAGACCATCCGTTCGAAATCACTGCGATGTGAAGGTCCTGTTGTTTGGCGAGTCCTAGTACTTCAAAGACATCGGGATGCACGAAGGGCTCCCCCCCTCCAACAGCTATCTCGCGCAGGAGGGGTACTCCGCGGAGCTTCTCGAATACTAGCTTCCATTGATCGAGACCCAGTTCCTCATGGGAGCGTGCACCGCGCCATTTGGAGCATGTCGGGCATCGGAAATCGCATCGGTCAGTGATGTCGATGGAAATGCGAAAAGGAGGGGGCACGATGCCCAGTCGATGCATTGCGCGCTTGGCCATCTGGGTGATATCGCCCCAGGCATGATTGACAGTCCCTCTGAACCTTCCTGACATGCCATCATAGCCGATGTCCATACGAGCTCCCCGGTGCAAACGGTCAGGCATCGGTGACTCCGGACTGATGGAGAGGCATGGCTACAGTTTCTCCATTAGACTCCATGGGGTTCTTCCGGGCGTAGCGTTCGCCGTCGAAGAATTGAGCGGACCGCGGCCATTTCGCTGCTGTTGAATTCACCCAGCAGCGCAAAGGCGAAGAGGGTGACGCCGACAATCACTGGCAGCTTGATGAAGAGCAACAGGCCGGGGGTCGGCCACAACGCGGCCAAAGCGTAGGCAACGCCGCACAAGAGGGTGCTTCGCCACACGGTCGCCGGAGGTGGAAGAATCCTCCACACTCGATAGATGGCAACTACCTCCGCCAGTGCACTCAAACTGGCGAAAAGAGCGGTTACTAGTGCCGCACCGAGGGCACCAAGGCGTGGGATGAGAAGCAGGTGGCCTACCAGCGCTAGCGGCACCAGGGGCCCCACAAAGGCGAAGGTCCAGCGCGGCTTGCCAGCAGCAGTCAGAATGGAGGTAGCAACGTACATCATGGTCAGGGCGAGCGCCCCTACTACCAGCGGACCAATGAGTGGCGCGGCCGGCAGGAACTCCGCGCCGAAGGCGAGGAGGGAAATCTCCCGAGCGGCTCCAGCGATCATGGCGGCAACGGGTGTGAGCGCAATCACCACACGCATCGCATTGCGCGCTATGGCCTTGGCTTGGCTGAGAGAGCCGTCCCGCAGTGTCCGGCTGAGGGTGGAGAGCAGCAGTGGCGCGAAGGCCACGGAGAAAAGGCCCAGGGCCAGTGCCACATTCTGTGCTGCCGCATAGATGCCCGCGTCTGCGGCAGTACCGGCCAAACCCTTCAGCGCCAAGAGGTCGAGTCTGTCATAAAGACGTATGGTCAGAGCCCACAGCAACAAGGGCGCAGCGTAGCTCCACAATTGTCGTACAGGGAGAGCATCACGGTGCCGGAGCGGAGGACGAACGTAGAAGCGGGCAATGACCAGCTCCACAAGCGACGCTCCTATGCTGCCCAGGATGGCACCTGGTACGGAGAGGCCCAGCTCGACCAGAAGAACTATCAAGAGTAGCCTGCCTAGCCAACGACCGGCGGTCACGAGGGCGCGCTGCTTGTAGCGGCCGACCCCTACCAGGATCTGTCGGTGAGCTTGTGCAAGGCCGTAGATAGGAATGTCGAGGGCGAATAGCCGCAGATAGGTGGCTAGAACGTCTTCGTTTAGCAGAGTGGCAACGGGGGAGGCCAGACACCAAAACAAGATCATTGCGCCTGTGGAGGCGACGAGGTAAAGGCGCACGACCGTGGCCCCAACCGGCCGCCAGTCGACAACCGATCCCACGAACCTGATTGTTGCGCGGGCAAATGCTGAGGCTAGAGCCCATTCTACCCAGGCGACCAGCGTTGCAGCGAGGGCAAACAGCCCGTAGCCGCTTGGTCCAAGCCGGCGGGTGAGGAAGGCGGCGATGAGCAGGCCTGTTGGGACAAGGAGCGCCTCGGCTAGAAAGACTCCGATTGTCCCCTCGAGTAGTTGTTGAGCCCGACGCGTACCCTGCGAACTTGTCACTCAAACCTGCGCGTTTCTGTCACGACGCGCTTGATCCAGGAGGAAGCCCAGAACGGCGATCCAGATGACCGCATGCCCGCCCGTGTAGAGCAGAGACCATGGACTCGGAAAGTGCTGCAACCGAGCTGGTGCTAGCATCGCTACTAGCGTGGTCGCGAGTAGCAGACCCGCCAGGACACCGCTCTCCTCGGTGGAGAAGCGTCGCTTGGCAATGCGAAAGAGGGCCACCATGGGGAACAGAATCAGCACGTCATCGTACACGCGGTGATATGTCCAGAGACGCGCAGCGATGGCCGTAACGCCCAGTAGAAGCCAGAAGTCCGAGTTGCGATGGCGATATGTCCATAGGCCCAAGGCTGCCAGCACCAGTAAGGACGCCGGAAGGACCCACTTCTCCAGACCGATTGTGGCAAGCCACATGTGCAAGTTGGCATATCCTCCCTTCACTACCACTGTCGTCCCTAGCGCCAACCAATCACGAAGCAGCAGCGCGAGCCCCGACTCCTGAAACGAGGCCGCGCAGACAGTGAGTGCAACGTAGCCGAAAGATACGAGGGAGATTATGTGCAGGCCCCCGGCCGCGAACAGCACCATCCACAAGAAGGGCAGGGATATGCTCGGCTTGACGAGGGCGACGACTATCATCCCTGAAGCCAGCAGATTCCGCTGCCATCCGCACCCAAGGTGCTGAAGCAGGAGCAGTCCACCAAGAAGGACCGGGAGCAGGTGGACACCAAGCTGCCCGTTCCCGATGGTCACTCCAGTGGCGTTCATGGAGAGCGCCGTCAGTGCGACGAAGGCATGCTCCAAACGCGAGTCTGAGCCACTTCTCTGCACAATCAGGTAGACCAACCACCCCAGCGCCACGACAGAAGTGACGGCCCAGAGCCAGCGCGTGGGGGCAAGAGGAAGCCAGCCAAGTAGTGGCCAAAGCAGGGCGTAGCTTGCGGGTGGGTAGACAGCGGTAGGTCGCTCTTGGTACACTGGCTTTCCGGCAAACCAGTCGTGGACCTCGGCGTGTCTCAGCTTGAGATCGACTGCACCGTTGTGGCCTGGCTCCCAGACCAGCCGGCGGAACTCGTCTCCCAGCTTCAATGCCGCAAGAAGCGCCATGACTGCGCATGCCAGGCGAAGAACGGTGAGTCCATGGCTCGTCCACCAGGTGCTGATGATGGAGGTGGTCGTCCCACTCCATCCTGCCACCAAGACCCTAAGTTCTAGATTATCCATGATTAGTCGAAAGGCGGGGAGACGTCGAACAGCTTAGCAATCCTCAACCGCGCTCTCCCCTGCGCGGAGTGGTGCTGTCTCGTCTTCGCCAGGAACGATCACGGTCTGGCTTCAGGGTCGGCTCTGGGACCCGGAGGCTCACTGGTCTGGGTCAGGTGTCGAACACGGTGAAACTCGAGATCGTACTGTCTTTCCACTGAGTCTCCAGCATCCCAGCTGTACCCTATCGTTTCTCCTACTGCACTCAGCCCCAAGCCTAAGAGTAACGCAGGTAGGACAGCTGGAAAGAGATGAAGCGGCCGGCCAGGCCGGTGCAGCTCGTCAAGAATGCGTCGCAGGCGCACCACGGGAATCAGAGGCCCAGCCCCGGCATAGAGCAAGCGTCTGAGCAAAGGCCAGTGTTCTGAACGAGCAGCGGCAAACGCTCGACCACTGTGGTACTGAGCCCGTATCCAAACTGGCAGGCTTTCGAAGTTCAGGTGGGAGATCTTCGCCGCCGGTTCCAGATATAGTCGGTGTCCCTTCTCCCGCAGATCCGAGTGCAGGGTACTTTCCGATTCCAGCATGCTGTCAAGCTCAGGGCCGTACTGCAGAAGGGTCGGGAGCTTGTAGCTGCTGTTGTGCCCTGGCAAGAAGTCGCGTACACCCCCCTGCGAAGGATCCATCCACTGCCCATACCCGATGAGGAAATCGGCCCAGCTGATTGTGGAGCGCTTATTGGCGTTGCGTACGACAGGTCCTACTGCTGCCCAGGGCTGACGATGCGCCTCGATCAGCGCCTCAGCCCAGTCCGGCTCCGGATAGGAGTGCTCTTCCACAAAGGCCACCACTGGCGCGCGCGCCCGGCGCGCGCCGGCAGCGTTGGCTGCACCCACGGAGCCGACCTCGCCAACCTCCACGACCTGAAAGCTATGAAAGGGCCCCAGGGCCAAATCATCAGCCTCAAGCTTATCTGCTAGCGGGGCAACAATCACGACCTCTAGTCGATCCCTGACCGATTGTGCTCGGAGATGCGCAACTGCCTGCCGAATCGTCTCATATCGATCCGGAGTGATCACGATCACGGACATCTCTGGGGAGCTGCGATGCGTCATACCTGATGTCTGCTCCATGAACGGCCTGACTTTCGAATCTTGCAGACGCTGGGTCGGAGAATCGCCTCAGCCGACTTGCGGCGAGCCAGTCTCACATCAGTCGGAGATTCTCGCTGACTTAGTGCGGAAGAAGTACACCTCCCGATCCCTTTCCTCACCCATGGATCCACCCTCAAACGCGTATGTGCAGTCACAACAGAGGGCCAATTGCTGGTAGTCGTTGCGAAACTGTCGACGTAGCGCGCGGTAGTCAGCGCCCCACCAGACGTTTGCGAAAGTGCTCTCTCCCAGATCGCCGAGGACGTGCCGGCCATGCGGATCGAAGGTACAAGGGCAGACCTTCCCATCATAGTGGATGGCGGGGTTGTTCCAAAGGACCTTGCATGGGTTCACCTCGCGCCGGATGCGGGACTGGCTTTGCGGATCAAGCTTGAACGGCTGGTAGTTCGGATTCTGGGGCACAAAGGCGCGGCCATCAGGCTCCGTCACACAGTACTCGCCGTCATCATAGGTGCACAACGTCCTGAGAGTAAGAGCATCCACCTCCAATGATCTGGCGAATGCTTTCAACTGTGGGATTTCGTGCTCGTTGTGCTTCATCACCAAGAAGCGCAGATCGATCAAAGGCGTCTTGGACTGCAGCGCATGTCTTGCCTCCACAATCCTCTTGATGCCTGCTGTGACCGTCTCCAAATCACCTCCTTGGCGGTAACGTTCGTATGTTGCCTGGGTCACCCCGTCGACAGCGAAGACGATGTAGTCAATCCCTGAGTGAACCAATTGCTCCGCATGATCCCCCCTGGCGAACACGTGCCCGTTGGTGCTTGAGATGACTCCAATGTCCCGGGTTCTCGCATAGGAGATCATGTCGTAGATCGATGGATTGAGAAAGGGCTCGCCCCAATCCCAAAGAATGATGATGAACAGATGTTGGCCGAGTTCGTCTATGATCTTCTGGAAGGTGCGCAATTCCATGTGCCCCTGCGGGCGCTCCAGCCCCTCCGTTACCGGACAAAGGACACACTTCAGGTTGCAGGCGCTGGTAGGCTCGACTTGGGCATGGGTGGGCCACCCCCACGGCCTCTCCGGCTTAACAAGGATTGATGCCTCGACGAGAATCCAGTTCAGGATCTTTCGCAGAGGCACATGTTGAAACTCGAACGGCATGCGGTCACACTCTATGGGCACTTTGCGCGTGACTAGCGCCTTGAGAGCCTTGTGGGCCCTTTCAAACAGCCTCGTCGTCATGTGGGTCGCCTCAGGAGGGGGGCAATCCATCGGTAATAACGATGAACGCGAGCATTGAGCCGGGCGAAACAACAGAAGCCGCAGTCACAGCGATCATCCACCAACGCCGATCCTTTCATCGCCAGATTCCTGGCCCGGAAGGCTCGGTACGCAGGGCCATTCCAAATCTCCTCGAAGCTGCTCTCGTTCAGGCTGCCCAAGGGAATAGGGCATGCCCCGCAGGGCATCACGGTGCCGTCGACGCGCACGTGAGTATGAAACCAGCCAGCATAACAGGGAAGGTCGAGGGAGACTCCCTCGCCAACGCGAAACCGGAGAAGAGCTTCGTCCAGATTGTGGCTCAAGGAGAGGGATTTCAGCAATCCCCTTGACTGGAGCAGATCCTGACAAACCGTATCGATCTCGGCAGCGGACAGAGCAGCCGACGAGAACTCACCGCCCCAGTGCTTATAGGGAGTGAAAGTGACACCATCGGCGCCCACTTCGTGTGCGAGTCTGATCTTCTTGGTGATACCTCTCCTGTTGTGTCGATTCAGGGGTCCGGTCAGGATGAGCGTCGGAAGTGCTGTCTGGCGCTGGGCCTTGAGGGTGCTGAGAAGCTTGACCCCGTCCAGCGTCCTTTGGAAGTTCTCAGAGTCAACGCCAGGATAGCATTTTGCGTATTCCCGTGGAGACGCCGCCCAGAGAGACACTCTCAGGATGTCAAGCCCGGAGTCTACGACCCGTCCGACGTTGGATTCGTCGAGAAGAGTGCCGTTGGTGAAGAGATGAACGTAAAAACCCGCCCCCTTGAACAGTGAGATGATATCGAACAGCTGCGGATGCAAGAACGGTTCTCCCTCTCCGGTGATGATGATCTCGCGGGTGCCGAGCCGGCGGACTTCGTCGCGCAATGTCCTGATCTGCTCCACAGGCATGTGCTCGGCACCATCAACAGAGTGCAAGCGACCCCTCGTTGCGGATGAATGGAATTGGCAGCCGAGACACCCCTGATTGCAGAGGGTCGTAGTACTCAGCTCTACATAGAACGGTCCACCGTACGCCGTGTCTCCATCGATCAGGCCCCTTAGAAGCTGGATCAGCCACTTGATGGTGCTGATTGACCCTCTCCAGCCCTGCGGAGGCGCATCGGTGCCTTCGCAGGGGGGGCAGAGCTGCGAGTTCTGGTTTCCCATCTTGAACCTCTCTCGAAGTCGCTCTCCGCGCAGGAATCGGGGTTGTACCTCGGCAGACCTCTCGCTGTCACCGTCCCCGTTAGCGTCGCATAATGCGCGCTGCACCAGCGACGTGGACTGCCACGTGCGTTGACTTGAGTTCAATGGCGCCGGTCCGGTATGAGTCCCACGGCAACCGGCTGAACGAATCCACATGTCTTGGCGCCACCCAACTGGACATAACTACGCGTCTGTGACGAAGCGCAGTCGTGCCCCGCCGAGCCCACCATACGCGGATCATCGTTGAGGCCCTCTTCCGAGCCCCTGTCCGCGGGAAGGCGCCCTCATGCTGATTCCCAATCGTCCGCAAGAGAACACAGTAGCGACCAGCACCCCGTCCGCGGGGCTACTCCAGTTGCTGTTGTTCCGCCCCCTCGATGGGGTGTCGAACCCGACGACACTCAAGCTTGCGAATCCTATGCGCCGCATCTCCGGCGCCCAAGACATAACCTATGGTTTCCCCTGCCGCACTCAGCGCCAAACCCAACATCAACACGGGTAGGATTGCTGGGATTAGATGGTGAGGTCGTCCAGGCCGCCTCAACTCGCGCACAATGCGCCGGATGCGCACCAAGGGGATGAGCGGCCCAGCCCCGGCGTAGAGAAATCGCCGCCGGAAGGACCAACGTCGGGAGCGAGCCGCTGCGAACACTCGCCCACTATGGTACTGTTCCCGCATCCAGACGGAAAACACCTCGAAGTTCACGTGGGAGGTCTTGGCAGCTGGCTCCAAGTAGAGTTGGTGTCCCTTTGCCGCCAGATCCCAGTGCAGCACGGTTTCAGCCTCCAGCATGACTTCGAGTGCAGGACCATAATCCAAGAGAACGGCGCGCTTGTAGCTACTGTTGTGTCCGGGTAATTGGTTCGCTACTCCACTTGGAGCAGGGTCCAGCCAGGGCGCGTACGAGATAAGGAAATTGGCCCAACTAACCATACTATCGGGATTAGCATTGCGTACTACGGGGCCTACTGCTGCCCAGGGTTTCTTGTGGGCCTCGATCAGAGCGCCAGCCCAGCCGTCGTCAGGAAATGAGTGATCCTCAGCAAGGACTACCACTGGCGCGCTTGCCTGCCGAATGCCAGCGCCGTAGGCTTGAGCGATGGAACTGATCTCGCCCACTTCAACCACGCGATACCGGCGAAAAGCGCGCAACTCCGAGTCATCATCACCCAGCGCGTCTTCCGACGGCGCAACGATCACCACCTCAAGCATGTCACTGACGGTCTGCGACCGAAGGTGCTTGATCGTCCCGCGAATCGTCTCATGGCGATCCGGGGCGGCAAGTATGACCGACAGCGCGAGCAGACTAGAATCTGCCATACTCCCCCGGATGCCGGTTCTGCTAGCTCTCAACTCCCATGGCCTCTCCAGCCGGAGTGATCTCTCGTGGCGCCTGCTCGACTATCACAGGCTGACCCGTCGAATGGCTGCACACGGGCAATAGCCATGGCTCAGCCAGCCTCCGGCCCCAGGTAGGCACTCTGCTTCTTGTCATGTCCTGCGTAACCGACCACCTCTCCCGCAGACCAAGACAGGACCCCCACCACGATTAGAGGCAACGCTATTACAAACCGAGGCAGATAGACCCTGTTCCTGATGTTGCCCAACAGCACTTTGAGAAGAATCCTCAACGGGATGAGAGGTGAGAGAACCACATAAGCCAGGCTTCTCGGTCTCGGAAAGCCCTGACCTGGAATTCGCACTCGTGCGAATGATCGACCATGATCGAACTCATGTTGCACAAACTCAAGGAGGCTATTGATGCTGTAGTGCGATACGACCATGCGAGGCACAAAGCGCAGGCGGTGGGCATCTTGTCCAAGGCGCCAATGGAAATCGGTGTCAGAGCAATATGTACCTTCAAGAAAGGGTCCGTATCTACGAAAAGCCTCCTTCTTGTAAGACATGTTTGCCCCTGCAATGTCATCCAACCATCGGGGTTCTGTTCCGGGCATCCATTGACTGAATTCGCAGAAGTATGCCGCCCAGCCGACAACCCCGCTGGGCTCTGCGTTGGCAATAGCGCCACCGATAGCCAACTGAGAGGACTCATGAGCCTTGAGGATCTCGTCGACCCACTTGCTGTCGGCGGTGCAGTCAGCATCAGTGAAGGCAATGATGTCACCTCTGGCTACTGCCACGCCGATGTTGCGTGCATCGCCGCAATACTTCCTTTCTGAGAACCGACATAGTCTGACCTGAGGGAACTTCTCCTCAACAAGTTTGGCAGTGCCATCTGTGGAACTGTCAACAACAACAACCTCGAAATCTCCGTCTGTCACCTGGCTCTCCAAGGAGGTGAGGCACCTTTCTATCGTCCGTTTCGAGTTGTAGGAGGCAACAATGACCGACAGACGAGGCTTTCGATGCATGCAGAGAGCCATGTCAATCAATAGTGCGTAGGGCCCACATCTTCACAAGCCCGCAGGTTGAAAGAAGTGAGCCTCAGCGATGATTTCATCAATACAACTTCCTCCTTCGTAGGCATAGCTGCACGCGTTGCAGAGAGGGATGCTCTGCCACTCCGAGCGGAATTGATGACGAATGCGCCGATAAGCGTCCCCATACCAGATGTCCCTGAAAGAATCAGTCTCCAGTTCACCAAACCCGCATTTCTCGTCGTAGTCACAAGTGCACAGAGCGACTGTGCCATTCCAGTGAATTGCCGGCATGTTCCATAGCTGCTTGCAGGGGTTGTGACGCCTGCGTATCGGCGCCTGGGCTTCACCGGTGTACGTGAAGCGCCTGTAGCGCTCGTTCTGCGGTATCAACTCAGTGTGATCTCCATAGGGGTTCAGTGTCTTGAGGGTCAGCACATCCACTCCCAGAGACGCTGCCAAGTCCTTCAGTTGTGGGACCTCGTGCTCATTGTGTTTCATGAGCAGGAAACGGAGATTGATCAGAGGTCGTGCAGAGTTGAGCTGACGTTTTCTCGCCACGACCTTTCGAATGCCCTCAAGCACGGATTCAAGATCTCCTCCTTGGCGGTAGAGTTCATAGGTCTGCTGGCTTATCCCATCCACGGCGACGATAAGGGTGTCGAGGCCTGAGCGGATTACCTCCTCTGCGTGCTCATGCTTCGCCAGAAGCTGACCGTTAGTACTGCATACGACCTTGATTCCTCTCCCTCTGGCGTAGGAGATCATGTCGTAGATGGAAGGATTCAGGAAGGGCTCCCCCCAGTCCCACAGGAGGATTAGAAAGACATAATCGCCGATTTGGTCGATCAGCTTTCTGAAGATCCTGAACTCCATACTGCCCGTGTGACGGTCCATCCCTGTCGTGACAGGGCAGATGACGCATCTCAGGTTGCAGCGGGCATCTGGTTCTATCTGGAGATGGGTAGGCCAGCCCCACGGCCTCTCTGGTCTCGCGTACATCGACGCCTCGACAAGGATCCAATTCAGGATCTTCTTGAGAGGCACGTTGCGGAATCGGTAGGGGATGCGATCACATTCGATCAGTACGCTTCGGGTGACCAGCGCCTCCACGGCTTTCCAGGGTTTGACCATCAGATCGCGGACCATGGCATGCTCTCCGTGTATGCACTATCTGGCTGCCACACCAAAGGTGCGACCCACCGGAACAACCGATGTACGCGCATGTTGTCGCGGGCGTAGCAACAGAAGTCGCAATCGCAGCGCTCGGCGATGGATGCCAGCCCTCCGGTTCTCGCCGCCTCCCGACGGAAGGCGCGAATCGCCGGACCGTTCCAGATGTCGTGGAATGTGTTCTCATGCAGATTTCCGAAGTGGAGATCGCGATTGCACCGCCCGCACGGTTGAACGGTTCCGTCAACCCTGATCCGGGCGTGAAACCAGGCGATGTAACAGGGCAGCTTCTTCCACAGAGTGCGTCCTGCGGCGTACCGCGCAAGCGCCTCATCGATGTTGTGCTTGATAGGGAGGGAATGCAACCTCCTCCTGGCGTGCAACAAGGAGACCCGCACTGACTGTTCTTCGACGGGGGAGAGCGCAAAGGAACTCAATTCACCGCGAACGGTGCAAAACGCGGCGAAAGAGAGTTCATCACATCCCGTCGCAAGCGCCAGATCCACGAAAGCGTCTATTGTCTGATAGTTCTGCCGGTTGATGGGGTGATGCAGGCAGACGGTGGGAAGCACGCTATTCCGCTCGGCTTTGAGCCGCGACACGAGCTTCAATGCGTCCACGACCTGTCTGAATGTGTCTGCACTGGTGCCAGGATAGCTCTGTTCGTACTGTTCAGGCGAGCTCGCCCATAGGCTTACTTTGAGCGAGTGGAGTCCTGCATCCATGAGCTCCCGGATAGTCTGCCGGTCAAGCAGCGTGCCGTTGGAGATCAAGACGGTAGATAAGCCGGCAGTTCTCGCTGCCGAAATCATGTTTGTAGCATCGGGATGCAGCAATGGTTCCCCCGATCCCTGGAGAATCAGGGTGTGCGTGTCCATCGACTTCAGTTCCTTGCACAGTCGCTCGAACAAATCCACAGGGATGTCGGCTTCCGCCGGGTTCCTCAGTGAGGTCTCGTCCACATAAGGGGAATGATAAGGACAGCCGAAACACCGCAGGTTGCAGCGGCCTGTGAGGTCGACATCGACATAGAGCGGTCCAGCGTGTGCAACCTCATTATGGATCAGGCCCCTAAGCAGCTGGAAGTTCTTTCTCAAAGTTGCCATCGATAATCTCTCAGCGTGCTGCTACGTCGGAGCGTCTCCGCGGTTGCGAACAGCCCAGAACTAGGTTTATCCCTATCCCCGCGTTCCAGGGTCTTGCCGTGTACCCACGTGATACGCTTCCCCAGCAAGATTTCTGGCTGCCGTCAACCCTGCCAGCATTGAGTGATCCATGTTGTTGTACCGGTGCGTCCCGCCTCTGCCGATCGTTTGCAGGTTGTCCACCGTATCCAGGAAGCGTCGGACCGTGTCCACGTTCTTGCGATAGCCACGGTTGTACACCGGGTAGGCCTTGGGTTGGCGGAAGACGACGCCGTCGACCACAAGGTCGCCATCAGTGAGCCCAAGATGCGCCAATTCGGCCGAGGCTAGCTCAATCAGTTCGGCGTCGGGCATGTTCCAAACCTCATCTGCCTCGTCGCAGAAATACTCCAGCCCCAGGCTTGTCTTGCTCTGGTCAGCCACCATCGCCGCGCTCCAATTCTTGAAGTTCTGTACTCGCCCCACTTTGAGATCCGGATTGTGGACATAGATCCAATTGTCGGGAAACAGGTTTGCGCGGTCGATGATCAGTCCGACTATGACGAAAGCTCTATACCTCAGCCCAAGGGCCGCCTGTACCACGTCTTCTGGCGGCGGAGGGTCGAGTTGTAGGATGAGGTCCTTCACAGGCATACTGGAAATGTAGTGCTCTGCAAGGACTTCGACAATCTCTTCGTCCCGTTGCGCAATCACGCTCCTGACTTGACGACCTTCAAGTCTGAAGCTCGACACACTGGTGTTGAGCTGAACCTCAGCACCGTGGCTCTCGACAACCTCCTTGAAGCGCTCCCACATCATACCTGGCCCCAGGACAGGGTACTGGAATTCGCTGATCAACGTGTCAGCATCGCCAGTCCCGAAGAGAGCGTTGGAGAGGGCTGCTCTCAGCGACAGGCCCGCTATCCGCTGAGCTGCCCAATCCGCCTCGATCTCGTGGCATGGAACACCCCACACTTTTTCCGTGTAGGGACGGAAGAAGCCTTCGAAGAGACGCCGCCCCAGACGATTTGTCACCCAGTGCTCGAAGGTTCTCTCATCGCGATAAGGCCACAGTCGAGCGTTCAGATAGCTGAGCACGATCATCGTGCTTTCGACGACGCCCAGGTTGGACAGCGCGTTAACGAACTCGAGGGGGTAGTTGAGGAAGCGACCATCGTAGCAGATGCGCGATAGGCGGGAAACCCGTAACAGGTCCTCCCCAAGCATTTTCTGCCAGAGCTGTCGCACCTCTTCGTTCCGGGTGAAGAAGCGATGGCCACCTATGTCGAAGCGATAGCCTTGATAGACCTCGGTGCGCGCTATTCCCCCGACTTTGTCAGCTTGCTCCAGGATGAGAGGCTGGGCACCTTGCCTCGCAAGTTCCCACGCGGCGGTCAGACCAGCTGGGCCAGCGCCGACAATGACCACAGAATGATTCATGAGCTAAATCGCCGGTGTCCCTTCTGCGCCCGCTTCAACCGACTCACGGCCGCTTCGAAAACCCGGTACCTGGTCCAGGTGATCTAGTGACTGGAGAGCAGCTTGCAGCTACGCTGAATGCCACAGTGCTCTACAACCTGTGCCCGCTGCGAGTTGTGGGGGAGGTCCGGGCCGTGGTGACCAGTCGGATCACAGGTCGGATACCTGTTTCGGAACGGGTCCTTGCGGCTGCCTGCCAGTTACGAGGATTCTAGCATGGGTGCAATGGCATGTCAAAGCTCAGCGAGATACCGATGTCGACCAGCTGGGCATGGTCGTGGGTAATCCGGGCGGCTGCGAGAAAGTGCCTCCGCTACCCAGCCAACTTCTTCGCAAAGAACCTGCCGCTCCACAAAGTAGGCCGTCTGATTGATGCCGATGATGGCCGCACAGCAGCACCAAACTGAGTTGGAATACACTGTCAGAGGTCTTGGGTTGGTGGGGACGCCCCATCGTCATTTCTGGCTTCCTACCCAGACCATGCGCACCGCTGGAATGGTGCCAGAAGCATCCACACTCATTGGAAGCAAACGCTGCGAGCTCTGGTCGGCCGGGAAACGTGCTCCTGCAGTTCCAGCTGCCGGCGCGGACTGCGATGCGCGACTACCTCGGGTGGAGTCGATGCTGGCCCGGGTTCTGGCTAGAAGCGGCGAGCCCTGCACCAGTGGCCTGGCGGCAAGGGGGAAACTGGCGTCAGTGGTGTGGCCTCTGGTTCAGTTTGGCGACGATGGAACCAACACGCGCCGTGAAAGGTCATTCCTGTGGCGCATAACCGTGCGCCCGGTACCATTCAACAGCTTTGCGGAACGCCTCGCGCGCAGGACTCTCGGGGAGGCCAAGTTCCCGCACTGCCTTCCCTGCACTAAACCACTCGTATCTGCGCGACAGACGCACCTTGTCTGGTGTGGCGGTCGGTGTCCTCCCTGGTTTGACCCGCGCCAGGCCCGCATCCACGTAGGCGAAGGACAGCGCAACCCAGTGGGGGATGCGCAGGCGCACCGGCGGGCGACCGGACACGTCGGCCAGGATATCCAGAACCTGCTTTAGCGTCAGGTTCTCGCCGCCCAGGATATACCGCTCACCCACACGCCCCCGCTCGGCGGCCAAGAGGTGGCCTGCGGCCACGACGTCTACGTCCACGATGTTCAGACCGGTGTTCACGTAACCGAACATGCGCCCGTTGAGAAAATCCACGATGATCTGTCCCGTCGGGGTGGGCTTGTGGTCGCCCACGCCTACGGGTGTGCTGGGGTTGACGATTGCCACAGGGAGCCCCTCGCGGGCGAAGTCGCGAGCCACCTCCTCGGCCAGGAACTTGGACCGCTGGTAGGGACCGATCCTGTCTTCAAGGCTGCTGGGAGTATCTTCAGTGGCAGGGGTGCCGTCTTTGTTTACCCCCAGGACCGCGATGGAGCTGGTGTAGACGACTCTTTCTACCTTCTCGTGGCGCGCGGCTTCCAGCACGTGGCGTGTGCCTTCTACGTTGGTCTGGTAGAAGTCCTCCCATGGATGACCCCAATAGGCGTACAGCGCCGCNNCCGGCAGACCGTCCAGTCGCTGGGTGTCGGATCCAGGGCGTACCAGGGCTCGCACCTCGTGCCCTTCCTGGAGCAGTCGTCGGACGACCGCGCCTCCGATGAATCCTGTTCCTCCAGTCACAAAGGTGCGCATGACCCCTCCAAAGCTTTGCTGTCCAATTCCTCCAGAAGGGCGGTCACGAACTCGACCGCCCGATCCAGCGCCTGTGGACATATTGTGTCCATGGTGTCGTCGGGACGATGCCAGTGAGGCAGGGTCCCGGTGGCCGGGTCGCGCCCGGCGATACAGATGGCGCGGAAGCCCTTTCGCCGCAACGTGCCCACTTCGTCCTCCATCGTCATCCACGCTGCGCGCACACCCAGCGTGGGATGCTCGTCGGCGACCTTCCTGGCCAGAGCCAGCAGCTGCGGGTCAGGTGTGTAGTGAGAGCACACGCCTTGCCTTGTGAGGTAGACGATCTCACCACTGCCAACGCCTTCCAGGCCAACGAATGCCGCCCGGCGCAGGACGCGGCCGTGCTCGCGCAGAAGAGCATACAGTCCCGCGTGGTCAGTCTCCTCGGCACCCGTGAAGGCCAGCCAGACCTCTGTCTTATGGAGTGAATGGGCGGCAAGGCGGGAGCCGATTTCAAGAGCCACGGCCACGCCAGCGGCGTTGTCGTGGGCACCGGGGGTGTAAGGAGCAAGGTCGTCTCTCCAGAGCGTGATGACGGTGCCAACTACGTAGCCGGCAGGCAGAAGCGAAACCCACCACACCCACCCTGGGCCTTCGAGCAACGCGCCCGCCAGGTACAGCAGGCCTAGCGAGGCCAGCAAGGCCAGGGTCAGGTAGGTTAACGGTTCCACGTATCGCACCGCCGATGATTGCCACGCCAGCCGGCAGCGGTTGGTGTCCAGATGGGCCAGGATTACCGCGCGCTGGCGTACTTCTGCCCGGGGCTCTATTCGCGCTACAACGTTGCGGCTGGTGACGTGCGGAAGCAACGGACGGAGCGGGCTGCTGGAAGTGCGAATGGTCTGCCACAGCAAGGGCGCCGCGCTCAGTGCCAGGGCGGCGCCGGTCCAGCGGGCCACCGCCCCGTCCACAGGGTAGATAGCCACCGCGAGCAGCGCCAGCAGGTCTATGGCCAGGGGAAAGGCGTTTTGACTCGCCACCGCGCGAAATGTTTGCCGCTCGATTGGCAGCCCCAGCACTGAGAGTCGTTCAGCCACGTAACTCGCTGCGGCCTCCTCGCCAGCGGTGCCGGTGCCACGGGGCCCAATCTCGCCGGCCAGTACCTGCGCGTGAGCGAGCATGGGGCTCACCTGGCCATGGCGTGCTTGATCAGTTGACCACTCAGTCCCCACACGCGTCCACGGACCCGCCTCGCCTCGGCCATCACGTCGTCGAAGGCCGAGACGATCATCTCTACCTCCTCGTCGCCGATGATCAGCGGCGGCAGCAGTTTGATGATGTTGACCTCGGGGCCGCCCACCTGGGTCAGGATGTGGTGGTCGCGCATCAGGGCCATCACCACCAACTGGGCGAAGAGCCCCTTCTGGGCCTTCTCGGCGGCTGTCCAGGCGGCCTTGAGCCTGAGCGAACTGGGTTGTCTGAACTCGATGCCGATCATCAGCCCTTTGCCACGCACATCGGCGATCATGTCATACCGGGACTGTAGGGACGCCAGCCCGGACAGGAGCTTCTCTCCCGTTGTGGCCGCGCGCTCGATCAGGCGCTCTTCGTCCATCACGTGAAGCGTGGCCAGCCCGGCGGCCATCGCCATTTCATTTTGGCCGAAGGTGGTCGAATGGACCTGGCAACGGTCCAGGCTGCTGAACGTCTTGTCGTGGATCTTGCGGCTGGTGATGCAGGCGCTCACAGGGATGTAGCCACCACCCAGCGACTTGGACAAGGTCACGATGTCGGGTTCCAGCCCCCAGTGCTCGCAGGAGAGGAATCGTCCCGTGCGTCCCATACCGGCCTGGACCTCGTCACAGATGAACAAAGTGCCGTGCTGGCGGCACAGGAGCTGCGCCTGCGGGAGGTAGCTGTCGTCGGGGATGTACACACCCTTGCCCTGGATGGGCTCCACGACAAACGCGGCCACGTCCCTTTGACTCAACTCCCGCTCCAGGTCTTCGAGGTTGTTCATCGTTACCTTGTCGAAGCCAGGCATCAACGGCTCGAACTGCTCGCGGAACTGGTGTGCGCCGTTGAGTGATACAGTTCCCAGCGTCAACCCGTGAAAGGCGTGGTCCAGGTACAGCATGCGCGGGCGTCTGGTGGCCGCGCGAGCGAATTTGACGGCCGTGTCGACCGCGTCGGCCCCGGAGTTGGCGAAGAAGACCGCATCGAGACCGGGCGGCATCCGTTTCACCAGTTCCTCGGCCAGGAGGCCTGCCAGCAAGGGGCAGTCCATCTTCACCAGATTGGGCCGGTCCAGGGCTAGAACTTCCTGCATCACCTGCTTAATGGCCGGGTGGCCACGCCCCAGGTTGAAGACACTGTAACCGGACAGCAGATCCAGATACCGGTTCCCCTCCACGTCCCACAGATAGGCTCCTTCGCCGCGGGCCCAGATTCTGTCGAAGCCGATGATGCCCTGGACGCGGGCCAGACCGGCGTTGATATACTTTCGGTGCAGAGGATACTGTTCGCCTTGTCGCTCTTCGATGAGTTCAGCCAGAGAGAATGTCATGGCCCTTTCCTCCGTCCNNCCATGACCAGGAATGCGCTCTTGTACTCCTCCAGGCGAAAGCGATGGGTGATCAGTGATGACAAATCGAGGTTTCTCTCTTCCACGAGCCGCAGATAGTGCTCTATGGAGTGAGCACGCACACCGCCGTATTCCTCGATGCCGAAGGCGTTCGAACCGATTAGCTCGACCTCTTTGAAGTAATGAGGCGTCCATTCGAACCGTTCCGGAAGGCCCACACCGGCGATGATGATCGGAGCCCGCGGGTTTGCGATGCGCACTCCTACCTCCAGGGATTCTGCGGACCCGACCATGTCGTAGATAACGTCCACGCCGCGCAGGAGCCAGGGCAGGCCTTGCGGCGGACGATGGACCTTGGTGTCGACCAACTCGGCGACAGCCTCGATTATCTCCGCCGCTTCGCGCGTGCGAATGACCTGCTCCGCGCCCAACTGACGGGCCAACTCCTCCTGGTGGGGATACCGGGCAATTGCCGCCACGCGGGCCAGCGGGAACAAGGCGCGCAACGCCGCCACTGTGAGCAGGCCCAGCACGCCGGCGCCGTAGACCAGGGTCAGCGCTCCGTCGGTGGGGGGCGATTTGAGGATGGCGTGCATACAGACTGAAAAGGGATCTGCAAGGACCGCCTGCTCGAAGCTTACGCCATCGGGAATGGGAAACAGTTGCGATTCATGGGCAGGAAGCAGCGGTGCGAAACCACCTGTCAGGGCGGTACAGTTGCCGGAGTGCATGCCGGGCGGCAGCTTGCCGTCGGTGAAGTGCGTGCACAGCGAGTAGTCGCCCCGTTGGCAGGCGTCGCACGGTGGCTCAATCCCCCGCGGCACGCACGAGATCCACGGGTTGAGGACCACGCGCTCCCCTATCTTGCGGGACTTGACGGCGGGACCAACGCGCTCGACCACTCCCACCACTTCGTGTCCCAGAACCTGGGGGAAGGAGATCAGGGCTCTCAGTGGATTGTCGAAGTTGCCATGGAGGAACACCTGCTTGACATCACTGCCGCAGATGCCGCAGAGGGACGTCCGCACGACGGTCCACTCGTCCCCCTGGAGCGCAGGCTGCTCAACTTCCTCCAACTGCATTGGCGCCCCGAAGGCTACGTAGGCGCGCGGTGTGAGGTTGCCGAAGGTCTTGGCGAAAGCTAGTCGTGGAAGGTTGTAGTGGAATACGAGTGCTTGCATGGCCGTGAGAACTCCTTTCGTCTCGCCCGACAAAGGTGCTGCTCCGCTGCAAGCATACCATCTCGCCGTCGTACACAGCAGCCACGCGGAGAGACCGGGAGCAGCCTCGCCGGTGTAATTGCCATTGTACGCGGAGAGCCGACTCGCGGCAAGAGAGGGGCGGAAGGGCTCGTAATGCAGATCCGGCTTTCTGAGATGCGAGGTTGGACATCCTCCTTGCGGTAGGCCGATTTGATGCGGCGCGGCTAGGCAGAAGGGCCAGCATGAGCAGGTCAAACGATTCGTGCGCAGGGGGCAAGTCTCTGCCGGATGACACAGGGGAGCTAAGGCTAGCGGCTGCCTCGGCTCTTTCGCTTTCCGCTCTTCAGCCCCGTCTTCAGCTTGTTGCCTACCTCACGCACTACGTGGCCAGCCAGGGCATCACAATTGTCGTCGAGATACGTCGCCACTTGGTCGGGGTGTTTCTCGCTCAGATCGCGAAGCATCCAGGATACGGCCTTGGTGATCATGGGGTGGCGCTCCCCCTTGACCTGGTCTACCAATTCCAGGGTAAGGTCGGGGAAGCTGACGCCCTTGCGGGCTCTGTTCATCCCTACAGCGCCAACCAATCCCAGTCGCTGGCTCCAGATGTCCTTTTCACCGATCAGGTCCCAGAGGTGCTGCGCTCTCTCGTCGGCATCAGCCAACACCCAGGGGCCCAGAACGCGCAAGCCTAGTACGTCGGTGAGCTCCCAGTTGTCCAGGTCTTGGCGCCAGCGCTCGAAGCGCGACCACTCCAGGCCGGTGACGCATCGGGGGTAGCGCTGTAGCAGCTCCAAGCCGACCATTCGCTCCTCCCGCGATGGTCCGTCCCAGAGCGCCTCTGCAAGGGCCAGAAGGTCCTCACAGGCGACGTCTTTGTGAACGCGGCGCCAGGCACGCACGATCTGCCTTATCTCAAACACGCGGAGTCCG